>Ga0256406_1003214_pt1 | contig 20806 bp, 17 predicted proteins | sample RumenRJG_03DNA_FD_185986 | JGI IMG/M metagenome (GOLD analysis project Ga0256406, IMG submission 185986) | Bovine rumen microbial communities from Lethbridge, Alberta, Canada - RJG_03 | ecosystem: Host-associated > Mammals > Digestive system > Stomach > Rumen | place: Canada: Alberta | collected... | reverse complement strand
GAAATATTTTACGATCACGGTTGACTGGAAGCAGTTTGTTCTGCTGATCGGAAGCTGCGCGGCGATCAGCGCCGCCGTCTGCTTCTGCGGCATGGCTGTGACGTGGATGCTGTTCGCACTCACATCAGCGGCTGCACTTCTGCTGAACCGGAACCTGATCAAGGCGGCGGTGAGGTTCCTGAAAGACCGCCGCGCGAAGGCATGAAAGGAATCGGAGAGGAGCAAATGTGACAGAGATGATCTGCCCATATGATCAATGCACCGGATGCGGTGCGTGTGCCGCGGTCTGTTCGAAGCACTGCATCACCATGAGCAAAGACGGAGAGGGATTTCTGCGCCCTGCTGTCGATGAATCCGAATGCGTCAGCTGCGGGGCGTGCACGAGAGTCTGTCCCGCGAACGGGAAGCCGGAGAAGCACGTGATCCGCTATGTCACAGCGGAAAATACGGACAGCCGGGTACTCCGGAGGAGTTCCTCCGGAGGTGTGTTTGCCGCGCTTGCCGGCGTGGTTCTAAAGGAGGACGGCGTTGTCTGCGGAGCGGCGCAGGACGATGAGAAGTGCGTCGTGTATCACAAAATCGTGCGGGAGGGAGAAAACCTTCCGGAATTGATGCGGAGCAAATATTATCAGAGCGATACCCGGGGCATCTACCGCGATGTGAGGAAACTGCTGATGGCGGGGAGAACGGTGCTTTTTACGGGGACCGCCTGCCAGATCGACGCGCTCTGCCATTATCTCGGAGAACTGCATCGGAGCAGATTTCTCTATACGGCGGATGTACTCTGTCACGGTGTGACGAGCAGCCTCGCGGTCGGAGCCTACCTGGAGGATCAGGAGAAGCGGTACGGGAAAACGATCCGGCATTTCCGCTTCCGCGTGAAAAAAGGTGACGGACCGGGGGCGCAATGGAAGCAGGGCGGAGGCACGAGAATGCGCCTCTCATTTGAGGACGGTACGGCGTTGCTGCAGGATCAGGCTCTCGATTCGTTTTTCTGCGCGTTCAATTCGAATCTGATCCTTCGTGAGTCCTGTTATTCCTGCCCCTACGCCGGATCGGGCCGTGTCGCGGATCTGACGCTCGGAGATTACTGGGGCGCGGATCCCGCGGAACTGACGAAGCGGCAGGCGGAGCTTGGCCTTTCGATCGTCTCGGTCAACACAAAGCGTGGAGAGGAACTGCTGCGAAAAGCGGCGGGTTCACTGGAAATCCATCCGGCGGACGCGGCGGACGCAAGGCGGGCAAATCTTGCCTTCACCCGGCCGCAGAACCGCCCGAATGAGCGCAGCGGGATTTTTGAGAAGATCAAAACGCGCGGATTCGACAGGACGGTGCGGTCCGCACTGCGGGGCTATTATTTCCGCCAGACTGTCAAAAAAATTCTGCGGGGGATCGTGCATCATCCGGAAACGGAATGATTTACAGAAAAACCATCCGGCGCGGATGACGTTCTGAGCCGGATTGTGATACGATAAAAGGAACATGGGAATGGTAATACCGGGAAAGGAGCGGACAAATTGAGAGAAGAAACGAAATGTATTGAGTCTGGGTATACGCCGAAAAACGGAGAGCCGAGGATGATCCCGATCATTCAGAGCACGACGTTTAAATATGACACGAGCGAGGATATGGGGAAGCTGTTCGACCTGCAGGCGAGCGGGTATTTCTATTCCCGCCTGCAGAATCCCACGACCGACTTCGTCGCTGCGAAGATCGCGGCACTGGAAGGCGGCACCGCCGCGATGCTGACCGGATCCGGCCAGGCCGCGAGCTTTTATTCCGTCTTTAACATCGCCGGGGCGGGCGATCATGTCGTCGCGTCTTCGACGATCTACGGCGGCACGTACAATCTGTTCCATGTGACGATGCGCCGCATGGGAATCGAGTTCACATTTGTCGATCCGGACTGCAGCGATGAGGAGCTGGAAGCGGCGTTCCGGCCGAATACGAAAGCGGTCTTCGGGGAGACGATTGCAAACCCGGCGCTGATCGTGTTCGATATCGAACGGTTCGCGAAGGCGGCCCACGCGCACGGAGTTCCGCTGATTGTGGATAATACGTTTGCGACGCCGATCAACTGCCGTCCGTTTGAATGGGGCGCAGATATCGTGACCCATTCGACGACAAAATATATGGACGGACATGACGCGACGGTCGGCGGCGTCATCGTTGATTCCGGAAACTTTGACTGGAAGGCGCACGCGGATAAATTTCCGGGACTTACGACGCCGGACGAATCGTACCACGGCATCACCTACGCAGATCAGTTCGGACAGGGCGGCGCGTATATCACAAAGTGCGTCGCGCAGCTGATGCGCGACCTCGGCGCTGTTCAGTCGCCGATGAACGCGTATATGCTGAACCTCGGTCTGGAGTCACTCGCCGTCCGCATGCAGCGGCACTGTGAGAACGCGATGAAGATCGCACAGTATCTTGAAAAGAATGAAAATGTCAGCTGGGTCAATTATCCGGGACTTCCTGGAAATAAATACTATGAGCGCGCAAAAAAGTATATGCCGGAGGGCACGTGCGGCGTCATCTCTTTCGGTGTGAAGGGCGGACGGTCCGCGGCCGAGACGTTTATGAAGCATCTGAAACTTGCCATCATCGCGACCCACGTGGCGGACGCACATACCTGCGTCCTGCATCCTGCGTCCTCGACGCACCGTCAGCTGACGGATGAGGAACTCGTCGCCGGCGGCGTCGCTCCGGATCTCGTCCGTCTCTCCGTCGGACTGGAGAATGCGGACGACCTCATCGAAGATCTCGAACAGGCGCTGGCGTCCATCTGAACCCGGCGCAGAGCGAAACGCGTATCAATAGACAGCCCCCGCCGGAAGTTTCCGGCGGGGGCTGATTCTGTCCCTGCGTTTTTGGTTATTTGCGCGACATTTCCTCAAACAACTCCGTTTTCATCTTAAAGAGTTTGTCGGAGAGATCGACGTAGACGGCGTGGGGGTTGACGAACCGCTTGGATTCCTCCCACAGCGTGTCGAGTTCTTTTTTGCAGATGTCGCGGATCTCCATCGTCGTCGGAGATTCGTACACACACAGGCCGTTCTGGAAAACCGGGACAAGCAGTTCCCGGAGTTCAAACGTTCCGGCCTTGAACGTCGTCTTTTTCCATGTCTCGGCCGGATCAAAGATCGTCAGATCCTGATCCTCGGTGAATGTCTCATCCTCCAGACAGATCAGGTCGCCGCGGATCTTCCGGTCGCCCCTGTTGTAGATCCGGTAAATCTTCTTGTTGCCCGGATTTGTGACCTTGTCTGTGTTCTCGGAAAGCTTGATTTTCGGGACGAATTCCTCATCCTCGCTGTTCTTGATCGCGGCAAGTTTGTAGACGCCGCCGAAGGCCGCCCAGTCATAGGACGTGATCAGCTTCGTGCCGACGCCCCAGGAGTTGATTTTCGCGCCCTGCTCCTTCAGGCTGTTGATCAGACGTTCATCGAGATCACTGGAGGCGGAGATGACCGCATCGCCGAATCCCGCTGCGTCCAGCATCTCATAGGCCTTTTTGGAGAGATAGGCGAGATCTCCGGAATCAATGCGGATTCCGTATCCCTTCATCGCGCATCCGGCGGCCTTCATTTCCTGAAAGACTTTGATCGCGTTCGGAACGCCGGATTCCAACACGTCGTAAGTATCCACCAGGAGAATACATGCGTCCGGGTACAGTTTCGCATATGCGCGGAAGGCGGTCAGTTCATCCGGGAAACTCATGATCCAGCTGTGCGCGTGTGTTCCCTTGACCGGAACATGGAACATCTGGCCGGTCAGTACGTTGGAGGTGCCGATGCACCCGCCGATGACCGCCGCGCGTGCGCCGTACGTTCCGGCATCCGGTCCCTGGGCGCGGCGCAGGCCGAATTCCATGACACCGTCGCCTCTGGCGGCTTTGCAGACGCGGCTCGCCTTTGTGGCGATCAGGGATTCGTGGTTCAGGATATTCAGAATCGCGGGCTCCATCAGCTGTGCTTCCATGACAGGAGCGACAACCTTCAGAAGCGGCTCGCGCGGGAATACAACCGTCCCCTCGGGAATCGCGTAGATGTCGCCGGTGAAATGAAATCCGCGGAGATACTCAAGAAAGTCGTCATCGAAGATATTCAGACTGCGCAGATAATCGATATCGTCCGGCGAAAAGTGGAGTTCGCGGATGTATTCGATGACCTGTTCAAGTCCGCAGCAGATCGCATAACCGCCGTCGTACGGGTTCGTGCGGTAAAAAGCGTCGAAAACGACGATCTGATCCGTCGGGTTTTTAAAATAACCCTGCATCATCGTCAGTTCATAGAGATCCGTGAGCAGGGTAAGGTTTGAAGGCCGCATGATATCCTCCCAAAGATGAATTGCTGTCCCCGGCACCTGTAAAGTGCCCTGTAAAGTGACTTCAGTTAGCGAAAGTATAGCACTGTGAGCAGTAAAATACAACAAAGGATCTTGCGAAAAGCGGGCTGCCGTTGATTCTCTTTCGGAACTTTGTTACTATAGAGGCAATATTTGTTTAATTACGAAGCGCGGGGGATCCGCATCGGAGGAGAAGATAAAATGCACAGGGAGTTTTTGATGGGAAATGAGGCCATCGCGCTCGGAGCACTTGCGGCCGGCGTGAATGTCGCCGCCGGTTATCCGGGGACGCCCTCTACGGAGATTCTGGAGACGGTTGCGAAGCGCAATCCCGGAGATGTGAAGGTTGAGTGGTCGGTCAACGAGAAGGCCGGCATGGAGGTGGCGGCGGGAGCGGCGATTTCCGGTGCAAGGACACTTGTCACGATGAAACAGGTCGGGCTGAATGTCGCCGCGGATCCGCTGATGAGTCTTGAGTATATCGGCGTGAAGGGCGGGATGGTCGTCGTCGTCGCGGATGATCCCGGTCCGATCTCGTCACAGACGGAACAGGACACAAGAACGTTCGGGATGTTTTCGAAGGTTCCGGTCTTCGATCCGTCGTCCGTGCACGAGGCATATGAGATGATCCAGGAGGCCTTTGAATTTTCCGAGCGGTACGGGACTCCCGTCTTTTTCCGCCCGACGACCCGCATCGATCACGGATATGAGTCGATCGATGTGAAGGATCCCGGAGAGTATAAAAAGAACGATCCGGAAGGATTTGTGAAGGATTCGTCGCGCTGGGTGATTTTCCCGCGTCTTTCCGTGAAAAACCACGCCCTGATCGAAAAGAGAAATCAGGAGCTGAGTCTTGTTTTCTCCGGGTACCGCCGGAATGAGATTCTGGCGGGGGCGGGAAAATATGCGGACTGCCGCCGCGGCATCGCTACCCAGGGCATCAATTTTTCCTATGCGATGGACGCGATGGGCGCGGATCATCCGAAAATTTTCCGCGTGGCGACGCCGTTTCCGTTTCCGGAGCAGAAGGCGCTCGAATTTCTCGAGGGACTTGACGAGGTGCTCTGCGTCGAGGAACTCGATCCGGTGATCGAGCGCGCGCTTACGTTTGTGTGCGGAAAATATCATCTGCCGGTGAAGATCCGCGGGAAGATGACGGGCGACGTGAAGCCTTCGGGTGAGAACAGCGTGGATTCCGTACGGGAGAGCATCGCGTCGTTTCTCGGAACCGCGGAGTCCGCGGGAGGTGCCGGATCACCGGAGCATGAGAGCGATGTATGTCCGAAGCTGCCGGTCCGCCCGCCGGTTCTTTGTGCGGGATGCCCGCACCGCGCATCGTTTTACGCGGTAAAAATGGCGATGGAAGGCGTGAAGAAGACGCTTTTTGCCGGAGATATCGGCTGCTATACCCTCGGCAACGCGGCGCCGCTGGATATGACGGATACGTGTCTCTGCATGGGCGCCGGAATCAATATGGCGCAGGGAGTCGTCCGGGTCGACCCGGAGGTGAAAGCCTTCGCCTTCGTCGGAGATTCCACCTTTTTCGCATCCGGAATCACAGGCGTGATCAATGCCTTTTATAATCAGGACAGCATGACGCTCGTCATTCTCGACAATTCCACGACCGCGATGACCGGTCATCAGCCGCACCCGGGAACCGGCCGCACGCTCATGGGCGATGTTGTCGAGGCGGTCCGTATCGATGAGGTTCTCCGGGAAATCGGGCTTACGACGGTTGAGACGATGGATCCGCTGGATTTGAAGACCTGTATTCCGGAAATCCGCCGCATCGCGGATGAGCCGGGCGTGAAGGCGATTATCTTCAAATCCCCGTGTATCGTGCGTTTTAAGCCGAAGAGCGGGAAATCAAAGGTGGATCCGGACAAATGCATCGGATGCAAAAAGTGCATCCGCGAGCTCGGCTGTCCGGCGCTTGTGCTCGACGGAGACAAGGCGTTCATCGATCCGTCTCAGTGCACCGGATGCACGCTCTGTGAGCAGATCTGTCCGGTCGGCGCGATCGCGGGAGGTGGCAGAAATGAGTAAGAATATTATATTTTGCGGCGTAGGAGGACAGGGAACCGTCCTTGCTTCCAGACTGACCGCCGCAGCGGCGATGAAAGAGAAGAAGCAGGTCATGACGGCGGAGACGATCGGCATGGCCCAGAGAGGCGGAAGCGTCTTTTCTCATATGAAAATCGGCGAAGCAAACTCGCCGCTGATCGGAAAGGGAGAGGCGGATCTGATCGTCGGATTTGAACCGGGTGAGACGGTACGCCAGCTTCCGTTTCTGAAAAAGGGAGGAGCGGTGGTCACGAATATCCGGCCGGTTCAGCCGGTGAGCGCGATGATCGGACTTTCCGCATACGATTCCGATGCGATGGTTTCGTATCTGAAATCCCACGTGAATCGTCTGATCCTCGTGGACGCGGATCAGGCACTTTTCGAGATCGGCAATCCGAAGGTTTTAAACATGGTTCTGCTCGGCGCGGCGCTGGAAACAGGCGCGGTAGGCGTTGAACCTTCCGATGTCGAGGCGGCGATGCGCGAACGCCTCCCGGAAAAGCTCTGGGAAGTAAATACGCGCGCACTTCATTATATGCAGAACCGCTGACAATCGGACGGAAAAAGATCGGTATCTTTTGGAGGAAATCAGTGCAAATCAATGAAACGCAGCTGCAGCAGGTCGACCGCCAGGTGAAGCGGCTGATCAAATCGGACAATTTTTACGGGAGAAGACTGGAAGAAGCCGGCATCGGCGAGGTGAAGTCCGTCGATGATTTTCTGCGTCTTCCGTTTTCGCAGAAGCAGGATCTCCGGGAGGCTTACCCACTGGGGCTGATGGCCGTACCTGAGGAGGAAATCGTGCGCATCCATTCCTCGAGCGGCACGACGGGCACTCCGGTCATCATCCCGTACACCGCGAAGGATGTCGGAGACTGGGCGGAGATGTTCCGGCGCTGCTACGAGACGGCCGGCATCACAAAAAAAGACCGGATTCAGATCACACCGGGATACGGGCTCTGGACCGCCGGGATCGGCTTTCAGGCCGGCGCGGAGAAACTCGGCGCGATGGTGATCCCGATGGGACCCGGCAACACGAAGAAACAGCTGCAGTTCATGCACGATATGAAGAGTACGGTGCTCTGTGCGACGTCGTCCTACGCGCTGCTGCTCGCCGAGGAGATCCGCAGGGAAGACTGCGCGGATCAGATTTATCTGAAAAAGGGCGTCATCGGTTCCGAACGATGGGGCGAGAAGATGCGCCGGCGCATCAAGAATGAACTGGATATTCAGATTTATGATATCTACGGACTGACCGAGATCTACGGTCCGGGTATCGGCATCAGCTGCGATTACGAGTGCGGCATGCATTACTGGGACGATTACATTTATCTGGAAATCATCGATCCGAAGACCGGAAAGAACGTTCCGGACGGTGAGTGGGGCGAGATTGTGATCACGACGCTGGTCAAGGAGGGCGCGCCGCTGATCCGGTTCCGCACCCACGACATCTCCAGAATTATCCCGGGCGAATGCAGATGCGGGAGCAGATTCCCGAGAATCGACACGATCATGGGGCGCTCCGACGATATGGTGAAGATCAAGGGCGTCAACGTGTTCCCGAAGCAGATCGAGGAAATCCTGGCGGCATTCCCGGAGCTCTCCAGCGAATACCAAATCCGGATTTCACATCTCGACGGCCGCGACACGATGCGCATTTACGTCGAGACGAACGGACACGTCGATTTCCGGAAAATGGCAGACGACGTGGCGGCGGCGGTCAAGGGAAAAATCGGTTTCACGCCGCTGGTCAAAGTCGTCGAGCTCGGCGTGCTGCCGAGATCTGAGAAAAAAACGCAGAGAGTCATCGACGAACGGTTCTCGTGATCGGGAATGCGTCTCCCGGAGGCCGTCTGCGGCTGCTCTTCGCAAACCGCCGAAATCCGGGCGCGAAGGGCAGCCACGAATAAAGAGTATGGGGAGTTAAAGAAGTTTGGAAAAAAAGATAAGTTTGGAAAAAAATAAAAAAACGCTTGCAATCGGGTAAGGGTTCCGGTATAATACAGCGTGTTGTGACTGATGGGCTATCGCCAAATGGTAAGGCAACGGACTCTGACTCCGTCATTTCAAGGTTCGAATCCTTGTAGCCCAGCTTCTTATATAAGCCATTGCAGATCTCTGCAGTGGCTTATTTTTTCACTTTGATGTAAAATAAAACGCGGACGCGGCGTTTGGGATTGAAATGTGGAGCGGATTTTTATGAAATATTCTTTTGAGAGCAGAGTTCGTTTCAGTGAGGTGGACGAGAACGCATATCTGACACTGCCGGCGATGATTAATTACCTTCAGGACTGTGCGACGTTTCACGGCGAGGAGGGGAACGTCGGCGTTTACTGGACCGCGGAGCACAAAAAGATGTGGGTGCTGGCATCTCTGCGGCTTGAGATCATCGAGTATCCGAAATTTGCGGAAAATATCATCACGTCGACCTGGGCTTCCGGCTTCCGGAATTTTATCGGCTATCGCGATTTCACGATCGAACGGCCGGACGGGACACGGCTTGTCGGAGGAAAATCCGAGTGGGTTTTCATGGACCGGAAGACCGGCATGCCCTGCGGCGTCACCAGGGATCAGATCGACGGCTACGGCGTCCACCCGGAACTGGCGCTGGAGGACCGTTACGGGAAGAGAAAAATCCGCATACCGGAGGAACTCCGCGAGGGCAGATCCTTCCGGATACTGGAGAGTCACCTGGACACGAATCATCATGTGAACAACGGACAGTATATGATCATGTCCCAGAATTGCCTTCCGCCGGGAACTGAGGTGCATCATCTCCGGGCGGAATACGTAAAGCAGGCGTTTCTCGGCGACGAGATCCTGCCCTGTGTCGCGGAAAAAGAAGGAGTCTACACGGTTGTGCTGAAAAACAGGAACAGCGGTGACATTTATTTTATCGGGGAGTTTGCCGGATGATGGAAATAGGAAAAAAACAGGAGCTGGTTGAGGTGCGCCGCGTCGATTTCGGCGTTTATCTCGCGGAAAAAATGACGGACAATCGGGAAGAGATGGTTCTGCTTCCGGCAAAACAGGTGCCGGAGGGATTGAAGGAGGGGGACCGGATCGAGGTCTTCCTGTACAGAGATTCCGACGACCGGATGATCGCGACGGTCAATGAGCCGCGCCTCCAGGTCGGTCAGATCGCGATTCTTACGGTCAAAGACACCACACGGGTCGGAGCGTTTCTCGACTGGGGGCTCGAAAAGGATCTGTTTCTTCCGTACCACGAGCAGCGCGGCAAAATCGAAAAGGGAGAGGAGATTCTCGTCGGGATGTACGTCGACAAGAGCGGCCGACTGTGCGCGACGATGAACGTATATCCGTATCTGAAAAAACGCGCCCCGTACAGCGTCGGAGATGAGGTAAACGGCCGGGTCTATGAGATCAGCCGGAATTTCGGCGTCTTTATCGCGGTCGACGACCAGTATTCCGCGCTTATCCCGAAGAAAGATGCGCAGGGACGGTTCAATTACGGAGAAATCCTGAAGCTGCGGGTGACGGAGGTCCGTGAGGACGGCCGGCTCTGCGTGACGACAAAGCAGAAAGCGTATCTGCAGATGGGTCCGGACGCGGAGAAAATACTGGCGGAAATCGAGCACTGCGGAGGAACGCTCGATTTTGATGACAAGGCTTCGCCGGAGCGGATTGAACGGACCTTCGGCATCTCAAAAGCCGCCTTCAAACGTGCGGTCGGACATCTCCTGAAGGAGCGCCGGATCGAGAAGCGGGACGGAAAACTGATTGCAATCTGATGAATATCACGGCTGCCCCGTTTCTGACCTTTGCGGGTTCAGGGACGGGGCAGTCTTAAATACAGGGAGGCAGCGGTATGAGCTTTGCGCATCTGCACGTCCACACGGAATACAGCCTGCTGGACGGTTCAAATAAAATCACGGAGTATCTTTCGCGCGTGAAAGAACTCGGCATGAACAGCGCCGCGATCACGGATCACGGCGTGATGTACGGGTGCATTGATTTTTATAAGGCCGCGAAGGCGGCGGGAATCAATCCGGTCCTCGGCTGCGAGGTGTATGTTGCTCCGGGTTCGCGCTTTGACAAGGAGAGCGGAAGCAAAGAAGAACGGTACTATCATCTCGTTCTTCTCGCGGAGAACAATACGGGCTACGCGAATCTGGTCAAGATCGTCTCCCGGGGCTTCACAGAGGGATTCTACTACAAACCGCGTGTCGATGAGGAGATCCTGAGGAAGTATCACGAGGGTGTGATCGCACTCTCAGCCTGCCTCGCGGGAGAAGTCGCGCGCTGCCTCGAGGCGGATCTTTATGATGAGGCGAAGGCTGCGGCGCTCCGCTATCAGGATATTTTCGGTGAAAACAATTTTTTCCTTGAGCTGCAGGATCACGGGATCCCGATGCAGAAACAGGTTAATCAGGGAATTATGCGGCTCCACGAGGAGACGGGAATCGATCTTGTCGCAACAAATGATGTGCATTACACCTATGCGGAGGATGCGGACGCACATGATATTCTGCTCTGCCTTCAGACCGGGAAAAAGCTGGCGGATGAGGACCGGATGCGGTACGAGGGAGGCCAGTACTTTGTAAAATCCGAGGAAGAGATGCGGTCGCTCTTTCCGTATGCACCGGAGGCGGTAGAAAATACGCAGAAAATCGCGGACCGCTGTCACGTCGAAATCGAATTTCACAATCTGAAGCTGCCGAAATTCGATGTTCCGGAAGGGTACACCTCCTGGACGTATCTGTCCGAACTCTGCAACAGGGGGCTTGAGAAGAATTACGGGACTGTGACGGAGGAACTCCGGGAACGTCTCGATTACGAGCTGAACACAATCCGCAAGATGGGATACGTCGACTACTTCCTGATCGTCTGGGATTACGTAAAATTTGCCCGTGATCACGGGATCTCGGTCGGCCCGGGGAGAGGCAGCGCGGCAGGAAGCATCGTGTCCTACACGCTGGGAATTACAGAGATCGATCCGATGAAATACAGCCTGCTGTTTGAGCGTTTTCTGAACCCGGAGCGCGTGTCCATGCCGGATATCGATGTGGACTTCGGATTCGAGCGCCGGGGCGAGGTGATCGATTATGTCACGCAGAAGTACGGACAGGACCGTGTCGTGCAGATCATCACATTCGGAACGCTTCAGGCGCGCGGCGTGATCCGCGACGTCGGCCGCGTGCTCGACATCCCGTACGCGCGGTGCGATGTGATCGCGAAAATGATTCCGGAGGAACTGCATATCACGATCGACAAGGCACTTACGATGAATCCGGAGCTGAAAAAGCTGTACGAGAGCGACGGAGAAGTCCGCCATCTGATCGACATGGCGAAACGGCTGGAGGGTCTTCCGCGCCACACGTCGATGCATGCCGCCGGGGTGGTGATCGCCTCGAAACCGGTGGATGAGTTTGTTCCGCTTTCACAGGCGGCGGACGGCACGATCACGACCCAGTATACGATGACGACGCTGGAGGAACTGGGACTTCTGAAGATGGATTTCCTCGGCCTGCGCACGCTGACGGTGATCCAGAGCGCGCAGGAGATGGCGGAGAAGTCGTCAGGAAAAACGATCGATATGATGAAGATCGATTACAATGATCCGAAGGTGATGGAGATGATCAGCGCCGGAAAATGCGAGGGTGTCTTTCAGCTTGAGTCGGAAGGGATGAAAAGCTTCATGAAAGAACTGAAACCGTCCTCGCTGGACGATATTATCGCCGGCGTCGCGCTTTACCGTCCGGGTCCGATGGATTTCATCCCACAGTACATCCGCGGAAAGGAGCATCCGGAGCAGGTCACATATGAGACGGAAAAACTCCGCCCGATCCTTGAGACGACGTATGGCTGCATTGTTTATCAGGAGCAGGTGATGCAGATTGTCCGCGATCTTGCGGGATATACATACGGGCGAAGCGACGTGCTCCGCCGCGCGATGTCCAAGAAAAAAGCAAAGGTCATGCAGGAAGAGCGGCAGAACTTCATCTATGGAAATGATCAGCTTGACATCCCCGGCTGTATCCGGAACGGCGTCGATGAACGAACCGCGAACAAGATCTTTGAGGAAATGCTGGATTTCGCGAACTATGCGTTCAACAAGAGCCATGCGGTTTCCTATGCGTATATCTCTTTCCAGACGGCCTGGCTGAAGTATTATTATCCGGTTGAGTTTATGGCGGCGCTGATGACGTCGGTTATCGACAATCCGGGAAAATGTGCGTCGTATATGCTGCATCTTTCCAAAATGAATATTCAGATTCTTCCGCCGGATATCAACCGGAGCGTCGGCGATTTTTCGGTGGAGAACGGAAAGATCCGGTACGGACTTTCCGCCATCAAGGGAATCGGAAAGCCGGTCATGGACGCTGTTCAGTATGAGAGGGGAAAAAACGGCCCGTACAAGTCGCTGCGCGATTTCTGCTCCCGCATTTCGGGAAAAATGCTGAACAAGAGAACGGTCGAAAATTTCATCAAATGCGGCGCATTTGACTGCTTCGGCGGAACGAGAAAACAGTATATACAGGTCTACGGAATGATCATGGATCAGATCGCGGATGAGCGGAAAAATAATTTTGCCGGCCAGATCTCGTTTTTTGACGTCATACCCGGGGCGCAGGAAACATTTGATATAAAGATGCCGGATGTCGGAGAATTCGATGAGGAGCAGAAGCTCGCGTTTGAAAAAGAAGTTGCGGGAATCTATATCAGCGGGCACCCGCTGAAAAAATATGAAAAGCTGCTTGAGCAGAACATCACGGCGGGAGCGGATCAGTTTCAGCCGGATGAGGAAACCGGGTCCGCACGTGCCGCGGATGGCGCCCGCGTGATCATCGGCGGTATGATCACATCAAAGACGGTCAAGTATACAAAGACGAATCAGATCATGGCATTTGTGACACTGGAAGATCTTCTCGGATCGGTCGAAGTGATCGTATTCCCGAAAAGTTACGAGAGGTATTCACCGCTTCTTGAGAATGACGCGCGGGTATTTATCCTCGGACGCGTCTCGGCGGAGGAGGAGCGGCCGTCAAAAGTGATCTGCGAGAAGATGATCGCGTTTGATCAGATACCGGCCGAGGTCTGGCTCCGTTTCCCGGACCGTGTGTCTTATGAAGGGAAAAGCGGAAGAGTGGCTGAAATCCTGAATACAGGCGGAGGGCACGATACGGCGGTGATCTATCTTGAAAAAGAACGCGCGGTGAAACGGCTGAATTCCGGTTTCACTGTGGCGGAGGATGTGATGGCCGGATTGAAGAAACTGATCGGAGGGAAAAATGTAATTGCCCGGAGCGCCGATTTGAAAAAAGAGTGGCTGAAGTCGCGGGGAGGCACGGCGGCTTCCGGAAATGGACGTTGAAAAGAACGGTATTTTGCTTTATGATACAGAAGAATACCGTAAAAAGCCAGTGACAGCAGATCCACGAAAGGGGATTGATTCTATGGCGAATGATACGAAATCGAAAGTGTCGACGATCGGCGTCCTGACAAGCGGAGGAGACGCTCCGGGAATGAACGCGGTGATCCGTGCCGTTGTGCGCCGCGGACGCAGCAAAGGTCTGAAGACGATGGGAGTGTACCGCGGCTACGAGGGCCTGATAAATGACGAGGTCCGGGAACTTGCGGCGAAGGATGTATCCGATATTATCCAGCGGGGCGGAACGATTCTGAATACCGCAAGATGCGCGGATATGCGTACGGACGAGGGGCTGCACAGAGCGGCGGAGGCGTGCCGCAGAAACGGAATTGAGGGACTTGTCGTCATCGGAGGCGACGGTTCTTTCGCCGGTGCGCAGAAACTTGCGAATCTCGGCATCAATACAATCGGCGTGCCGGGTACGATCGATCTCGATATCGCCTGCACGGATTATACAATCGGGTTTGATACCGCGGTCAATACCGCGATGGAGGCGATCGATAAGGTCCGGGACACGTCCGCTTCCCATGAGCGTGTCAGCATCATCGAGGTGATGGGCCGGAATGCGGGATACATTGCCCTTTGGGCCGGCATCGGAGCCGGAGCGGAGAACATCCTTCTTCCGGAAAAGTACGATTACGATGAGCAGAAAATCATCAACAACATCATCGAGACCCGCCGCAAGGGGAAGAAGCACCATATCATCATCAATGCGGAGGGAATCGGCCATTCAGCTGCGATGGCGCGCAGAATCGAGGCGGCGACCGGAATCGAGACGAGAGCGACGATCCTCGGATATATGCAGAGAGGCGGCTCCCCGACGTCCCGGGACCGTGTGTGCGCGACGGTGATGGGGGCGTATGCGGTCGATCTTCTGATCGCGGGAAAGACAAAACGGGTCGTGGCGTACAAAGACGGACGTGTGACGGATTTTGATATCAATGAGGCGCTTTCGATGCAGAAAGACATTGATCCTTATGAGTATGAGCTTTCGCACGCGCTCTCTTATGACTATTCAAAGATATGATAACGAGCAGCAGCAGCGCGAAGCTGAAAATGATCCGACAGCTGAATACGAAGGCAAAGGCGCGCAGAGAGGCCGGCTGTTTTGTCCTCGAGGGGAAAAAACTTTTTGAGGAGACGCCGCCTTCCCTGCGCCGCGGCGTTTTTATGTCGGAATCCTTTGTGAAAGAGAACCCGGAGATTTATGTGGCAGGGGCGTGTGATACGGAGATCGTCGCGGACCGCCTCTTTGCGTCTGTCTGTGACACGAAGACGCCCCAGGGCATACTGACCGTCGCCGCCTTTCCGAAGTGGAACCTTGCGGATCTCACGGAAGGACCCGGCGAACCTCTGATTCTGGTGCTTGAGAGCGTGCAGGATCCGGGCAATGTCGGAACGATCATCCGGACCGGCGAAGGCGCCGGCGTCACGGGCATTCTTCTGGGCGAGGGCTGTGCGGATCTCTACTCACCGAAGGTGATCCGGGCGACGATGGGATCGATCTTCCGGGTTCCGACGGTGCGGGCAGCGGATCTTTCCGCCGCCATCCGGAAGCTTGGAGCGTACGGCGTCCGGAGTTTTGCCGCCCATCTCGACGGAAAGAATGAATACACGGAGGAAGATTACAGGAAGGGGACGGCTTTTCTCATAGGAAATGAGGGAAACGGCCTGAGTGATGAGCTTACGGATGAGGCGGACTGTCTGATCCGGATCCCGATGGAGGGACGCGTCGAATCGCTGAATGCGTCCGTCGCCGCATCCCTTCTGATGTATGAGGCGAGACGGCAGAGACATTGATCTGTGTACGGAGGAAAACCATGGATTTAACAGGAAGAAACTTTCTGACACTGAAGGATTATACGCCGGAGGAGATTCTGTATCTCATCGATCTGGCGGAAGAACTGAAGGACAAGAAGAAAAAGGGCGTGCCGGTGGATGTGTTGCGCGGAAAAAATGTCGCCCTGATTTTTGAAAAGACGAGTACGCGCACACGCTGTTCCTTTGAGGTCGCGGCGCATGATCTGGGGATGGGCACGACGTATCTGGATCCGAAGGGTTCCCAGATCGGGAAAAAGGAGAGTATCAAGGATACGGCGCGGGTTCTCGGCCGTATGTATGAGGGAATCGAGTACCGGGGGTTCGGCCAGGAAATTGTCGAGACACTGGCGGAATATGCGGGAGTCCCGGTCTGGAACGGTCTTACGAACGAGTACCATCCGACACAGATGCTTGCTGATATGATGACCGTGCGCGAACATTTCGGAAGACTGAAGGGGCTGAAGTTTACGTACATGGGCGATGCCCGTTACAATATGGGAAACTCCCTTATGATCGTCTGTGCAAAGCTGGGTCTGCATTTTACGGCCTGTGCTCCGAAGGAGTATTTCCCGGACCGTGAACTCGTCGCGCTCTGTGAAGGGTATGCGAAGGAAAGCGGCGGCAGCGTCACACTGACGGAAGATGTGATGGCCGGAACGAAAAACAGTGATATTATCTATACGGATGTCTGGGTGTCAATGGGCGAGCCGGACGAGGTATGGGCGGAGCGCATCAGCGCCCTCTCTCCGTATAAGGTAACCTCTGAGATCATGAAGAACGCGGGAAACGGGGCGATCTTCCTGCACTGTCTGCCGTCGTTCCACGATCTGAATACACAGATCGGGCTTACAATCAGCAAGAAGTACGGCATCGACGACATGGAAGTGACCGACGAGGTCTTCGAATCTCCCCAGTCCCTCGTATTTGACGAGGCGGAAAATCGTATGCATACGATCAAGGCGGTGATGGCTGCGACGCTCGGAGCGGAGTTTTAAACGGTGAGGAGGATGGGTCCTGTGTCAGAGGCACTTCTCGATGTGGAGAAGATCCGGTCTCTTTCGGGCTCGGGCCGGGTCTTCTACGTCGAAAAGACGGATTCTACAAATGAATGGGCGAAGCGCGAGTCAGCCACGGCGATGGACGGCAGCGTCTATCTTGCGGATTATCAGAGCGCCGGGAAGGGCAGACGCGGACGCGTCTGGAAGTCGCCGGAAGGCACCTCTGTCTCGATGAGTGTCCTGCTGCGGCCGGACCATCTGAAAAAAGAATCCTACCCGCTGGTGACACTCGTGATGGGACTTGCCGCGGCACGGGGAATCTCTTCGGTCTGTGGAATCGGGGCGCAGATCAAGTGGCCGAACGATGTGATTTTTGATGGGAAGAAACTCTGCGGGATCCTGACCGAACTTGGACCGGAGGCGGACTACGTCGTGATCGGCATCGGTCTGAACGTGAATATGACCGCTTTTTCCGGGGAACTGGCGGACCGGGCGATCTCGATGCGGATGGCAGCGGGGCACGTAATAAACCGGGAAGAAGTCACTGCGGCGGTGATCCGGGAGTTTGACAGATGCTACCGGATCTTTCTTGAGGACGGCGATCTGTCCGGATTAAAAGAAGATTATGAGAAAATTCTGGCCAACACCGGAAAACGTGTCCGTGTGCTTGATCCGGCCGCACCGTTTACCGGCCGCGCGCTCGGGATCAACCGGTGCGGAGAACTGCTGGTGCTGCGCGACGACACGGGGTTTGTGGAGGCGGTTTACGCAGGCGAGGTGTCGGTCCGCGGGATCTACGGCTACGTCTGACAATTCGCCCGGACAGGAGTAAGAAATGGCAGAACAGAATACAGTGCTCTGCGCGTCGAATAAGTATACGCAGAAGTATTATTTCAATCCGAAATTTGATATTCTTCCGCAGAACGTGAAGGATGAACTGAAAATCATGTGTGTGCTGTTTACCGAGAAGGCCGGAGGGATTCTTTCCGTGGAGTTTGACCGCGACGGCCTGCTCGAGCTGCGCACGGAGGCGTCTGACTCAGATGCGGGTTATGACGAGATCGAGGCGGGACTGAAGATCAGAGAGCTTCAGGATACGAAGAGGGAACTGTTTGCGTCCCTCGAGCTTTTCTACAAGGTATTTACCTCGGCCGGACGAATCGCTCCGGGAGAGTGAGGCAAAGGGGCCGGCGGAATCCGAAGTGAGAGAAGCCGGAAGAAACCCGGATCAGGGAGTATAAGATATGAGGACAGAAAGTGTCAGGATTTAAAATAGGCGGGGTGACCATACCAAACCGCACCGTGCTCGGCCCGATGGCCGGAGTGACGGATCTTTCGTTCCGCGTGCTGTGTAAAGAACAGGGCGCGGGACTTTTGTATACAGAGATGGTCAGCGCGAAGGCGGTCACCTATCGAAACAGAAACACTGCAAAACTGATCGAGACAGACCCCGGGGAGCATCCGGTTGCACTGCAGCTGTTCGGGTCCGAACCGGATGTCGTCGCGGAAGCCGGCTCGATGCTCGAGGATGGTTCATTCGATTTTTTTGATCTGAATATGGGATGTCCGGTTCCGAAAGTCGTCGGAAACGGGGAAGGATCTGCACTGATGAAAGATCCGAAGCGTGCGGCGGCGATCGTCTCCGCTCTCGTGAAGAAGGTCCGCAAGCCGGTTACGGTGAAAATCCGGAAGGGATTTGACGACAGTTGTATCAACGCTCCGGAATTTGCGAAGGCGATGGAGCAGGCGGGAGCATCCGCGGTCGCGGTTCACGCCAGAACGAGAGAGCAGTATTATTCCGGAAGGGCGGACTGGGACGTGATCCGCAGAGTGAAAGAAAGCGTCGGAATTCCGGTGATCGGTAACGGGGACATTACGTGCGGGCAGGATGCGGGCCGGATGATCGGAGAAACCGGATGCGATGCGATCATGATCGCAAGAGCTGCCAGAGGGAATCCGTGGATTTTCCGGGAGATCAACGCATTTCTGGAAGCGGGAGAGATACCGGCGCGCCCTTCCGCGCAGGAGATCGGCGCGATGATTCTCAGACAGGCGCGGATGGAGATTCAGAACAAGGGAGAGTACACAGCCCTGCGGGAGATGCGAAAACACGTCGCCTGGTATACGGCGGGAATGCACGGCGCCGCGGAACTTCGCCGGAAGGCCTGTGCGATCGAAACTTACGCGGAGCTGGAGCGGCTTGTATCGGATCGGATGATGCAGGAAAATAGCTGAGCGCGGAGCGGAAAGGAAGAATTATGTTCACAATCGGATGCCATCTCTCCTCTACGGGAGGATTTCTTGCGATGGGCGAATGCGCCATTTCACTCGGCGCAAATACCTTTCAGTTTTTTACACGCAATCCTCGCGGAAGCAGAGCGAAGCCGGTGGATCCGGCGGATGCGGAAGCACTGATCAACCTGATGAAGGAAAACCGTTTCGGCACGATACTTGCGCACGCGCCCTATACCATTAATCCGTGTTCAAAGACTGAACGGACGAGGAAATTTGCCAGGGAGACGATGGCGGATGATCTCCTGCGGATGGAATCCCTTCCGGGCAATTTCTACAATTTTCATCCGGGAAGCCACACGGGGCAGGGAATTGACGCGGGAATTGAGGAGATCGCCGATACACTAAACTGCATTCTTTCGGAAGAACAGCATACGACCGTTCTTCTGGAAACGATGGCGGGAAAAGGGACGGAGATCGGAAGCCGGTTTGAAGAGCTTGCCGCGATCATCGACCGGGTGAAACTGAAGAACCATGTCGGGATCTGTATGGATACGTGTCACGTGAGCGACGCAGGATATGATATTATTCACCATCTCGATGATGTACTTGATGAGTTTGACTCTGTGATCGGCCTCGGCCGTCTGAAGGCGCTTCATCTGAACGACAGCAAAAATCCGCCGGGAAGCCACAAGGACCGTCACGAGAAGATCGGGAGAGGTGCGATCGGGCAGGAAGCGTTCCGGCGGATCATCAATCACGAAACGCTCAGAGATCTCCCCTGCTTCCTGGAGACGCCGAATGAGCTGCCGGGATACGCGGAAGAGATCCGCATGCTGCGTGAGATGAGGGAAGAACAGGGTGCCAAATAGGAGAAAACCGTTGGGACAATACAGATTAGCCGCGTTCGACATGGACGGTACGCTTCTAAATAGTAAAAAACGGGTATCGGAGAATACGAAACGGGCGATCCGGAATGCGATCGACGCGGGAAAATATATTGTGATTTCGACCGGCCGGGCAGTGTCAGAGTGTGAGGACTGCGCGGAAGATCTCGGACCGATCCGTTATTCCGTCTGTGAGAGCGGAGCGGTCGTATATGACCGGCGCACGAAAAAAATCTTATACCGGTCCGGCTTCGGGAAAAAGCTTGCGGATCGTATTCTCGAGATCGGAGCCCGGTTTGACGCAGTGCCGTATGTTCTGACATTGGGCGAGGCAGTTACAGAAAAACGGCTGATCGAAGATCCGGGCTATTACCATATGGGCATTTACATCCGGATGATGGAACGTGTCTGTGTCATTACGGATTGCGCCCGGAAATTGTTTCAGACATCAGGACGCGGCATCGAAAAAATCAATTTCTACTGTTCCTCGAAAGAGGTACGTGAAACACTGAAAAGAAAACTCGATCCGCTCTCGGAGGAGATCACAATTGCTTACGCGGGGGAGACGTCGATTGAGATTTCCACGAAGGGGATGACGAAGGCGGCGGGACTTTCGTGGCTGTGCGGCTATCTGGATATCAGCCCGGACGAGGTGATCGCTGCCGGGGACGCGGACAACGACAGAGCCATGCTCGCATACGCAGGATTATCCGCTGCGATGGGGAACGCGCCGGAGAATATCCGGCGGGAGTGCGGCGTAGTCGTTCGGGACAATGACCACGACGGGTGCTGCGATGTGATCCGGATTCTGACGGGAAACACGCTGTGTAAAGCCTCTGCAAAAAAAGTTGAAAAAAAATAAAAAAGGCTGTTGACAAAGAGTGGACCCGATGATATTATTTAGAAGCTGTCTCGCAGGACAGCAAATCAATATGAACCATGACAACTGAACAGTAAAACACATCCTCGAAAGTTCATTTGAGTTTGTCAATGAATGACGAACCTTTATTAATCAGTAAAAAAACGGGATGAATTAGCCAAGAGTTAATTCTGACCGGAAT
>Ga0256406_1003213_pt1 | contig 20809 bp, 17 predicted proteins | sample RumenRJG_03DNA_FD_185986 | JGI IMG/M metagenome (GOLD analysis project Ga0256406, IMG submission 185986) | Bovine rumen microbial communities from Lethbridge, Alberta, Canada - RJG_03 | ecosystem: Host-associated > Mammals > Digestive system > Stomach > Rumen | place: Canada: Alberta | collected... | reverse complement strand
TCCTTATTCGGATCCTTTTTTGCGCGATCCTCCATCCATCTGGCATCGTGCCAGGTGTAGCCGGACAGATCCGCTGTCCTCGATGCAGTGCCGGGGCGGAGCTCCGCCCAGTTCGCATAGGGATCTGCCTTGTAGATCTTCCCGCCCTCCGGCGTCGTGATCAGGAACTTGTACAGCTGTCCCTCCTGCACGCCGGGAAGAAAGGCGGTCCAGATGCCGACAGGACCCACCTTCGTCATCGGGTTCTGCTCCTCATTCCAGCCGTTGAACTCGCCGATCACGTGGACCTGTCCCGCATTCGGAGCCCAGACGCCGAAGAAGTATCCCTTCTGTCCGTCCTTTACCGACGGATGGGCGCCCAGCTTCTCATAGATGTCGTAGTGCGTGCCCTGTCCGAACAGGTAGCAGTCCTCCTCCGACACGAAGACCTCCGGTGTTGTCTTCTTCGGTGCCGTTGTCTTCGCCGCTGTCCTCTTCGCAGGCGCCTTCTTTTCCGGTGCCTTCTTTGCTGCCTTCTTTGTTTCCGTACCCGCTTTTGCTGCCATACCCATGTACCCCCATTTATTCGCTTCCAGTCACTTCTCGTAGTGCTGGAAATCTTTCTCATGGATGATGATCCGATCATCCTGATCATAGCGCTTCTTCGTCAGAATCAGCATCAGTGTGTGCAGGTTTTTCTTCGATGCCCAGCCGATGGCCTCGTCCACCAGATCGCGGACTTCCTTCGTCGTCACCTGATGATCCGGTGTCTGCCTTGAGGAGATGCGGGAAGACAGGGCGAGCTGCCCCAGCTCGTCAATGCTGTAGTCCTTGGACTTTGCATACTCCAGGCCGTAGGACACCAGGGCCTTGTCAGTGAGAGGCAGGATGTTCACCGTCACCGTAAAGCTCTTTAAGTAGTCCGGGTACTCCTGCCGGAACTCGTCCATCGCCCGCTTGCGGTCGGCGAAGATCACGATGAGTCCCCGCTCCTTCCCCTCAATCTCGCTGTGCAGGTTTTTGAGCGTATCCTCCTCCAGGGCAGAGGCGTTGTAGACGATCATGGCGCCCCCGTTGATCTGGTTGAGCGTGGCAGAGAGTTTCTCTTGGCTCAGCCGGTTCAGCGCAGGCCCGGAGGCCTTTGCGATTCTTCCGGTGAAGTTCGAGTCGCTGTGCTTTGTGATCTCCAGGATGCCGGCTGCCACCTTCTTTGCGGTGCCCTCGGGTCCTGTCACCAGGATGTTTCCGGTGTAGGAGGCAAGGCTCAGGTTGTCAATGGCGTTCAGGATCTGCCGGCGGTTCTCCGGCACAATGCAGGTCGGTCCGAACAGCTTCTTCTCACTCTCGGTGAGGGCTCTCTGTCCGGAAGCGGAGATGGGATGCGTGTCCTTTGACACGGCAGGGGCCGTCTCTTCCTCCTCAGCAGGAGTCTCCTCGGGCTCCGGCCTGCGGACAGGATGGGGGCGGCGGGGCGCACGGGGTGCTCTCCCTGTGTTCTCCTCCCTGGCAGGCGCCTCTTCAGCTTCCTCCTCTGCAGGCACTTGCTCCTCCTGCAGGGATTCCCCGGGGGCTGCCTCTTCCTCCTGGACAGGGGCTTCCTCCTCTGCGGGCTCTGCCGGCGTCTCTTCCTCCATCTGCCGGCGAAGCTCCTCTGCGGGTCTCCTGACCGGCCTTGCTCTCCTTCTTCTCGAGCGCAGCTGTCTTGCCTCCTCTGCGGGAGTCAGCGCCTCTTCCTGCGCGGTCTCTCCGGGGAAGCCGCTCTCCTCTTCGGAAAGGCCCTGCTCCATGGCAGGCACCTCCTCCGGGGCGGGCTCTGCGACCTGCGCTGCCGGGCGGACCGGGCGGCGGCGTCTTCTCGTAAAGGCAGGCGGCGTCTCGGGCTCTGCCGCCTCTACCGGCTCCTGCATGCTGCTCTCTTCCTGAGCCAGTGCGCTCTCCTCTTCTGCTGCAGGGGCAGCCTCCGGGATCTCCACCGGTGCTTCTTCCTGAACAGGTGCTTCTTCCTGTTCCTCTTCTGTTACCGGCGCAGCCTCCTCCGCATGGTTCTTCTCGTGCGCCTCAAACTCCTCATACCGCTTCTTCTCACGGTCCATGGCGCGGCGCACGGCGTCTGCGTTCCAGCGTCTTGTGGAGATGCTGCCGTCCTCATTCTCCTCGTAGGCAGGCTCTTCCTCTGCATCTGCCGTCGTGCCGTAATCCGGCTCCTCTTCGTATTCCGGTGCATTGTCCGCATATCCAGATCCTGGATATCCAGCTCCTGGATATTCCTCCGGGGCGGCATTCTCCTGCGCATAGGTTTCCTCTGCGCTGCCGACAGGCTCCTCCGTATAGCCCTCATCCTCCTGCTCCTGTGCATAGGAATCGTAGGACTCCTGCGGTGTCTCCGGGGCGTTCACCGGCTGCTCTGCCGCTTCCTCCCCTGCATCGGGCGCCTCTTCATAGGGTGCCTGCTCCGGCGCCTCGTTGGCAAAGAGGTCTGCCTGCTGCGCTCCTTCCTCCGGCGCAATCTCCGGGGCATGGATGCGGCGGACGCTGTAGCCTTCCTGGCCCTGCTGCGCACTGCTGTAGCGGGAGGAGCCCCGCCCTGCGATGCCGTTCTCAAGGCTTGCCCTGGCATCCCGGTGGCGCTTCTCCACGTTTTTCTCGATGTCCTCGAGGAGGCCGTGGCGGGATGTCTCCTCAAACTCGTGAAAGAGCTCTCCGGTGTCCTGCCGGATCTTCTCCGCGACCTTTTCCTCGCTGGTGTCCTTCACGCTCTGGCGGATCTTCTCCCACTCCGCCATCACCTCACTGATGGACATCGTGGCGGCAGAGGGGGCTGCATCCGCCTCTTCGTTCTCCTCTGTTTTGCTCTCCTGCTCCTGTTCCGGCTCCTGCGCAGGGACAGCGTCTTCCTCCTGGGAAGGGAGAGCTTCGTCCTGTCCATCTGTCTGCGTCTCCCCGCCCTCGTCAAGCTGGGCAAGTCCCTCTGCCACGGTCCGCTGGAGGGCGGCATCCGTGTCCTGCTTCTCGCTGTTCTCCACGGTGGGAATGTCATCCTGGGGCTGCGGCGCTGCTGCAGGATCCCTGGAAGGCTCCGACTCGATCTTCTGGATCAGCTGCTCCGCCCTGCCGGCAAACTTTCCGCCGACATTGTTCTCGAGGTCTCTGCACTCCGCGATGGCCTCCTCGTCCCGGCCCGCCTCGTGGTAGAGGAGGGCGAGCTCATACACCCATCTGGGCTGATAGGACTCCTGCTTCAGGCGCTGGAGCACATCGATCTTCTCGTCGAGGGAGACCGGGGAGACCTGGTACATCTTGTACTGCAGGATCAGCCGCTTGGGACTCCGGGGCTGCAGAATGTTGTAATTCTGCATAAGCGTCAGGGCAGACGTCAAATCGCTCTGCAGGCCGTCTCTTCCGTACAGGAACAGTGTCAGCTCACAGAGTGAATAAATGATCTCCGGATTCTGGGGATCCCTTTGATTGGCAAGGACCAGGAGTCTCCTGCTCTTTGCGTATTCCTTGTTGATTTTATAGACATCACTGATCCGGCAGAGTGTATCCGGGCTCTTGACCCTCTGCCAGTCAATTCCGTCTGCGACGCCTGCCGCGTCCTGGAAATTGCGGGTGGAAATCAGCGTGTTGATTTCCTGAAGCCTGATCCGATACTCATACTTATCCAACGCTTGCTACCTCTTGGCCCCCTCTTTATCTTTCGAAAGAGCAGATCTTCCCTTATCATAATTCTAACAAAGTTTAGCATATGGCTATGGCAATGTCAAAAACGCCAAAGCTGTTTTCACTCATTCACTCCGGGTCCCGGAGTGCCCGGAATTGCCCGTTTTCAGGCATTTTTCGAGGGCATTTGCAAGGTCTGCGAACTGCCCGAGCGAGAGTTTTTCGCCCCGGATGTCAGGGGAGAGACCAAGGGAGGAGAGCGCGTCTGTGACCTGCTCCCGGGAGAGCGTCTGCCCGTTCCGGGAGAAGCCATGAGAGAGGCCGTTTGCCAGGGTCTTCCGCCTCTGGTTGAAGGAGGCCCGGATCAGGGCAAAGAGAAGCGCCTCATCCGCTGCCACCGGCGGCGTGTCGCGCAGATGGAGCGTCAGTACCGTCGAGTCCACCGCGGGGCGGGGAAGAAAGCAGGAGGGCGGCACGGTCAGGTTCGTCTCCGGCACCGAGTAATAGGCCACCGCAAGGGAGAGGGCGCCGTACTCCTTATCCTTCTCCGTCGCGAGGATCCGCTCCGCGACCTCCTTCTGTACCATCACTGTGATACTCTCAAAGGAGTCCTTCTCCCTGAGGAGCTGGAGCAGGATCGGGGTCGTGATGTAGTACGGAAGGTTTGCGACGCACTTTAGCCTTCTGCCGCCGTTGTAGGTGTCCCGGATCGCGCGGACATCCGTCTTCAGGATATCCTGCCAGAGGATCGTCACGTTGGTGCAGGCATCCAGGGTCTCCGCAAGGACCGGCTCCAGGGTGGTGTCGATCTCGACAGCGACCACCTGGCCTGCCGCCAGGGAGAGCTCCTGGGTCATCGTCCCGATGCCTGGGCCGATCTCGAGGACGCAGTCCTCTTTGGTGACGCCCGCCGCCTCCACGATGCCGCGTACTACGCTCCCGTTGATCAGAAAGTTCTGTCCGTATTTCTTTTTTGCCCGGATCCCATACTTGTCCAGGATCCGCTTGGTTTCATAGGGTGCTGTGAGAAATGCGCTCATAAGTTGTACAGCCTTTCTGCGTTGTGCTCCGTGACCTCGACCACTTCCTCCGGAGATATCCCCTTCAGCTCTGCGACTGCCTGCGCAACCAGGGGGAGAAACAGCGAGGAGTTCCGCTCTCCCCGGTGGGGAACCGGCGCCATGTAGGGGCAGTCCGTCTCCAGCACGATCGAGGTCAGGGGGATGTTCTTCACCACGTCCCTGACCTTCTTTGCGTTCTTGAAGGTCACAACGCCGCCGATGCCGATGAAAAAGCCCATGGCGGCATACTCCCTTGCCTGTTCTGTGCTGTAAGAATAGCAATGTATCACCCCGCCCGCAAGCGACAAGTTCCGATCCCGCAGGATGTCCATCGTGTCCTTTGCGGCATCCCTGCTGTGGATGATGACGGGGAGCTGAAGCTTTGCCGCAAGGTCCAGCTGCCTTACAAACCACTTCTTCTGCACCTCCGGCGCGGGGTCCTCCTCCGGGAAGTGATAGTCCAGGCCGATCTCTCCGACCGCCACCACCTTTGGATCTGCACATTTCTTCTCCATGTCCAGAAGAAATCCCTCCGTGAGGTCCCTGCACTCGGAGGGGTGGATGCCGAGCGCCGCGTAGACATTCGGGAAGGTGTGTGCAAGGAAAAGGACCCTGTCCACGCTCTCCATCGTGGAGGCGACATCCGTGCAGCGCCCGATGCCATACCGGGGAAATGATTCGATGATGTTAGTGTAATCCTTTTCAAACGCCGCATCGTCATAGTGGGCGTGGGTGTCAAAGATCTGTGCCATGGTTACCTCCCTGCCGCGTTCTTTGCGGCAGCCGCGCGGGAATTCCCGCGAATCGGGGCCCTGGTGCAGCGGGCACCAGGGCAGGAAATCTTCTCTCCTACCGCCTTGCGGCTCTTGTAAAATTCCTGAAAAGGGGATGAAAAAGTACTGAAAAAAGTCCTTGCATTCCGGGACCGGTTCTCCTATAATACACCTTGCGTTCAGAAAAGAAAGCAGATTTCTACAGATTTGACCTGCGCTTTTAGCTCAGCTGGTAGAGCACCTGACTCTTAATCAGGGTGTCCAGGGTTCGAGTCCCTGAAGGCGCACGCGGGAGCACTGTTTTTGCGGCAATGGCCGCGGGGATGGTGTTCTTTTTTTGTCCCTCCGGATCTGCCCCGCGGTCTTGTGCAGATCTGCCATAAATTCCGGAAGTGCATGAAAAATTTTTGTGCTCTATTTTTCCAAATTTTTTCTTGCAATCCCCCGCAGGCAGGAGTATTATCTTGTTCGTGCCTGCGAGATGCAGCACGAAAGAGTTCGCGCTTTTAGCTCAGCTGGTAGAGCACCTGACTCTTAATCAGGGTGTCCAGGGTTCGAGTCCCTGAAGGCGCACGCAAGTGTCGGATACTTCAGAAGCGTTCTGAAGTGCCGACACTTATTTTTTGCCCATTTTTCCGGGCAGCAACAAGCGGCACAGGCTCTTCGCCCATGCCGCTGTCCGTTCTGCGGTTCTTCTCTTCTCTTCAGTAGATCTTCACTTCCGAGACGCAGGTCACGTTGTCCGATGCCTCTCCCCGGTAAACCGTGTTCATGATGATCCAGAAGCGGTCCACGTTCTGGTTGATCAGGATGTACTGCGGTCCCTCCGTACTCTTCAGGGTGACGCTGGTGTTGACCTTGCTGGTGCCGTCATCGATGCGCAGGGTCACGTTCTTGAGGCGGTTGTACTGGGTAAACGCGTCGTCGTCCTTCTGCCAGCCGTTCCAGATCACGATGTAGTGCACGAACTGGGTGCTCTCCACGTTGAAGTAGAGACGTTTTCCTGTGCCGTCGTTCTTCTCGCCCTCTGCCCAGGCCGTCGTGGTATCCCCGTCCCGCATGTTTCTGTCGGAAAAGGTCCCCGCATCGGTCTCGAGGATCGTGCTGGCGTTGAAGTCCTCCGTCCCGTCGTCGTTGATCTTGAGCGGTACCTCGTCTGTCAGAAGACTTCCGAAGTCCTTGGTGATCGCTTCCTCTGAGACAAGCCGCGGCCGGTGGATGCCGAGTGCCCTTGCAAGGAATCCGGTCCCCGAGTAGATCTGCCAGATCGCAAGGACAAGGACCACGGCGACGGCGGTTCCCACAACCCGATGGACGGTCTTCCGGAACTGGGCGTAGGCAGCGGCCTTCTTCCAGCGCGTGATGACAGGCTGGGCAAGCTCCGCATCCATCCTTTCCAGATAGGCGTCAAAATCCGGGAGCTTTTCCTCCTCCGGAGCCTTCTCCTCCAGCTCCCGGTATCTCGTAAGGTCCCTCGGCCAGAGGTCCTGCATGTCGAGGCGGAAGGCAAACTCCGCGGTCTTCTTCTTTCTCAGCTCCTTTGGCATGCCCGCGATCTGCTCGAGCATCCGCAGAACGCAGGTGTACCAGTCCAGCCGGCAGGCGCACTGCAGGCGCTCATCCAGCTTTTTAAACGCCGGGGCCGCCTCCTTCTCAAAGTAGTGGAGGATGTTCCCGGCATTCACGGGATTTCGCTCCACGTCGTCGGCAATCAGCGCGATGTTGAACGAGAACCGGAAGTCATCGAGGCCGTCCGCCGCGGCCTCCTGGGCCTTCTTCAGGGTCCGTCCCGTCTCCGTATCCCCCGCATGGGGCCTCCGGTACCACATCTTTTCCATAAAGTCTTCGAGCATGCTCTTCCTCATTTTGCTTTTTCATTTCGCACAGGGGCATTCCGCTCCCCGTTTTGGATACGGTCCCCATCATACCGCAGGGTCCGCGCTTTGCACAAGGTGTCAGTGTCGAAGAAGGGTGGAGAGTATCCCGCGGCCGAGGCTCGCCCCGAGGTTCCCGCCGAGGCGCCTGCCGAAGTCCCCGAAGTTCTTCCCGACATCCTCGCCGATCTGCCTCCCAACGGTGCCGGCGACGGACCTGCCGACGTCGTGCCAGGCAGCATTTCCGCGTCTTCGCGTTTCCTTCTCGTCCTTCTCGTCCTTCTCTTCCTTCTCCCCGTCCTCTGCCTCCTGCGTCTTCCCGCTCCTTTCTCTCTGTGCTGCAAGCACCTCTCTGGCAGAGCGGATCTCTTCCCTGTTCCGCAGCCTGTCCGCAAGGGGCAGACGCCGGGTTCTCTCCAGGATCCCGGCCATCCCGCCCTCCTGCGGCGCAGGGCAGGCGGATATGTCTCCGGTGATCCTTTCCGGGAAGGCAGCGGAAAGGGAAGCACCTGCTTCCCCTGCCCCTGCACTTTGCGCAAGAAGGAGGATCCCCCTCTTTTTCAGAGGCTCCTGCATGGTCTCCGCCGAAGTCTTAGCGGTCTTCTCCTGCAGCACTGCAGCGAGCACCGGTGCTTTCTCCCCTTCCCGTCCGGGAAAGCGCTGCGCCATGGCGGCAAGAAGGAAGAGAAGGCAGGGCCCGCTCTCCCTTCCCTCCACGAAGTGCAGAACGCCCCTGCCGTCCCTTCCGGAGAGCAGAAAGTCCCAGGGCGACACCGAAGGCGTCCCGAAGGGATCCCCGCCGCAGGCCCTGCAGAAGGCTTCCAAACGCTTTCCGATTCTTGCAGCCACCCCCGCATTTGGCTTTCCCGCGCTGTTCTGCTTCCGGTCTCCCGCATACCAGGCAAGGTATGCCGAAAGGTCTGCCGCATCGTCGAGGAGAAGGCCCTCCCGGTCCGCCGCAGCAAAGGCCTCTTCAAGAAGTTCCGCCTGGGGCTCTGTCAGCTGCAGCATCCCGGACAGAAGCGCCGGCCCAAGGTCTGAGACCCGCATCCGGAAGGGGATGCCCTCTCCCCCGAAGGCGCTCCAGACTACGGCGGGGAACTCTGTGCGCTCTTTGCTCTCCCCGCTTTCTTCTGCGGCTGTGTCCTCCTTCGGAACGGCGCACGCCACCCGTCCCCCTGCGAATCGCGCAAGAAGGCTCCCGTCCGGGTCCTCCAGGATCACGGGGATCTTCTCCCCCGAGAACTTCTGCGCAAGTCCCAGAAGGAGTTCCCTCTGTGCCCCCGCATCCTGTGCCCCTGCCAGAATCCAGTTTCCTGCAGTTCCCTGCCTGTTCCACGTCGTTTCTTTTTCCGTTTTCCAATCCTCCTTTTCCCCGGTCTTCTGCCGGACTCCCGGGAGTATACCGGATGGGCAGAGCTGTCAACAGGGTTCCTGTCGCCAAATCTGATATCTTTCATGAAATTCAGCGACATCCGTGTCCCCGGGTTCCCATCGCGGTTTGCAGGACAGATTTCACGAATTGTTGATTCTTTTTTGTCCGGTTATGGGATACTCTTTCATAATAAGAATGATGGACAGCCTGCGCTGCTGGCTGCGAGGAGTTGGAATTGAACACTTACCTGATGAAAAAAGCCATGATCGAGTCTGCGGTTTCCCAGGGGATCCGGCAGATGAAGGAGGACCCGGAGCGGGCTGCCAGGAGGATGGTGGACCTGGGAAAGCAGTTCTCCCACAACCGCTTCCAGGACATGATCTTCTCCGTGATCCAGGAGCTGCTGGACAACGACCGCAGTTCCTACTACGACATGCTCCACAACCTGCTCAAGAACACGGACGAGAAGGCGATCCAGAAGTTCGGCGTCAACTTCGGATACATGGGCTGGACCTATGGAGCCTCTCTGATCCGGGAGAAGGAAAAAGCGTGCGGACACTGCATCCCCTGGGCGGTCACGTTCCGCTATGATCCCGCCGGGAAGAAGGGACTGACCGCAGCGCAGCTCGAGGACCTGATCGGACAGGGGCAGAAACTCGGCATCTATGTCTACTACATCCGGGAGATGGGGGCCTCCGGCGGCCACACCCTGCTCGAGGTCTTCGAGCGCTGCAGGGACTGTGCCTTTGTCGCCTTCTCCCACTCCGGGTGCCTGACCGCCGCCCAGATCGAGATCCTGAAACTGTGCAAGAACACCGTGATCTCCCTCCCGGTGGACGATCCAGAGTCGATGCTCACTGCCTCGCTCCTCCGGGACCAGAAGATCTTCTTTGCCCTCCACTACCTCTACGACGAGACCGTGGACAGCAGCATGCTCCCTGGCCTTGTGGAGAGCACCATCGCCTCGGAGTCCGCGTTTCTCTCTGCGATCGCACGGGACGGCACCCCGAGGGACCTCGTCGGGAAGGTCACGGAGCAGTGCTACAAATCCCGCCTCTCCCAGACCGTTCCCACCGTGTGCATCGACTTCTACGGCGATGACCGCAAGATCAGCAAAGCGATCTGTGAGCACCCCTATCTGTTCGAGATCGACGAGGAGGGATGCATCCTGAACGAGGACGGCACAAAGGGACCGCTCTTTGATCCGGAAAAGCCGCTCTCTGCCACCCTCGCGGAGGTCATGCCGTCCTATCCCTGTGCGTGATCCAAAGAATGCCATAAAAAGAGGTTCCGAACCGCTGGGGTCCGGAACCTCTTTTGTTACAGTCTGTTGTCTTCCTTCTGCTTTCCCGCCGCGTTCTCCCGCAGCTCCTGCTCGGTCTTCTGGGTGATGTCGTCATCCGCGGGGATGTCCACCGAGAAGGACAGGTTGCTGGCCAGGCTGATGATGATGTTCCTGATCTTGGAGAGGAACTCCTGGGCATCCATCTCGTGGTCATAGCCGTCGGAGAGCCAGCGCACGATGGAGGTCAGGAGCGCGTCCGTGACAAAGGAGATGAAGAAGTTGTCATCGTCATTGTGGGGCAGGATGTCCTGCATGAAGAACTCCGCGATCGGCGTGACCGTATCGATCAGGTAGTCCTTGAAGGAGTTCTGACCCTCGATCTTCAGCGCGGCGCGGTAGAACTCCTTTTCCCGGTAGAAGTACCCGCACATGTCCTCCATCAGCTGCCAGCCGTTGTCATAGCTGGTCAGGTTCAGCTCCTCGATGAAGCCCACGTAAAAGATCCAATTCACCAGGTCATACTTGTCCCTGAAGTGATAATAAAAGCTCTTTCGATTGATCCCGCAGTCGTTGCAGATGTCCGACACGCTGATCTTCTCGAACGGCCGCATGCGCATCAGCTTCTTCATCGAAGCCGCCAGTGCGTTCTTGGTCACGTTTGCCTCTGACATACCGCTTTTTCTCCCACTCAGGCCTCTCCCCCGAAACGCAATCTATTTCTTATCGCAGTCTGTCCTCTGGCAGGCACCGCAGACCTCCGAGTTGTTTGCTCTCACTCTTCCCTCGGCAATGCCGTCCTTCTGGAGCTTCTCCACCATCTCTTTCATGGTGCGCCAGCCAAGCTGTGCGCACTTGACCCGCGCGGGCATGTGGGAGATGTCCCCGAGCGAGGCCGCCTCGTCCAGGGACTCCTTCTGTTCCTCGGTCGCCGTGCCGCGGATCATGTCCATGAAAGACGCGGCGAGGGACAGAGCCTCGTCTTCCGTCTTTCCGATGATGTCATCGCACATCATGTCCGCAGAGGCCTGCGAGACAGCACACCCCGATCCGTTGAAGGCTGCGTCCTCGATGACGCCGTCCTTCACGACAAGCTGCAGGTTGATGTCGTCCCCGCAGGAGGGATTGATGCCGTTGAGCACCATGGACGGATGGTCCAGGTCGTGCTTGTGCGACGGATGCAGGTTGTGCTCGTTTACGATCTCTCTGTACAGTGTCTTAATATCCAAGCCAGCCCCTCACTTTCCCGACAGCTGCAACAAATCTGTCGACTTCCTCTTCCGTATTGTAGAAATACAGGCTCGCGCGGGCCGTCGCATTGACGCCAAGGAACTGCATCAGCGGCTGTGCGCAGTGGTGGCCCGCCCGGATGCAGATGTGCTCCGTGTCAAGGACCGACGCCACATCGTGGGGATGACATCCCTCGATGTTGAAGGTGACGATGCCGCAGTGCTTCTCCGGATCCTTTGACCCGTAGACCGTAACCTCCGGGATCCCGGCAAGGCCCTCCATGAGGCGCCTTGTCAGCTTCTTCTCGGTCTCCTGCACCGTGTCAAAGCCGACACGCTTCAGGTACCGGATCGCCGCACCAAGGCCCACGGCACCGCTGGCATTCACCGTGCCCGCCTCAAACTTCTCCGGGACCTCCGCGAATGTCGCGGACTCCCGGGTCACATACTCGATCATCTCGCCGCCCGTCAGGAACGGGGGCATCTCCTCCAGGATCTCGAGCCTTCCGTACAGGCCGCCGATGCCCATCGGCCCGAGGAGCTTGTGCCCGGAGAAGGCAAAGAAGTCGCAGCCGATCTCCTGCACATCCACCGGGATGTGGGGCGTCGACTGGGCGCCGTCGACGACGCAGACCGCGCCGTGCCGGTGGGCGGCTTCACAGATCTCCTTTACGGGATTCGTGACGCCGAGGACGTTGGAGACGTGGCCGATGGCGACGATTGCCGCCTTATCCGTGATCTTCCTCTCAATCTCCTCTTTCGTCAGTGTCCCCTCCTGGTCGGGCTCCATGTAGACCAGCTTTGCGCCGGTCTGCCGTGCCACCATCTGCCAGGGCAGGATGTTGGAGTGGTGCTCCATGACGGACAGGACGATCTCATCGCCTGCCTTTACGTGGGAGAGGCCGTAGCTGTAGGCGACCAGGTTCAGGGACTCGGTCGTGTTTCTCGTGAAGATGACCTCGCAGTCCTTCTTTGCGTGGATCAGCTCCGCCGCCTCGTGCCTTGCCTGTTCATAGGCGTCCGTTGCCTGGATGCTCCAGGTGTAGAGCCCCCGCAGCGGATTGGCGTTGCAGGTGTTGTTGAACTCTGTCATCGCCTCCATGACGCAGGCGGGGCGCTGGGTGGTCGCCGCGTTGTCAAAGTAGATCGTATCATTTCCCTGCAGGATTGGGAAATCCTTTCTGAACTGGTTCATGCCTCAAATGCCTCCTCGATGAAGTCCCGGATCCGATCACGCAGAGACCGCACCGGGATGGCCGATGCCACTGCCCGGAGCCTTGCGCGGACCATCATCTGCTCCGCGGTCTTCTCATCGATGCCTCTGGCGGCCATGTAGAACAGCATGTCCTCGTCGAGGCGGCCGATGGAGGCGCCGTGCCGGCCCTCCACGTCCTCCTCCTCGCAGAGGATGACGGGAAGGGTCTTGTTCACGATGTCGTCGGACAGAAGCAGAACGTTCTCCTGCTCATTTCCCTTCGAGCCCTTGGAGCCCTTGCGGAAGTCGATGGTGCCGCAGAAGTTCTTCTGGGCGGTCCCGTCCAGGACGCCGTCGAAGTGCATCTTTACGTCGGTCTTCTTCCCGCGCTGCACCGCATTGACGTTGATCCAGGCGTTCTCCCGCCGGGTGACCAGGTAGCCCATGTTCACGGCAAGGCGGGAGGCCTTCCCGACAAGCTCTGCCTGGGTGCCGACGTAGGTCTTCTCCGCGCCGAGTTCCAGCTGGGTCAGCGTAAGGGCTGCGCCGTCCTTTAGCGCAGCGCCCAGGTCGTCCATGGAAAGGAACCCTCTCCCGAGCATCTGGGTCTTTGCGAGGTGGAGCTGCGCTCCCCTCTCAAGCACCACCTTGGTGGAGATGAGGGAGACGCCGGAGGCCATCTTCTCCGAATCCGAGGTCATTACCAGAGTCAGGGAGGCGTTCTCCCCCACGTGGATGATCTGGCTTGTGACGGCCCTTGCGCCATCCTCAAAGTGCATGTCCCAGAGGATCGGTTTGTCGATCTTTGCTCCTTCCGCCACTTCAAAGAGACTCACGCTCTTTGCCGACGCGCGGACAAAGTCATCGTACTCCTTTCCCAGGCCTGTGCCGAAGGCCTGTGGATGGTAGATCGGCTCCTTGCCGGCAATCACTGCCTCCTGCTTCTCCTCCGGCGCATGGGCAGAGAGAAAGGCTTCTGCCTCCTCCCCGGTAAGCGCCCGCTCGGAGATTCCCTCCGGGAGGCCCTCAAAGGCTGTTGCCACGTCTGCCGTCACGGAGAAATCTCCCTCCAGCAGGCTGTAATTGACTTTCAGCTTGTTCCAGGTCAGGGAAGGGATGCGGCCGACCTGCATTGTCTTTGTCGTCTGTGCCATTTACATTCCCTCCATTTCCAGCTTGATCAGGTTGTTCATCTCGGCTGCGTACTCCAGCGGCAGCTCCTTGCTGACAGGATCCGCAAAGCCGGAGACGATCATGGCCCTTGCCTCGGACTCTGTGATGCCGCGGGACATCAGGTAGAACACGGCCTCATCACTGATGCGGCCGATCTTTGCCTCGTGTCCCACATCGGCATCGCCGGTGCGCACATCCATGGCAGGGATCGTGTCCGAGCGGGAGATGTCATCGAGCATCAGGGAAGCGCAGTCCACGGAGCTCTTTGCCCGCTTTGCGGTCTTCTCGATCACGATGCTGCTGCGGTAGGTGGAGACGCCGCCGTCCTTCGAGATAGACTTCGTGTTGATGTAGGAGGAGGTGTCCTCCCCGATGTGGATCATCTTGGCGCCGGTGTCCAGGTTCTGGCCGTTGCCGGCAAACGTGATGCCCGTGAACTCGCAGTGGGAGTGATCCCCCTTCAGGATCGTCGTGGGATACAGGTAGGAGACGTGGGAGCCGAAGGAGCCGGAGACCCACTCCATCCTGCCGCCCTCCTCGACGAGGGCACGCTTGGTGTTCAGGTTGTACATGTTTTTGGACCAGTTCTCGATGGTGGAGTACCGAAGGCGCGCACCCTTTCTCACGTAGAGCTCAACGCACCCAGCGTGGAGGTTTGCCACGTTGTACTTCGGCGCGGAGCACCCCTCGATGAAGTGCAGGTCTGCCCCCTCATCGACGATGATCAGCGTGTGCTCGAACTGGCCTGCACCCTTTGCGTTCAGTCGAAAGTAGCTCTGCAGCGGGATGTCAACCTTCACGCCCTTCGGGACGTAGACGAACGAGCCGCCGGACCAGACCGCGCCGTGGAGGGCCGCAAACTTGTGGTCCGTGGGCGGCACCAGGTGCATGAAGGTCTGCTGCACGAGATCCGCATAGTCCCCGGTCAGGGCGGACTCCATGTCCGTGTAGATGACGCCGCTCTTTGCGACCTCGTCCTTCACGTTGTGGTAGACGAGCTCGGAGTCGTACTGGGCGCCGACGCCCGCGAGGGACTCCCGCTCTGCCTGCGGAATGCCGAGCTTCTCAAAGGTGTTCTTGATCTCCTCCGGGACCTCGTCCCAGTTTCCCTTCATGTTGCTCTTCGAGCGCACGTAGGAGGAGATGCGGTCCATATCCAGACCGTCGATCGGCGGACCCCAGTTGGGGACCTCCGTATTGTTGTAGATTTCCAGACTCTTGAGCCGGAAGTCGTGCATCCACTTCGGGTCGTGCTTCTCCTCGGAGATCTGCTCCACGATGTCGCGGGTCAGACCCTCCTTCATCCGGAAGAAGCCCTTCGACTCGTCGTCCTTGAAGTCATAGAGGCTTCTGTCGACTTCCTGAATGTTCTGCTTTTCTGACATAGGTATTCCTTGGGTCCTTTCTCGCTGCCGCCTCAGGCCTTCTCGCTGTCCTCTTTGCCGACGTACTTCTCAAAGCCGTGGGCATTGATCTCATCCACGAGCTCCGGGCCGCCGGTCGTCACCATGGTTCCCTTCACAAGGACATGGGTGTAGTCGACATGGAGGGATTCCAGGATCTTCGTGCTGTGGGTGATGACGAGCAGGGCACCGCCGCGCTTCTTCTGGTACTCCTCGATGCCGCGGGACACGGTGCGGACCGCATCCACGTCGAGGCCGGAGTCGGTCTCATCGAGAATGGCGAACTTCGGGCGCAGCATCAGAAGCTGCAGGATCTCCGCCTTCTTCTTCTCGCCGCCGGAAAAGCCCACGTTCAGATCCCGGTCCGCATAGGAGGGATCCATCTGCAGAAGGGCCATGGTCTCCTCGAGCTCCTTCTTGAACTGGAAGATCTTGAGGGGCTTGCCGGTTCTCTGGCGGATCGCATTGCGAAGAAAGCTCTCCAGGGAGAGGCCGGGTACCTCCAGGGGATTCTGGAAGGACAGGAACATGCCCATCCTCGCGCGCTTGTCGGCGGAGAGGGCGGTCACGTCCTCGCCGTCAAAGAAGATCTTTCCCCCGGTCACCTTGTAGGCCGGATTTCCCATCAGGGTGTAGCCCAGGGTGGACTTTCCGGCACCGTTGGGTCCCATCAGAACGTGGGTCTCCCCGGCGTTCACATCCAGATTGATATGATGCAGCAGCTCTCCTTCCTCGATCGCCGCGCTCAGGTCCTGTACCTTCAGTAAGGGTTCTGCCATTGTCTGTTTCCTCCTGGCCGCTTTCCGGCCTGTTTCCTATTTTCAGATGATAAAGTCATTGCCCGCCATGTCGGTGGTCTGATCCTTCAGGTTCTGCAGGGTCACGCTGTCCACGTAGGTGTTGATCACATCGGCAAGGCCCTCCCAGAACGGCAGAGTGGGACAGGACTCTGCCCTGGGGCACTGGTTCGGCACATCCTCCAGGCAGGCCACCGGTGCGAGAGACCCCTCCATCACGCGCAGGATATCCCCCGCCGTGTACTCGGCCGGATCTTTTGCGAGGCGGTAGCCGCCGTTGTTTCCCCGCTGGGAGCGGACATACCCCGCCCTTGTCAGCACCGTCATGATCTGCTCCAGATACTTGACCGTGATGCCCTGTCTCGCAGACACATCCTTCAGGGAGATGAACTCCCCCGTATCGTGCAGAGCAAGGTCCAGCATCACGCGCAGTGCATAACGTCCCTTTGTTGAAATCTTCACGTTTTTCCTCTCTTTTTCCGTGCACAGGCACGGAATACCTTAACACGTTCCGGTGGCGGTTGCAAACCGGCCGCTTCCCGGTGCTTGTGTCCGCTCCCGGGTCTGCGGTACTATAGTAAAGGTTCCGCCCGGGACGGGAATGTAACATCGGTTACGGCCAACCCGGTCTTTTGCCACAATTCCCATGAATTGCCCTATTCCTATCGGACACCGGTCAATTGCCACAGTCTCAAGTATACCGGCAGGGGGCAGGAAATCAAGGAGACAACATGCAAAAAGCGCCCGTTTCCGAGGATGAAAAGTACATGCGTGAGGCCCTTCGGCAGGCAAAGAAGGCGATGGCGCTCGGGGAGGTGCCGATTGGCGCCGTCATCGTCTGGCAGGGGAGAATCATCGGCAGGGGGTACAACCGCAGGAACACCGACCGCACGACGCTCTCCCATGCGGAGATCACCGCGATCAAAAGGGCGGGAAAGGTCATCGGCGACTGGCGGCTCGACGGCTGCACGCTCTACTGCACCCTGGAGCCCTGCCCCATGTGCGCCGGCGCCATCGAGCAGGCGAGGATCGACCGGGTCGTCATCGGTGCCCGCTCCGACAAGTCCGGCTGCTGCGGAACGCTCCTCAACATCGTTTCCAACGAGAAGCTGATGCACCAGAGCGAGGTCACCTGGGATGTCCTCCAGGACGAGTGCCAGGCGCTGATCAGACAGTTCTTCCGGGACCTTCGCCTTCGGCTGAAGACACCAAAACCGATTTGACAGACTGTGGACTGGCCGGTATACTTTGGTTTGCTGCAATGATTTTTGATTGCTGCAATGCGTGTGGCAGAGCCTGCAGAGCGCTGTTCCAGGTCCTGCGCAATGAATCCTGCGAACCGTGTCAGATCGGGAACGAAGCAGCACTAAGCAGATCCTTTCATGTGCCGCAGGGACTCCTGGCAGTTCTCCTCTGTGGGTTCTGCCACGCGCACTGAACGAGAGCCGGGCGGGTGCCCGGTTTTTTTGTGTTCTTTTGTCCTCTGGAGGCATGATGGCACAGACTTCACTCTTTGATCTTTCCGACTGCACGCTCTGCCCGAGGGAGTGCCATGCAGACCGCACGAGCGGCCGGCTCGGCTTCTGCCAGACGCCCGGCGTCCTCACCGCCGCAAGGGCCGCAAAGCTCTATTATGAAGAGCCCTGCATCTCCGGGAAGGCGGGGTCCGGCGCGGTCTTCTTCTCCGGCTGCAGCCTGGGGTGTACGTTCTGTCAGAACTACGATCTCTCCCGAGGGGAGAAGGGGGCGCATTCCATCTCCCGAGAGATCTCCCCGGAGCATCTTTCGGAGATCTTTTTCTCCCTGGAAGAGCAGGGGGCATCCAACGTCAACCTCGTCACCGCGTCCCACCTGCTCCCGCTTGTCATCCCGGCTCTTTCTCTTGCAAAGACAAAGGGACTTCGGATTCCTGTCGTCTACAACACCTCTTCCTATGAGAAGGTGGAGGCCATCCAGGCGCTGGAGGGGCTTGTCGACATCTATCTGCCGGATCTTAAGTTTTTCGACCCTGCGCTGTCCCGCCGCTATTGCAGCGCACCAGATTACTTTGACAGAGCCTCTGCCGTCATCCGGGAGATGGTGCGCCAGTGCCCGGAGCCTGTCTTTGCAGACGGGAGCCACGCCCTCGATGAAGAGGACGATGCGGATGATCCCCTGATGCTGCGGGGCGTCATCGTGCGGCACCTCTGCATGCCGGGCTGCACGGAGGACTCGAAGCAGATCCTCTCCTGGCTCCACGACACCTTCGGGGACCGGATCTTTGTCAGCATCATGAACCAGTACACGCCGATGCCCCAGTGCAGCGAAGATCCCCTCCTCTCCCGTCCCCTCTCGGCCAAAGAGTACGACGAGGTCACGGACTATGCCGTTGAAATCGGCATTGAGAACGGCTTCCTGCAGGAGGGAGGCACGGTCTCAAAGAGCTTTATCCCCTCCTTTGACGGAACCGGGATATAAAAAAGCGCTGCTCTGCGGGTTCCAGTAAGGCCCGCAGAGCGGCGTTTCTTGTCTTTCCGGTGTTCTGTTCCGGGATCAGTAGTCCTTGGCGTCCAGGTACTTCAGGTAGTCCATGACCATCAGCGCGATCTTGAAGGTCAGCGCATCCTCGAAGACGCGGATGTCCAGTCCCGTCGCCTTCTGCAGCTTCTCAATCCGGTACACCAGGGTGTTCCGGTGGATGAAGAGCTTCCGGGAGGTCTCGGAGACGTTCAGGTTGTTCTCAAAGAACGTGTTGATCGTGGAGAGCGTCTCGTTGTCGAGCGTCTCCGGCACGTTCTCTCCAAAGACCTCGTTGATGAACACGTGGCAGAGGTTCGAGGGCAGCTGATAGATGAGTCTGCCGATGCCGAGCTCGTTGTAGCTGATCACGTTCTTCTGAGCATAGAAGATCTTGCCCACATCCATTGCCATGCGGGCTTCCTTGTAGGACTTGGAGATGCTCCGAAGATCCTCCACGATCGTGCCGTAGGAGGCGCGCACGTTCAGCATCGCCTCGGTGTTGAGCATGTCCACGCAGATCTGGGCTGCCTCCTGGACGGTCTGATAATCGTCCATGGCATTTACCGCCTTGATCAGGATCACGCTGTTCTCATCGACTTCCGTCAGGTAATCCCCGTTGCCCGCGGTGAAGATGCCGCCGATCAGGTCTGCCGCGACGTTGTCGCCCTCGGTCTCGATCTCGATCAGGATGACCGCCCGGGGCGCGGTGAAGTTGACATGGAGCTTCTTCGCCCGGTTATGGATGTCCACCAGGAGCAGGTTGTCGAGGAGGAGGTTCTGGAAGAAGTTGTTCCGATCATACTTCTCCCGATAGGCCTGCATCAGGTTCTGGAGCTCGCTGACGGCGATCTTGGCTACCATCATCGTGTACTCGCCGCCTCCGATGGCGGTCAGGGCAAACACCGGCTCGTCATCCTCCATGATCTTGAAGAAGTAGTGGTCCTTGATGATCTGGGAGTCCACGGGCTGGCGGCAGAAGTTGACGATCATCGACTCCTCCGGCACCTCCGCGTTGTCGGTCTTCGCAAACAGCGTGCCGTTCAGATCCTGTACACAGAACTCCACCTTCGTGATGGCGGTCAGTTCCTCGAGACAACTCTTCACAATCTGGGCTGAAATCATGTCTTAGGTCCTTTCTGTTTCGCTTGGATTTCTCTCCCCAAAGGATTTATGAAAACGATTTTATTTCACAGCGTTCCGTATATTCCGCTTATACCGATCTCTATTTTACACAAGAAATTCGGCAGAAACAACAAAGCGGTCAAAAAAACTTTTGCATCTTCCTGTCGTTCTGCCCTTCCGGACGAAAAGGCCGGGGCGGAATACAAAAAACAGGCGGCACACCCCGCTGAGGATGTGCCGCCTGCTGCGCTTCTTTCTGTTTGAATCAGTTGGTGATGACCTTCTCGGTCTCCTTGTCGAAGACATGGATCTTCTCGGTGTCGAGCGTGAAGTCGATGACAGATCCCGGTCTTGCGGTGGTCTTGGGATCGACACGTGCGGTCACCGGAGTGCCGGCGATGTCGAAGTACAGGAAGACTTCTGCGCCGAGCAGCTCATAGACGTTGATCTTGGTCTTGAACTCGATGGCTGCCTTCTGCATTCTGTCGTCATCATCGTAGATGTCCTCAGGACGGATACCCATGATGACGGTCTTTCCGTTGTAGCCGCCGTCGATGAGAGCCTTGGACTTTGCTGCGTTCAGCGGGATATCCTTGCCATCGAGGGTCAGGAATGCCTGGCTGCCCTGCACCTTCACGGTTACATCCAGGAAGTTCATCTGCGGAGATCCCATGAAGCCTGCGACGAACAGGTTGCAGGGAGAATCATACAGGTGCTGCGGCGTATCTACCTGCTGCACAACGCCGTCCTTCATGACGACGATTCTGGTTCCCAGCGTCATAGCCTCAGTCTGGTCATGGGTGACGTAGATGATGGTGGTGCCCAGTCTCTGGTGCAGCTTTGCGATCTCGGATCTCATCTGGACACGGAGCTTTGCATCCAGGTTGGAGAGAGGCTCGTCCATCAGGAAGACCTTGGGGTTACGGACAATTGCACGTCCCATTGCAACACGCTGTCTCTGGCCGCCGGAGAGAGCCTTCGGCTTGCGGTCAAGGAGCTGGGTCAGATCGAGGATCTTCGCTGCGTTGCGGACCATCTTGTCGATCTCATCCTTCGGAACCTTGCGGAGCTTGAGTCCGAATGCCATGTTGTCATAGACAGTCATGTGCGGATACAGAGCATAGTTCTGGAAGACCATGGCGATATCGCGGTCCTTGGGCTCGACATCATTCATGACCTTGCCGTCGATCTTGAGGGTACCGGAGGAGATGTCCTCCAGACCTGCGATCATACGAAGGGTAGTGGACTTTCCGCATCCGGAGGGGCCGACGAAGATGATGAACTCCTTGTCTGCAATCTCCAGGTTGAAATCCTTCACTGCCTCAAATCCGTTGGGATATTTCTTGTAAATATGCTCTAGACTAAGACTTGCCATTCTAACCTCCTG
>Ga0256406_1003212_pt1 | contig 20810 bp, 29 predicted proteins | sample RumenRJG_03DNA_FD_185986 | JGI IMG/M metagenome (GOLD analysis project Ga0256406, IMG submission 185986) | Bovine rumen microbial communities from Lethbridge, Alberta, Canada - RJG_03 | ecosystem: Host-associated > Mammals > Digestive system > Stomach > Rumen | place: Canada: Alberta | collected... | reverse complement strand
GTTTCCGAGCGAGCACATAATCGCAGTGTTCATTCCGAGCTTGGCGGATGCAATCGATCCGTTAACTGCCTCACCGCCCACATTAAGAGTAGCGCTTTCGGCAGTAAAACCGGTCACCGAAACAGGCTCGGGATTAAACCCCTTGATAATCAGATCTATAATTGCCGTTCCTATAAAAACAATATCGTGCATCTCATCCTCATTTCAGATTCGGAAAATCCAATTGTCTCAGCGCTTCAAACAGAACTATGTTAGCAGCATTAGACAGGTTGAATGATCTTAATCTCGTATCCTCGCTCATCGGAATACGTATGGCCCATTCTTTATTTGACTCAATGAAATCTTTAGGAAGGCCAGCGGTCTCCCTGCCGAAGACTATCATGTCCTCATCCCGGAAATCGGCCTCGGTGTATATCTTATCTCCCTTGGTCGTGGCAAGCCACATTCTTCTACCCTCATACTTTCTGAGGAAGTCGTCCAGACTTTCGTGCACTTCAAGGGTGACATATGGCCAGTAGTCAAGTCCCGCTCTTCTGAGGCTCTTCTCATCAAGACTGAATCCCAGGGGCTTCACCAAATGAAGAACGCTGCCGGTTGCAGCAGCAGTCCTCGCAATGTTTCCGGTGTTAGGCGGTATTTCAGGTTCAACAAGTACTATATGAATCGCCATGTTGTTAGCATTCCTCTAGTTAATGTAATGCCCGTTTTCATCGAACAGGAACTCACTCATATCTTTATACGGGCCGCTGTATGTTTTCACAATGGCGATAACGTAGTCTATCAGATACCAATATCCGAAGCCTCCGCACGATATGAGCTTAAGAAGCCCAAGTCCCGTCTGACCACGAAGAAATCTGTCCACACCAAACATGCCGAACAGGAAGTTGATCACCCAAGTGAAGATATGCTTGTTATATGCTCTGGCAACCTTAACATCCCTGCCGTTACTGTACCCGTAACTGTTGCTGTTACTGGTGTTGGTATTGTGCTCTGTTTCGACTTCCACCTCGATTTCAGGTGCTGCGGTATGTTCGGTCTCAACCTCCCATTCCATCTTCATTTCTTCTTGTTGCTGAGTTTGTATTTCATTCATAATCGTTATTTCTTTCTATCCCTTCTTCGTAATCCACACTATCTCCGGCGGATTGTTCTTTTGATTCAGCATGTTTACATATGCGACATGGTAGTCTGATGCATCAAGTGCTTCCGCCCATTCGAGGATGCTCGTCTTCTCTTCCTTTCCTGCTTCGTGGCCGTCATACATGACTACCGTAACTATTCCGCCTGCTTTGATAATGACGAGTGCAAGTTCAAGTCCCTTGATTGTCTCATCCGCCTTCGTTGTGAAGCTATGGTCTCCGCCAGGCAAATATCCGAGGTTGAATACTACTGCAGATGCGACACCTTCAGCTACGTAATCATTCATCGACACAAATGAATCGCAGATGAGATTCACATTATGCAAGCCATTTGCACGGAGGCGCTCATCTGTAAGATTGATAGCTTTTTCTTGGATATCGAATGCATATACCTTGCCATCACTCCCGACAGCCTTGGCCAGTGCCAAAGTATCCTGCCCGGTTCCGCATGTCGCATCGATGACCGTATCCCCCGCTTTCACATAATCCAACGTAACAGCCATCGCAAGTTCAGTTGTCTTAGTAATAAGATTGCTCATTATTCGACTAACCTATCTGCATCATAGTTCAATATAGTATGGGCAGATGTTTTCATAGTGGCCATCTTTCATTCGAAAGCCTCCCGGGATGGTTCCTAGCTGTGTGAATCCCAGCCTGTCATACAGGCGTCTGGCTTGAACGTTGCTTTCCACAACCGCATTGAACTGGAGGACTCTGAATCCAAGTTCTCTTCCCTTATCAATGCTGTCCAGCACCAGTTGCTCCCCGATATGATTGCCGCGCTCATCCTTTAAAACAGCATAACTGGCATTACACAAATGCCCGCACCTTCCGATATTATTCGGATGCAGGATATATAGGCCCAGCACCTTTCCGTCTACCTCGGCCACTCCGGTATAGCTCTGTGATGCGAAAAACTCAGCTCCGCTTTCCACATCCAAAGCCTCCTCCTGCGGAAAGGCAATCCCATCTTCAACTACCTCGTTCCATATCCGCAGCATTTCATTCAAATCTCGTTCTGTATATTCTCTAATTATCATTTTGGTTCACCAGCGCCTGCACTTGCTCCACGCCATTTGTCAAATATGCTTGTAAATCAAAATTTTGATTCATTATCTATAACACTCTTGTTTCTATAGTTTTTTATTTCAGTTTCTTTCCTGTCGCAACTTCAAAATGATATGCCACAATTCCAAGATCAACTTTCGTGTGAGCACCCAGACCCTTTACCTTTACTCCCGGAGTTTCTCCGTCGAGAGTAAAGCAGAATTTCTGCTGGTTGATTGCAGTCGGTGCCTTAAGCGCTGCTTCTACGCCTTGTACAAACCACTCCGGCATATCACCCTTAACATCAACGACATCTTGAAGTTTCTTTCCCTTGTGCTCTTTGCCCTGATTCTCTCCGTAGCCGAGCGAGATTACCATGCAGAGTTTCTCACCGGACGGCACAAGTTCTTTAACTTTCTTTTTATTGAAAGTCAGCGCTACCCAGCAGGTATTGAGACCGAGCTGTTGTGCGAACAGCACTATCTTCTCGCCATAGTAGCCACAAAGATAATCGAATTTATCTATCTTCTTTCCGGCCAAGACGATATAGTTTTTCACATTCCTGAAACTTCCGTAGCGCGCCAACCCTGAATCAAAACCGTCCGGTTCATCGTACATGACAGTTATGTGCAAACCCGACTCTGAGTTGCACTCATCTACAAACTCATTTAGTTTTTCTCGCAGTTCCGGTTTAATGGCCTCATCCTTATAGGCTCTTACAGAATGTCTTGCATCAATAGCTTCTGTTATTGTCATCTCTATACCCATCTCTTTCTTTGACATAGTTAGCATTATTTTAGCACGAAACATGCGTGTATTGACACGGAGAGTAATTGTGATAGAATTCATTCATAAAGAAGCGGGTTTACACCGTACGGCTTTCGGGCTCAAGCGGGCTGCTCGTTTCTTTTTTTATGCCCAAGATATCATACGACAGTTACATTCCTATCCATAACGCCTCCTAAAAAAACAGCACCAGGACTCGCGTGCCTTAAATCACGCATATCCTGATGCACTCAAGCCTGCAACCGGGCCGATCGGAAAAGACCTACGTCCTAATCGCCATCAACAGATAGTGATTATCGTTAAAGTCAAATGTCCCTATGGTCTCCATTCCGGCTTTGTTATTGTGGGCATTCTCAGATCTACCGTTGATGCTGTTGACGAATGTTATCATCAGAGGAAATCTGTCGCTGAAATCGCGAAGGCTCGCAAAGAAGAGATCTTCAAACGCACCTGTACCGCGAATCTTCTTATCCACACACATCGGACCATACTGATAAGTATCCTCCAATCGAATCTTTTCACCTTCAAATTCGTAATCCGGAATAATGTCCATCATATGCCTGAAAAGAGGCCATGTCTCCCAGAACTCCCATGGCGCGGCAAAGCAAAACCCGAGCACTTCATCCTTGCCCGCTGACGAATCGACAATTATCATGACACCGTTTTCTTTCTCGATGAGCTCAGTAAGCTGCTCATCCGTAATGGCCGTCGTAACAAATCCGTCAGGGCGGTCCTCATCCGAAATAGAGTCTCTGTGATACTTCCTCAGCAGAGACTTTATTCCGTCAATATCCTTTATTTCCGCGTGTCGAACAATCAATTCTTCAGGCCTGACTTTCGAGTTCTTCAGCTTTCTTTCTCTCCTTACGCCTCTGCAGAGCAGGAAGCACTCCTTCACGATAAGTGAAATCTAAGATTGCCGCTACAGGTATGGCCAGCAGTATGCCGCCGATTCCGAATGCATTGCCCATGGTCACGATGGCAAGGAGTATCAGCAGGCCGGATACTCCGAGCGAGTCTCCGAAGAGTTTCGGCTTTAAGATGTATCCGTCGATGATCTGCAGCACCACGGTAATGATTATGAACATAAGCGCGTATATCGGTTTTTCCAGCAGCAGGAAGAATGCGCCGATAACGCCTCCGATAACCGGACCGAATGTCGGGATAAGGTTAGTGACACCGGCGATAACGGAAATCAGTCCCACATACGGCATCTTGAGCACAATCATTATGATGGCATTTACCACGCCGACTATTAGAGAATCGAGCAGGCTGAATACCAGATAGCGATTCAGAATGAAGTTGCATCTTTTTACATAGTGCAATATGCTCTTGTAATTTGAATCAGTCGTCAAAGCCGCAAGCAGCACCTTTCCGTCCTCTATGAGACTTCTCTTAGCCAGGAGCAGATAGATGGCCAGCACCGCACCGATGGCAATATTGACTGCTCCTTTTAAGATGCCGAGCAGAGATCCTGCAATATCTCCGCCGTTTTCAGACAAAAATGACCCCAGTTTACTTGTCACTTCACCGCCGCTTTCAGGCACATAGATGAATTTGGCGAGGCCGAATTTATCCATGTAAGAAAAGAGTGTCCCCTGGTATTCCGGCAAATTGTCAATGAAGCCCGCGATGGTATTTACAAGCTGCGGAATTAGAAAGAGTACCAGCGCCACAAGCGCCAAAGCCACAGTTGCAAATGCCAGAAAAACCGATACGGCCCATTTGCCCTTCTTGAGATTTTTGAAAAACTTCTTCTCAAACAGCACGGCCAGCGGATTCGTCATATATGCGACGATGACGCCTATTACCACAGTGTTGAATATGCGCCCGAAATTCTTAAGTCCGGCCGCAAATCCCGGCAGGTGCGTCAAAAATACATAAAGAACTACGCCGATGCAGAGCGCAACGGCGTACTTATACCAGGGTTTACTTCTTAGTTTCTTCAACATTTTCACTTTCCTCTACAGATGCGTCTTCAGCTTCGAGCATGTTTCTCCTGATGTGCATGTTGAGCACAGCACATACAAAAGCAGTTACGGAGATCCATACTACCAGCATATCTCTAATCAGATTTTTGTGTTCCATGCTAATTAACCTCAATCAATAGGGCTTCCGTTATCGTCGCTCACAAGCAGACCTAAGGAAGTGTTCAGACTTACAGCTGCAACCACCAGGGCACCCAGTGCAAGCCACAATACAAACAGTTCTTTTTTCATAGCTCAATCATCTCCTTACCCTATTAGACATTGAAAACATACCGCTTCTAGTATATCACGTTATGCATATTCCCTTCACTTTTTATCACTTAGTCAAGTCCGCATATTCAGCGTCCGTCACTTCCAGTAATTTGTCCGGCTCCAATATGATTTGCTGGCCTCGTTTGCCGGCAGAGAAATAAATCTTATCGAAAAGGCTTGCTGTCTCATCAATGAAAGTCGGGAAGGCTTTTTTCATTCCAATAGGCGAACACCCGCCTCGCACATATCCCGTGAGATCCAGTATCTCCTTGACATGTATCATCTCTATCGACTTTGCACCTGCAGCCTTAGCTGCTTTTTTGAGGTCCAGTGACTCTGCCACCGGAATAACAAATACATAGTATTCATTTTTCGGCGTTCTGGTAACCAGTGTCTTAAACACTGTTTCAGGAGGCACGCCAAGTTCGGCAGCGGCATGCACTCCCGAGAGGTCCGACTCATCATAGGCGTACGATGCCATCTCATAGCTGATGCCTGCCGCATCTAATAGTCTCATTGCGTTTGTCTTTTGAGTTTTATCCTTAGCCATTCTCTTTTCGAACGCTCTTATTTATTCTTCATCCTCCTTCGGCGGAAGCACTTCAAGCCAATATCCGTCCGGATCGGTAATAAAGTAGATTCCCATATCGTGATTCTCGAATGCTATACATCCCATCTCTTCGTGGAGCTTATGTGCAGCTTCGAAATCGTCCGTACGAAATGCCAAATGAAACTCCTCTTCTCCGAGGTCGTATTTCTGCGGATGCTCAGCAAGCCACGTGAGTTCAAGTTCGAAGTCACTCTGATCATTTCCTGTATAGACTATGATGTGCGAGCCATCCTCCGCCTCTTTGCGTCTAAGTTCCTCGAGCCCGAGAGCTTTTTCATAGAACTCTAAGGATCTGTTCAGGTCGCTCACATTGAAGTTTTCATGAATCATTTTGAATTTCATATCTAGTCGTCCCCCTTCTTTTATTCTTTAGGAAGCCTTTTCAGCTTGTATAAGTATAGCATATTCAGGATCGTTCCCTTGAGTATGCTGGATATCGAGATGGCCCACCAGACGCCCTTAATCCCGAGCCAAGGCATAAGGAGGTAGCACGCCGGAATTCTTGCAACAGTCAGCGCAAGCCCCACTGCTGCGGGCAATTTCGTCTGTCCGATGCCGTTGAACGCACCCGAGGTCGACATCTCATAGCCCATGAACATCTGTGAAAGCCCCACTATCTGCAGATATGTAGTTCCTCCCGCTATCACATCCGGTTCCTTTATGAAAATGGAAAACAGCGGGGCTGCCAGAAGCACCATGATGGCTGTGACTATGAGTCCGAATACCGTCATCATACCCATGCCGACCGAGAAACCTTTTCTTACTCTGTCATAGTTTTCGGCTCCGTAGTTTTGCGACGTGAATGCGCTCATCGAGTAGGAAAAGCCCTCTGCGGTCATCCATGTCACCGACTCTATCTCGGCACCGATTCTCTGCACGGCAATTGCGGCATCCCCGAATGTAACGATTATCCTTGAAATGACCATATTGATGAACGAATACCCGATATTAAAGATAGCCGGAGGCGCCCCAAGTTTCATAATATGCAGCATCTCTTTCTTTTCCGGGACGGCAAACAGATTGAATCCGTCAAAGAGATAATCATCGTGCATAATGTTCAAGGCAAACAGCACCGACACGACAAACTGCGAGAGAACAGTCGCTATAGCAGCGCCGTTCACAGCAAGAGCCGGAAATGGCCCCAGTCCGAATATGAGAATAGGATCGAGTAAGATGTTCAGTATAACGCCGACCAGATTGTATTTGAATGCGATTTTGCTGTCGCCTGTGGCAGCGAGAAGACCCGCCATCACAATGTTAAGGCCCATGAAAACATCAGAGGCAGATACTATCGCAAGATATTTGGCAGAAATAGCTGCAGTCTCTGGATTATGAAGCCGATAAAAAGATATGAGTGGGTTACGGAAGACGATGCATATGAGCCCGTAAGTAATCATGGTGATCAGCATAAGGCGAATTGCCCCTCCGGCATAGCGCCTTGCTTTCGGCATATCTCCCTCACCTATCGACTGGCCTACCATTACCTGACCGCCCACCTGTGAAATAATAGCGACGCCCGAACAAATCCACATAAAAGTGCCTGCAGCTCCCACTGCAGTCACTGCTTGATTGCCCAGCCGGCCTACCCACACGGTGTCGAACAGATTGTACGCCATGTTCGCAAACTGCGATCCCATTATAGGGAGGGAGAGCCAAAACAGGGCACCGGCTATATTTCCTTTCAGAAGGTCTATTCTGTTTGCTTTCTTTTCTCCAGCCATTTCACTGCGTATGAGCAGGTCGCCTTGACCATTCCTCCCCTTGATTCTATTTCATCAACGGCTGCCTGCACAAGCTTTGACGCCATGCCTTGCCCTCTCAGGCTCTCGTCCACAAAAGTGCGATTGATAGTGAATTCACCCTCTGCAGTCTCAGGGAAAGTGACCTCAGCCACCACCTTACTGGCCGAATCAGTCATGTAGATTCTGTTTGCTTCGGTGATAAACTCGTCAGCCCCCAAAGCCTCATCCAGCACCTTCTTTACTCCTTCGCGAAGCTCCGCATCAGGCATCATAAAGTACGCTTCGAAAGCCTTCTCTTTTCCAAAGTAGAAACACGGCACCGCATTATAATTATAATTTGCGATAATCTCAGGATGCTGCTCTTCTTCTATCATCTCGATTTCAACATCTGCATATGCCTTATTCTCTGCTTTGAGTTCATCAATGTAGCCAAACGCCTTCAAGCAATACGGACATTCTTCAAGATAAAACATCGTTACTTTTTTCATATCTCTTCCCTCCAATGATTCATTTTTCATCATTGTAGTCTATCGTGTCGCTGCCTACCGTGACTAACTCACCACAATCTAATTGCAGCAGAGTTAAAAGCCCTCATTCTCTCCCATGTTTTTCCATCCGAATCGCACTATAGATACGATAATCGAAACGATGACTATCGTCTCATTAAGCACACCGCCCCAAGAGCGAATCAGGAAGTCATACACCAATACCGTCGGCGATCCGATCATCTGCGACAAGCGAATCTTCTGTGCATTATTCGTCCAGTATCCTATGGTCGTGACAGCAACGGATATGAACGGGAGCAGGCTTATCGGCCCCGCCCAAGTAAAGACCGTGATGACGACCAGAACTATGAGAATTGCCGCGAGTGTATACTTGCTCTTAACCCACGGCCAGTCATTTACCTTTAGAAGGAGTAGATTCCTTACGATATTGACCACCAGGCTGAGCGCCCCGGTATATGCACCCATTATGAAAAACTGTGTGCAAAAAATAAGGCAGCCGATTAACTGGAATAAGAACAGCGCCCTATTTGACTTTATCTGATATGAAATAATGAAAAAGGCAACCCCGACGAAGCCTATCAGTTGAATGGCAAATTCACTCATTATCCAATATACCCTTTATCAGCTTATCCATCTCGGAACCTTCCGTATAGTCCGCCGGCGCATAGCATCCGATCCTGTTCTCTTCCATCAGTTTCAGCACCCTACGCTTATCCTTAGTCACCGGATTGTACACGCCAATCGAGTGCCCGCCGTACGAGTGCACCAGCTTCATGCACGGAATGTCCGTCTCGCTGTCCCCGATATACACCATATTCTTAAACGGTACGCGAATCTCCTCCGGCGCAAAGTAATCATTCACAGCATCATCATTCACATCCAGCACGCCCTTGGAAATCCTAAACAGGAACTGCGTCTTATTCGTATAGTTCACCACCTGCGCCGGCCATATGGCCACACCGTCCTCATCATAATAGAACGAACTCGCATATATCTTGGTGAACTTATCAGCAATCGCCGTCCCCTCTATCATCTCCTTGAGCCCGGAAGAGACAATGTAATGCTCCACGGCAATCCCCCGCTCTTCTCCATAGCGGCAAATCCTATCAAACCATTCCTCGACACCGTCGTAGAGTTCGACACCTGCGCCGTACCTCGCGAGCATGTCACGCCTGAAGATCTCTTTACCCCGAGCTCCTCGAAGCATCAGATACATCCATGCAAGATTAGTATCCATCTCATTCTCGCAGGCGATTTGATTTGTCTCAGCCCAAAACTCATCCTGATTCTCATAGTGAATCGCTTGAAGATAACCCTGCGCCTGCATGTTGTCAGGAGATAGAGTCTTGTCAAAGTCGTAGCAAACCGCCACGACCGGTTTATCTGTTTTCTTAAGTCTGGTTTCGCATCCCATTTTTGTAATTAAGCCTTTTCTATAAACTGTGCCATGTACTCCCTGAGCGCTGAATCGCAGACGTAGACATATGTGCCGTATATTCCGCGTGTCATGAGTGTGAGATATATATTGGTAAGGTAATCTGTCAGAGCTTCTTGGTTGTCAGCCACTCCGGATTTACCCTGCTGATCAAAGTAGCAAGTCTTGTCCGCAATTATCTTTCCATTTTCTTTATCGTATTTAATGTCTTCTCCGATTATGACCCCTAGATAGTTAAGGTCATATCCCTGGACAGTGTGTATGCAGCCTATTTCATTGACAGATGACTTAGACTCAATCCACTTAACATCAGTAGTATTCCATCTATATCCTTTTCCGTCTAGCACGATATCATATGCTTTTTTATCCCTCTTGGATTTCCATTTCCATGCATAGCCGGCTACAGTTCGGCATAGACCCATTTCCTCATTTAATGACTTGATGTCCTCAATCATTTGATTTGGATCATCATAGAGTCGGAAATCATAGTTTTCTATCTGGCGAGGTCCCTTAGCTGTGCATGACAATATGTCTCTGACATAGCTGATATATTCATTCCCGCCCTGACATCTCCACTGGGTTTCCAAAGCCTGCTTTACTATTGTGCTCTTGTATCTGTTTTCAATAATGTCATTGAAAACATGCTCTTCTATGTCGCACGGTCTAATTGTCTGAAGCTCATCTCTAAATATGATTCGATTCCTACTGCATAAGTAAATCCAATCAAGTTCAGTGCCTTCCATCTTATCCAACCCGAGTTGTCTGTTGCACTTATCAAACTTCGGATAGAACGACAGATGTCCTCTGTTCCTACACTTGAGTCTGTGTGCTTCGTCAACTATCAGGAGATCAAACTTCTCCCCTGTCTTGATGTAATCATCTACTACATCACTGGTATCCAACACCATTTTCGTACTAAGTGATCCAATATTTCTAAACACATCCTTCAAAGACTCGCGTAATGATTTCTGCGGGAACACAATTCCCATTTTCTCTATACAGCTTATGCTTTCAGCCGCAAAAACAGACTCAGCATCTTCTTCTAAGAAGTCATCGAAGTCAAGTTCCTCGAAACTTTTTGAATTGATATCTGCAAAGAGCTTCATCAAGTAAATCGCCAAAACTGTTTTACCTGTTCCGGCTCCTCCATTTACGATTATCGTCACTCCGCCTTTATCGCCGCTGTGCTGATCGAAGGCTTTCAATATTTCAATCTCTGCAATCTTCTGCTCCTCTCCGAGAGTCTTATAAGGAGAGTATTTGAAAAGTTCAGAGTTTTCGATTTCGCTAATCGTATTATCTACGACCCCGAGTTTGTGCAGTTTCTTCCATATTTTTTTGAACGCCTCTTCATATTTGCTTCTATCGTAATACTCGTGATCCTGCAGTCCGTTGTTTCCATTAAGAAGTGTATACTTTCCGTCTGCAGCCATATGAGTTATGAGGTATGATTCCAGATCCAAGGCTACGGATACGTTGAAGTCATCATCGCTGATAATCCTGATTGTAGTTAGATTCTGTTTAGCAGGATTCTTCAGATGGTCATCAGTCCTTCTTGCAATATTTGTGGTCTGCCCCACATATGCGTCATCTTCACTATTTATCACATAAACAACAGGCCAGTTTTCACCGACCCTTCTGTTTTTGTGCTTGATACTACGGATTTCTTCAAGCGAACCTATTTCGAAATCGAACGTATCTACAAATGCCATTACTTGAGTTTTGTGTACTTAGTACTGATTCCTTTGGCTTTATCTATAGGATATTTCTGCTTTGTCTTCTCGAGCTTATCGAGAACAATCTCTTCTATATCTACATCAAGTTCATCTGCCATCATTATACAATAACTGAGCACATCAGCGAGTTCCTCGCAGACGGCATTTTTATCAAATTCATCGCTCCATTGAAAGCATTCCAGGAGTTCTCCGGCTTCAATACTTATGGACTTGGCTAGATTCTCCGGAGTATGAAACTGATCCCAATCTCTTTCATTGCTGAAATCACGAAATGCTTGTTTTAGTTTATCCATTCTACTTCTTCCCCACTATTCAAACGTGCTTGCCCATGCAGCAAGTTCATTCTCGGAAACTCTTTTAGAGAATCTCTCTCCAATTCCGACCTTGGCTCCTGGCGCGAGGGCCTGCATATTGGCACTGGAGTCACCTATACCGCTACTGCCAGATGTACAGAAAGGCGCTACAATCTTACCCTTGAAATCATATGACTCCATAAATGTGTCAATGATAGAAGGCTCTCTGTACCACCATATCGGGAAACCTACGAACACGATGTCATACTGCTCCATATTCTCCACTGCGGACGCTATGCCCGGGCGACAGCTCGTATCATTCATCTCAAGAGAGCTACGGCTGTTCTTGTTCATCCAGTTTAGATCCGCCTTTGTGTAAGGCACCTCTGGTACTATCTCAAAAAGATCTGCACCTGTAGACTTGACAAGCCTCTCCGCTACCTTCTTTGTCACACCACTTGCGCTGAAATATGCTACCAGTTTATTACTCATAATCATTCTCCTTTGCTTACAACTCCCTAAGTATCAGAAGTGTAATACCCTGATTGTCTCCGGGTTGAATCCTAAGCACCTTTGGATGATACTTGTATTCATCCATAATCATATTCTTTAGGCTCGTGCCACGGTGAAATCCGTGTATCAATCTGATTTGATAAGTGCTGTTATCTGCCGCTTTCAAAGCCTTATCTATTACCTTAATGGCTTCATCCTGAAACATGCCATGCAAGTCTATATCCACAAAAGGAGCTCCCATGATGGTCCCTTATCCTTCCACCTTCTCAAATCTATACTTCTGTTTCACATTAGGATACTTCTCATGATCAACTTCACTAAGAAACATCTCAAGCGGTCTCACATACATTCCACCGTCATCATAAAGCGGACGATAAACCATCATTGGCTCACGAGTCTCACTGTGTGTTGCAATGCCAACGATCTCATATAGGTATTTATTCGTAGCTCTTTCCTCATCGATCAGCATCTCACGCTTGAAGTGCTGAACGATGTCTCCATTAGAGAATCTGTTTTCTATCATATTTCAACTAGTCCTAACGATTTAAGATAATTGTATGTTCCATCATAGAATTCCGGTAAGCGTGTGCTGTCTTCCGGGAATCCGCCTGCTGTTTTGTTGTCGTTTCCTTCCGGTACACATATAACCATACCTGCTCTTGCACGCGTCAACAAAACTCGATATGCATTCAGCATATACTTAAGTTGCTCTTGCTTGCTTTCGCTATCGGCTATTATTTCTCTCCACTCTGTCTTGCCGTTGAACTTATAGAAACGCCAATTCCCATTGTCGTATCTCATGTCCGCATCCCATAGTAGACATGTGTAGTCAAGCTCAAGGCCTTGCACTTGAATCTCTGTGGCAGCATCTTCCAGATAATTCGAAGATCTTGTATCTATCTTGTCCTCGAGAAACCAGTGAACAGCATCATCATCTCCTGCTGGCAGCACATGTATGCCCAGCGGCTTATACCTTGCTGACTCCTTAGTAATTAAGACTCCTGTTCTTTCGCTGCCCCTGACTTTATCATGTAGCCAGGTCTTAGCTTTTTCCATGTCTCTAGTCAGAACAATTGGATATCTATCCTTTATCTCTGAATAAATGGATGACACTTTATCGTCCATAGCAAGAAGCGCATGGACAAAGTCCGACAGTTTTTCTGCTCTATATGATCTTAGGTTAACTGCTAAGTGGAGGTTTTCGGAATATGTGACATTCTTATTGTCCTCAAGTAGCTCGTTGACTTTACCCTCTGCGTATTCTGGCTCTGTAAGTTTCGGAGAAATGTAAACTTTCCAATGAGTGAAAGTCTCATTTAATGATTTAATCCACTCCGAAATACCAGCCTCTCCGGTGTGTATCTCCTGGCCACCGCCAACCAGACACACTATAGTCGCCCAGTCCTCACGTTGATCTAATGACCATATCAAGAAGGATGGTTCTGACATAGGAAAGTTTGGTACCTTCAGTTTATTTCCGTATGTTCCACCTCTTTTAAGATATGAAGCTAGTCTCTTGTGTGTCCACATGCGCTGTGCTTCATCAATGATAGCAACATGCTCCACCTCACCATAGCCAGCCTCTTCAACTTTGACTGCTTTCACAGGATCTATCTCAAGAATTCCGTTTTCAACTGGATTCTTTATCTTGGCTAGCATATTGTCACGATAGCGGTGGATTATTTGAATGAATTTCCCAACCTCACGCTTAGCGTCGGTCTTCTTTTTTGGTTCTCCTTTAGCTTTTGCTTTTTCATAATTATCTCTTGCTAGTGCTTCAGTAAGCACTGCTACCAGAGGACCATTTCCTGATAAATAAACTGCACCCTCATCCTTAACCGGGGTGTCTGATCCTTGATATGTTTGCTTAACCGCAACATCAAGTCCAACCAGAGTCTTTCCAGCTCCAGGAACACCCGTTACAAAGCAAATACTCTTTTCTTTATTCTCTTTACTCTTTTTTATTACCTCAAGAATGTATGAAATTGTAGTATCGGTCGTAACATCATCTGCTTCATGCCTGGTGATATCCTCTACAGAATGGCTCTCATACAGCGTCCTAGCAGCCTCGATAATAGTTGGTGTTGGCGCATACGGGCTGATAATCCAATCCTTGTTGATCTCCTGTTCTCCCGGGAAGTGTGAAACAACTTCATCTATGAGACCTGCGAGGTCCTGCGCACCCGTGACAAGCGGATTAACTACTCTATCATCGTATATAGATGCTTGAATTAGCGATGAGCAGTTATCATACTTAGTAGCTACAAGGATCGGAACGATTAAGTGATCCCGACTAAACTTATGGAAATTCTTTAAATCGAGAGCATAGTCAAGCACCTGATCTATATCGTTCTCCAGAATCTTTGATTCTCCTACCTTGAACTCTATGCAAAAAATAATTCCCTCGAGTAGCAAGACGACATCAATCCTCTTGCCCAAACGAGGGATATCATATTCGAAAATAATCCTCCCATCGAAATCTGACCATGGAGAGAGTACATCTTTCATTATCTCAATCTCGGCTACCCAAGCTTCCATGGCAGTGGTTAGTAATACACCCTTATAATTGTCACACAACAAACCAAATACCGCGTTTTTATCGGAAATAACGAATGATCTTATGTCATTGTCGTATAAGCATCTATTGTTATGTATCATGTTAGCGTCCGGTCTTCTATACTCAACTATTCGTTAGATTTAACCTTACCATGTTTAATACATTATATAAGCAAAACCCACATTATTCCATCAGAGGTTGTATTTTACTTCATTTCAACTGTTGTAGTGACTTATGCTAAGAACTGCAGTTCAAAACTACAATCCATATATGATACGAACCATTTAGCAACTATTTCCTTTCCAGTCTGTTGAATATTTTTACTCATCAGACTTGCATCCTGTTAGTGTTTTGGTTAATGATGTTGAAGTCTAAAGAATCATGATTAAACTCCGCTACTATAGATGCTGTTAAAGCCCAACATAATTGACCACTATGGGCTCAGTTAATTTAACCAATTACGGATCATTTAAAAGAACCAATCACCCGTTAACGTATAGTATTAGATGCTGGACTTTTCAGAAGAAGCCGAGACGCTCACTCTGCTGGTATGCAGAGCAATATTCTCAAGATGCTTCCCTCTGTAACTGTCCCCTCGGATATTGAAGACAACAGCATCATCGAATATCCTGTCTAGAGCACACAAGAGATCATCGTCGTCGCTGAAGTTATTCTTCCAAAGAGATGGATTCTTGTTGCTGGTAAAAATTATGTTGTTACATCCTTGCCTGTTGTATCGCCTGTCAATCATGTCAAAGAAGAGCCTTGTGTTTTCCTTGTCGAACTCACAATGTCCTACTTCATCAATAATCAGGCATGCAGGCTTAATCAAACCATTTAGGCAAGAAGCCTCTGTCCCGTTTCTACGAGCATTAATGAATCGGTCTCGGAGTTCGGACATCTTGATGAAATATGTCTTGAGACCATTCTGGCAGCATTCGTAACCATAAGCTTGCGCAAGATGCGTTCTACCTGTCCCTGGCGGACCAATAAAGGCAATGTTCTTATGTGCCCGGATAGCAGTAAGTGTTGGCAGCGACTGCAATCGATCAATGTGCTTTCCTCTGATGACAGAGAAGTCGAAATTGTCGAAGGTCTTAGGCTCTGTACGAGGGAGCCTGCTGGTTCTCAAATACATGTCGATGGTATTCCGAATTTTCTTTTCACGAAGATATTCGAAAACTTCATCAACAGCTTTCATTTGGTCACTGCTGAAGCCTCGCTCTTCGGCCAGATGAGATAGTTCAACAACATCCAAGTCAAGATTGAGAATCTTTGCGGTCGACTCGAAAGCGTCGAAAGGAAGTGAATTCACAAGATCACCTCCTCATCGAAACTGAACTTCTCAAAGCCAGAATCGTCGGTGGGTTCTGCAATCATTTGAATCCTCGTCTTAACGGGAGAGGTCGGCAACTCCTCCGGCGCTGAAGAATCCGGAAATTGATCCAGGCAGTATCTATCGATTCTGCTCCATGTAACATCGTATGTAACAAGCAGATCCTTGAGATCTGCTGAGTAAATAAACAGCTCATCCTGCTTCCTGCATATACGGGCAGTTTTACCGGAGTAACGAAACGGCACTCCGAATCTCCGCCCCTCGTAGCAGATAAATCCGTCAAAGGATATCCGTCTCAGCGGAAACAGGTAGAAAAGTATCGATTGATCTTCCACAAGAGGAAGAGCCTGCTTTGAGCACTTCGTCGAGTGAAGAAAATCCGGTATGTCATCAATCTCCTTGTGGTATCTGGCGTTGTGCTTGTCACACCACCGTAGAGCTTGTTCATTGAGATCTGTTATGTTCCAAAACATGCGCCCTGCAAGAAAGTTGTCCTTAACGAATCGCATGAGCCTTTCGACCTTGCCTTTCGTAAAAGGGTGCCTAGGCTTACAGAGTTTTGTTCTGAAACCAACTGAGTTCATGAATGCTTCATAGTCCACATTCCATATGGGATGACCTTCGAAGTCTCGCTTTATGACGACACTCTTCATGTTGTCGGTCAGCACGTACTTCGGAATGCCCATCATGTAGAATGCGTGCACCATACCGATGAACAGGCTTTCTTGCTTGGCATTGGGAAAGAATTCAATGAACATCTTTCCGCAGTGGTGGCACACCATCGCAAAACATGCGACTCGGTATTCATTGCCGTTTGGGTCTACGACCCATGTGAAGCCCCAGTCCATTTGGAAACTTTCTCCAGGGCCAGTTCTAAAGCGGCGCCCGCGATTGCCTTGAGGGGCGATTAGTTGCCTCTTAGCCGGTACAAGATCCTGATGAGAAGCGATATATCTTTTGACTGTAGATAAACTTCCGGAGAAGCCAATCTCAGTCAATCGCTCGAGGCATACAACTGAGTTGGTAACGCCATTTTTAAGCAGATTGTCCAGAGCTGACGTATATCCGCTCAAAACAGTGTCGTCGGATTTCATTCCTGTGCGACCGTGAGGCTTAATTACGAAGCCATTTTGCTTGAGCCTGCGAAGTCTGGATCTGGAGATGCCAGTACGTCGCTCAAGCTCTGCAAGGTTTATGTTTTCCAGAGAAAACGAGTCACCTTGAGCTTCTTTCATTTCGTTGATGGCTTGTGTTATGATGTCTACACACAAGTCATTGCCAATATGTTCATTCATATTTCTCCTTCCTAGGGTGATTGGTTCTCAACCTAGTTTAAAGGAAAGCTCGAATGATTGGTAATGGCTTTTTATCTTGAACTCAAATTGGTTAATTTAACTGGGCTCGTTGTGGCGGATTTAAGCGGGCTCTAACAATGCCTTTATCTTTCGCGCCGCACTCATAGCAGTACTGGGCATTATTAGGTAATTCAGCACCGCATTTTTTGCATTGCATCCTCTACTCCTTTTGCTGTCTAAATGGTTTTAGAAGTCCTCTCCGCATTGGTAGCAATGATTACCATCCGTGTTATGGCTACCACAAACCGGACATTCTATATCTTCTTCAGTAAGTGGTTTAGACATGAAAATTGAGGTTACCGTTATTAATCCTACTACAATTATTAAGAATAACATGTGATCCTCCTCATCTATTACCAGCAATCTTTTTGCTGCTTCTTCTCTTTACGTTTGCGTTCCTCTGCGTCCATCATTGCAATGGCAGTCATATTCTCAACAAACTGTCCGAAGTCATCATTGTCGTTATTTCCCGGATCTCCATTTGAGTAGTTGTCATAATTGTGATTGCTGCTTCCACCATCATTGATACCGAATTTAACATCAAGATACGCAGTTATTCCGCAGATGACTAAAACTGCTATTAGAATCAATTTGAACATGGTGAATTCCTCCTGTGTTTATCATACATTTTTAGCCAAAATGCTTATCACGTAACTCTTGGAGCGCCTCTTTGGCATCCATGAATTCGCCTCTTTTTATTTCCTCCTCTGCAATACCAATCGCACGATCTACTTCAACTGTGTTAAGCATCTTTCGAAAATGCGTTATTACTTCTCTTATATCCTCAGGCAGATACGTGTTTGCTTGTTCTATCAGCTCGCCTGGAATACCGAAGAATGCCTCTGCAATTGATCCCGATATGCAAGCCAGCGTGTCTGTATCACCACCAAGCGAGACTGTTGTCCTGACGACGTCCTCAAAGTCTACTCCTTCAAGGAAGGCAGTAATGGCTTCCGGTACGCTCTCCTGACATGACTCGACGTGGTGGTAGTTAGGTCTGATCTCATCGCAAGTTCTGCTGAGATCATATCCAAACTCTCGGATTATGTAGTCTTTAATCTCTTCCTTGCTGCTACCTTTTCTAGCGAGGAAGATGGCGGATGCCGTAGACTCTGCGCCCTTGACCCCTTCCGGATGATTGTGCGTAACTTCCGCAGTCCACCTTGCGACCTTGCGTGTGGTCTCGATATCATCGAACAGCCATCCTGCTGATGAGACTCTCATTGCCGAGCCATTGCCCCAGCTGTTATATGGCTCTCTGCTTTCGCCCTTGAGCCAGCCTCTGAATCTTCCGCCGTAACCGGCGTTCGGATATTTCCTTCCCCACTCGCGGATGGAGTCTATTAGCAGATCTTTCGTTTTGCTTTCATCTTCTATTACACCTGATTCAATTGCCTTCATCAGTGCCTCTGCGACCGCTATGGTCATGACGCTATCATCTGTATATGTGCAACCTATGAAGAACAGTGGAAAGTCTTTTGTCTTACTGCCTCTGTCAAATTCAAATGGGCTGCCTATTATATCTCCAAGTATTGCTCCGTACATACTCTACCTCCTTCCATATTTTACCATGTTTAAACAGGAGCCCAGCGGGAATTAAGAGTGAACGAACCTGCCGGGCTCCATAAGGGATGCCTACATTATTAATCGAGCTTGCAGAGGACTCCCGTTGGCATGACGTGAAGGATCTTTCCCTCTGCCTCATCTTCGAACTTGTCATAGAGTCTGCCTGCGCTGTAGCTCTCTCCCACAACTGTGTATGGGCTGTTGGCCACATGGCCAATCTGACCGACTCCCTCAAGCTCCACCTTGATGGCCTCTTTGTCGAAGTAATTGCTCGGATCTTTTACGAGTCTCACGGTCATGTCTTTCTCAAGGAAGGACTGGCCATGATAGAACTGTGTGCCTGTTAACGTGAAATATGTTTTCTTCTTACTCATATCGCATCCTCCTTTACTTACCGCTGTGTTTTATCTGACTATATGATAAAGAGGCATGTGTCCAATTATTAGGACACATAAAAAACGCCGTCGATTGCTTGAACGATTGCGTGAACCGACAGCGTTTTGATGCAAATCATTTACCTATTAAATTCTACTGATAATACCCTCGTGCTGCTTGTGTGGATTCTTGTCGTCGGTCGCATATCCAAGCGCGAGTGCTATGACGAAATCGTATCCCTCAGGGCACTCGAGTCTGGCTCTAAGTTCGTCCGCTTTATCACCTTCAAACGCCGGACGCGGCAAACCCAATATCACGCTTCCGAGGCCCAGCGCCTCTGCTGCAAGGACCATATTCTCGATGGCGATTCCACAGTCCACATGAGTCCAGTGATTGTCCTTGTCTCCAAAGATAAAGATAACGGTCGGTGCGTGATAAAAGATCTGAAAGCTTAGATCTTTAAATGCCGGGTACCCATCTCCTTCGGATATGTTCTTTGCCGCTTCATCATGCACCTCTTGAATCAGCTCTGCATTTTGCACTACAGAAAAATGCCATGGCTGCTTATTCCTTGCACTCGGTGACTCAAGGCCTGCCTTAAGAATTGCCGAAAGTATATCCTCCGGCAGCTGGTCGCTCTTATATTCGCGATGTGATCTTCTCTTTGAAATTGTCTGTAATACTTCCATTGCCGATCCTCCCTAGTCTTTAGTGTCACAGCATTATTATCTCTGCCTTGTGTCCTTCTGCCGGCAGGAAGTTGTTTATAAGCTGTGTTGTTTTAAACTTGATGTGTGTTGTATTGGCTCCCGGATTGCATGCAAACCACTCTGCGTCTGCAACTGCCTTATCAATTACGACTTTTATCTTGTTATCAGTGTCATTGAGTATTCCCATTACGGATGCTTCTCCCGGAGTGAGTCCGATCAGGGCTTCCATGTCCTCTGCTGAGGCAAATGAAACTCTGGCTGTCCTCATCATTGCAGCAAAGAGCTTTGAATCAAATCTCTTATTGGCCGGTAGTATAACAAGGTAATAGTCTGTTTTCTGTCTGTTGCAGCAGATAATGGTCTTGCGTATTTCAGCACCCAGTTTCTCGGATACTTCTACGCATTCTTCCATGGACTCCACTGTGTCGTTGTCCACTCTCTCATATTTGATATTGAGACGTTCCAGTTCTTGGTATACTTTGGTCTCGAGCGCACCTCTTTCATCATCCGGTGCAGTTGTCATTATCTCGCTTATGTACATGTTGACCTCCGATAATTAAGGGCAGGTATTGCTTTGTAGTTCTATATTATATGTTCTGTTGATACTCTAATGATAGCATAAAAAATGACTTGCACTCAGCAAGTCTCTCGGGTATTATTTGGTCAGGAAGAGCGATGCTCGTCAGCATCTAACTCGACCTATTGTGGTCGCCGCCTAGTTACGTGAACTGGCGGCTTTTTAGTACCATATAAGTGTAGTTGACAGAGAGTAATCTCTGCTGCTGCACTTGTTTTTATATAATAAGGGATACAGTTGGCCTGACGTGCTGGCTTTTTGGGTTTCGCACCCGTCAATAAAACAGT
>Ga0256406_1003210_pt1 | contig 20820 bp, 17 predicted proteins | sample RumenRJG_03DNA_FD_185986 | JGI IMG/M metagenome (GOLD analysis project Ga0256406, IMG submission 185986) | Bovine rumen microbial communities from Lethbridge, Alberta, Canada - RJG_03 | ecosystem: Host-associated > Mammals > Digestive system > Stomach > Rumen | place: Canada: Alberta | collected... | reverse complement strand
AATTAGTAACTTTGCAATGAATATTAAATTCATTGTCTATGTATAGCAAAGAAACTTATGTCAGTCGTCGTGCTGAACTCAAAAAGCTTGTGAAGAGCGGTGTGATTATCCTCTTCGGCAACAATAACTCTCCCGCCAACTATCCCAACAACGGATACCATCCTTTCCGCCAGGATTCTTCGTTCCTGTATTATTTCGGTCAGAATCGTGAAGGACTCGTGGGTGTCATTGACGTGGATAATGACATTGAGACACTCATCGGCGACGACATCAGTATCGACGATATTGTATGGTATGGCTCTGTAGACAGCGTACACGACATGGCTGAGCAGGTCGGAGTAAAGAACTCTGCCCCAATGAAGTCTTTGAAGACTATCTGCAACGATGCCATGCGCCAGAAGCGCCGCATCCACTTCCTGCCGCCTTACCGTGCTGACATCAAAATTCAGATATTCGATCTCCTCGGCATTCATCCTAACCAGCAGAAAGAAAGCGCTTCCATGGACCTGATCAAGGCCATCGTGAAGATGCGTTCAGTGAAGACCGATGAAGAGATCGCGGAGTTGGAGCGTGCCGCAGTCATTGGTTATAAGATGCATACCACAGCCATGAAGATGTGCCGCCCCGGAGTTACAGAGCAGGAGATCGCCGGTGCGCTCGACGGCATCGCCAACGGATTCGGCTCCATGGTCAGCTTTGCTACTATCCTGACACAGCACGGTGAGATCATGCACGGTTCTCCTTCGATGAACAAACTGGAGGCTGGCCGTCTGATGCTTTGCGACGCAGGTGCAGAGACCATCAACAACTACTGTTCCGACAACACCCGTACCTCTCCTGTAAGCGGCCACTACGATCAGCGTCAGCTTGAGATCTACTCTATCGTAGAGGCTTGCCACGACTATGTGCTCCAGGTAGCCAAGCCAGGTGTGAAGTGGTGGGACGTTCACTTCGCCGTTTGCCGTCTGATGACCGACCGTCTGAAAGAGCTCGGTCTGATGAAGGGTGACACTGAGGAAGCGGTCCGCGCCGGTGCGCATGCCATGTTTATGTGCCATGGACTTGGCCATATGATGGGTATGGACGTGCACGATATGGAAGGCTTCGACCAGATCAACGTAGGCTTCGACGAGGAGGTTCGTCCTAATCTTGAGCAGTTCGGTACCAATTGTCTGCGCTTAGGCCGCCGCCTGCAGAAGGGCTTTGTGGTCACTGACGAGCCAGGTATCTATTTCATCCCTGCACTGATCGACGACTGGAAGGCCAGCGGACACTGCAAGGAGTTCATCAACTTCGACAAGTTGGAGACCTATAAGGACTTCGGTGGCATCCGCATTGAGGACGATCTGCTCATCACCGACGACGGTTGCCGCTTCTTAGGTAAAGACCGCATTCCTTATCATCCTAAGGATGTGGAAGCCTTTATGGCAGAGAACCGCTAATACAGAAAAGACTATAGAGAGAATTACAAGTATTATCATTAAGACAAGTCAACCAAAAGGAAAAAGATGAAGAAAGCAATCGTATTGGCTTTACTTGCTGTGTGCACATTAGGTGCACACGCTGAAAAGAAGGACAGTGTTAACCCCAACAAGCCTGTCTTTACCGTAATCAAGAAAAATCCAATCACCTCTATCAAGGATCAGAACCGCTCAGGTACGTGCTGGGACTATTCTACACTGAGCTATTTCGAGTCAGAGATTCTCAAAGCCACAGGCAAGACTTATGATCTTTGCGAGAGCTTTGTAGCCAACAAGACATATATGGACCGTGCTATTCAGGTCGTGCGCCTGCACGGCGACTGCCAGTTTGCTGAGGGCGGCAGTTCCTACGATCCTCTTTATTGCCTCGAGCATTACGGCATCTGCCCGGAAAAAGCCATGCCTTTCCCCGGCAGTCTCTATGGTGACTCGCTCAACAACTTCGGTGAGTTCTTCTCTGTGATGACTCCCTACGTGCAGAGCGTTGCCAAGAGCAGCCTGAAGAAGATCTCCAGCCAGTGGAAGGTAGGATTGCAAGGCATTCTCGACGCTTATCTTGGCAAGTGCCCTGAGCAGTTCACCTACGAAGGCAAGACCTACACTCCGAAGACATTCGCTGCTTCTCTGGGCCTTGACTGGAACAACTACGTGAGCTTCACCTCTTTCTCTCATCATCCTTTCTGGACACAGTTCGCTGTGGAGGTACAGGACAACTGGCGCAACCCGCTGACATGGAACGTGCCTATCGACGATCTCCAGAAGATTCTCGACAATGCTATCATGAACGGCTATACCATCGCCTGGGGCGGTGATGTCAGTGAGGACGGCTTCACCCGCAAGGGACTCGCATACAATGTCGACGAGAAGAAGCTTGAGAACATGAAAGGCAGTGACATGGCCCGTTGGCTGAAGCTCACTCCTGCTAAGAAGAAGAACATTGTAGACTCTCTCGGTGTTAACGTTCCGGAGGTTGAGCCTACACAGAAGCAGCGTCAGGAGCGCTTCGACGACTGGGAGCTCACCGACGACCACGGCATGCTGATCTTCGGTATCGCCAAGGATCAGAATGGCAAGGAATACTATATGGTAAAGAACTCTTGGGGCAAGAGTGGCGACTATGACGGTATCTGGTACATGACCAAGAACTTCATCATCGCCAACACCATGGACTTCATGGTCAACAAAAACGCTGTGCCTAAGGACATCCGCAAGAAGTGCAATATCTGATCAAATAGATCATAAGCTATACGATCCGCCTCTTCATCGCTGTGTGAAGAGGCGGATTTCTGTTTTTGTGCCAATCGGCTCTCTATCATTCCACCGACCTGCTGCTATCCTCATTTCTATCCTTCCGCATACTTTTTCTATAGTTTTTTTGCTATTCAGCAAGAAAATTCGTATCTTTGAAGCAGAAAAAGAAATATTTAAAATGCATTTCAAATGGAAGTATGTGCCACCTACATCTGATGAACTCCGTTTGGCGGGTGAACTGAGCGAGAAACTCAATATGAGTCCCTTGCTTACCCAGCTTCTCGTCAAGCGTGGCATCACCACAGAGAGTGCAGCCAAGCAATTCTTCAAGCCCCAGTTGGCCGATCTGATCAATCCTTTCCGTATGAAGGATATGGACGCGGCGGTCGACAGGCTCAACGATGCAATGGGCCGCAAAGAGCGGGTGCTCGTCTATGGTGACTATGATGTTGACGGATGCACTGCGGTGGCTTTGGTTTATAAGTTTTTACAGCAGTTCTATTCCAATATAGACTATTACATTCCTGATCGCTACGATGAGGGCTACGGCATCAGCCGCAAAGGGTTGGACTATGCCCATCGGACAGGTGTGAAACTGGTGATCATTCTTGACTGCGGCATAAAGGCTGTCAAGGAGATCGCCTATGCCAAGTCGTTGGGTATCGACTTCATCATCTGCGACCACCATGTGCCCGATGAGGAGATGCCTCCCGCTGTGGCCATCCTCGACCCCAAGCGCGCCGACGACCCTTATCCTTTCAAGCAACTCTGTGGTTGCGGGGTGGGCTTCAAACTCATGCAGGCTTTTGCCAAGAACAATGGCATTCCCTTCTCGCGGCTGATTCCTTTGTTGGACTTCTGTGCCGTGAGCATTGCCGCCGACATGGTGCCGGTGGTCGATGAGAACCGTATCCTCGCCTTCCATGGCCTGAAGATTCTCAATCAGAATCCCAGTGTGGGTCTGAAAGCCATCATCGACATCTGTGGACTCAGCGGCCGCGACATCTCCATGAGCGACATCGTCTTCAAGATTGGACCACGTATCAACGCCTCCGGACGTATGGAGAACGGTAAGGAAAGCGTGGACCTGCTCGTGGAGAAAGACATCAACGAGGCTCTGCGCAAGGCCAAGCATATCAATGAATACAACGAGCAGCGCAAGGACATCGACAAGCACATGACCGAAGACGCCAACCAGATCGTCTCGCGGCTGGAAAGCCAGAAACATCAGTCAAGCATCGTGCTCTATGATGAGCACTGGAAGAAAGGTGTCATCGGCATTGTGGCTTCCCGACTGACAGAGATCTATTTTCGTCCGACGGTGGTGCTGACACGCGACGGCGACCTTGCGACGGGCTCGGCCCGCTCGGTGATGGGCTTTGACATCTATTCGGCCATAAAGAGTTGCCGTGATCTGCTCATCAACTTCGGAGGCCATACCTATGCCGCAGGACTTACCTTGCGCTGGGCCGACATTCCCACATTCCGCAAGCGTTTCCAACAATATGTTGAGGAGCATATTCAGCCCGAGCAAATCGAGGCCTATCTCAGGATCGACGCGATCATCGACTTCAAGGACATCACCAAGAAACTCTATAACGACCTCAAGCGCTTCTCGCCGTTCGGTCCGAGCAATCCCAAACCGGTGTTCTGCACGCTTGGTGTCTATGACTACGGCACGAGCAAGGTCGTCGGGCGGTCTCAGGAGCATATCAAACTGGAACTTGTCGACTCCAAGTCGGGTGTCGTGGTCAACGGCATTGCCTTCGGTCAGAGTGCGTCTGCCCGATATATCAAGTCGCGTCGGTCATTCGACATCGCCTACACCATTGAGGACAATGTCTTCAAGCGCAATCAAGTGCAGTTGCAGATCGAGGATATCCGGCCACGCAAGAGCGAGTAAGTGTCTTGAGGCATAAGGATATATAAAATTAGAGGTAAAGAGTTGGAGCTTGAACATTGGACAAGTATCGTGAAATTCTTCAGCGTTATTGGGGCTATGACGACTTTCGCGGCATTCAGCGTGACATCATAGACAGCATTGGCAACGGCCACGACACGTTGGGACTGATGCCGACGGGCGGTGGAAAGTCCATCACCTTCCAGGTACCAGCCTTGGCTGCTGATGGCGTCTGCATAGTCATCACGCCACTGATCGCCTTGATGAAAGACCAGGTCGCCCATCTTCAGGCCAACGGCATCAAGGCGGCAGCCATCTATTCCTCCATGTCGCGCAGCAAGATTGTCGCGACGTTGGAGAATGCCATCTTTGGCGGGCTGAAGTTGCTCTATGTCTCGCCTGAGCGTCTTGGCAGTCCTTTGTTTCTTCAAAAGCTCAAGCGCATTCCCGTGAGCTTCATCACGGTCGACGAGGCTCATTGTATCAGCCAATGGGGCTACGACTTTCGTCCTTCCTATCTTAAGATTGCAGAAATCCGTCAGGTCAAGCCCGATGTACCCGTGTTGGCACTTACTGCCACCGCGACGCCGGCTGTTGTCCATGACATCATGGAGCGGTTGGCCTTCAAGGACGAGCGGTTTTTCAAGATGAGCTTTGTCCGGAAGAACGTCATCTATGTGGTTCGTCCCACTGTCGACAAGCAGAAAGAGCTTGTGCACATCCTCCGTCATGTACCCGGCTGTGCCATCGTCTACGTCCGTAGCCGTGAGAAGAGCCGCTTGTTGTCGACTTTTCTCACCGAGAGCGGCATTTCCTCCACATATTATCATGCCGGCCTGGAGCCTCAGGACAAAGACGAGCGGCAGGAGAAATGGACGCGCGACGAGGTGCGGGTGATGGTTGCCACCAACGCCTTTGGCATGGGCATTGACAAGCCCGACGTGCGTCTGGTCGTTCATTTCGATTGTCCCGACGCCATAGAAGCCTATTTCCAGGAAGCCGGAAGGGCAGGACGCGACGGGCAGAAGTCCTACGCCGTGTTGCTATGGGATGATCAGATGGATCAGCGCATGATGCTCAAGCGAGTGGAAATGAACTTTCCACCAAAAGATAAGATTGCCGACGTGTATGAGCATCTGGCTTATTTCTATCAGGTCGGCGTTGGCAGTGGGGCAGGCCACACGTTTCTGTTCAACATCGACAAGTTCTGTGCGGCCTATCACTTGTCGCCTTTCATGGTGCCTGCCGCCTTACAGCTGTTGCAATATGCCGGCTACATCGATTACAATTCCGAGCCGGACAGTGTCTCGCGGGTGAGGATTATGGTCAGCCGTGACGAACTCTATCGTCTGCGTCTGCCAGCCCAAGAGGATCTTGTCCTCACGGTTTTGTTGCGACTGTGCGACGGTATCTTTACGCGCTATTCCTTTTTTGATTTAAACGAGGTGGCAGAGCGCACGCAGTTGAGCGAGCAGCAGACCTATCTGGTGTTGAAGACGTTGAGTGCCAAGCACATCATCCACTTCATCCCCAACCGCCATATTCCTCAGATCACCTATCTTCAGGACCGCGTCAGCATTGAGGAAGTGGTCATCCCGCCTCATGTCTATGAGGACAGGAAACAGAAATACGAGCAACGGCTCAAGGCGATGATGGACTATGTCCTCAACGATCAGGAGTGCCGTAGCCGTCAGCTGTTGGCCTATTTCGGTGAGGAGACGGAAGACGATTGCGGACAATGCGATGTCTGCGTACAGCATCGCAAGGATTATCGTCAGCGGGTGGCTGCTTTGCCACGTCAGATTCTCGACCTCCTGTCCGACGGAGATCCCCACGATCTTTCCGTTCTTCGTTCTCTCCATTTCGACAAAGACACGGTCACCGCTGCTGTTCAGTCGTTGGCTGACGACGAAAAGGTAGACATAGGAATCAACACCATCCGGTTGCACAACTCGTAACCGGATGGCGCTTTCTGTTATTTCTTCAGCAGGTCAGGACGCAAGCGTTTTGTGCGTTCCATGGCCTGGTCCATTTCCCACTGTTTTATTTTTGCTTCATTGCCGCTCAGCAGGATGTCGGGAACCTTCCATCCCTTGTAGTCGGCGGGGCGCGTATAGATAGGAGCTGCCAGCAGATCGTCCTGGAAGCAGTCCGAGAGCGCGCTCTGATCATCGCTGATCACGCCGGGCACCAGTCTCACCACAGCATCGGCGATGCAGGCGGCTGCCAGTTCACCACCGGTGAGCACAAAATCACCCACGCTGATCTCGCGCGTGATGAAGTGGTCGCGTACGCGCTGGTCGATGCCTTTGTAGTGTCCGCAAAGGATGATGAGGTTTTGTTGCAGCGACATGTCGTTGGCGATATGCTGGTTGAACTTCTCACCATCGGGTGTGACGTAGATCACGTCGTCGTAGTCCCGTTCTGCCTTCAGGGCTGAGATGCAGCGGTCGATAGGCTCTATCTGCATCACCATACCCGCAAAGCCGCCGTAGGGATAGTCGTCGACACGGCGCCATTTGTCGAGTGTGTAATCGCGCAGGTTGTGGAGATGGATCTCGGCCAAGCCTTTTTTCTGTGCACGTGCCAATATCGACTCGTGGACAAAGCCTTCAATCATCTCTGGCAATACGGTAATGATATCTATTCTCATGGTGTCTGTAATATGCTATGTCTGTTGTTTTTGATTCGTTGTTAGGGTTGAAATGCTGTTTCTGCCGGGCGTCATCCTTCGGTGAACCTACTGATAAACTCATCCTCGGTGATGATTGGCGTGTTGAGCTCGTGGGCTTTCTTGTTCTTGCCGCTGGTGCTGGTGTTGTCGTTGTTGATCAGAAAGCTCGTCGACTTGCTGACGGATCCTGTGACTTTTCCGCCTTGGCTCTCGATATACGCCTTGAGCTCAGCCCGGTTCTTATAGTGGTGCACGTCGCCCGTGATGACGAAGGTCAGTCCCTGGCAGCGGTTGCCGGTGGGTGCTGTCGACGACTCTGTGACGTGGAGTTGGTCCATGAGGTCGTCGAAGTCACGCTTGTTGTCGGCATTTCGGAACCACGCTGTAAACGAAGCAGACTTCTCGGGACCGATACCGGGAATCATAGCTAACTGCTCACCACTGCCGAAGAGCCCGCCGTCGTTGGTGGCGATGTCGACCAGGGCTTTCAGGTTGTAGGCCGAGAGCAACCGCTGGCAGACATCCTTGCCACATAGTGGGATGCAAAGCGCGTAGAGCAGTTGACGTGCCTCCACGTTGCGGGCTTTGTCGAGAGAAGCCATCAGGTTGGAAACCGACTTGGCACCGAAACCGTCGAGATGGGCCATCTGCTGTGTGTGTTCGCCCAGCCGGAAGATGTCGCCGAAGCGTGTCACCCATCCCAGGTTGATGAATCGGGCGAGCGTCTGCTCCGAGATGCCGTCGACGTTCACGCCTTCTTTCGATACGAAGCGGGCAAACTTTTTCAGTTTCTTGGCCGCACAGGCGGGGTTGGTACAGTGCAGGGTGCGTGTGCCGCTGGCCTCACTGGTGGTCACCAAGGTGGGATGTCCGCACACTGGACATTGTCCGGGAATCTGCAACTCACCGACTTTCTCTCTGACGCTGATGACTTTCGGGATGATCTTATTGGCTTTGATGACTTCGAGTTTCGTGCCCTTGTCGCCAATGCCCAGTCGCTCGCACTCACTGATGTTGCACAGCGAGGCACGTTTCACCGTGGTGCCTTCAAGCTGTACGGGTCGAAAGACGGCCACGGGCGAGATCGTCGAGGCCGCACAACTCCATTCGATATGATCCAGTTCGGTCAGTGCGCTCTCGTCGGCCCATTTAAAGGCATAGCCCGCGCGTGTGGCATGGTGGCCGGTGACCGATCCAGTCTGCGCATAGTCGTTGTCGTCGTAGGCGATGACGAGTCCGTCGACGGGGTAGGGCATCGTTTCCACCTTCTTGGTCCATCGGTTGATGGCATCCTCGACATGCTCCAGCGAGGGCTGCTCAATCAGTTCGTGCTCCACAGGATGGAAGCCGAGGTGTTTGAGCCAGTCCATGCGCTGTCCCCACGAATGGATGTCGTCGTCGCAATGCACGAGGGTGAAGGGAATCCATTGCAGGTGGCGTTGGCGCACCTCGTCGATATCTTTCAGTGTGAGCGATCCGGAGGCGAGGTTGCGCGGGTTGGCATATTCCTCGTCGCTCTCCATGTTGAACTGCTCAAAGTCTTTGTAGCTGATGACACATTCGCCACGGATGACCGTGTGACCCTTGTAGTCGATCTTGGGCAGCACGCCGCTGATGGCTGAGGCCAGGTGGGTGATGTTGGTGCCGATATGTCCGTCGCCGCGTGTGACGAGCTTTGTCAGCTGGCCATCGTCGTAGGTGCCCACCAAGGTGAGTCCGTCGAGTTTCCACGAGAGCCAGATGGGTTTCATCTCGGCCCACTTCACCAAGTTCTCCGGCTTCTTCGTCTTTGCCAATGAGAGAGCCGGATATTCGTGGGCTTCTTTCTGTCCCGTGAGCGTGTCGGCCGAGACGTGATGTGTAGGAGAGCCCTCCAGCACGGTGCCGGTCTCCTGTTCCAGTCGGGTGAGCCGGTCGAAGAGCGCGTCCCACTCATAGTTGGTCATCAGCTCCTCGCGGCCGTTATAGTATGCGTCGGAGGCTTTGTTGAGCTGCTCAATCAAAGCCTTCATTTCCTCTGTCTTTGTCATAAGATCGTGATATGTTCATAACCTGCCGTAGCAAGCTTTCTGTTTACAAAGTTAGCAAAAAAAATCGGTATGCCCGTTGTTTCGTTGTTTTTCTTGCTGTTCATCTCAATGAACCTTGTATTTCTTCGTAATAATGATTCAGAACAACTATTGCCGGTTGCTTGAACTTTATGATAGGATCGATAAAGAGCAGGTGCTCATTGTCAGATAGCACATTATCTCCATCAGCGGATACATCCGTAATTGCAATGTATTCGTTAGCATAAAAATATCTGTCTTCGATATTTAGTCCTAATCCTTTCAGTAGATAGTCATCAATATCTTTTTGGCTTGGAGTAGAGAACTTCTTTGGAAGATATTGTTGTTGGAGGATAATCCTCACGCCATCAGTATCTTCGCTTATTCCAATAAACTTATAGCTTGTCGATGGGAAAAGAATGTTATGGATCAAATGTTCATAGATGACATCTTGTGCATGGATATTTTTGATAACTGCCTTGGCGAAAGGATTGCGGATCTTGGTAATAGTGTCCCCTTCTTCATTGAGATAGACAATGCTCTCTCCGGAAGGGAGTCGCTTGCGGTCACCAAACTTACTCCATTCTAATTTGGGTATGAATAAGCCATAGTCTTTGGCTATGGAAATCAAGCGTTCCCCTTCAGTCTCTTGCGCTGCAGCTCTCGTGCCTTGCTCGTAATCTCCATATCGTTGAGAGGATACCCCAGTCTCAAACACTCGAATATCGCTTCTGTCGCGATCGGCCTGTATTTTGGACTCAAGGACAACACGTATAGGTTGGCTTTCTGTCCGTTTCTTAAAGAGATGTCTGATAAGTTTTTCTCCATATCTCCACATTATATAATCTGCTTTGTTTGCAAAATTAAGTTTTTTCTATGAGACTTCCAACTTTATTTGTGGCTTTTTGTTCTCTTTTTATTTTGTCATTCCCCTCGTCTACTGTATAGATCTCAGATAAGTTGCGCTGCACTCGGGAATGCAAAATAAAAATCCATTTCATTCCTTTTTATTTTGTCATAGGTTTGCTACTTTGGAATTTTATTTTTATTTTTGCATCAGAAAGGAATAGTTATGGCTACATTGCAAGTTTCAAATACTCAGGTTTCAACCTTAGACGCTCTTTGGGCACTTTTCAAGAGTCAGCCCAAAGCCGTTCGCAAGGCTTTCGTGAAAAGACTAAAATCGGAAGAGACATCGGAAGAACTAAAGGAAGATGTTGTCAAGCATATCAAAGCAGTGAGGAGTGGAAAGGAAAAGACTTATTCCTTCGACTCCTTGGAGGACGCAAAAAAGTGGCTTGACGAATGAAATATAAAATCTATTTCTCCACGTCTTTCAAGAAATCATATACGCTCTGCAAGAAACGGGGCTATGATATGTCGTTATTTGATGACGTGTATAACCTGCTTGCAAAAAACGGTTGTCTCCCAGAGAAGTATTTGCCACATCAATTACATGGCAAATTGAAAGGTATTTGGGAATGCCATATCTCGTCAGACTGGATTCTATTATGGGATCAGAATGACAAAGAGTTGACGCTTTATCTTATGGATACAGGTACACATGCTGACCTTTATAAGAAATAGCAAGAGTCATTTAAGAAAGAGAAAAGATGAAAATCATAGTTTCAAAAGAGATCGAAAACGTTTGCCCGAATTTCGTAGGGGCTTGCGTAGAGGCGCAGGTAAGGAACTCGCCCTATTGCACTGAGCTGTGGCAGGAGATCAATGCCTTGGGCGAGCACTATCGTCAGGTACTGAGCACCGAGACGCTGAAGGCTATTTCCGGTATCGAAGCCACGCGACGTGTCTATCGTGCTTGTGGCAAGGATCCCTCGCGCTACCGTCCTGCCGCCGAGGCACTGATACGCCGGCAGCTCAAGGGCAAGGATCTCTATCAGATCGATACCTTGGTGGATCTCGTCAACTTGGCGAGCATCCGCTATGGCTACAGCATTGGCGGCTTCGACGCGGATAAGTTCCAGGGCGACACGCTGACGCTCGGCGTGGGGCGGGAAGGTGAACCTTACGAGGGAATCGGCCGTGGCATGATCAACATTGCGGGACTGCCCGTCTATCGTGATGCTTTGGGTGGAGTAGGGACGCCCACGTCCGACAACGAGCGCACAAAGATCAGTCTGTCCACTACCCATCTCGTCGTGCTCATTAATGGCTATGATGGTGATGAGGAACAGGTAAAGGCGAATGCCCGCTACATCCAGGAGCTCGTCAGGAAATACGCGGCCTCAGACGGCGGCTCATTCTTTATTTATCATTAAAGCTTGATTCGCAAGTGAATCATACATCCTCATATGATTCTCCCGGATGAGTCAAATATTGTACCCAACTGATGAAAAAGCCTCGCTCGGTCAACAGACTGGGCGAGGCTTTTCGATAATAGTGGTTTACGGATCAGGTGGCGGGTCACTGCTATCCGTCGGGTCGCTTGGTGGTGAGGCATCGGGCTTTCCTGTGGCTTCTAGACTGAGGTCACCCTTGCGGAAGCGGATGGTGCGACCGTCGCGTGCGGCACGGAGGATGGCGGGTATCTGTGCCAGCACGGCGAACATCAGTAGCAGGCCCACGGCGGTGAGCACGGAGTTGTCGATGATGCCCGTGGGCGGGAGCAGGAAGCCAGCTACAAGGAGCAGGACGCTGAGGATGAAGGTGATGGTGAAAATATACATATACAGTTAGGAGTTAGAAATTAGGGGTTAGGAGTTAGCGTCCTAACCCCATAGTCTATTTATTACGCTGTGTCGCCGGAGCCACCTGTGGACGTACCGCTGTCGGAGCCGCCGTCTGAGGTGCTGCCGCCGTCGTTGGTGTCGTCGCCATCGTCCACGGTGCCGTCGTCGTTGGAGGTGATCTGCTTCACCACCTTGCCGTTGCGGTCGATGCAGGTGATGGAGATGGAGGTCTTGGCGAGCTCCTGCTTGATGTCGGAGTTGGGGACGAAGATCACACGGCGGGAGGTGACGAGCTTGGTGCTCACGTCGCCTACGTTCTCCACGGATGCCGAACGGATGCCGAAGCGCATGGTGCCCAGACCCGGCACGGCGACCGAGTGTCCCTCGGTGGCCCACGCCTTGATGACCTCGCCGATGGCGTCCCAGGCGGCGTTGATGGCGCCACGGTTGATGCCGCTGCGGGTGGCAGCCTCTTGGATGACCTTTGCGCTGGAGAGTCTGCTGTAGATCTCGGGCAGCATGACGTAGGCGTACTTCTCTTTGGTCTTGTCGAACGAAATGTTACGCTCGACGGCTTTCACTTTGATTGCCATAGTTGTAAATTTTTAAAGGGTTAATGATGTTCTTGATTACGCTGCAAAGATAAGCATAATCTACAGGCGATGGAATGGTTGTCCCGAAGGGCGAGGGGCGGTTGTCCCGGATGGCGTTCTGAATTAGGAGTTAGGAATTATGGGTGAGGGAATAAGGATGAAAGGGGCTATAGAGAAAGAGTAGGTCTCAGGCTTGTCATGGCATAGTAGTAGATGATAGTTAATGAATTTGGCAGGCAACCTGGCAACCTGGCAACTTATCAGGCACGTAGGGACTGACGCAATATAGCCCTGTAGGGGCGACATAATTCCATATTGTCGGCCGAATATATGGAATTCTGTCACTCTTTCAGGGCTATCTAACCTCTGTCGCCCTTTCAGGGCTTTTGTGCATCAACCGTTCAGCAGCAGCTCGTCGAGGATGGCCTTGACGCCTTTGGTGTTGAGTTGCCGACGGAACTTGACATCGTAGCCGTCCTGGCGCATGGCATTGAAAAACTTCTCGGCACACTCTATCTTCTTGTTCTCGTCCGTGGTTATCTGTGTCTCGTTGGCGTAGGCCTTCGTCTCAATCACCACATTGAGTTCCTTCGTCCCGTCCATACGCTTGACGACATACATGAAGTCGGGACTGTAGTTGGACGACGCCACCGTAGGGATGCAGATGCTGTGGGAGGGTATCTTGCCATAAACCACCACCTCGTCGATGTCGGCACGGATGTTCTTCAATTCCAGTTCCGAGTCGTAAGCGAATGCATCATAGAGATACTTGGCGGGTGGCTGCCCATAGACGCTCTTGCTGCCGATATAGGCCTGCACCACCTCGTCCTTCACGCTTCCGTCGGCATTGGTCAGCTTGGTCTCCTTGACCTTGTAGTTGGCTTGCTTGTAGCTCACCATTCCTGTCAGGGCCTCACATTTCCAATCCTCCACAGCCCGGATGAGCCGCGCCAGCGAATCCTCGTTGAACATCTCATTGGTTATCTCCACGCCTCCCAACGCCACCTCTCTGATGGCCTCGTGCAGGATGTGTGCGGGGATGTTCGTACCCTTTGATGCCCTGCGCAGGAAGTCGTTATAGGCGAAATGAATGCCACGGACCGTAATCTCTGCATTGCCCTCCTCTACGATACGGGCAAAGCTCTGTTCAACGGCCAACTTCTCGCGCGAGGAACTGAGCACCTGCAAGGAGAAGACCTTGTTGTCGCGGATGATGCCGGGCAATGCCTTCTCTATCTGTCCGTCTATCTCCTTGTCAAAATAGAGCACATACTTCCGGTTGAGCGTGCTCCACAGGCTGCGAAGCTCTTCGAAGCGGGCCTTGCGGATGGGGACGGTTCCGGTACGCTTGCTGTTGCGGTTGACGATATGGCTCGGGTTGACGCCACCTGCCAATTGGATAAACTCCGGATATTCGCGCAGCATGTCGTCCAGTCGGTCGGGGATAATCTTGGATCGGATGTCAACATAGTTTTTCCGGAGAAGTTCTATAAGGAACTCATTGGGCTCCATGCCCCGCATGCGTGCCACGGCTTCGACGTGGTCGGGACGTACCTCCAGGGGCTTGGCCTGGTCGGTGCTGATCTCGCTGTTGATCTCGGCCACGAGCTTATTGGCAAAGTCGCGCTCCGTGAAATCGACGATATAGTTGAGCATGAACGAATCCTTGGAGATGCGGTTGCCGGCCGAATCGACTGGCAGACGGAGGCCACGGCCCACCTCCTGCAGCTTACTGATCTCCGATCCGCTCGACCGCAGCTTGCAGATGGTAAACACATTGGGGTTGTCCCATCCCTCCTTGAGCGTCCACTTGGAGAAGAGGAAGCGGAGCACGTTGGGACGGCCCTCGGCATCGTGGAAGCTGAGCAGCTCCTTCTTGCCGTGGAGGATTACCTTCACCTCCTTGGCGATGTTCTCGTCCGAGTCGTTGTTGTCCTGGGCAAAATAGCCGGCGCAGGTGCCTTCGAGGTTGTCGAGCGTGGCTTGCAGATAGTCGGCATAGGCAGGCGTATTGGGGCGCGCAAGTTCTTTCCTCACCCTTGCCTCGAGCAGCCGAAGGAATTTCTGCCGGAGCCATCCGTCGTTGTTGCCCTCGGGCCCGCGGAAACTCTCGATGTTGTCGATGAAGAAGAGTGCCAGTGTTTTAATGGGCAGTCCCTCACGGCAGAAGTTTGCCCGCTCGGTTTCGAAGTGGCGCATGAGTGCCAGATCGATCATTCCTTCCTGATACGAGGCACTATACTGGTCGGGGAAGAACTCCTCGCCCACGTGCTTCTCCTGTCCGTTGCTCAGCACAACGGCCTTTGCGCTGATGTTCTCTACGGTCACACCATCAAAATCCTTGTCCACGATGCTGAGACTTTCGCCCTTGTGCAAGGTGTGGGTTACGATAGGCTGTTTCTCGCAGATGTACTGCATGTTGACGGAGTCGCCCTTTTGCAGACTAGTAATCTTCACCTTGCGGTCGGCACGTCGCTTGCCCGGCAGTTCGAGGTGCTCCTTGGCCACGCCCTTGATGAGTCCCTCGTTGAACGACTGGGCGGCATCAAGGTCATAGACGAGGTTCTGATAGTCCTTCACCCGTCGCTTCTTCTTGCCCTTGCCGATGGTGAACTCCGGGAAGGTGGCGCCATAGCGGAGGACGAGCTGCGGCTCAAAGTTTTTTATCAGCGCGGCATACGACTTTCCGGTACGGTCCATGCGGTGGGGCTCGTCGATGATGAGTACAGGGCGTGTGTCGCGGATGGCATCAGCCGGGCGATAAAATCCGCCCACGGGCTGGTCGTAGTCATCGCGGGTGAGGAGTTTGCCGTTGGCAATGAGCTGGGCATTTAGCACAAGTACGTAAATGCGGTTCTTCTGCTGGCTGCTGCCTTGGAAGAAGTGTCTTACCGCTGGAGGCATGTTCTGCCGCCCCTTCTTCTTGTTCTTTTGCGGTTCGAGCAGGCATAGCTCTATCTGGGCGTTGTAGTTGCACACATCGGAGAAGTGGTGCATCACCTCTGGGTCGTCGAGAAACGAGGCCGTGCCCGCCTTGATGGGCAGGGTAGGGACGGCAATGATGAACTTGTTGAGCCCGCATCGCCGATGCAGCTCAAACATCGTGCGGGTATAGACGTAGGTCTTGCCGGTACCCGTCTCCATCTTCACGTCCATCGAGAGGTGCGGTGGCAGGTCCTTCAGGGCGGCAGGCATGCTGATGGGGTCGAGGTCTTTCAGAGGACCCCCGGCCGTGTTGAGCAGATGGTTCTCGCCCTGTACTTCCCGTATGGCGTGCTTGCTGAGGTATGGCCCCAAGAGCGGGTTCTGATGAGTCTGTCGGGAGGTGGTCATGCTCATGGATGCTTCCACCACCTTGGCCACAGCCTTGACCGGCTTCAACTGGTGGGAGAGGTCGCTTTCAAGTTTCAGTTCCATAGCCAATCAATATCTAACGTCAATGTTTACCGAGAGCGACTTGTTGCCGTCTTTCAGCGTGCGGAGATTCTTCTGCAGTTCTTCCCTGGTCTTGAAGCCGAAGCTGTAGCCGAAGATCACAATGTTCATGGGCGAGAACTCCTCACCGTTGTATTTGTCCATGAGCGCCACGATGCTGTTGGCGTCGAACGTGCTGTCGGAGCCGATCAGATAGAGGTGGTTGCGCATCCAGTAAGCCTTGTAGTTGCCCAACATGAGCGTCTCGGCATTGTCGGTCAGCCCGTAGCCGTCGCGCTCGAGCCATGTGCGCAGGATGGTGTCCTCACCGAAGTCGTCAACCGTGATGCTGGGCATGATGTCCGTCTTGGGGTCAAACTTCTCCATCAGCATCAAGGCATCCTCCTTCGGCTCCTCCAAGGTGTAGTGCTTGAAGCCTAAGTCGCCCGCAAAGAGCGGGTTGTCGGCCTTGATCTTCTTGGCCGCACGACGGATGCGCTCCATGCCAATCTGGTCAATGGTGCGATAGCCTGCCTTGTAAGCATCTGAATTCTCAGAATATTTCTCTTGTATTTGAACGAGGATATAATGTAAATTCTGATGTGTAGCCTCCAACTCCATTACGGCTTGTGCTGTTGTAGCAGAACCCGAGAAGAAGTCCAGGCAGATAATATCATCCTCATTGCTCGGAGCTATTCCTTGCTCTATGATTTGCCTTATATAATCTACTGGTTTGGGGAAGTCGAAGTAGTCATTTCCATCGAACAGTTCTATCAATTCCCTTGTTCCCTGACTGCTGTAAACGGTATCAAAGAATGTGCTGAATCCGGTAAATTCACTTTGTACATCTTTGAGGAATTTCTTTCTTCGTGGTCTTCCCGTTTCCGAACTTGGAAATAAGACTTCATTGTTAGCGATAAGTTCTGCCATTCGCGACCGCTCATATCGCCATCCAGTCGGTGGGCATTTATAAGTAATTCCAGTTTGTGGATTAGTCAGGTCATAATGCAGGTTGGGTCGTTGAGACTCCGTTGCCAAGCCAACCATGTTATCACTCATCCAATCTCCTCTTGGGTCATTATCGGGATTTGAATATTTAGATTTATCAGAAAACTTTCCTCTGATTCTTGCAGTTTCTTCGCGCCCATAGCAAAGTAAATAATCCTGATCGCTGGATGCCCCATTTGTAGTTCTGCTATCCACTTGTTGTCTCTTTTTCCAAAGGAAAGTTGCCACAAAGCAATCCTCCCCGAATATCTCATCGCACAATTCTTTGAGATTTGCCTGCTCATTATCGTCGATGGAGATGAAAATGACGCCATTCTTTGTGAGCAGGTCGCGCGCGAAGGTGAGTCGTGGGAGCATGAAGGTGAGCCAGGCGGCATGGCTGGCGCTTCCCCGCTTGGTCATCGAGAGAATGCGCCCGGCACGCTCCTCGTCGATGTCGAGACGCTCGGCAAGTGCCTGGGGCGTGAAGTTGAACTTGTCGTTATATACAAAGCCGTCGCTGCCCGTGTTGTAAGGAGGGTCGATGTAGATCACCTTCACTTTGCCATAATACGACTTCACCAAGTGCTGCAAGGCATCAAGGTTGTCGCCGCTGATATAGACGTTCTTGCTGTCGCGGTTCTCGGGCAGGGCGTTGTGTTCGTTGTCGGGGCGGATGATGGTCGTGGTGTCCATGTTGGTCAGCATGCGCGCGTAGTTCTTGCCCAAGAAGGTGAAGCCGGAGGTCTCGTCAGTCACCTCGGTGTCGCCGGGCAGCGAGGCCTTGAAGCGCTCGATGTCGAACTTCCCGTCGGCTGTGAAGCACTGTGGGAAGAATTCGTGCAGGGCCTCCATCTCCCTTTGTCCGGCATGAGCCGACTCATTGGCTGTGATGATGTCTTTTATCATTGTTGTGTCTTTGTTCTAACGGCTGTTTTATGTTTCAATCTACAAAAATACACAAAGATTTCCATTCATCAAAGACTTAAAGTGGAAAATGTTCGCTATTTGCTCCTAAGCCCCCCGTATGCTATCCCATGACAGTCCGAATGAGTCTTTTTATTTCCTCGGGATGCAGTAAAATTTTCCTCGGGAGGAAATAAAACCAGGGTCTTCTGAGGGGGGCTATAGAAGTAGCAGATTGTAGAGGCCGGATGGTTGCAAAGTTGCATGGTTGCATGCCTGATTTATTATATACGCATGTGGGCGTGAGCTCTGCTTCCCTCTAAAGCCCCTACTAATACTTTATTTTTTTATTTCTTAGGAAGGATGTATATATAGGTATCGCGCGTGCGCGATATATAAGGTGCATTTTGAGTTAGAAGTTGTTTGAGTTAGGAATTAGGAGTTAGGAGCGTGGAAAGAGTGTAGGCTATGTTTTTAAGAGTTAACCAGGCAACCTTGCAACCAAGCTCTCTAAACCCTTAATCCAGCCGCTCAAACTCCTAATTCCTAACTCTCATCTTTCTATCCCTTATTCTTGATATACCATGCCGACTGCTCTATGCGGAGGAGGCGGTCATTAAGCCGGAGGGTCTGAACGATGTACTTGGGCTGTCGGAGCGGTTCGGGCATCTTGTCGGATAGCATGGCCACGATGAACTGGGTGTCATGGCGCTCCTCCACATACTTTGCCGCAAGTTCCAGTTGGTTATTTGAGAGCAGCTCTTTCTTGTCGTTGAGGATGAAGTGGAGACACGGAATCTTCTCGGCATCGGCAAATGGGATGTAGGCCAAGTCGAAGCACATGATTTCGCCCTGCTTCTTGCCGGTGCTGAAACTGTCGTTGTCGACGGGCATGAACTCATAGTATTTTTTACCGCCCTTGTCGTGTATGTCGTATGCCATGAGCGCATCCACACCATAAATCCGCCGGGAAACGGCAGAGAAGTATGCGTTGAATTTATCCAATTGCTTTTGCACAAGCGCCTGATGTGCTTTGGAGTAGAGCCCTTCGTTGATGGCATCGAGCCTGGCCTGTTTCTCGCTGATGCGGTCAGCGACATCCTGAAGTTGGCTGACGCTATGTTCCAGCTCGCCTTTCTCCTGGTACTTCAGATTCAGGTCGGTCAGAATCTTGTCGAAGGTCTCGTAGGAGACCGAGAGGTTGAGCTTCTTCTTCAGTTCAAGCTCCTCGTCACGCAATCTGAAAATGTCGGCCTTGCAGGCGTCGATGTCCGAGTTGAGTTGTGGCAGCTCGTCGTCGATGAATCGTGAACGGCGGGCAAGCATCTCGTTGTGGAAGGTGAGCAGCTGCTCGAAGGTGTGGTGCAACTTCTGGTTGAAAGCCTTGGCCTGCTCATAGATGGCGCGCACCTGGTCGGCGTTGGCTTTGGCCTTTTGCTGTTTCATCTCCTCAGTAGCCTCCAGTATCAAATCCCGGCGCACTTGCAGACTGCCCAACTCTGCGCCCAACCTGCCGAGCTGACTCTTGACGAAGGCCATGCGGTCGAGATCCGCCTCAAAGTCGGGATTGACACTCAGGATGTTTTTCTGTGCCTCAAGCCTTTCGATATCTTTGTCAACCATGGCGAGTCTCGCCTTTTGCGAGCCCAATTCCCCTTCCTTTTCGAGTCGATTGCGGAAGGTCTCATCGTCATGGATGCTCCTTCTCAACTCTACTTTGGCCTCTATCTTTTTAGTATCGGCCCCAAACATAAACAGATGGAGCGCCTCATATTCTTCACCCCGTGCAAAACTCGTGGGGAAGGTTTGCATCACGCTATTGAGCTTGTCGTCATCGATACGAAGGGAATGGGAAATGATTTGGCGGAAGGAAGGCTTTGTGATCTGAATGCCCCAAAAGGCTTGCTGCAAGTGCAGGGCGAGATCCTTTGACACGACGGCCTTACCGTTGATTTCGCAGACGGCATTTCTACCCCTGCCGAAGCCTCTGCGAATGCAAACCTGGCGCTCAGGTTTTAACAGGGAGTCCTGCAAGTGTAATTCCACGGTGACACATGTTTCTTGAAGAAACCGTTTCACCAGGTCATTGGTGCTTTTGTCAGTGGAATAAACCTTCTGAGGCTCACCGCCAAGGCAGAAGTCTATGAGTCGGAGCAAGGTGGTCTTACCCACGTTGTTGCCCGTGTCGGCCGTTTCGCCTTGCGTCTCATCGACGATGAAGTTCATTCCTAAGCGGAAGTCAATCTGACGGATGAGACCATCTTCATTGGTTATTTTCAGTTGTTTGAGGAACATAATGCGATTGTTTCGTTGTTGATGGTGATGGCATTGATGAGATAGAGCCAGTCGAGACAGAGCGTGAACATGGAGAAGCTCATGCGCCTGACTCGCCTCACCTCGACGTATAGGTCGGCGAGCGAGAGCTCATGGTCGCGCAGCAGCACGCCAAGGACATAGGCCGCGTTGAGATAGACGAAGTTGTCGGGTGAAATGTTCTTGTCGATCAGCATGGCTCCTCCTTTGGTTTTTCAAAAATCTCACAGTTGATGAAAGCATCCACCAGCACAATTTTCACGTTGTCCTCAAGCACTTCCTGTTCCATGTCTTCATTGAGCGTGTGGTCCTGCGACACCTTGCCGACCATCAGGTCCTTCAAATGGTCGAAGAGTTCGTCGCCATGAAACGAGTCTGCCAGCCGCCGGTATTCGCTATGGAGAAAGCGCATGACCCTGACTCTCTTGTTTTTTCCTTGCTTGTCAAACTCATCATAGATTCTTTGCAGGTCGACTGAGTAGGGCGTGTAGCATTTTATTTCCTCCTCCCATCGCTTCAGATCGTTGAGCCGGATTTTGCTTGGGATGTAAAACAATGCGGTA
>Ga0256406_1003209_pt1 | contig 20823 bp, 16 predicted proteins | sample RumenRJG_03DNA_FD_185986 | JGI IMG/M metagenome (GOLD analysis project Ga0256406, IMG submission 185986) | Bovine rumen microbial communities from Lethbridge, Alberta, Canada - RJG_03 | ecosystem: Host-associated > Mammals > Digestive system > Stomach > Rumen | place: Canada: Alberta | collected... | reverse complement strand
CACAGGGAAAAGCTTGTTACGCTATATAAAACTACTTGTTTTTCTTTGTGAGCAATATGGGGTATACTGAAGTCACAAAGAAAAAACAACCAATCCGCAAGGAACAGAAAAAAGGGAAGGGGAGATCAGTATGAAAATGCAAGGCGTTACCATGTGGGAAATGAATCTGGGCTTCCGTCCCAAAGATTTTCAGAGTGTATGGGGTGCCATCATCCAAAAGAACAGCCCTCTGGCTGCCCAGAGATCTGCGCAGCAAAGTGAATTCAGGACACAGGTGAGTCATGGTGCAGGAAACCTGGGGGCAGGAAGTTACAGTTTTTGACCTGAGAGAATGAAACGGGGCTGTGAAGAAATGGATTTTCATTTCTTCACAGCCCCGTTTGTCATATCCTCACTATATGATCTTGTTTCCATTGGCCGTCATCTTGAACCGCAGACCCAATACTTCCGCGGCTCTTTTGCACATAAGCATCCGGTCCAGGAAGATCTCAAAATAGTCGATCATGGAACAGATATTCTCATCCAGTTCGATTTCCAGGGTGATGACTTTCTTATGGGAATCGATGTGCAGCTTATTGGTGAGGGCTGCATAGTTTACGGTATCGTGTTTGTCAAAGGTCTCCGGTATGGTATTGCGTACCCGGTTCCGGCGCACATCAGTCTTATCAGCCAGGATGATGGCGGCGGAGATGGGATCTACCGCAGTTCCGCTGGCTTCGTCATGCTGGCCGATGGCGGTGATGATCTTTGCGATATCCTCCGGGGGTGCACCCCATTCCCGCAGCAGCTGGAAGGCCATGAGGGCCCCGGTATGGGCATGGTCCACCCGGTTGATGCTGTTGCCGATATCGTGCATGTAGCCGGCAATCCGGGCCAGTTCGATGGTGTGTTCATCGTAGCCCAGTTTCTTCAGGATATGGCCGGCGGTGATGGCCACCTTGGCCGTGTGTTTCCGGGAATGATCGGTGTACCCCAGGGCACCCAGCACCTGGTTTCCCTGTTCCAGATAGATGTTGATCTCCTTGGCGTGAGATATGGTTTCGTAGGTCAGTTTTTTCATAAAGGGGCAAGCGCAGAGCCTGCCGGATTCATCTCCTTATTTTCTATTTTCCTTTGGAATTAGAGTCTGCGGATGGCTTCCAGGGCCAGCTGGGACCGTTCACATTCTTCAGGCAGCATGGTGACCTGGCAGCACAGGGGGCTTCCCTTCATCTTTTCGGAAGCATAGCTGAGACCATGGGTCCGTTCGTCCAGAAAGGGTTTGTCGATCTGCTTGGGGTCACCCGATTCCTGTGATTTTCATGCGACTTTCTGTTTTCAAGCCCAATATACCAGGACTCTGTAGAAATTGAGTTGGATTTTTGTAAAATTTTCGTATAACCGACCATACGGAAAAGATATTGGCACCCCTGGTCATTCCATTTTATAATAACGATGATGGGTTTGATGACCATGATACTATGAATTGGAAAGGAAACCACCATGAAAATGAACAAAAAGAAAGGAGGGGTCCTGGCCCTCCTTTTGGCGGTCCTGGCAGCCATTACGGCCTGGCGTTTTTTGCCCGGGTATGTGACCCGTCCGGTGGAAGATGTCTTTGCCTGGGGAAAACACCAGGCCATCCATTATGAACTGATCTCCGGTACGGAAATCCGGAACATCCGTCAGGTGATGACGAAGGACCCTTCCACCAGCCGGACCATCATGTGGCAGTCGGATTTTGCAGAGGAAAAGCCCCGGGTGGAAATCCGGGTGAAGGGCCAGCAGGACGTCCGGACCGTCCAGGCCGGCGAGGAGGCCTTCCAGGACGGAAAAGCGAAGACGTTCATCCATACAGCCCACCTGGAAGGACTGCAGCCCGGTACCCAGTATGAGTACCGGCTGTGTTATGGCAAGAAGGCCACGGACTGGATGCCGCTCACCACGTTCCAGGGTAACCGTTTCAAGGCCCTGATCTTCCCGGATTCCCAGAGCGCGGATTACAGCGTGTGGAAAGCCACGGCCATGCCGGCCTGGCAGCGGAACCCGGATGCCCAGTTCTTCGTGAACATGGGGGATCTGGTGGACAACGGACAGGATGCCACCCAGTGGAACGCCTGGTTCGACGTGGTGGAGCCCATGGCAGAGAAAATCCCCGTGGCGCCGGTGATGGGCAACCATGAGACCTACGACCTGAACTGGAAGGTCCGCCGCCCGGAAGCCTATATGAAACTGTTCAGCCTGCCCGGAAACGGCTATGCCCAGTATCCCAACCGGTTCTACTCCTTTACGGTGGGAGACGTGCATTTCGTGGTGCTGGATACCATGTTCTCGGAGATGAAGGACTTCGAGCCTGATCTGGAACAGGACGAGATCCAGTGGTTCCGGAAGGACCTGGAGCAGAACCGGAAGAAATGGAACGTGGTGCTCATGCACAAGGACCCCCTGCAGTATGCCTTCAATCCGGCCACCCGTCCGGGACGGGAACGGCAGGAGGGCATCGGTTCGGTGGGGGAGGTATGGATGCCTCTCTTCGACGAATACGGCATCGACCTGGTGCTGAGTGCCCATCTCCATACGTACCGGAACCGGGGCCATATCCGGGACTTCCGGCACAATCCCGACGGGCCTCTGTACATCCTGACCGGGGTGGCCGGCGACGTGCGCTATCCCAGCCTGTGGAAGCAGCATCCCCTGGATGAAACCGTGGCACCCCAGCCGGAAACGGACAACTATCTGGTCATGACCAAGACGGAGGACGAGCTGCAGCTGCAGGCGTTCCTGCCCGACGGCACCCTGCTGGATACGGCCCGGTTACAGAAACCCGCCCAGTAAAAGGAAGCGGTGCACGTGGAGTGTTTTATGATATAATATAGATTCAGTTGAGAATGAGGGGGAAACACTCCATGAAAATGAAATTTACGAAAATGCACGGCTGCGGCAACGACTATGTCTATGTGGACTGCATGGACAAGATGCTGCCCAATCCCGGCAAGATTTCCGAGTTCATCAGCCGGCGCCGGTTCGGCATCGGCTCTGACGGACTGATCTGCATCTGCCCGTCCGACAAGGCGGATTTCCGCATGCGGATGTTCAACGCCGATGCGTCCGAAGGCAAGATGTGCGGAAACGGGGCCCGCTGCATCGCCAAATTCGTGTACGATAAAGGCCTGACCCACAAGGATACCATCACCCTGGATACCCTGGGCGGCCTGAAGACCATCCATATGACCGTGGAAAACGGCAAGGTGTCCCTGGCGGAAGTGGATATGGAAAAGGCCATCACCCGGGCGAAAGACGTGCCCATGGACTGGCCGGAAGAAACCTGCATCGACCGGGATGTGACGTTCACCCGCCCGGACAGCAGCACGTTCACCGTGCGGGGCACGGCGGTTTCCATGGGCAATCCCCATTTCGTCACGTTCGTGGACGATGTGGAGACGGCTCCCGTGGAGGAAGTGGGGAAGGTCATCGAGCATTCTCCCCTGTTCCCGGAACGGGTCAACGTGGAGTTCGTCCAGGTGGTCAGCCCGGACTACGTGAAATTCCGGGTCTGGGAACGGGGCAGCGGCGAGACCTGGGCCTGCGGTACCGGGGCCTGCGCCGTGGGTTATACCTGCGTGCGGCTGGGCAAGGCCGGCAAACGGAACGAATTCCTGAAGGTAGAAGCCAAGGGCGGCCTGCTGCAGGTGAAGACGGAGCCCGATGACACCATCATCCTGAAAGGACCGGCCACCACCGTGTACGACGGGGTCATCGACCTGCCGGAAGATTTATTGAAATAAAGGGCGCAGGAATTGACATTCCCATCCTGCTACTTTACAATAAATAAAGGTTTGTATTTGAAAAAGAACGTTTCGCATTAAAGGAGAAGAAATATGGCACTGGTAAATGGTAATTTTGCAAAGTTAAAGGAAAGCTATCTGTTTTCGGACATCGCTGCCCGGGTAAAGAAGTTCAGCGAAGCCCATCCGGATAAAAAGATCATCAAAATGGGTATCGGGGATGTGACCCTGCCCCTGGCTCCCTCCGTCATTGAAGCCATGACCAAGGCCGTGCAGGAACTGGGCCACAAGGAAACGTTCCGGGGCTATGGTCCGGAACAGGGCTATGAATTCCTCCACGAAGCCATCGTGAAATACTATGCCCGCCATGGGGTACAGCTGGAAACGAAGGACATCTTCGTCAGCGACGGTGCCAAGAGCGACTGCGGCAATATCACCGACCTGTTCGACGACAGCAACGTGATCCTGGTTCCGGACCCTGTGTATCCGGTTTATGTGGATACCAACGTGATGCGCGACCGGAAGATCCTGTTCATGAACGGGACGCCGGAAAACGATTTCCTGCCCATGCCGGATCCGGCTGTGAAGGCGGATATCATCTATCTGTGCTCCCCCAACAACCCCACCGGTGCTGCCTACAACAAAGAACAACTGAAGGCCTGGGTGGACTATGCCCTGAAGAACGATGCCATCATCCTGTATGATGCCGCTTATGAAGCCTTCATCACCAATCCGGATATGCCCCGCAGCATCTACACCATCCCCGGTGCCAAGGACTGCGCCATCGAATTCTGCTCCTTCTCCAAGACGGCAGGGTTCACCGGTACCCGCTGCGGCTATACCGTAGTGCCTCAGCAGCTGACCCGGAAATCTCCGGAAGGCAAGGAAATGAGCCTGAACAAGATGTGGCTGCGCCGGCAGACCACGAAGTTCAACGGCGTGAACTACTTCGTACAGCGGGGCGCAGAAGCTGCCCTGGCACCGCTGGGCGAAAAGGAATGCGGCGAAATGCTGGAATACTACCGGGAAAATGCCCGGATGATGATGGCCACCTTCGACAAGAAGGGCTATAAATACTACGGCGGCGTTTATTCTCCGTACGTTTGGATGAAATGCCCCAACGGCATGGGCAGCTGGGAATACTTCGATCATCTGCTGAACGACCTGGCCATCGTGGGGACCCCCGGTGCCGGCTTCGGCAAGATGGGTGAAGGCTACCTGCGCCTGAGCGCTTTCGGCACCCACGAAGGCACGAAGGAAGCCATGGAACGGATCGAAAAGGACAGCATTTAATCTGGCTTGATTCAAAAAATCATCATAGAAAAGAAAGGGTGTTTGCAACATGAAAAAAATCATTCTGATGCTGACGGCTGTAATGTCTCTGGGGATGGCAAGCCTGGGCTTTGCCAGCCCGGCCAGTGATCTGCTGGCCCAGGAAGAAGTGACGACCACGAAAGTGATCAACCTGATGCAGGGCAAAGGCCAGTTGGCTGATGCAGCCACCGGCTTCTCTCCGGAACTGCAGAAGAACTTCAACGCAGCTGCTCTGAACAATATGAAGAACGGCGTGACCAACCAGCTGGGTGGCATCAGCAACCTGAAACTGGTGCGTCTGGACAAATTCCAGGATGCTGACCGTCTGATCTACATCGGCGAAGCCAAGAAGGCTCCCAATGTGCAGATGACGTTCGTGTTCAGCACCAAAGGCAAGAAAGCCCAGCTGCAGGGCCTGAACCTGGTACCGGTGGAAGTGAAACAAGTACCGGCTCAGCAGGCTTCCAAATAAGCAGGCAATAACAAAAGAGGCTGTCGCCAACTGGCGGCAGCCTCTTTTCGATGGAAAGGAAGGAATTTGACATTTAAGTCAGGAAAAATCAGTAAATCAATGATTTTTCTTGACTTAAAAATCAAAATCTGATAGGTTCTATACAGAAGGGAGGAGAAAGGCATGAAACGAAAAATCGAGCAGGCCCTGCTGGCCTGGAAACAGAGAGACCATCGGCTGCCCCTTCTGGTGAATGGGGCCCGGCAGGTGGGGAAGACGTACAGCCTGCGGGAATTCGGCCGTAAGTGCTATGAATCCGTAGTGTATATCAATCTGGAAACCAACCGCCGGGCGGCCGCCTGCTTCGAGGAGGACCTTTCTCCCCATCAACTCCTGCCTTATCTGGAAGCTGTCATGGGGCAGCGGATTTTGCCCGGAAAAACGCTGCTGTTGCTGGATGAAATCCAATCGGCAGAACGGGCCTTGACCTCGTTGAAGTATTTTGCGGAAGAAGCACCGGAAATCCATATTGCTGCAGCGGGCAGCCTGCTGGGGGTGGCACTGAACCGGAAGAAATATTCCTTCCCTGTGGGAAAGGTGGAGACCCTGCCGCTTTTTCCCCTGGACTTCGAGGAATTCCTTTGGGCACGGGGAAAAGAAAGCCTGGCGGAGCTGATCCGGCGGGCCTATGGAGCACTGGAACCTCTTCCGACAGGGCTCCATCAGGAAGCCATCAAACTGTATCGGGAATACCTGGTCATCGGTGGGATGCCGGCGGCCATCAATGCGTTCCTGGCCTCCGGTTCCTTTCTGGAAATTCCCCAGGTACAGCAGGAAATCCTGGAAAACTACACGGCCGATATGGCCAAATATGCAACACCTTCCGAAACGGTGAAGATCCGGGCATGTTATCAGTCCCTTCCGGTACAGCTGGCCAAGGACAACAAGAAATTCCAGTATAAAGTGGTACAGCGCGGGGGCACGGCGGCTCTTTTTGGGGTCCCCATCGACTGGCTGTGCCAGGCAGGCATCGTACTGCGTTGCCAGCGGCTGCAGCATGCGGCAGAACCCCTGGCAGCCTATGTGGATTTGCCGGCCTTCAAGCTGTACAGCAGTGATGTAGGCCTTTTGGCCACCCAGGCGGGGTTGTCTCCTGAAACCATCCTGACCGGAATGGGGAATCTGTTCATGGGGGCCATGACGGAGAATTATGTGGCCCAGCAGCTGACATCCGCCGGTTTTCCGCTGTATTACTGGGAGAGTAAAAGTACGGCGGAACTGGATTTCGTCCTGCCGGTAGAAAATCGGATCTATGGAGTGGAAGTGAAAAAAGGGGAACATACCCGGTCCCGGAGCCTGGGAGTTTTCCTGGAACAGGAAAAGCCCACCGGAGGGATCCGGCTTTCACTGAAAAATTTCGGGTTCGAGAACGGAATCCGTTCCGTTCCCCTGTACGCTTTGTTTTGTTTGCCCCAGGGGTTGTAAGCGGGCGGTTCACCGAACCGCCCCTACATTTTACAATTTGCCACAGGCAAATTGTATCCATCGGCTAGAGACCAGAGACCAGAGACAAAGGGCGGCCTGGGCCGCCCGGCAGCAAAAAAGAGTGCCGCGCAAGCGACACTCTTTTTTTATCGGATCGTCTTCAATTCTGTCCAGTACCGGTCGTACATGGTGATGGCGTCCCCGATGTCGTGGAGCCATTCGCCCTCTTTCATATGGGTGACGGCGGCGTTCAGCATGGGGTCGTCCAGGTATTCTTTGGAATGGTACGGCCGGGCGTTGTCGTTGGGATCGTTGTACCCGATGGCTTCGTAGTTTTTGGCGCTTACCTGGGGGTCGAACAGGAAGTTGATGAATTCCTCCGCCAGCTTCTTGTGTTTGGCTCCCTTGGGGATGGCCAGGGTATCAGCCCAGATCAGGGTCCCTTCCTTGGGGATCACGAAACCCAGGTTCGGGTTCTCGTGATAGCTGTAGGAAGCGTCCCCGGACCACATGGTGCCGATCCAGGCTTCCTCGGCGATGAACTTCTGCTTGATGCCGTCCGTATCGTAGGCCAGGATGCTGGGCACCAGCAGGGTCAGGTCTTCGTAGGCCTTCTTCAGCTGGGCCGGATCCGTGGAGTTGTTGGACCAGCCGTTCTTCTTCAGGGCCATGCCGAACACTTCCCGGCTGTCATTCAGCAGGATGACCCGTCCCTTGTATTCCGGTTTCCACAGGTCGTTCCAGGATGTGGGCGGCTCCTTGATGTACTTCTTGTTGTACACGATGCCGGTCATGCCCCAGGTGTAGACTACGGAGTAGTCCCCGTTGGGGTCGAAATCCGGATGCTGGAGGGAGGTCATCACATTCCGGGCATTGGGGATGGCGTCCTTGTCCAGCTTCTCCAGCAGGTCCAGCTTGATCATGGTGGACACCATGTAATCGGAGGGCTGGATCAGGTCGTACTGGGCACCGCCGGCCTGGAGTTTGGCCAGCAGTTCCTCGTTGTTGGCGAACACATCGTAGTTCACCTTGCAGTTGTATTTCTTTTCAAAGGCCTTGATCATTTCCGGGTCGAAGTTGTCGGCCCAGCTGAACAGGTTCAGCACCTGTTTGCCGTCGGCTTCGTCCTGCTTCTCTTTGCCGCAGCCCGTGAAGGCCAGCAGCACCAGGACCAGGAGCCCGCACAGCAGCCACTCAAGTTTCTTCATGCAGCATCAGTCCTTTCGGGAAGAATGGAAATCCTTTTTCTGCAGCAGCTGGGAAATCACCACCAGGGAGATGGTCACCAGCATCATGCAGGTGGAAAGGGCGTTGATCTGGGGCGAAATCCCCCGCTTCACCATGGCGTAGATGTATAACGGCAGGGTGGTGGAGTTGGGGCCGGCCACGAAGAAGCTGATCACGAAGTCGTCGATGGACAGGGTGAAGGCCATGAGGGCGCCGGCGATGATCCCCGGGGCGATCATGGGCAGGGTCACGTAGCGGAACGCCTGCCAGGGGGTGGCATACAGGTCGCTGGCGGCTTCCTCCAGGTCCTGGCGGCAGCCTTCCAGCCGGGCGCCCACGGTGATGATCACAAAGGAGATGCAGAACGTGATGTGGGCGATGATCAGCGTGGGACGGCCCAGGCTGATGCCCAGCTGGGAGAACAGCACCAGGAGAGACAGCCCCATGACGATCTCGGGGATCAGGATGGGCAGGTACAGCAGGCTGTTGATCAGCAGCTGGCATTTGTACTGGTAGCGGTGTAGGGCCAGGGCGGCCAGGGTGCCCATGACGGTGGTGACCACCGTGGTGATGGAGGCAATCAGAAGGCTGTTGCCCAGGGCTTCCAGCACCCGGTCGTTTTCCAGCAGGGCGGCGTACCATTTGAACGTGAAGCCGGCCCATACGGCGTTGATCCGGGAATCGTTGAAGGAGTACAGGGACAGGATCAAAAGCGGCAGGTACAGGAACGCCAGGATGGCCAGGGAATAGGCCACCAGCGTGGCACTACGCCAGTTTTTCTTCATGGTGGTGGCCTCCTTTCTGGGCCTGCAGGGCCTTGTAATAGAGTACGATCATGATGAGGCTCAAAAGGGCCAGGATGATGGACAGGGCCGAACCGAACGGCCAATCACGGGCCGACAGGAACTGGTTCTGGATCACGTTCCCCATGAGGGAGCTCTTGGCACCCCCCATGATGTCCGGTACCACGAACATCCCCAGGGAGGAGATGAACACCAGGATGGAACCGGCGGCCACACCGGGCATGGTGAGGGGCAGCGTGATCTTCCGGAAGGCGGTGAGGGGCGGTGCGCCCAGATCACTGGCGGCTTCCAGCAGGCGCTTGTCCATCTGTTCCAGGGAAACGTAGATGGGCAGCACCATGAAGGGCAGCAGCCCGTACACCATGCCGATGAGCACGGCGGTGTTGTTGTACAGCAGGCTGAGTGGAACCTGAATGGCCCCGATGGACATCAGGAAGCTGTTGATCAGGCCGTGGGCCCGGAGGATGATCACCCAGGAATAAGAGCGGATCAGGAAGTTGATCCAGAAGGGGATCATGACCAGGATGATGCCGGCCTGCTGCCATTTCCTGGGCAGGATCATGGCGATGGTGTAGGCCACCGGATAGCCCATGGCAAAGGTCAGCAGGGTGGTGAGAAAGGCAGTGCCCAGGGTGAAGACGAAGATCTTCAGATACAGGGGTTCCAGGAACTGGATGTAATTTTCCAACGTCCAGTGGAACACCACCTGTCCGTAGGCCGTACGGGAGGCAAAGGACACCACCACGACGATCAGGAGCGGCAGGGCGAAGAACAGCCCCAGCCACCCCATGGATGGCAGCACCAGCAGTTTGCCCCGCTTCATTTCGTCACCTGGACGCTGTCCTGGGGATTCCACCAGATGCCGACCCGGTCACCCAGGTCCCAGTCCCGGTGTTCGTCATAATATTGGTAGGCAGTGATCACCTGGCGGTTGTCATCCAGCCGGATGAACAGCTTGTCGAACGTGCCGCAGAACAGGATCTGTTCGATGGTGCCTGTGTACCGGGGCTTCTTTTCCGGCGGGGTTGCCTCGTTCTCGCCGGTGACCACCAGGAACTGGGGCCGGATGGAGAGAAGGCGGCTGTCGTCGCCGGGTACCGGGAAGAAGTTGTTCTCGCCGATGAAGCTGGCGGCGAACTTGCTCCGGGGATACTGGTAGATCTTTTCCGGGGGGTCGTCCTGCTCGATGCGGCCACCGTTCACGATGATGACTCGGTCGCTCATGGTGAGCGCCTCTTCCTGGTCGTGGGTGACGTAGATGAACGTGATGCCCAGCCGCTGCTGCAGGCTCCGCAGTTCCACCTGCATGGTCTTGCGCAGTTTGTAGTCCAGGGCACCCAATGGTTCGTCCAGCAGCAGTACCTTCGGATTGTTCACGAGAGCCCGGGCGATGGCCACCCGCTGCTGCTGGCCGCCACTCATCTGCTGGGGCCTGCGGTAACGCAGGTCTTCCAGCTGGGTCAGCTGCAGCACTTCCGCAATCCGTTTCTGCTGCTCTTTGCGGGGAACTTTTTTCATCATGAGCCCGAAGCGGATGTTTTCTTCCACCGTCATATGGGGGAACAGGGCGTAATGCTGGAACACCATGTTCACATTGCGCTTGTAAGGGGCCAGCTGGGTGACGTCTTCGTCATCCAGAAAAATATGACCCGAGGTGGGTGTCTCCAGACCGGCGATCATGCGCAGCATGGTGGTTTTGCCACAGCCGGAGGGGCCCAGGAGGGTCACGAATTCTCCGTCATAGATAGTTAAATTCAGAGGGGGGATGATCAGGTTGTCCTCGAACTCCTTGGTGATCCCCTCCAGACGAATCATTTCTTTCATCTTTGATTCTCACGACCTTTCATTGTTTGCAATCAAATCATTATAGCATGTTTGGGGGTCCAGTTACAGAACAAAAACACCTTTTTTCTGCAGGAAAAACTTGCTTTTTTCCGTCCGTCGTAGTATACTTTGAAGGCTGAATGTGAATTTAGCACTACCGCACGGAGAGGTTCCGTAAAACTCCGTAGGGAGTTACCGCATCCGGCGAGTCTTGAATGAGGGAGGTGCAGATATGTACGCTATTATCCGTACAGGTGGCAAACAGTACCGCGTCAGCGAAGGCGATGTACTGAACGTTGAAAAACTGAACGTTGAAGAAGGCCAGGAAGTCGTTTTCGATGATGTCCTGACTGTAGTCAACGATGGCGATGTGAAAGTAGGGACTCCTACCGTTGCAGGCGCTAAAGTAACCGCTAAGGTTGCAAAACAGGGCAAAGCCGATAAGATCTTTGTTTTCAAATACAGAGCAAAATCCAACTATCGGAAACGCCAGGGTCATCGTCAACCCTTCACCCAGGTTGAAATCACTTCTATCGAAGCCTAAGCCATGATCCAGGTAGATATCTACTACAACCGTCGTGGCAGAATCAGACGATACACCGTGGCAGGGCATGCGGAGTTCAATCCGGAAGGGTTCGACGAAGTGTGCTACGCCGTATCGCTGGATACCCAGGTGGCCGCCAATGGCCTGAACGAAGTGCTCCACCGCAGGGTGGACTACTCCATCGACCAGGAAGCCGGCACTTTGGGAGTCTGTCTGGTGGATGAGCCCGATGCGAAGACGGACGCCATCCTGCAGACCATGGTCTGCGGTCTCCGTCATCTGCAGAAGACCTATTCGCCCGACTATCTCGTCATCAAAGAGCACAGGAGGTGAACATCGTGTTCGAATTAATCCTTCAATTACACGCCCATCATAAAGGGGGCGGCTCCACTTCCAACGGCCGTGACTCCAATGCACAGCGCATGGGCACGAAAGCACACAATGGTCAGCTGGTAACGGCTGGTTCCATCATTGTCCGTCAACGGGGCACCCGTTTCCACATGGGCCAGAACGTTGGCATGGGTAAAGACTACACCATCTACGCTAAAGTAGCCGGCAAGGTTGCTTTTGAAAGATGGGGTAAAGATCGTCGTAAGATCAGCGTTTACCCGGTTGAAGCTGAAGCTTAATCACGAAAGAGTGTCGCAGCCGCGGCACTCTTTTTCTATAGCAGAGCGAGGAGGAGCCACCATGGAAGAAACCCTGCGGGAAGAGGTGCGCCAGTATCTGGGCGAAGGGCTCCGGAGCCTGGAAACGGAAGACATGGCCGATCTGGAAGGCAACCTGCTGCGCACCCGGCAGGCCCAGCGGGATGAGGAAGCGGCGAAAACGCGCTGTACCCCGGACGAACTGCAGCAGCTGGAAGCCACCCTGAAAACCCTGGAGGAGACCCCGAAACTGGCGGCCAACGCCCGGGACTCCCTGCTGGATCTGGAAGGGGTCCGCTGTTATCCCTGCGGCCGGTTCCTGATCTTCTACCGGTACAATTCCAATTTCAATGTCATCACCCTGATCCGGCTGGCCCTGGACCATCCGGAATGGGACCCGCTGATCCGGGACGGAAAACCTTTCCATGAAAATAGCAAGCATTTTTGATAAAGTTCATAAATAGTTCACAAATATTCTTGAACAATTCCATTGCAATATGGTATAATTATCGTCCATGAAGTTTGTTACAAGCAGGATATATAGGTTTCGCGAGTGCTCAGTGGTTGGACATCGCGTTCCCGCTCAAGTGAGGAGAGGAGCACGAAATGCTGACTGAGAGACATTGCAAGATACAAGGCTGATCAATCGAAGTTGCGATGACTGCCTTGTTTTTTTTGTGTGATAGATTCTTAGTACTTTCTTCGAACACCTGCCTAGAGAAAAGGAGTGAGAGACCACATGTTTAAGCCGGTTCATAATGGCGACCGCATCCGGTACAGTTATGCACGGATCAAAGAAGTCCTGAAAATGCCTCATTTGATCGACCTGCAGAGAAAATCTTATGAGTGGTTCATAAGAGAGGGCCTGCACGATGTATTCAAGGACGTTTCCCCGATCAAGGATTTCACTGACAACCTGGAACTGAGTTTTGAAAACTTCACCATTGGGGATCCCAAATATGATATCGAGACCTGCAAAGAGAAGGACGCCACGTACGCAGCTCCTTTGAATGTGGACGTGCGCCTGCTGTACAAGGATACGGGCGAAATCAAGGAATCCACCGTGTTCATGGGTGACTTCCCTCTGATGACCGATACCGGTACCTTCGTGATCAACGGGGCTGAACGTGTCATCGTCAGCCAGCTGGTCCGTTCTCCTGGCGTGTACTATTCCAAAGACATGGATCCCATGGGCAAGTTCCTGTACGGGACCACGGTCATCCCCAACCGGGGCGCCTGGATCGAATACGAGACCGACCTGAACGACATCATCTACGCCCGTGTGGACCGGACCCGGAAACTGCCGGCTACGGCTCTGCTGCGTGTGATGGGCCTGCCCACCAACGATGATATCATCAAGACGTTCGGCGAACATCCCTTCCTGACTGCCACCCTGGCCAAGGATACCACGAAGAACGAAGACGACGCCCTGCTGGAAATCTACCGGAAACTGCGTCCGGGCGAACCGGCCAACCTGGAAAACGCCGCTCAGCTCATCAAGAACATCTTCTCCGACAACCGCCGGTATGACCTGGCCAACGTGGGCCGTTACAAGGTCAACAAGAAACTGGGCTGGCGCCATCGCCTGCTGGGCAAGGAACTGACTTCCCCCATCGCCTTCGAAAATCCCGATGGCACCCAGGGCGAAGTGGTACTGCCGGCCGGTACCATCATCGGCGATGAAGAGATCGACAAGCTGGAACAGAGCGGGATCTACAGCGAACCCGGCTATGCGGATGTCTGGGTGAAATACCAGGAACATCCGGAACACATCATCGTCACGAAAGACATCGATGCGTCCGTCCGGGTCATCACTCCGGCTGACGTGATCGCTTCCTTCGCTTACCTGCTGAACGTGATCGACGGCATGGAAGGCAAGGACGATATCGACCATCTGGGCAACCGGCGTGTCCGCTGCGTAGGCGAACTGCTGCAGAACCAGTTCCGTATCGGCCTGTCCCGTATGGAACGGGTGATCCGGGAACGGATGACCCTGCAGGATGCCGACGTGATCACCCCGCAGGCTCTGATCAACATCCGGCCGGTGGTGGCTGCCGTGAAGGAATTCTTCGGCAGCAGCCAGCTGTCCCAGTTCATGGACCAGAACAACCCGCTGGCTGAACTGACCCACAAGCGGCGTCTGTCCGCCCTGGGGCCCGGCGGTCTGTCCCGTGAACGTGCCGGCTACGAAGTCCGCGACGTGCACGTATCCCACTACGGCCGTATGTGTCCTATTGAAACCCCTGAAGGCCCGAACATCGGTCTGATCGGGTCCCTGGCCGCCTATGGTGTGGTGAACCGCTACGGCTTCATCGAAACCCCGTACCGCCGGGTGGACAAGAAGACCGGCAAGGTCACCAACGACATCGTCTACATGACGGCCGACGAAGAAGATAACTACATCGTGGCACAGGCCAACGAACCGCTGAACGACGACGGTTCCTTCGTGAACAGCCACGTTACCTGCCGGGAACGGAACGACGTATTGTCCATTCCGCCCACCCGTGTGGATTTCATGGACGTTTCCCCGAAACAGGTTATGTCCATTGCAGCAGCCCTGATTCCGTTCCTGGAAAACGATGACGCCAACCGTGCTCTGATGGGTGCCAACATGCAGCGGCAGGCTGTGCCTCTGCTGAACCCGAAGGCTCCTGTGGTCGGTACCGGTATGGAATACAAAGTGGCTGTGGACTCCGGTGTCTGCATCCTGGCCAAGCATGCCGGCACGGTGAAATACGTCAGCGGCGACAAGATCATCGTCACCCGGGCCGACGGCGCCGGCGTGGATGAATACAACGTCCTGAAGTTCAAACGCTCCAACCAGAGCACCTGCGTGAACCAGCGCCCCATCGTCTACAAAGGCGACAAGGTGGAAGAAGGCCAGGTACTGGCCGATGGTCCTGCCACGGATCACGGCGAACTGGCCCTGGGCCGCAACGCCATCGCTGCGTACATGCCCTGGGAAGGCTACAACTACGAAGATGCTGTACTGCTGTCCGAAGATCTGGTGAAGGAAGATGTCTTCACCTCCATCCATATCGAAGAATACAACTGCGATGCCCGGGATACGAAACTGGGACCTGAAGAAATCACCCGGGACATCCCCAACGTTTCCGAAGAAGCCCTGAAAGACCTGGACGAAGACGGGATCATCCGCATCGGTGCCGAAGTACGGCCCGGCGATATCCTGGTCGGCAAGGTCACCCCGAAAGGCGAAACGGAACTGAGCGCTGAAGAACGGCTGATCCGCGCCATCTTCGCTGAAAAGGCACGGGAAGTGCGGGACAGCTCCCTGCGCGTTCCCCACGGCGAATCCGGTATCATCGTCAGCGTGCAGATCTTCACCCGGGAAAACGGCGACGAACTGCCGCCCGGCGTTTCCAAACAGGTGCGTGTGCACATCGTGCAGAAACGGAAGATCAGCGAAGGCGATAAGATGGCAGGCCGTCACGGGAACAAGGGTGTTGTTTCCCGCATCATGCCCCGCGAAGATATGCCTTTCCTGCCCAACGGCGAACCGGTACAGATCGTACTGAACCCCCTGGGCGTGCCTTCCCGTATGAACATCGGGCAGATCCTGGAAGCCCATCTGGGCTGGGCTGCCTGCGGCCTGGGCATGCGGATCGAATCCGGTGATCCCAACCTGGCCGGCGAACTGAAGGAAGCCGGGTATGATGTGGACAAATACGGTATGCCCAAGACGGTTGACCATGCCGTGCCTGTGGCTGTGCCCGTGTTCGATTCCGCCCGGGAAGACGATATGCAGAAGACCCTGAAACTGGGCGGTGTGGATCCCAGCGGCAAGACCATCCTGTACGATGGCCGTACCGGCGAACCCTTCGACAACCCTGTTACTGTGGGCTGCATCTACTACCTGAAATTGCACCATCTGGTTGCCGATAAGATCCATGCCCGTTCCACCGGCCCGTACTCCCTGGTAACCCAGCAGCCTCTGGGTGGTAAAGCCCAGTTCGGCGGCCAGAGATTCGGGGAAATGGAAGTGTGGGCACTGGAAGCTTACGGTGCCGCTTATACCCTGCAGGAAATCCTGACCGTGAAGTCCGATGACGTGGTGGGCCGTGTGAAGGCTTACGAAGCCATCGTGAAGGGCGAAAACATCCCTGAACCGGGTGTGCCTGAATCCTTCAAGGTACTGGTGAAAGAAATGCAGGCCATCGGTCTGGACATCCAGGTGCTGGATGAAGACGATGAAGAAATCGACCTGGACGATGAAGATGAAGATATCGGAATGGGCGATATCGCCAGAGAGCTGGATATGGATATGGCCAACAAAAACCATACCGCAGCAGCCAACGTTGGCGAGGAGAGCGGCGCGAACCAGAACAGCGACGAAGAACTGAGCCCGGATGAAGATCAGCCGGAAGGCAGCGACTTCGATGTGATTGCAGATATCGGGAACATGAATCTGGATGATTCCCATAACGATAACGGCGACGACAACGGGTCTGATGCAGAGTAGGAAGGAGTGAGCGCTCTTGTTGGACGTAAATAAATTTCATTCTATGAGAATCGGTCTGGCGTCCCCCGAGAAGATCAGAGCCTGGTCTCACGGGGAAGTCACCAAACCGGAAACCATCAACTATAGAACCCTGAAACCGGAACGGGATGGTCTGTTCTGCGAACGGATCTTTGGGCCGACCAAAGACTGGGAATGCCATTGCGGCAAGTACAAACGCATCCGTTATAAAGGTGTGGTCTGCGACAAATGCGGCGTGGAAGTCACCCGTTCCAAAGTCCGCCGTGACCGGATGGGCTCCATCGAACTGGCTGCTCCTGTTTCCCACATCTGGTATTTCAAGGGCATTCCCTGCCGGATGGGCGCCATCCTGGACATCGGGCAAAGAGCCCTGGAAAAGGTCCTGTACTTTGCCAGCTACATCGTCCTGGATCCGGGCGATACGAACCTGACGAAGAAACAGCTGCTGACCGAAGCCGAATACCAGGAAAAACTGGATGAATACGGTCCCACGTTCCGGGTGGGCATGGGCGCAGAAGCCATCAAGGAACTGCTCCATGAAATCAACGTACCGGAACTGACCAAGGAACTGCGGGCTGCCCTGAAGACCGAGACCAGCCTCCAGAAGAGACGGAACATCGTCCGTCGTCTGGATGTGTGCGAAGCCTTCCTGAAGAGCGGCAACAAGCCCGAATGGATGATCCTGGATGTCATCCCCGTCATCCCTCCTGATCTGCGCCCCATGGTGCAGCTGGATGGCGGCCGGTTCGCCACTTCCGACCTGAACGACCTGTATCGCCGGGTCATCAACCGGAACAACCGTCTGAAACGGCTGCAGGAACTGCAGGCTCCGGACATCATCGTCCGGAACGAAAAGCGGATGCTGCAGGAAGCTGTGGATGCCCTGATCGATAACGGCCGCCGCGGCCGTGCCGTAACGGGCCCCGGTACCCGTCCCCTGAAGTCCCTGTCCGATATGCTGAAAGGCAAGCAGGGCCGTTTCCGTCAGAACCTGCTGGGGAAACGTGTGGACTACTCCGGCCGTAGCGTAATCGTGGTCGGGCCTGAAATGAAGATGCACCAGTGCGGTCTGCCGAAAGAAATGGCACTGGAACTGTTCAAGCCCTTCGTCATGAAGCGTCTGGTGGAAACCGGCGCTGCCACGAACATCAAGAGTGCCAAGCGCATGGTGGAACGGGCTACCGACGCTGTGTGGGATGTGCTGGAAGACGTGATCAAAGAACATCCTGTGCTGCTGAACCGTGCCCCGACGCTGCACAGACTGGGCATCCAGGCTTTCGAACCCATCCTGTCCGAAGGCCGTGCCATCAAACTGCATCCGTTGGTCTGCACCCCGTTCAACGCCGACTTCGACGGTGACCAGATGGCTGTCCATCTGCCGCTGTCCGCCGAAGCCCAGGCCGAAGCCCGTGTGCTGATCATGAGCGTCAACAACATCCTGGCGCCCAAAGACGGCAAACCCATCACCGTTCCTACCCAGGATATGGTTCTGGGGGCCTATTACCTGACCATCTTCAAGGATGGGGCCAAAGGCGAAGGCCGCCGCTTCATCAGCTTCGACGAAGCCCGTCTGGCTTACTTCAACCATGTGATCGACCTGCAGGCCCGGATCAAAGTCAAGGTCCCGAATGCAGAAATCTTCCCGGAACCCTCCGACAAGGGCGAAAGCCTGGTCACCACGTCCATGGGCAACATCATCTACAACAGTGAACTGCCTCTGGAAATGCGGTACTACTCCAAACAGGAAGACGGCACCTGGCTGCTGGGCAAACTGATCGACAAGAAGGAACTGGGCCGTCTGGTTGCCAAGGCCCACAAGCTGTACGGCAACTTCGGTACGGCCCGGGTCCTGGATATCGTGAAGAAACTGGGGTACGACAACGCCTGCAAATCCGGCCTGTCCATCGCTGCTTCCGATATCAAGATCCCGAAAGAAAAAGCTTCCATCCTGGCCGCTGCTGAAAAGCAGGTCGACAAAGTGGAAACCATCTTCAACCGAGGCCTCATGAGCGACGACGAACGGTACCGCAAGGTCATCGCCATCTGGGATAAAGCCACCGAAGACGTGGCCAACGCCCTGATGAAGAACACTATGGATCCGTTCAACCCGGTTTACATGATGGCCAACTCCGGTGCCCGTGGTAACATCCAGCAGATCCGTCAGCTGGCTGGTATGCGTGGTCTGATGGCTGACCCCTCCGGCCGGATCATCGACCGCCCGATCAAATCCAACTTCCGTGAAGGGCTGACCATTTTGGAATACTTCATTTCTTCCCATGGTGCCCGGAAAGGGTTGACCGATACCGCACTGCGGACCGCCGACTCTGGTTACCTGACCCGTCGTCTGGTAGACGTAGCCCAGGACGTTATCGTCCGGGAAGACGACTGCGACGTGACCGGCATGAACCTGGTACGGGAACGGGCCCGCTTCTGCAAGTCCGTCCTGGGGTCCAGCCAGCATAAGCTGAAGGACTACGCCGTAGGCCGCACCCTGGCTGCCAGCGTGCTGAGCCCGGTGGATGGTTCCATCCTGGCCGAAGCCGATACCCTGGTGAGCGAAGAAGTCTTCGATCGCCTGATGGCTGCCAAGATCCTGGAAATCAGCCTGTATCCGGCTGACGAAGAAAGCAATGAAGAACCGGAAGTGCTGCAGATCAACGTCCCTGAAGACAAGGTCAAGGCTGCATTCCGTGAACATATGACCCACCATTTCCTGGACAAACAGGTGGAAGAAGACATCGTGAATGCGGAAGGCACTGTGCTGGCCAAGGCCGGCGACAAGTTCACCGCCGATGTGATCGAAGCCATCCTGGCCGATGGAACGGTGAAGGAACTGAAGATCCGCAACAACGAAGTGGATGGCGTGTACGTGGAAGCCATTACCGCCGGCAAGAACAAGAGCACCGTGCTGGAAACCCTGCGTGACCGTCTGGTTGGCCGTACCCTGGCCGAAGACATCACCGACAAGGACGGCAAGGTCATCTACCACATCAACGACTACATCACCGAAGATATGGCTGATGTGATCGCTGATCTGCGGGAGAAAGTCAAGATCCGTTCTGTCCTGACCTGTAAGTCTCACTTCGGCGTATGCCGGGCCTGCTACGGCCGGAACCTGGCCACCGCCAAGAAGGTGGAAGTGGGCGAAGCCGTCGGCACCATCGCTGCCCAGGCTATCGGCGAACCCGGTACCCAGCTGACCATGAGAACGTTTCACACCGGCGGTGTTGCTGGTGCTGACGATATCACCCAGGGTCTTCCTCGTGTCGAAGAACTGTTCGAAGCCCGGAAACCGAAACATCCCGGTATCCTGTCCGAAGTGGCCGGTACTGTGGAAATCCAGGAAAAGGACGAAGGCCGGTTCATCATCATCCACAAGGAAGATGGTACGGACGAAACCTACCACATCCCCTATGGCGCTAAGATCCATGTGGCTGACGGCGACAAGGTGGAAGTGGGCGACCGCCTGACCGAAGGGTCTCTGAACCCCCACGACATCCTGCGGATTTCCGGTCCTGCCGCTACCCGTCACTACCTGGTACAACAGGTGCTGGGCGTTTACAAGTCCCAGGGCGTGGAAATCAACGACAAGCACGTGGAAGTCATGGTCCGTCAGATGATGCGGAAGTACAAGATCGACGAAGCCGGCGATACCAACATGCTGCCGGGCTCTGTAGTGGATATTGCCCAATTCGAAGACGAGAACGACGAAGTGCTGGCAGAAGGGAAACAACCGGCTACCGGTCATCCCATCCTGCTGGGGATCACGAAGGCATCCCTGGCTACGGATTCCTTCCTGTCCGCCGCTTCCTTCCAGGAAACCACCCGGAACCTGACCGATGCCGCCATCAAAGGCAAGGTTGATCCGCTGCTGGGCCTGAAAGAAAACGTCATCATCGGTAAACTGATCCCTGCCGGGACCGGTATGCCGAAATACCGCAACATCCAGCTGAAGCTCCATCACCCGGTGGAACCTGCTGCCGAAGAAGCTCCTGCAGCTCCTGCGGACGCAGCGCCCACGGAAGGACAGCAGCCGGAAGCTTGAGGGTTAATTGAAAAACAGTCACTAGTCTCTAGTCTCTAGTCACTAGTCTGCAGCTAAAGGAAAGCCGCTGTAACTATCATTGATAGTTACAGCGGCTTTTTTGTCGGGTTTGAAAACCCCGCGCTATGCGTGGGGTTCAGAAAAGCTTTTAGCTATACTAAAAGATCCTCCTTTAGTAAAATGAAGATGGCTACCAACCACTTCATTTTGAAAGGAGGATA
>Ga0256406_1003208_pt1 | contig 20825 bp, 17 predicted proteins | sample RumenRJG_03DNA_FD_185986 | JGI IMG/M metagenome (GOLD analysis project Ga0256406, IMG submission 185986) | Bovine rumen microbial communities from Lethbridge, Alberta, Canada - RJG_03 | ecosystem: Host-associated > Mammals > Digestive system > Stomach > Rumen | place: Canada: Alberta | collected... | reverse complement strand
AGCTTTATGATTTCCTTTCTGGCCTCCTGATAATCTATACTAGCCATACCTTACCTCACTTCAGCGGAGCAAGCAGATCCTTCTTAACCTTTGATCCACCATCCGTTACAATCTCAATCCCCTGGAATTTGGCATAATTCTCCTTTACACCATCATCCAAGTCGATGGCGATATACTGATTCGCCATATGGTCAAGTACCTGCCCGTATTCAATAGCTTCATTGTATGCCGCTGCCATATTCTGACGCTCCTTTTCAAGACGGAGTTTGTCGCGGCCTTCTGCATGCGCAATTCTTCCATTCAACTCATCAAGCTCATTTTTCTTTCTGGTAGACTCAGGCAAGAAATATTTCGCGTTGATTCTTGCAAGAGTATCCTCGTTATATCTATGCATATAAATCAGACACTTGAAACCAGCTTTTTTACCACTGGTAAAGAGCCAATAAATCGGTCTTTTCTGATAAACCTTCAAATGGTCTGCATAGAATCCATCGTTCAAATATCGATTTAATGCTTCCTCCGATGACTCATTATTGTTCTTACCAAGAGCCTCCGCGATAAAATCGATATTTTGTCTATAAGTATCCTCACCATAAATCTGCTTAATAAGGCTGGTCAGTATTGTAGTAAGACCATCTTCCATTCCGATAGAGTTGTAAATCGGTATAATGCCATCATCATCTGGAATGTAAGACACATATTTTGATGCATCCCATTCGCCGCCTGCAAACGCTAGCCCCTCGACATCAAGAGAATATCTTCCCATGGCCAAACCAACCAGATATGAAACAAATGATCTTACTTCGCGTCCTTTATCCGCAGATCTCACCGTTATATCATCATCCGGAATATCCGCGTCTAGTTCGTCCTGTAGCTTATAAATGTTAATGAAGCTCTGATTGATTATTTCTTCATCTTTCTTTACTTGTTCAAAGCGCTCATTACATTCCCCTTGCCATAGCATGTAACACAATTCGATGGGCGAACCCACTTTCGGAAGTTCTCCATAGTAATGCTGCATTGTTGCGGCAATAGCTGTAGCATCCCATAATCCCTTTGCCCACTTTACAAAAGGATGTTCTTCGAAGTCCCATGATACTTCAAAGGAATCCCAATCTTCCTTCTCTAATTTCACGCACTCTCTTGAAAGCTCACTTATGAGGTCTTTTTTGTCGTAATCAAATATTACCGGTACCCGCCCTAACGGTCCTTCATGGTAATCTAAAGTCGGAGATATTACTGAAAGGACAGTATCTACGACTGGTGTATTCATCAAACCAAGCAAATAGTAAAGATTTTCTTTACTATTCGGGAAACATACTGACCCTTTCGTCTCAAACATGGATCCTTCTGGGCTGAGCCGCATAGAGAGCCTATTCGCTATAGTCGACCACGTCATACCTTCTTTGAAATAGAAGTCTATATTTTGCGGTCTTGACAGCTGTTTTCCTTTATCATCTCTATTATTACGAATTTCAAACCCATCATTTTCCCAATTGACTACATATTCTTGATTTCCATACCATTTTCTGAAAGACCCACCTTTATTACAAGGAAACCATTTGCACTTACTTTGCTGAGCAGCGGCTCTGTCTTTGCAGTTAAACCCAATTTTATGAATCGATACCTCATGCCATAATCTTAAAAATTTATCATTTCCTCCAGTTGCCAAACCTTGTCGTGGCTTTGCAACTTCAGATAACAGCTGATTCTCAAACACACTTAAAAACTGATCACTAACCCAATATGCGGTAAAAGGAGTCCCCTCAATTTTGGAAAAATTAAATTGATTAGCCACATACTTGTTTTTAGGTTCAAAAAACATATTCTGCTTCTCAGCTTCGGACTTTCCATCAACAAGCGCAAAATATGTTCCTTCGTATCCTCTTAAGCCAGAATTTCTAATAACAAATGCGGTGGTTTGAACCACTTCTCCCCCTATCGAATCAAAAGCTCTTGCGCCAAGATGAGCCATTACAACAAGCGTTTTAGTAGAGACCAACTTTTCCCGGAGATTCTTAAAAGTTGATAAGGACATCCAACTATGCATGTTTATCATCGATAGAAACCCATTTCGTTTCACAAAATCTGTTTCCATAAACATTGAATACATATCAGCTTTACTGTCAGGATAGTTCTTCATTGCATAGTCGCCAACAACTGCTTCCATTGAGGAAATAGGTCTGTAGGGAGGATTAGTAATCATGACATCGTATTTGGCCGACAAAACCTTCGCCAGATTAGAAAGCTCTCTCAGTCTCTTTACTCCCATATTATAAAATTCAATGTTAAACAAGTTTGTAACTGTTCCCCGAGTTACCTTATCCAATGCTCCGTCAAGGCAAGCAAAATCAATCGGCTTCACTTTCAGAAGTGACCCGATCGTTTTTCCATTTTCAAAGGTATCTACAAGGTAGTAGATCTGTTTTATCTCTTCATCGTTCAATAAATTCAGATCTTTCAGTTGTTTGCGGTATTCCAACTCCTTCAGCAGTTTGGAATCCTGTAGTTCATAAACATGCGGTGTCTCGTAGTACTGATCATTAAAGAACCTATTATTTACACTTCTTGCCTTCATGATCAAAGAGAAGGAAGCCAGCTGTGCTGCACGCTTATCAACATCCAGCCCCACAAGATTTTTCTTTAAGATCAGTGTCGGGATATCTCTCTTCTGATATCCACGTTCCTCATACATCTTGTAAAGTAGATCAAATACATACACCAGAATATGCCCAGATCCGCAGCATGGCTCAATGATACGAATATTTTCCGGATTTACATTTTTGTACTTGATCTCATCAATCTTCTTCTGTACTTCCTCTGCCTGTTCCACATCTTCCACGTAATACTTCATTTCAGAGCGGAGAGAAGAATTAGGATAGCTTTCAAGCCATAAACGTCCCACTGAATTTTGCGCCATATAGCGGACGATCCAGTCAGGAGTGAAAAGCTGTGTTACCGCAGGAAGCGTGTCCTTTGTAATGGTTTTCTTTGAGGCGTATACAGCATCTTTCTTGGAAGAAATGTAAAACTGATACATCCACCCTATAATCTCCACGTCCTCCATAAATGCGGATTCAGGGATCTCATTCAATCTTGTAACTACCGTTTCTCCCTTTAGCAGGTTATTCGGAAGCAGCAATTCCAAGTATCCCATATCAGTGCTAAACAACATCGGAAGAATCCTTGCAAGTACATTACATTGCTTTATCAGTACATGACGGAACAGTTCCTCAATCTTGCCCTGCTGCTTATATTCATTACACAGCGCCATGTCCAAACGAAGATCATCCTTCACAAGATTTAGGTTCTTAAGAATCTCCGGTTCAATTCCTCCGGCAGGATCCGAAAGCACACGAAAACCATGTGACAGGAATCCATGAACCTCCATGAACTTCAGTGCCACAAATCGGTTAAACCATGTATAGGCAAACTCTTCAATTACATTCTTATAACCATTTCTGAAAATGAGATTGATGATATTCTCTCTCTTGGCATACATGTCCGCAGGGTAAGAAGTAGGATCCCCCTCAATCGTAGTAACATCCCCGACCTTCTTTGCCTTTTTTATATTCTTCTCATCATTGATTCCAAGTGCCTTAAGAGAAACCTCTATCTGGTTTTCAAGGTTCTCCTTAGCCCATGTGGAATATGTTTGTAAAATCCTTTTATCCATCTGTTTGCTCCTTATCCCAGATCGATCTCATCATTATTTTCCAATTCGGCTAGTAATTTTTCACGGATAGCATTCAAGACCACATCCACATCCGCGGCCGTCTTGATTTTCTTGTTTACTGTAGGCACGTAATCAATAATACGGACACGTTTTGCTCTTACAGGAGTATCCGTTCCTTCGCTCATAACAGAAGTAATAAAACGTCTGAAACCGGAAAGGTTATTGGCGCTGGCTGTAACATAAGAGTCCATATTGGCAGTCTGGCTGCTGAGCGATCCGAGCCACTCATCATACTGGGCCTGTACTTCATCAGCCTTTTCCTGTATGCGACTCTTTTGATCTTCAGTAAGCTCTGCCCCAAGAGCATCGGCTAACTCACGGCTCACAGCATCACGATCCCTCTCGACAGCTTTCTTTGTACGATCAAGTTTTTCTTTAAGGATCTTCTCTTTTGCTGCACTTGCCTGGAACACAAGGTTTGCCAGCTCATTCATCCTCGTAAACGGCATCTCCAAAGATATAATTTCATTCATCTGCCTTACGATATCTTCCATCTTCGACAGATCCTGAAGAGAGCAGTTCTGCTCATACCACTTGCAGATTTTCTTGGCATCCTGATAATTTTTCTGCTGATTGCTTCCTTCTTTATAGAATGCTTCCAGCTGTTCAAGCGTTTCTGCCTTATCTTCCAGGCTTTCCTTTCTATCGATGATTTCCTGGAAAATAGATACTGTATCCGATGCGTGCAAGATAGCATCAAAGTCCTTATAAACCTCTGTTGCTGCCGTGCATCCAGCATAATCTGAACCGTACTTAGTCTTCAGGCCACTTAAGAATTCCTTCTTGCGTGTAAAGAAGGACACCACTCCCTCTTTCAGCTTTGTTTCTTCTAAAGGAAGGTTCTCCGAGTAAACATCCGACATGATACGCTTTACAGCATACAGAACCTGCTCATCAATCTTCTCTTGCAGACGGATAACCATTGTATCTGTATTGTTCTTACGAACAAGATCATTTTTAAAGGACGTATTTCTCTCATCCACTTCATTATCATGGATGAGGATCTGAATCTTATGATGTTTCCACAGAACACCAGTCATTCCCTGAATATCCAGCTCACGCCATCCATAAGGCTTTTTTGTAAAGTAATCCAGAAGACTCTTTACGGTCACCTTCCTGTGAAGCCCGATGTCATCCTTTATCTTGCTGCAAATTTCATCATACGCACTGCTATTTGCATCCCCGGAAATATCATCACCATTGAGGGTTATGTTATTGTCGTTTAGCATGGTAAGGATGCTTCTTTGGTCCTGATAGAAGTAAGAGACCAGTGGAAGCTTGAAATAATCATGCCTGACCATTTCCTTCAAGGCATCCTGTAAACGATCTTTTCCATCCTTTTGCTTGATATCCAGCTTGGTACCAGACAAGTAGATAGGCGCCGTCCTCAGCGCTGCACGTATAATATCTTCTGCTCGCTTGATACGATCAGAAAGCTCTGCAGATTTCTTACTCATGATTTCCGTAAGAGCTGCCGACATAGACGCGCTGTTATTACGTTTGAAGGTAGCAATCTTGTTGGCACGGATCAGCTCATCAATAAAAGTTCCTTCCGTCAGATCCACCACGATGGAGTTGGAGCGCACAGATTCAGCCTGAAACTCTGTATCTGCACGCATGCCAGAAAACTGAGTGATCACTTTAATCGTGATGCTGTCCTGACTGAAGGATCCTTTAATCTCAGAATCCACATAACGGTTCAGTCCAAAATCATAGCGTCCTTCATAGCGATATTTATTGCTTTCAAGCACCTTGTCATAGATGATATCGAAGATAGTACGCTGCACTTCACCTTCGTTATACGCAGAATTGTTGATCTGCTTGTTTACATCCTGCTCTGCATTGGTAAGGAAATCGTACTCTTCGCCGTTCTTCTGAATCAGCGTCTCTTCTTCCAATTGTTGCAACGCTTCGAAGATCTTATTCTTAAGAGCGGCCTTATCCGCATTGATATTATCGACCATCAACGTTGCGAGTCGATCGATAGTCGAAGGCATCTCTTTTACATGCTTGATCATAAAGAGCACGCGAAGTACACGGATGGCAAATCCGTCCAAGCCGGCTCTTCTCTCTGCGTTTGAGAACACCGTCTTAATATCGTAATCAATGAACTCTTCAATAGTGGAATAGAAACTGTCAAACGGAACCAGAATGCCGGAGTCAAGATTCGCCACCTTCTTTGCGGAATTCTGGAATGCGGAAAGGAGTGACCTTTCATTTTGAGACAGGTGACGGCCTTCACTCATGCCATGCTCGCGGATTGCCTCGAAGACCTTCTGCAAAAGTTCAAACTGGTAGGACACGAACGGATAAACATTCTTAAAGTCATCTGCGTCCTTATACCCAGACCACGTTGGCTTTGCCTGGAAGAGAATCAGATTGGACAGCTTGCTGCTGTTGGCATCATAAAGTGCCCGGAGCGGCGTTTCTGCAATTTCTTTTTTCTCCAGGATACGTCTCTTGATAACCTCATCTGCATTCGCGCCACTGAGAAGCAGTCTGGTATCAAAGCGCCCTTGAATTTTGGAGAAGTCCTGCTGCTTGTCCTTGGTGCTGTCGATCATAGCCTTCAGTTCCTGCTGAGAAGTAACCACAACCCAAGCCTGGCCACGGCAGAACTTTCCAAGATCTTCTACGCATGTCTGAAGATTAAGCATCAGCTGCGTATTATCTCCTATAAACTGACCCACCTCATCCATGAGGAATATGACACGAGTCTTGTTCTTCGTGCAGTAGGCATCAACGATCTTCGCAAATTCCTCAGTCGTATTCGTGAAGTTCTTTGTCTGATCCTCGATAAACTTCTTTGCGCTCTCTTCACTCATACCACGGGAAGCAACCAATGCACGGATAATGTAGTCACGGTTCAGCAACGCTTTGGCTCTTGTCTGAACCCAATTGCGTCCGGAATACTCTTCAAACTTAGCGATAAAGTCCTGAAGCTTTCCCTCTCCGTCCAGCGTGCGCTCCAAGTCTGCAACCCACGGACTGGTTCCGCAGTATCCCACAGATTCATTAAATGCTCTGAGCATGATATCCATGATTGCCTGCGTTCTGCTCTTGGAATCAGATTTCGCTTTGCTGTCAATATTGAAAAGAACAACCTTATTATTTGCCTTGGCACAGGTCTTGATATCTGCCAACACCATCTGGTCTTTAATCTTTTCATCGAAATAATCAGCAGCGTTTACACCTGCCACTTCCTCATTTTCGAGAATATAGCCAAGAATCTTCAAGAAGTGAGATTTACCGGATCCAAAGAAGCCGGTGATCCAGACGCCGATTTTTTCAGTCGGGTGGTTGATGGATTCGCGGTACCTGCGGAAAAAGGTACGGAATGATTTTGTAATCTCATCAGTGCAGACATACTCTTCCAGTTCCTGCCACTTCTGTTCTTCATCCTCGTTTCCTATGGTCACCACGCCCTGAATAGGACGGGTAATGTCTTTTTTGAAGAGATCTTTAATAATCATTGCCAATTCTCCTTTCGACCAGTGGGAATGCCCTATAATAATTGTCATCGTCGAGACGTTCAAACAGTCTCATCGTCATTTTCTCTTTTATCTCATATCTGCCCGGATACATCATAACCACCGGGTTTCTTCGGAATATGCTTTGGAGGTTATTAAGTATAGTGTGGCTTCTGACAACTGGAAACGCTTTTCCAACTCCGGTGATAAGCACGATACTGTTTCCATCATCCGCTATGCCGTCCTTGAACATGTCCAGGAAGGCATTTTCTTCTTCCTCTACAGAAAGCAGCGGTTGAAAGACTTCTCTCAGAAGAAGATCCTTATCGTAATCCTTCTCCATGCGAAGCACATCTTCCATATATCCTTCTTCCTCGATAATCTGCAGCATCATTTCATACAGATCGAATTCCACGATGGAGGGATTTCTTTCCTTCAGTTTTTTTGTTTCCTTACGGACCAGCAATTCATCAGCCGGAGCATAATCAAAAATATAGAAGCGCAGATCATTCGCCGTTCCGTATCTGGTCAAGGCTTCTACGCTGATCAGTCTATCTTCGAGATCTATGAATCTTTCATTCAGTGGTCTTTCTGCCATATCAATCACCGCCTAACGTTGCTTTTAAATAATCTTTGTCCCCGATCACTTCGATATGTTGCTCAACTGCAGGATGGATCATCACTCTTTCAACCACAATTGTTTTTCTTTCACGTCTTCCCAGTCCTGATTCAACAAGGATATTGCGGTATCCTTTTGTAAGGCACTGCAAAGTAAACTGTCCCCACTTCGAAACAATCAGATCTGACTGTTTTTTGCTCATAAAGAAATCATCAAAGTCATCTATCGAAAGATACTGTCTTTCCGGATTCATGAGAGCTTCTCTATATCGCTCAAACAAAAAATCGAAAAATAAAGAATCGGTTTTCGCAATAGCATAGACAAGAATAAATTTGGATGTCGTTACATCTCCGCTGTAAAACTCATTCAGCAAAAAGTCATCAAGGGAGCATAACCGGTTGTAGAGAACGTTCGTAACTTCTCTTCGTCTTTCTAACGAATCAATCTCAACATAATTGTCTTCGAAACACCTTTTGTAAATCTCATCATAATCAAGACCTTCAAGCATCAATTTAGCTATCTTTTTTGCTATTGGATATTTGAAGGGAGTTTTCTTGATAGCAGATGAATATGGTTTTTTATTCATATACTCGCTCTCCTCTATTATGAATAAGGCCAATATGGCAACAAATGATTTCAGATATGCGTTTATAATATAGCACTTCAAGGCCCAAAAATCAATAAAAGCGTTCCTTTTGAGATGCATATCAACGTTGTTCGCTGTTCTAGTTTCGAAAAAGAGCGACTATAAAGTTAAAGGCATGAACTTATGATAGGGAATCAACAAAACCAACTGTGCGAGCAGTGTCTGTGTCCAGACAAACGCTCCGCGTGCTCGTTGGGGAAGCGCCCCAATCCCCTTTAACATCACCGGTGGACCCGGCGATGAGCTGAGCAAAACAAATAATCCGGTAGAGAACGAAAGCTCTCTACCGGATTGGTGAATCTTATAACTGGACTTGTATTGTTCTGCAGGCCTTTGCTATTTTCTTAAATAGCACATGTTGCAATGCGTATTTCTTATTACCAACAATAATGATTCTGTCCTTTGCTCGAGACAAGGCTACATTTAATCTTCTTGGATCCGCCAAGAATCTAAAAGTTCCAGATGTACGTGTGACACCAAAAATCACTATATCTGCTTCTTTGCCTTGAAAGCCATCTACAGTATCCACTGTAATTTTCAGCAGATTATAATCATGTACAGCCCTTCTCAATTCATAGATCTGATTCCTATAAGGAACGATAATTGCAATGTCTGTTTTCTTGGTGATTGTTGCGGCAATTTGTTCAAGAACCCTGCATATTATTTTGCACTCATCAAGATTCCGGATAATCGGCTTTTCACCACGTATCTCTTCTTCAGGCGGCCAATCATGTGTCGGAATATAATCAAGCCAGAGCAAACTGTCATCAATCATTACGTCTCGACCATTCTTAAGAGTCCCATCATAGAATGTGGTGCTGATAAGTGATCCAATGGAATTTTCCATTCGGTATTGAGTATCTAAAACTTTTACATCCTTTGATTCTGAAAAGAGATCATCGATGTACATATACTTCTGCAATTTGCAGTTCTCAATACTTTTAATAATCTCAATATCTTCAGAGCAAAATACGGGTGGCAATTGCTTTGGATCACCAACAAGAATTGCTTTTTTTGCAGCTGTCAGTGGAATAAGTATTTCTGGCAACGTAGCTTTGCAAACCTCATCAATAATCACATAGTCAAACATCTCCGTTGAATTCAAAAAATGATAAGCGCCTGCTCGGTTACATGTCATTCCAATTACATTGGCAGATAGTGCTAAAGCTTTTTCCATGCCGCGGGTAGATTGATCAGGCAGCGTCTCTGTTATTAAGTTTATTACATCCTGATCATCGCAAATATCACTTAACCATTCCTGATATGATTTCACAATTGTCATCGGCGAAAATGCATCAAGCTCTGAATCTTGCTCCTTGTCTCGTATTCTCAAACATCTGATGTCCTGATTGGTCTTTGCAATTCTTGATACCAAATTATTGACAGCCACATGTGTTTCAGAGCATACAAGTATTTTAACGTTCGGATCCAGCCGGAACACCTGCAAACATATTTCAGCAATGACTTGTGTTTTGCCAGTACCAGGTGGCCCTTGAATAAGCAGGAGATTCCGCTCACTTCCAATAGCTGCAGCAACTGCATCCTTTTGTGAAGTATTCAGATCAAGGTAATATTCTGTAGGTTCATAACTTTCAGTTTGACAAATATCTGTTGGGTTTATGAAATCAATCAGCAGTTGTGGATTAAGCACGGCAGAAAGTCTGATGCTCTTAAGTGCTTTCAATTGCCTCTTAATCTTTTCTGCCTCCCCCTCATCCTCAACAGTCTGAAGACGTATATGTAAAAACTCTTCCCAATGAGTAAGATGGTCTATCCAGGTGTCCTTATTCATTCTGACCTCCTTCCTCATATATGACAAAGTCTAACGATTTAGCCAAAAAGCCTGTGTTTATCTCTGGCAAAAGGGCATTCAATATTTGACGCTTGCAAACTTCGTCCGTTATAAAAACCTTGTTCTGATCACTAGGTATGCCTGTCTCAATAGATAATTCCAGTTGCCCTGACTGTTGTATGCACTTTTCCATGAGCGCCAGTAATACTTCTGAAACACTCAAAGTTCTGGCTTCGATATTTGCAGATAAAATCTGATAATTCACCAGTTTTCTGATTGCATTTGCAATTACTTCATCGCTATAAATGCTGAGCAGCGCAACAATTGTTCTGACATCCTTAACCCCTCCGATTACCAGTCGAAAGATAGTTTGTTCAACCACGTCAAAGCGCCCTGATAATGAAAAATCGATATTTATCTTCATTGTGGTTCATCCCTCCGACGTTTTCTTTTTAACCTTTGTTGTGCTTTGCTCCAAGTTCGGATCATCTGCATCTCAGTCCGTTCTTCTGTTGTAGGCCGTTCAGGTTTTGGTTTAAGGGTCTGTATCTGTACGTCACACTCCGCTATTTGGGCATCAAAGTTACTTTCGATCTCTTTCAGTCTTTCTTCTTCACGAACAACTTCTTGTTGGATTTCAGTCAGTACCTTAATAGTCTCTGCAACCTCCGGAGTTTTGTCGATGGATTCAGATGACGTAGCTTTTTTTGCTTCTAACAGTCGCCGCTCGAGAGTCCTCTGCTCCTCGTTTTCTTTTTTCAATGCAGCTTTTGCCATCTCTATCTCGGGGGTGTCTGACAGCCATCGTGCTACTACAAAGCGTTTATCTGCTGATTTGATAACTTCCAATTTCCTTGCAGCATTTTCAGTTTTCTTTTTTTGCTGATCTAGTTGTTCTCTTATACTGGAAACCACATTCTCTGCATTTCGTAAGGCGGTTGTCCTTTTAGAATTCACCTCGGCCGTTGTTTCACTTAGTTTCTGTTTTAAAGCAGCAATTATTTCGGCTTGATTAGTAACTGCAGATGATTTGGCATGAATGAGAGCTGCTTTTTCCGTTTGTATTCTCCCAAGCTCATCCTTATATGTAACCTCTGCAGCTTTCATACTTTCTGCCGCTATATCTGTAAGCTCCTGCATTCTGATTTCAGCATAGGCTTCATCATCATACTGATCCTTTGAACCTATCCTCATCAGAGGGGCAGAATGATTCCACATAATCTCCTGGATGCGTTTCCTCGTCTTATTCCATTCCGTTCTTTGACTCTTCAATCCATCTATTTCCAACTCCAAAGATTCCTGGTCTGAACAACATTTATCCTTCTTTGACTTAAGAGACTGGTACTCTTCATATAGATCTTGACTTTCTCGCTGTAATCTTTCCCATCTGTAAGAATCGCTTGAATGATAGGATTTCATTGCTTTAATATCGGCTTGAACACTTTTCATTTCATTCCAGCGGGAATTGCAGCGACCTGACAATTCTCTAATCTCTGATCCCAGATATGATATCACCTCTGATTTGCTTTGTATGTCAGCGCCAATAAAAACAATTGGCCTTGCCCAATAGAAGCGAATTTCTTTGGCTATATTTAAAAGTCTCTCTCCCGCACTATCAATATCATTTTGAATCACATCAGCCGAGACTTGCAGGTCACTTTGGTTCTGTAATTCGATATCTCTGAGCCCTTTTAATTCTTTACTTAACTGTCTTTTCTGCTCTATTACCCAAGTAATGTACTGAATCTCCGACAAGAAGGACACACGTTCCTCTAGTAATCGACGCACATTAAGCATCACACCCCATGTTGTACGATCAGAGTCATATATTGCATCCATCTGGTTCTTCACAAGATCCAACAGTTCCCGGGCGTTATGAACATTTTCTATTGGCAAAGCGGTTCCAGATAACCTGATCAGTTGTAAAACATCGTCAACAGCAGCCTCACGAGATATTAAATCTATACGATCTCTAAGTAGTTTTATCTCTGTCCCAATCTCGTTCATCTGATCAGATAGAAACTGAATGTACTCCTTGACAATCTCCAGCTGAAGAGCGTTCACCTCTTTTCTTTTGAATAGAAGCTGACGGTTATAATACACTGAAACATACTCAACGATGGAATTACTGATTACTTCCATTACATCCTGATACGCAGCCAGATCAGTCAGTATAGATTCCTTTGCCTGTTCTAAATCATTATTCAATTTATTTTGAGCAGCTTCTAACTCATCGATATTCTGCTGAAATCGGTCCTCATATCTCTGTTTATATTCATCAATGTGCGCTCTCAGCTTATCTGCTTCTTTATGTAGTGAACGGTTTATCAATAACCTATGAGGACGAGCTATATCCCTTTTATTCATATAGTTCCTCCCCTGTAACCAGATATAATGCTTCTGCAAATGATATGTATTGCCTATTTACAAGCATTTCATCCTGTTGCATAAACCGTATTATTTCATCAACAATCGTTCTAATCGCAGACTGAGCTTCCAACCCATCTATCGCTTCTTCCAATTCGTGATTCAACTCATAGTTCATCCGGTTTCTATTCCGACTATAATCCAACAACCTGAAGTGTAACGCGATGTCATTTTCCAAAGTACTAACCAGGACATCTACATCTTTTGAAATGACACCATATATTTCCAGATACTGCATGTATGAATTTGTAATATGAGTCTTTACTGCATCACGATATTCGCCATATATAATGTCACGCTGGTTCTGAAGCCAAATCTCTAATTCTTTTATCTTGCCCTGATGCTCTGACTCCATCTGCCTTAGGGCGTTTATCTTAGCCAACTCCAACTGCTCAAAACCACCTTCCAGCTGCTCATGGATATGTTTAATTGCTTTTTTATGAAGATTATATTCTCTAAGATCCGATATCAGGTTATAGCAAGGCAGTATATCCTTAAAAGACAGCCTAAACTCAGATATTTCTGACATAGTATCAGCAAAATAGTAAAGCTTCTCGCAGCCTTCAAGCTCGATCTTCGCATTAATTTCATTTATTGCCTCATTAAAAGCATTTTGGGCATCTTTATTACCGACGGTGATTACAGCATTTGCGCCAAGGCCAATTAGCAATCCACCTACTGCTGCACCAACAACAGTTCCTAATGGACCAAGCGCCGAACCGATTGAAGCACCAGTCGCTGCCGCGGCCTTGGCTGATGCAGTAACTCCAACGCTATGAGAAATGACTTGCCCGGCAATTTGTCCGCCAACCCAAGAGCCACCAAAGCCAGCAATAGAAGAAAAGGAATTATTAATTGAATTACAAAGCAGGTCATCTATATCAATCGTCTTAGTTACAAAGCACCGATACAAATCTTTTGCAAAATCCACAGAGACATTAGCAGCTGCCATTATAGGTACGGCGCCCAGAGAATTGGCAGGAATGTCCTTCCCTAAAGCCTCTCCAACCGCCTGAACAGAGCCCATAATCGCGCCGCCGCGCACACCACCATCTATAGCTCCGCAAAGAATATTCTGAACAGACTTTATAAACTGATCCTCATCTAAAGAATCCCTATTTTTAATGACATAGCATATTTCGCCAATAGCTGAAAGAGTTGCCCCTGTTATTGCTCCAGTGGCAATAGCATTTCTGATATGAATACGATTTAGCTGTGACTGTTTCTCTGCACCATGCTCATATTCAGAAACAGCCTGTTCTTTCATATCCTTAGCGAGCTGCTCAGCCGCTTCCGGCGTAATACTATCAGATGTCACTTCCGTTTTGCCGATTTGAGCATGTAGCCTATCATTTACACCCTGACCGGCGCCGCCAATAAACTCCTGTTGAGCATACTGTTCTTTTGCCATATCTTTAGCGTATGCTTTCGAAGCATTTGGACCCTTATGCATTTTCGACTGGGCGTCAGCTACTTTAGTCGCGTTTTGCCAAGGCCATTTCCTGCTAAATACAACAATGTCTGAATGCATATCAATTCCAGACAAAGTAGTTCCATCAGGAAGCTGTCCATTCGTATATACTCCGATTTTGTAGTTTGGAATGCCTTTGGCTAATGCATTAATCTTTGTTGTCTGCTTAAAAAACTCTTCAGCAGCAAAACCCTTATACTGGGCAACAGGCGTTCTAACAGGTAAGCCTGTCGATTTTGCTATGGCCGATTTGTTTAAAGCCTCAGCCCAACCATTGATAACCGTTTGAAGATCTTGTGTTTGTATCCCAGCTTTCGTAGTCTGGCCAGCAAGTACGCTGCTTTGCACAGAAGACTCAGGACCTAAATCAGGATCAATGTCATCAATGATATCCGACATATCGAGCATGTCATCTATATCACTATATTTTTCAATCAAATTATCCATTCTGCGAACTCCATATTCTGGTATACATGGGGATGTTTTTTTCACCTGATTCGTTATTCTTCCACCGCACCGCTGTCCGGTACAATTTCCACAATGTCATCTAGTTTGCAGTTGAGAGCAAGACAGATTTTTTCAAGTATATTTACCCTGACATCTTCATCCCGCCCAAGCTTTGCCATTGCATTTGTACTAATACCAGCCATATGTGTCAGGTCAGTTTTATTAACTTTCTTATCGATCATCAGTTTCCAAAGCTTGTTATAACTTACTGCCATGCATACCTCCCATTCCTTGGAATCATCTATTTTCAAGAACTGTAAACACTTCACTATCATGCAGTATACCAGAGAGAGCACTTGTTCTCAAGGAATTCTTGAGTTTTGCAAGACTCAAGCGATGTCATTTCGTTCGATTCAGATCTGTTCTTTCTGCCTCTTGCCTGTTCAAGATCACATCCGCATTCTGCTTCGCCCGGATGAATTCCGTACGCTCCGCCTTGACCTTCCGGTACTCCGCATACTCTGCCTGTCGTTCCTGGATCAACCTGGTCCGCTCTGCGTTCAGTTCCTTCACAGTCGGCAGTTTTGTTCCTTCCGGCAGCTCGTCAAAGGCAGCTCTTGCCGCCTCCTGCAGTTCGATCTCTGCCCGGTGCAACTCATAGAATTCTGCCTTCTTTGCTTTCGGCAGCCGCTTATATTCCAGATAGATTTTCCTGGTCTTGCTGTAGTCGAAGATGTGCTGTCGGAGTGCTTCGATTTCCTTGATCCTGGCATCTTTTTCCTTGATGGACGCAAGCAGCTGGTCAGCGCCGGTTACAGCTTCATTGGTCATGCGTTCCAGATCTTCATAGCTGTGAATGTCATGCTGCTGCAGGAAGAGAAGCGTCTTAGCTGTCTGCTTCAGGTTAAACCCCTTCGCCCAGCGCTCATAGCCTGTTCCTTTGCCCAGAGCACGGTTCTGGATATCGATCAGCAGATCAATACCCGGCTGCTGTGTCTGGCGGTGAGAATCCCTTACATTTGCGCGGGATATTTTTTCTGTCAGGGCGTCCTCGGTATAATCCTCACCCAGAGAGCTTAGACGAACAAATCTCTGCTGTGCGCGGCCTCTAATGGCGATATTCTTTCCGCGTTTGATCTCATATCCCTCTTCTGCAAGCAGACGCAGAAAATCTTCCCAATCCTTCGGTTTTCTGCGGATCAGATCATCCAAGACAGACCGGATCTCATTGCGGACCGTATGCCGTTTGGGATACTCCGTTCTCTTGGTCCGGTCAACATACGGTTTTCTCTCGATGATGGAATAGCCGTGCTCAAAGCAGACGATATCGCTGAGCCTCTGCAGCGCAATTCCGGAGAAGAAAAAATTCTTGAACTTCCGGCTGCAGTCCAGTGTGGTGGAATTGAATATGATGTGGTTATGGATATGAGCCCTGTCTGTATGTGTAGATACCGTAAAGGCATGATTCCCCTTGGTAAAGCGCATGGCCAGCTCATAGCCGAGCTTGTTTGCTTCCTCCGGCGTGATCTCTCCCGGCTTGAAGGACTGCCGGATCTGATAGGCAATGATATTTCCTTTATACTCCTGCCCGGTGACCTGCTGGTACTGCCGCTTGGAAAGCAGGAATTCCATTGCTGCCGTCTCCGGATCACAGGCATAGGATGAGATCAGTTCGCCATTTTCTGTCTTCACCGGGTTCTGTGAGTAGTCCAGGCGTTCATTCAGGCACTGAGCCACGGTTTTTCCTTTGTTTACGTGTAATGCAATCAGTCTTGTCGCTGCCATTTCTTCCTCCATGCACAAAAATAAGGGGACTGCCCGCAGCATCTTCTGCCGTAGACAGTCCCCCGTAAGGTTCTTCAGTATTCTGATGTTTATGATCTCATGAAACGGATCAGACCGTCTCTCGCTCCTTCCAGCGCTACGATGACCACGGCCTGGCCAAACAGGACGACAAAGCATCCAACGCCAAGCATTGTGAGGATTGCGACATGTGTCCACTGGGTAGTGATCAGGAAATAGATATCAAAGCCAAGGATGAGCAGAAGTGCCGGACCGATCACGTATCCCGACAGATCCGTTGCGAGATTGAAAAGAAATCCCGCGGTGGCCGTCAGAACGATCAGCGGCAGTGCTGCTATCTTGCCGATCATACGAATCACGAACATTTTCATTGCCTCCTTTACTGCTTCTGACTTCATTGTAGATATGTCGATCGGATACTACAACGATGTCGCAGATATTTTTTCATGTATCGGCACCGGAGATCCCGATGCCTTTTTCGATCATTTCAGCACAGCCAGCTTCAGGAAAATGCTGCGTTCTGTATCCAGGATCTCCTGAAACTGCTCCTGCAGATCCAGGATATCCGCCGCGTAGATGCTGCCGTTTTCGTTGGCCCGCTTGGCATACTGGTTCAGATTGTTGCCGCACCGGGCGACCTGTTCCGTTAGGGAACGGATATCCTTTAGATCCAGACAGATACACAGACCATCCAGTGCCATTTTCCGGATGTAGGCGCTCATGTTATGAATGCCGAGCTCTGCCATTTTCTCTTCGATCCGTTTGCGTTCCTGCGGCGTGACCCGCAGATAGATCATATCGGTCTTCTGGATACTCATAGGCCTGCTCCTGTTAATCCGGATACAGATCCAGCTGCTGAAAACCTTCGTCGTCCATGCCCTTGAGTTTGTTGATCACCCGGTCCGTCAGCTTTGCCAGCTTCCTTTCCTCCGGCTGCAGCTGTACCTTCATCCCGGCAAGCTCCCGGATCAGGCCTTCCCTGGATCCCGGATTATACAGCATCATCAGCATGGTTTCTTCCTTGGTAAACTTCTTCATTCCAGATTCCTTTCTCCAAACCATGCCGGTGGTTTATGTCCGGGCTCTTTGGCAGCCTTCAGTTTTTCCAGGATGGATTCCCGTTCTTCCTTCGGTTTCTCTGTCACCTCCACGGCCGGTGCTTTTCCGTTATTGATGATCCCGTCGATCATGCCGTAATCATCCTCCATTGCCATTTCCGCATTCTTCAGATAATTCTCCGGCTTCAGGAATTCCGGCAGCGTGACAAAACCGATGGAATCCACGTAATGACAGGATACCTGACCATTGGTGCGGATTGCTACGATGTCGCTGACCGAAAGGCTGTGTCCACGAAAGTCTGCCGGATGCGCGATATTGAACTTCTCATAGATCTCATCCAGCAATGTGTTCTGATCCTTATAGGGAAGAAGCGGTGCTACATAGACCACTTCATAGTGATCGATATCCGGCGTATCCCCGCTTTTCTGCAGGGCGGCATAGGATATAAAGTGCATCGGCCTGGTCTCTTCTTCATCCTTCAGCTGCAGGATCGCATAGGTATCATTGATGGCCGTCAGAAAGGCTTCCATCTTCACTTCGTGGTCCTGGCCGTTGATCTCATCCCATTTGAAAATCTTCATCGTCGTTCTTCTCCTTTTCATCAAAAGGCAGGCCGTGGATCCTGGCATCCTCAGCCTGCTGTTTTCGTCTTTCCGTACTGTAGGGAGACCGGATGCTGACGCATTTCTTCGGGATCCGGTAGGTCACCGAATGCAGCGGCCCCTTCTCCAGCAATATGAACTGATCCGGATATTTCTGTGAAAGCTCCTTCAGCTTCTTTCCGATCCTGCGGTCAAAGGTATAGACCGAGGCGGTATCCAGTTCATTGTCCCAGTTGATGATCGTCTCCTGCTCAGAGAGCGTATAGCGGTATCTCTTCATTTCCTGCCGCCTTTCTGGGGAAGCTCCATGGAAAAGGATGCTTTCCCTTCCACATCCGCCGTCACCCAGATCACTGCGTCAAATGTCTTTCCGCTCTTTCTGGAGACGCACTTTTTGAGCTTCACCTTCTCTCCGGAGATCAGCCTCACCGCCAAATCCCTGGTCAGGTTCTTGCCGATGCTCTGCAGGAACCGATTGTCCTTCCATAAGGCAAACCTGCAGTCCCGATTGGTGCAGGAATAGCTCTGCTTCCGCTCGATGATCTCTGCACCGCAGACCGGGCAAATGCCCAGCTTTTCTCCGCCGGAAGCCAGTCCCGGTATATTCTGCTCTGCTTTCTGTGTTTCGATCAGATCCTGCACGAATGCGCCAATTTCTCCCATAAAACGGCCTGGATCATAGGAATGATGCTCCATGTCCAGAAGCTTCTGTTCCCACTCTGCCGTCATCATCGGAGATTTCAGCTTTTCAGGCATGACAGCAATCAGGGATGTGCCCTTTTCCGTCGGAAGCAGGATCTTTGTTTTCTTGTCCCCGGAACGGATAACAAAGCCCTTCTGGATCAGCTTCTCGATCGTACCTGCCCTGGTTGCAGGGGTTCCCAGTCCTTTGCGTTCTGCTTCCTCCGAAATGTCTTCCGCGCCGGCAGTTTCCATTGCACGAAGAAGTGACCCTTCCGTATAGTGCTGGGCTGGTTTTGTCTTGCCCTCTTTCACTTCGGCATTACTGATTGTGAGTACATGGCCTTCCTGTACAGCCGGAACTGTCTCTTCCTTCTCTTTGGCCGGATAGTAATGATTCATAACGGCCTTCCATCCAAGATCCAGGATCTGTTTTCCCCGGATGGAGAAGGTTTCTCCGGCACAGGTGATCGTGACCGTTGTTTCCGTAAATCGGCAGGGAAGACCTACTGAGCATAGAAGCCGGACCGTTACCAGCTTCAGGATCTCAGCTTCACCCTTCGGCAGCTCACGGATCTTCGCTGTACTCACTTCCTTTGTCGGAATCACCGCATGATGATCGGAAACTTTGGCGTTATTGATCACCTGCTTCGCATTGACCGGAACCAGGTCCGGATACTCCATAGCACCAGCTGCTGTCTTTGCAAGCTGCGGCAGTCCTGCAGCCATATCTTCTGTCAGATATTGTTTAATAAAGTCATCTATTGTTTGAATTTGTTCTGAGTCCACTGTCAGGTCGAGATGGTGCTTTATTATACTCGGATAATTCATCATCATTTCCGCTAATGAGTCAATTCCCAACAGAGTTAACTTTATTCCTTTTTCCTCGCAGAGAGATTTCAGCTGTCGGTCATCAGCGGGACTAATGTTTGAGGATGTATGGCAATACACAATTTCAATGATTTCACTTAGAGGAATTCCAGTGTATTCTTCATCCATGCATTTACCTATATCAGCACGGATTTTTGCGGCTAGTCCAAGTTTCTGTGTGGTATATTCCGCAAAAACATATTTTCCGCCGCTAAGGCAGAAATATGTATCAGGTGTCCCCAGAGTTGTTTTCTCGGCCCCATCTTTCGTTCCCAGCGCAACAATACCAGGATACCCTTCTCTTGCAAGAAGGGCATCACAAAGGATTTGAAAACTAGCTTGGTTAAGCTGGTTGATTCGATCTTTTATCATCGTAATTATCGCCATAATGATTTTCCCTCATTTCAGCCTATTGTACAGGAGCAGAAGATCTTCCAGTTTGGCTACGGTGCGTTTCTGTTTGGCAAGTAGAGGAAGGGGAATTGTGAAATGCTTAAAGTTTGTCTACTTTTATCCCCTTCGTCACTACGGTTCAGCGGTAAAAATACAATGCTATCATATGTTTGCATACCCCCCGCCGTCCTTTGGCAAACGCGCAATTACAAATGGATTTTCTGGGATGCAGTTTATCAATGCAAACGTTATAACTATCCCCGTTGCTTCCGGATACAACCCCTTCATATGTTGAATTCCCGGATTTATTCCAGGAAACCACTTTATGGTTTTCATAATAATCCATTCCTCTCCAGACGGAATTTCCACTGGCAATTTCAATCAGACCCATATGGTTTCCTTTCAGTATTATCTGTCTTTCTTTTTGCTAAGGCTTATTCTGTATTCCTCTTCAGCAATTTCTATCTGTTGCTGAATCTGCTCCGCAGTGGGCAGGTATTCCTGAATCTCCTGTATTTTCACATTATCGTATATAGCCACGCCCATCGGAGTTGTAATTCCTTGAAACGCCAGCTGAACCTCCGTACGATCCATATCTTTGCAGATCAGAAGTCCGATCGTCTGATTGTCGCTATCCTTTCGGATGAACTCGTTTACAGCATTTACATAGAAGTTCAACTTCCCTGCGTATTCCGGATCGAAAGGCTTTACCTTCAGTTCCAGCACTACATAACATCGCAGGTAGATATGATAAAACAGCAAATCTATCTTTCTGGTTTTCCCAGAGATAATGATTTCTTTCTGTCTTC
>Ga0256406_1003206_pt1 | contig 20830 bp, 14 predicted proteins | sample RumenRJG_03DNA_FD_185986 | JGI IMG/M metagenome (GOLD analysis project Ga0256406, IMG submission 185986) | Bovine rumen microbial communities from Lethbridge, Alberta, Canada - RJG_03 | ecosystem: Host-associated > Mammals > Digestive system > Stomach > Rumen | place: Canada: Alberta | collected... | reverse complement strand
ACTTGTAAGAATGGACTTGCCTTTCTTAAAACTTACAACATTACTATCTGTTTTTGCCGATCTTATTCTCCGAAATTACTTCTCACGGCCCATTTCATATCTCACAATGCCTGTTCGTATGCGGTAGATGCCTAAAATGCGCCTTTACCGCATACTTTTTGGAAAATTCTCTGCGGAAAACTGTCAGCCACCTCGATAGTCATGTAGTAGATTGACTTGCGCCTGGGTCGCTTGACAGTCACCTTGATCTGTTTGGATACGCCATTGTGTGCAAAGGCAATAACTGTGCAGGTGCCCTTGCCCTTGGCTTTGATGTTGCTGAACGTTCTTGTTGGCCTAATATAACCGATTCTATTTCACCTTAACAGTAGCCCATACCGTACTGCTCCCTGATTTGAATTCAGCATCACCGGAGGCAGTAACAGTAACCTTTATTTTATATGTACCCTTCTTGGTTTTTTTCTTGATAGTGATAATTCCTGTTTTGGTATTCAGTTTTAGAGCCTTTTTTGACTTCTTGTTACCGCCAACCACCTTATAGGTTACAGCACCTTTAGCATTCGCTACTGTAAGCGGAGCAGCTACCCTAGCCTTTTTCTTAACAGCCTTTGCCTTAACTGTCTTATTTGATGCTTTAACTATCATGGTCTGATTCTTTTTTGGCAACTCTGGGATATTTGACACAACCTTAGTTTGTGATGTGAACGCAGGGTTGCTGAAACTAGCGATATATGTTGTCTGACCTTTATCCGTATATGAGGCTGGCTTCGTTTCCTCAGACAGTGTCTCGACCGTCTCTGTTTCAACGTGAAAACTATCATTTATGCAGCTTCTTTTAGCTACAACCAACCCATAGTCCTCTGACCATGAGTATGTAGGATCATTCCATTTATGTCCCTGTGCTGTAATCGTCTCATACTCAGATTCTCCACAAATCTTACACCGGCGCTCCTTGGTTCCGTTTTCCGTACACGTTACTTCCTTTATGATGGCCCATGCTCCATATACGTGCACCTTGTGTTCTGCTATAACAATTCTAACGCTATCAGTAATTTTAGATACTGTGTATTTCCCATTTTCCTCTTTTACTGTTGCACCCTCAACGCTTACGTCTACAGGGTCGGTCTCATTGTCCACAGTGAAACATGCGCCATTCTTAATCCAACTCTTCTCATCAAACACATTGAATCCCTCAATATTATTTATTGTGGCACTGGTTTCGTTACTAACTTCGTATGGACGAAAAAGGTTTACACCGCTATTACTCTCTCCTGAAATTGTTCCACTATTGTTCTCAACAAATACTGTGGCATCGGTTCCTAGAGTGATTTTTCCCTCATTGTTTCGAACAATTCCTGTGCCTGCATCATAACCATTTACTCCACCAACGCTATTCCAAAACCAAACCTCACCTTTGTTGCATCCGACATCAACAAAACCTCCCCGACTCACATTGATTCTTCCTGCGTTGTTAGTCACAGATGCAGTTGCCTCAGATACAGCAAAGGTGCCATTATTATCAGTCATATTGCATATCACTTCATCAGATTTTGTTGTCTCCACATTTCCGTCATTTGTAATTACAATACCGTTCTCATACATAAACACCTTTCCTTGGACATCATTGTATTCAACAGATCCCCTATTGGACTGAATGATTCCTTTATTCGTTTCAACCATACCTCCCGCGCTATTATATATTGTAGCGTCTGGATAGTTTGTTTTGACGGTTCCCTTATTGCTAACTGTTCCTAGATTAACGCCTACCTCTCCCATATTATTATCAACATTGGCGCCTGTCCAATTCTTTGAGATTACACCGTAATTGTTCTTAACAACGTTTTTATTCGTGTCGATCAGTCCATAGTTTTTCATTACCAGGCCTTCATTCCAATTAAGTTCATCACCTTCATTTAAGGTGTCAATCGTTCCCGTGTTGTTGCCTAGATAAGCCGCGAACACAGATCCAGGTAGCCCTTGCCGAGCTTATCGGCCACTACAGTGGCGAGGAACTGGACGGCAAGACCTGCAGCCTGGACGATGCAGTTTATCAACTGCTGAAAATCATTGCAGACAATCCGGATTCAAAGCTGCATAAAACTTTGATTGACCTGATTGTCAGCAATATTCCTGAGGATTCAAAGCCATTTGTAGCAGGAATGTTTGCAATTTTTGTTCCGGGATATGATCCTGAAGGCGAGGATCTTCCGGATCTGGATGTTGCATTGACTGAGTATATAAAGGCATGCGTGTATGGGCCAAAGCCGGAGGCCCCTGCTACGGATTATGATTTCGATGCTGACATGAGCAGATTTACAGTATTATATCAACTCATCCTGCCTTACGCTACGAGTGGTGTTGTTGATAATATAACAGAAATAACCGGAGAAAGCGGCGAAAAACCGCTCAAGGAAGTGATCGAGGCTCTGAAGCCTCTGTACATGCAGGTCAAGGACGATCAGGGTACTGTCATCAAAGACTATGATAGCTTCGCCGAAGCAGCAGACGATCAGCTGGCCACCGCTGTGGATTCGATCATGACAGATCTCGTCAACAGATCCAAAGACATGTACGGTGAGGACTATTACATCGACTTCAAGGGTCACGTGGATGGTCTGAAGGCCAACATAACCAAAGCCAGGACCCTTGTGACCTACATGCTCTTCTATAACGACGGAGAAAACTACAGTGCTGTAAGCAACCTGAAAAACGCTGCCACCTTTATCGGTAACATCGACCCCATACCCCTGGCACATTACAACGAAGTCTATATCGCCTGGATGAGAGCCCTTCAGAACTCCGACTGCGCGGGCTGCGTCCGCAGTCACAGCAAAGGCAACGATGATGATAAGCCCACTCCTACTGACAACAACATCACCAACAACACCGGTGACGATGATTATATGAACAGCAGGACCGGTGATGACAGGGCCATGATCCTGTTCGCCGTCCTCCTGATTCTGTCCATTCTGACTCTTTCCGTGTTGGCTCTTAAAAGAAGGCTGTGTCCTAAGGATGTATCGGATCAAGAGATAGAAACATCCTGATTGACTACTGTCGTCACAAGTACTAACATTGAACCAGTAGTTCTAAACAAACAGAAAGGAGCATGTGCCCCGACTGGCGGGCACGAATACAGTATGAAACGTTCGGAGATCAATGCTGCAATCAAAGAGATGGAACAGATGATAAAGGATCACGGATTCGAGATCCCTCCCTTCTGCAAGTGGACACTTGCAGATTGGGAGGATAAGAACCACGAATATGACGAGATCCGCGACAATATGCTGGGATGGGACATTACCGACTACGGTCTGGGTGATTTCGAGAAGACCGGCTTCTCACTGATCACCATCAGAAACGGCAACCAGCAGATGAAGGATGAGTATCCCAAGCCTTATGCCGAGAAGCTGCTGATGGTTAGAGACGGCCAGTACGCCCCCATGCACTATCACGCCTATAAGATGGAGGACATAATCAACAGAGGCGGCGGCAACGTTCTGATCACCGTCTACAACAAAGGCGAGGGAGAAGAGTTTGCAGACACGGACGTGACCATCAAGAGCGATGGCCGCACCTACACAGTTCCCGCAGGCACAGCCGTAAGACTCACCCCCGGCGAGAGCATCACCATAGAGCAGTTCGTCTATCACGATTTCAACGTAGAGGCCGGCACGGGAGCAGTCCTCCTGGGCGAGGTCTCCATGTGCAACGACGACAACACCGACAACTACTTCTACGAGCCTATCGGCAGATTCCCTGCCATCGAGGAAGACGAGCCTGCTTACAGGTTGCTCTGCAATGAATACCCCACCGCAAAATGAAGCTCGCGATCAACCGGCCCCATCAGTTTGTAGATCAGTTCCGTCTCTTTTATCGTCTTCTTTAGTAGGTGAATCCATAATTACCTGATTTCTTCTCGTTGCATAGAACATGAGCTTCCTTCAGATCCTCAAGACATGTCCTGAAATCGTTGATGAAAGCCTCCGTAAGCGTATAAGTCAGATCGGCACGGCATACGATCCTCTGCACGATCACATCCTCCGCCCCTTCGGGCAGCGGATATGCAGGCACCTGCCAGCCATGCATCTGAAGTCTGTCGGACAGATCGTATAGATTCCAGGCCACAGGGGTGCCGTCCTTGTATTTGGCGTTCTTCTTCAGGGTATAGCAGACTATGGGCGTCCGCTTGCCCTCATTGTAGATGTCGAAGAGTCCGCTGTCCTTGATCTCCTTGCCGATCATGCTTGAGTTGACCTGGGTCTTCATGTGGGTCAGCTTGTATCCCTCCCAGCCCAGTCTCAGGAAGTTGTAATACTGTCCAACGATCTGGCTGGCGCTGCGGGAGAAGTTTATGGCCATGGTTGGCATCTCTCCGCCCAGATAGCTGACCTCGAAGATCAGTTCCTCCGGCAGATACTTTCTGTCACGCCAGACGATCCAGCCAACACCCGGATAGGTCAGGCCGTATTTATGACCGGAGGTGGAGATGGACACCACGTTGGAAAGCCTGAAGTCCCACTGATGCTCCGGTTCGATAAATGGCGTGAGCATGCCGCCGCATGCTGCATCTATATGGATCACCAGCTCGGGGCGATCCTTGTGTGCCTTATTGTATTCCGTGACCAGTTCATTGAGTCCTTTGATATCGTCGTACTCACCTGAGTATGTGGTACCCTGGATGCCGACGATACCGATGGTGTGCTCGTCAACATAGTCCATCACATGATCCAGATCCAGAGTCAGATCTCTTTTGTTCACCGGGACCGTCCTAAGCTCTATATCCCAGTAGACGCAGAACTTCTCCCAGCAGACCTGGTAGGCAGAACTGATAACAAGATTCGGCCGGGGCTTCAGTGTGTCCACATCGATACCCAGCTCCCTTGCCTGGTTCCTCCAGCGGAATTTCATTGCCATTCCCGCCAGCATACAGGCTTCACTGGAACCTACGGTGGATGTGCCAAGATACTCGCACCTCTTCGGCACGTTCCAAAGATCGGCCAGGATGTTGACGCATCGGTTCTCCAGTTCTGCCGTCTGGGGATACTCGGACTTGTCGATGGCATTCTTGTCCAGAGTCTTAGCCATCAGTTCCGTAGCTTCCCTCTCCATATGAGTCTGACAGAAGGTGGCCATGTTCTGTCTGGAATTGCCCTCATCAAGCAGCAGGCTTTCGATCAGCTGTTTGGCAGTGTCCGCAGGTATGGACAGCTTCCTCAGCTTGTACTTGGGGATCTCGATCTCGTGCTTCTTCTGTCCGAAGCCCAGGACGAATCCTCTTGCCTTGTGGAATTTCGCTTTGTTTTTCTCACCGTAGAGCATATGCGCCTCCTATCTTCTTTTTCTCTCCATCGGTATCATCACAACATGATCCCGCTCTCTTCCTTGCTCTTTTCCACCATGTCTATCAGGATCCTCATGGGCTTGTGCAAAAGCAATCCAATGGCTGTTGCCACCGCTGCCATGAGCACCAGTATGGCAAGGCACTTGATATATGTGTGTCCGTAGGTCCCGGACACGGCTTCCCTGAGTGCATCCATGCCGTATCGCATGGGCATGAGCGGATAGAGATCCTGGAATATCTTCGGCAGCACCTGTACCGGGAAGGTACCTCCCCCGCCTGCCACCTGTACGATGAGCAGTATGACGGAGATGGCCAGTCCGATGCTCTCAAAGGCAAAGACCAGAGAGAATATGATCAGAGTGAACACCGCACCGATGACACATGATGCCAGCAGGAACAGCCAGGGATGTGCACAGTCGATCCCCACGAAGAACAGGGTGCCAAGTGACATGAGCAGCGCCTGAGCAAGGCCTATCATAAGGAAGAGTCTGTACCTTCCGAAGAAGCGTTCCGTCAATCCTGCAGCGGGCATCCCCTCTCTTCTTCTCACCTGAGATTTGATCATTACGGCGGCCAGAAGCGCACCTACCCACAAAGCTACCGTTGTATAGAATGCAGCCATGGTCGATCCGAAATTGTCCATCGCATATAATTCTTCCGTCTTCATGGTGATCGGCGATGCCATCCTGGATGCAACGATCTGGGTGCCGTCGGCCTTAAGGTCGTTCAGGTCGCTGATCACGTCGCTGTTGGAGAAACTGTTGAATACCTCAGCCAGTGTGTTGCATCCATTCTGTACCGAGACCAGCACGTCGGCTGTGCCCTTCAGTCCTCCGTTAAGGGTCTTTAGAGCTTTTTCCGTATCGCCAAGAGCTCCGCTTATGGCGCTCAAGCCTCCATAGCTCTTATCGAGAGAGGACTTGACTTCCTTGATAGCCTTGCGGGCGTTCTTCGTTGCCTTTGCAAGTTTCTTGTCCACATCCTCGGTGATATCCGAGGGTATGGAATCAGCTCTGCTCCCGGCATCTCCCAGATCCTCTATCAGGGAATCCAGTATTGCCTTAGTATCATCCCAGGTAGCCGCCGTTGCCTTTTCAAGGTTATCCAGGCGGTCGTAGATGGATCCAAGCTTATCGGAAATGGTCTGGAACCTTGAGGCGAGTCCGGTCAGACCCAGCTTATTGAGCTCAACTATTACCTTGTCCACAGACTCCTTCGTCTTACCGATGGCAGCCTTGTCCTTGTCCAGCTTATTGTCCACATAGTCGTTGAAGCTTGCCATGCTGGAGCGGGCGTCCTCAAGATCTCCCCTGACGGTCTTCGAATTTGAGGATACGGAGTTTGCGATCTTCTTTATATTCTTGTTGATGGAGTCGGCATCGGAAGAGCTGGGCACCTTTTTCTCCGCCGAGTCGAGGAGATTGTCTCCGATCTCCAGAGTCTTCTGAGAGCTTCCCACAAGGTCATCGGAGGTCTGGAGCAGTTCCTGTGCCGCAACGGAAAGTCCAACCGCTGCATTGATGGTGGCGATGGTGCCGTCCAGATCCTCTCCCAGCCGGGTCATCTTCCTGCCCAGATCGGTGAACACATCCTGTGGATCCAGACTGTTTGAATCGGCCGCCTCAGCCGCCTCTGCCACATACTGTCCGATGGTATTGATGAAGGCCTCGTTGATCTTATCCCTAAGGAGTTTCCTCAGAGTGTCGGTGACCTTGTTGGCGATGGCATTCTTCTTGTCGTTTTCGTAGTAGAGGATCCGGGGATTCTTCAGTTCACCCGTTGTGAAACTCAGGACCCTGGCAGTGAAGTCCTCAGGTACGACGACAGCCGCATAGCATTTGCCGGACCTGACTCCCTCGAGGGCATCTTCCCTTGTTTTGAGTAGCTGCCAGTCGATCTGATCGTTGGCTTCCACCTCTTTTCTGAAGGTGTCGCCTACATTGAGCTCAAGGCCCAGGGCTTCCATGCCCTCATCCTCGATCACGACGGCTATGGGGATGTTGCCTGTAGCTTCCTTCTCGAAGGGATCCCAGTTGGACAGGATGTTGAACCATGTGAAAACAGAGGGGATGACTATAAGCCCCAGAAGAACCACTATGCCGACCACGCTCGCCGTAAGGCGTCTGAAATCGTGGAGGATGATGTTAAGAACGTTCCTCATTCTCACCCTCCAGTCTTTTCAGGATGTCCTCGGTCTTATCCATTCCCGGGAGCAGACCATCGAACTCCTCTTCTTCACCCGTCATGTCCTTCACGCTTCTGGTGACGATATGATCCATGTATTCCACACTGATAAGATAGGCACACACAAGGAACATGGCCAGGAGCCATATTCCCAGGAAGGCCACCTTATCGCTTTCTGTCAGTCTTCTGATCGCCTCAAGAGCAAAGGGCATTATGACCAGTATTATGATCCCGACCCTGATCCTCTTCTTGCTCCTCTCATGCATACCACGGGCATACTCGATTATTCCCGAACGGAGTTTTTCGTAACGGGTGTTCTGTCTGTCAGTCATTTAGAACACCTCCGTTTCTCTCATCTTATCGTTCATATACTGTTTCACACCTGCGAAAGGCTTTCGGACGAATACGCCGATAATGACAGCAACCACGAAGAAGATGAGCAGTTTGCCCATGAATATGAAGTAATCGTGTTCGTACATCCCGCTTATGGTTTCCCTCATAGCGTTTATGGCATAGGGGAATGGGAAGAACCTGTATATCTTGTCGAATACGGGTGGCAGTATCTCTATGGGGAAGGTCCCGCTGGAACCGGCTATCTGGATCATCATGATGACGACGGCTGCCGCTCTTCCCACGTCTCCAAAGGCAACGGTAAGGGCATATATGAGCATGACGAATACCATGCTGGTCACCGCCGCCGTAAGCCACATGAGCCATGGATGTTCCGGCCTGCATCCCAGAAGGAAGATGTTTCCCGCCACTACGACTGCAGCCTGCACCTGTCCTATGAGGAAGAAGAGCAGGAATCGTCCGAAGAAGGTCTGGGTCTCACCGGCCTGAGGGAATTCTCTCCTATCGACACCGGTCCTGAGCAGGGTGACAAGCATGACCGCCCCTACCCATAGGGCTATCATGGTATAGAAGGGAGTCATGGCTTCTCCATAACACTGTACTGTATATATCTTCTCCACCTTGACGTCCACAAGATCAGCGAAGAACCTGCCGTATCTGTCCGGATCTCCTCCCAGGATCTCCAGAAGAAGTTCCGTCTTATCGTTCCCCTCTGCATCCTGGATCTGTTGGATCAGGTCATCCAGTTTCTCTTCAAGCGGCGTCAGGACCTTCTTGAGCTGGACCAGGGATACTTCAAGACTGTCCGTAGTATCCCCTGCCGATACTATGACGGGATCTATGTCATCGATAACGGTCTTTGCCGTTGTCAGAAGGGGTTTGATCTCTTCGACGGCATTCTTGATGTCATCGACCATCCTCTTGAAGGCAGGTTTCAGCGCCTCGCTGAACAGCTTATTCAGTTCATCGAGGTCGTCTGAAATGGCTTCATCCATATCTCTTGCCAGCGGTATGGTATGGGCGATCCTGCTTATGTTATCGGCCCGGGCTATCATGGTGTCCAATACCGATGCTGTGACCTTGGCTCCCGTTGTCTTAGGGTCATCCGGGATCAGGGATCTTAAGTTCTGCAGTATGGTCAGGATCTCGTCAGCCCTGTCCGCCACATCTTCTGCCAGCTTTTCTCTTTGCGTATCGTCGCCGGCGTTGTGCATGGCCTGGAAGGCTTCATCCAGTTCCGTCAGAGCTGTCTTGAGTTCCTTTGCCTTTTCATCCAGGGCTTTCTTGACGTCGTCAGCCGATTTTTTTGCCTGCTTGTACGCGGCCCGGGCCTCTGCGATCCTGGTGCTGTTTGCCTTTCTCTTCTTCTTGAGGGAACTCTCCGCACCGCTCAGATCTTCTTTGATATTCCCGCTCGTAGAGATCAGTATATCTATGGAGTCGTTGAAATCACCGAGGGCATCTCTGGACTGGATCAGCTGCTCCATGGCGGTCTGAGCCGCATCGTCCCCCTTGAATATATCCGGGACCCTGGCGGCATCTTTATAGAAGTCTCTGAATACGACCTGGAGGTATTCTCCGTTTATATCAGCAAGAAGATCGTCCATTGCCAGACCTATGATCTTGGGCGCAGGAGCGTTCATCTTTTCGTTGATGTAATAGGTGATGGGAGGATCCTCGTTTGAGATGGCTCTGTTGAAGTCGTGCATGTCCCGCGTGAATCCGTCTTCGAAGATGACGGCAGCGTAGTACTTGCCCGATTCCACCCCCTCCTCGGCTTCTCTTGCGCTTCCGATGATCGTCCAACCATGGTCATCTCTCTTCTCGATGCGATCCATCACTTCCCTTGAGCTGTTTATATACTTTCCTCCCGGGCCATCTATCCCCTGGTCTCTGGTGGCGACGGCTACCGGGATGCCATCCGTATTGCCGTAGGGATCCCAGTTGGCGTAGATATTTATCCATGCATAAAGAGATGGCAACGTTCCCATTGCCACTACAATGATTATAACGAAGAGATGCTTCGATATGGATCTGATGTCATTTGTGAAGATGCTGAATACAGTTTTCATTCATTCACATCCCGGTCCTTTTTCTCGTTGCTGTCCTCTTCCCTGTTGATCTCATTAAGGTAACCTGCAGTGATCATACCTGCCGGAAGCGCAACTACCGCGACTCCTGCCAATGCGGATATCACGGTGATCATCTTGCCCATCATAGTCGTGGCGATAATATCCCCATAGCCTACTGTAGTCAGCAGTATGACGGCCCAGTATACGGCATCGAAGAAATTTTCGAAATTGTAGGGCTCGACCTGGAATAGGATCGCTGCGGAAACAAATATGTATCCTATAGTCAGCATCAGCACCATGATGAATGCGTGTTTCTGCCTGCGGAATACGTTGCCTATGATCCTGATGTTCCTGGAGTAACGGAAGATTCTGACGATCCTCAGTACCCTCAGAGCCCTCATCAGCCTTACCATCCTGAAAAGCTTCAGAGTAGAGTTGATCGATAAAAGCGGCGGCAGGATAGAGAGAAGATCGATCATTGCCATGGGTGTAAGGGGGTATCTGATGAAGGATGCCGGGCCTTGTTTTTTCAGTTTGAAATCGGCTGTCATCCATCTCAGAACATAGTCGCCGGCGAAGATCAGGGCTGTACCCAGGTCGATGAACCTTATCTCCGTCGACGGCTCCTTCACGACAAGGGGAAGGAAACTGAGCAGTATCAAAACCACCATGATAAGATCATAGATGTTCGCCGCCTTGTTCGCCTGGGATCCGGGCTCTATTATGTTGTAGATCCGTTCTCTCATTTTCTGTTTCTATCCACTTTAACAACTTTGTTATTATATCACAGTTCAGCCCTTGGACTGCTCCACCTCCTCGATATCCTTCTGGGAGGCAGATTTGAGAGAGTATGTATCGAATGCGGGTTCATTGGGCAGCTGGATCTGGATCCGGTTGATCTTGTCCAGGCGTATGTTGCCTTTTCTCATATGCAGATCGAACACGTGCCCTCCCTTGAGTCGATCATCCGACAGGAAGTGGAGGTGCCAGCCGGGCGCATTGATACCATCCATATAATCCGGGTAGTATACGCAGACCATGGTTCCCCGAATATTCTCGAAGTGGAATTCCTTCTGGGTATTGCTCAGGATATCCTTGAGATCTACGTGGTGGGAGCGGTATGCCGATTCGGATCTGGCATCGACCCGTGCGAATTCCCCGTCTATCCTTGCTACATGCATGCTGTTGAGGCCAAAGTCTTCCTCGATCTTCAGGTCCAGCTGCTCCTTAAGGATATCTATATCGGTCATCTCTCCAAGGTCGAAGGTCCGGTCTCCATTGAACCTGGACACGGCTGCGAAGGGCACGCCCATCGAGGGCGGTATTTCCGTGACCGATCCGTCTTCCGTTGCTCTGTAACAGTGTCCATCCAGAACGATCATCTCCCCGTCAACATCTTCGAAGGTGCCAAGTCCTATATCCCCTTTTCCCAGAAGCTCCTCCACGCTTACGACTTTGCGGGAATAGCCCAGGGCCAGAGCCTGGAGTGTCGCCACCTGATACATGCGATTGCTCTTCATAATATCTCTCTTTCGTCCCTTATGATTCCGATTGTCTTCCACTTTATATTATAGAATCACCACCCTTTCCTTTCAATCACTTCGTATCAAATGGCCTGACCTGTGAGGCTTTACATTTGTTGAATTGCTTGATATTCTGAATCAAAGACTGCCGGCACTGACAGGGGCGATCATGCGCCACAGGAGAAAAACCAGGGAGGTCTGATATGGACCACATGGACAGATATGAACAATGGATTGAGAATCTACCCGAAGATGATCCTCTCCACAGGGAACTCTCATCGATAACCGATCCCGCACAGATCGAGGATCGATTCTTCCGGGATATTTCATTTGGGACAGCAGGCCTACGGGGCAAGGTCGGCGCCGGCACCAATCGGATGAACCGACTCACCGTCGGTCGGGCAGCCCGCGGCATCGCTGATTTTATCGTGAGCAAAGGCAATGCCGCCATGGACAGAGGCGTCGTCATCGCCCATGACCCCCGCCACTTTTCCGAAGACTTCTGCCGGCTTTCTGCCGCTATCCTGGCCTCTCGGGGCATACATGTCTACATCTTCGACGGGATGCGCCCAACTCCTCAGCTGGCCTACATGATCCGCCGGCTTAGGGCCATCTGCGGCATCAACGTTACAGCCTCTCACAATCCCAGGGAGTACAACGGCTACAAGGTCTACTGGGAGGATGGCTGCCAGGTGTCGTCAGAGATCGCCGACGCCATGAGTCAGGCTATTGAGAAGGTGGATATCTGGCGTGATCTTCCGGACCGGGATCAGGACGAACTGCCGGCCGACGATCTGATCACTCTGCTGGACCCCTCCTACGATCGGGAATATCTGGATAAGATCGAGAGTCTGGCCATCCACGGATGCAAAGGCAACGCAGCTTCAGATAACGAGCTGGATCTCTCCATACCCATGGTCTACACACCGCTGAACGGTTGCGGTGCTGTGCCTTTTTCTCAGATGCTCTCGGATCGCGGCTTTACAAACTGGATCATGGTCCCGGAGCAGAAGGATCCGGATCCTGATTTCACCACCGTCGGATATCCAAATCCGGAGGACCCAAAAGCCTTTGCCCTCAGCGAAAAATACGGTGCCCAGATCGGCGCGGAACTTCTTCTCGCCACCGATCCCGACGCTGATAGATTCGCCATCGAGGTCCCGGGCCCCGATGGAAACTACATTCCTCTCAACGGCAATCAGACCGGCTATCTGCTGGTCAACTACATACTTGAAGGTCTCAAAGAGTCGGATCGGCTCCCGGAAAAAGGCGCTATGGTCAAATCCATAGTCACCTCCGATCTTTCAGGGATCATATGCTCATCTTACGGTGTCGAGATGTTCGAGACCCTGACCGGATTCAAGAACATCTGCGGCAAGATCCCCTGGCTGCAGGAGCACGGATATACCTATCTCTTCGGTTACGAGGAATCCATCGGCTATGCACCCTGTGTCGATATCAGGGACAAGGACGGCATTTCAACCGGCATGCTCGTCGCCGAAGCTGCAGCATGGTACCGGGCCCGGGGCAGGAGCCTCTGGGATGTGCTCCAGGATATCTACGCCCGCTACGGATACTACGCAGAAGATGCCCACTCAACGGTGCTTGAAGGTGTCTCGGGGATGGCGAGGATCGGCCGTATGATGGACTGGCTCAGGACGAAGACTCCAACCTCCATCTGCGGTATCCCCGTTAAAAAAACCATCGATTATATCGATGGTCATGATGACATCCCTCCGCAGAACGCAATGCGCCTCTTCCTGGACAACGGCAGCTGGATCGCTATTCGCCCCAGCGGCACCGAGCCCAAGATCAAATACTATTTCTATTCCTGTCAGGATTCGGCGGAAGAAGCCGCTTCAGTAAACTCCCGGATCCGGGATGAAGTAGTCGCTCTCGTCCAATCTGTAGACTGATCATCCAGGTTCAGTACTCCAGGTAGGTATTCATATACTCTTCCCACACTTCATCAGGCACCAGTCTGCCCCCTGTGGCCCAGCAGATGTGTGTTGCCTTTGCACCCTCCCCTTCTGCCAGTCTGCATGGTCCGATGAAAGCCGCACAGCTCGAGGGCTCGATGAGTATGTCCTCGGTCTCCTTCAGCATCCTCATATAGTCGTAGAGCCTTCCGTCCTCAACGGTCAGATCTGCCGATATGATATTGCGGCAGACTCTGGTCACGAATCCCGAGGGACTTGCACAGGCGAGACCGTCGGCGTGGGACATGCCGCTTATACCGAAGTCGGAAACGTTCACATCCTCGTACCTGTCCGATGCGCAGCCGATGAGCACTGAGGGGAACAGTGTCGGTTCGCAGAAATATATGCGCACATCATCTCCGAATCTTTCCTTGAGCCCGTAGCAGATGCCCCCGGGAGCACCGCCTACTCCGCAGGGGATGTAGACTGCCAGCGGATGCTCCCCATCGACTGTTATGCCCATTTCATCAAGCTGCTTTTTCAGCCTGGATGCGGCCACCGCATATCCTGTAAACAGATCTACAGAGTGCTCGTCATCTACGAAGTAACTCATAGGATCCTCATCGGACATACGCCTTCCCTCGGCGACGGCTGCCGAATAATCATCCTCGTATTCAATGACTTCCACCCCCTTTGACCGGAGCAGATCCTTCTTCCACTGTCTCGCATCGGCGGACATGTGGACCTTGACCCTGAATCCCAGATGGGCGCTCATGATTCCTATGGAAAGGCCAAGGTTACCCGTCGATCCCACCTGGACCGTGTACCGGCCGAAGAACTCTTTCATATCATCGTCGGCGAATCTCTCATAGCTGGCGCCCGGCTCGATCATGCCCTCCTCAAGGGCCAGATCCTCTGCGTGTTTCAGCACTTCATGGATCCCTCCTCTGGCCTTGACCGAGCCTGCTATGGGAAGGTGGCTGTCCATCTTGAGCATGAGTCTTCCCGGGATCTTCACTTTGAACCTGACCTCCAGTGCCTCTCTCATTCTTTCGATCTCGACCAGCGGAGATTCGATGAGGCCACCCTCTGGGATCGTCTCAGGGAAACACTTCATTATGTAAGGAGCGAACCTTTCGAGCCTCCTGCCTGCCTCCTGTATATCATCGGGCGAAACATAGGCCTCTGTTGCCTTTTCGGCCTCCGCCCAGGGCAGGTATCTGTCGTTGAGCCATATGGTCTCTCTGAGATCTGCAATGTCTCTGAAGACGGAGCTCTCATCTATCATCTTCTGTGCATATTCCTTTATGGGCATGACTTTTCCTCCATATATTTTCAGATGCATTCTACTATCATATGGGCAAATAGTCCAATTTGTGCTAAAGTTAAATACATGAAACTCAGTGAACTCGGAATAGGAAAAAAGGGACGCATAGAGAATGTTGCAGGGGGCGGTGCTCTCAGGCAGCATCTTCTTGATATGGGACTGATCCCGGGCGCTGAGGTGACTGCCGTCAAATTTGCTCCAATGGGAGATCCCATGGAGATCCGTATACACGACTATGAACTTACTCTGCGACTTGCAGACGCCCGGGAGATAACCGTGGAAGAGACCGGAGCTTCAGAGAGTTCTGCCGCCGATAGGATCCATCTCAAGGATGCATTGCCTTTGCGCAGGCGCAGTACGAAGCCAATACCCCACCCTGGACTCGGCGAGTCGGGTAAATTCCACCCAAAGGGCAGCGGGGATCCCCTTCCCGATGATGAGGTCCTGACCTTTGCCCTGGTAGGTAACCAGAACAGTGGCAAGACCACTCTATTCAATCAGCTTACGGGAACCAGTCAGCACGTGGGCAACTTCCCCGGTGTCACAGTGGACCGCAAGGACGGATCCATCCGCGGTCAGAGCAACACCATGGTCACCGACCTTCCCGGCATCTATTCCATGTCGCCATATTCCAACGAGGAGATCGTCTCCAGGAATTTCGTCATGGAGGATAAACCCAGGGCGATCATCAATATAGTCGACGCAACCAATATCGAGAGGAACCTCTATCTCACCATGCAGCTTCTGGAGATGGATGTTCCCGTAGTCGTTGCACTCAACATGATGGATGAGCTTACGGGAAACGGCGGAAGCGTAGACATCAACGACATGGAGGAACTGCTGGGCACTCCCGTGGTCCCCATATCCGCCGCCAAGCGTCAGGGCATAGACGAACTGGTGGATCATGCCATTCATATAGCCAAATATCAGGAGAAACCTCTCCCTCAGGATTTCTGCGGTCAGGATGACAATGGCGGTGCGGTCCATCGCTGTCTCCACGCTGTCCGCCACCTGATCCACGATCACGCGGATACTGCCGGCATCCCGGTCCGATTCGCCGCAAGCAAGATAATCGAGGGAGATGAACAGATACTGGAGCGGCTCAAGTTGGATCAGAACGAGAAGGAAATGCTGGAACACATCGTTCTGCAGATGGAGAAGGAGCGGGGCCTGGACCGCAGCGCTGCCATGGCCGACATGAGGTTCTCCTTCATCAGGAAGGTCTGCGACAGGTGTGTAAGCAAACCTCATGAGAGCAGAGAAATGCTCATGACCCAGTCCATAGACAGGATCCTCACGGGCAAGTGGACGGCTATTCCCATCTTCATCGCCATAATGGGTCTGGTCTTCTTCCTGACATTCAACGTAATAGGCGCCTGGCTCCAGACGGCGATGGCCATCGGCATCGATTCCCTGATGAAGGTGACGGATCGCGCCATGGTAGCTACAGGAGTCAACGAGGCTATAAGAGGACTTGTAATAGACGGTATATTCACCGGAGTGGGAAGTGTTCTGAGTTTCCTTCCAATCATCGTGACCATGTTCTTCTTCCTGTCCCTTCTCGAGGACAGCGGCTACATAGCCAGAGTCGCGTTTTTCATGGATACGACCCTGAGGAAGCTGGGTCTTTCGGGACGGAGCATTGTCCCCATGCTCATCGGATTCGGCTGCACCGTGCCGGCTGTCATGGCTACACGCACCCTGCCATCGGAGAGAGACCGTAAGATGACCATACTGCTCACACCATTTATGAGCTGCACGGCCAAGCTGCCTATATACGCATTTTTTATCAACGCGTTTTTCGCAGAGCATAAGGCTCTGATAATGATCGGCCTCTATGTGCTCGGAATTATCGTCGGCATTCTCGCCGCCTTCCTCTACCGCAGGACCATCTGCAAAGGCGAGCCTATCCCCTTCGTCATGGAACTGCCAAACTACAGATTCCCGGGAGCGAGGAATGTATGCCAGCTCCTCTGGGAAAAGTCAAAGGATTTCCTTCAGAGGGCATTCTCAGTGATCCTCATTGCTACTATCATCGTGTGGTTCCTTCAGAGTTTCGACTTCAGATTCGATATGGTGGATAACTCGGAAGACAGCATCCTTGCTGCCGTCTCCGGATTCCTGGTGCCGATCTTCGCACCTGTGGGTCTGGGGGACTGGAGGATAATAACTGCACTCATCAGCGGCTTCATGGCCAAGGAAAGCGTGGTCTCCGTTCTGGGAGTCCTCTTCGGCGCCGCCTCAGGAATCAGCGGTGTCATGTCTCCCCTTACGGCCATGGCTCTTCTGGTCTTCAGCCTGCTCTATACACCCTGCGTTGCTGCCATCGCGTCAATAAGAAGGGAACTTGGCAATCGGTGGGCCCTGTATGTGGTGATCTGGCAGTGTGCCCTGGCATGGGCCGCCGCCCTTATCGTACGCCTCATAGGGATGGCTATGGTATGATCCTCACCCGACTGTCTGATAAGCAGAGGGACTGACTGTCTGATAAGCAGAGGGACTAAACGAAGAAGAATGCTGCGCCTATGATCACGTATGCTGAGACGAGCTGCAGTCCTTCGAGCCAGTTGGATTCGCCGTCTGAGGCGACCCGGTTGGCTATGAGTACCGATGCGGCAACCGCCACAAGCTCAAATGGCGTGAACACAATGCTCATGGGCTCGAAGAGCAGACTGAGCAGAACGAGAACGGGAATAACGAACAGGATGATCTGCAGACTGGAGCCGAGAGCGATCTCGACGGCTGCGTTCATCTTGTTTTTTATTGCCATGATTATGGCGCTGGAGTGCTCGGCTGCGTTGCCGATTATGGGCACCAGGATTATTCCAACGAAGGTCTTGGTGAGCCCTGCGCTTTCGGCCATGGGTTCTACCGTTCCCACGAAGATCTCGGAGAGTATGGCGATACAGATGGTCGCACCGACAAGCATTCCTATGGCCAGGGGCAGCTTCATCCTCGGCTTATCCCCTTCATCGCATACGATAGTCTCCTCGAAGAGATACCTGTGGGTCACGAAGGAAAAAACGAACTGCATGACGTAAATGAGCAGCATGAGCACCGCCGTTATGACACTCAGTCCCTCAAGCTGGGACGTCAGACTGGACTCGGGCATCGTGTGGGTGAAGATCGCCGGGATCGACAGCCCGAGAACTGCGAAGAGCAGCATGCTGGACGTGTTGTTGATAGAGTGAATGTTGAAGCTCTGAGTCTTGTGTTTGATCCCTCCGGCAAGCATGGACAGTCCAAGGACCAGCAGGATGTTTCCTATGACCGATCCTGCAAGAGAGGCCTTGACCACGTCGAACATGCCTGCCTTCATGGCCACAAAGGCAATGATGAGCTCAGTGGCGTTTCCGAAGGTAGCATTGAGCAGTCCTCCGATCTTCTGTCCCGTATAGCACGAGATCACGTCGGTGCTCATGCCCATGATCCCCGCCAGGGGTATGATAGCCAGCGCACTGAATACGAAGAGCATGGGATCGGAAAGCCCCATTGCCTTTCCTATTATGGTCACCGGCAGAAATATCAGCAATGCGTATAAGAACTTCATGGGAAACATTGTACCACAGGACCGAAGCTCTCGGGTATGAATAAATATTGAATCGCTTGTGACGTGCTCCCGCCGCTTAGATCCTGACGGATCTTGAAGCGGAGGCTTCTCGTTTGACCAGTCTTACGGTACGGCATTGTACGTATCTGCTGTAGCAGTCCGAGCTATCCCCGTGCGCCCCACGGTTCATATGGTTTGATCTAGTATCCTACTGCATATGTTATGCAGTCTTCTTCTGTTCCATCCGCAATAGCCTTCGTCCTTCGCCCAGGATATTGGCTGCTGCGTTTCCATCCCGGTCATGGTATTCCAGACACCAGTCACAGAACCAGACACGCACGCCCAGGTCTTTCACCTCCGGCACGATGTGCCCGCAGCCAGAACACATCTGGCTGGAGGGATACCACCTGTCGATCTTCACCAGTTTCCCGCCCCGATCCGCCAGTTTGTATTCCAGCATCCTTGTGAACATCCCCCAACCGTCATCATGCACGCTCTTGCCGAAATGCAAAGCCTTCGACATCCCCTGCATGTCCAGGTCCTCGATGCAGACCGCATCGTATTCCTCTGCGATCTCAAGGGACCTTTTGTGCAGGAAATCCTTTCGCTGGTTTGCGATCTTCTCATGGATCTTCGCCACCTTCACCTTTTGCTTCAGATAGTTGGCGGAGCCTTTCTGCATCTTCGACAGCCTCCGCTGCTCCCTGGCCAGTTTTTGCTCTGCCTGGCGGAAGTACTTCGGGTAGCCGCAGTGCTCTCCCTCGGATGTCACGTACAGGTCCGGCATGGAAAAGTCCAGCCCCAATACCCTGTCTATCTCCCGTTCGCCTATTTGGTTCTCATATTCGAACAGGATGCTGACATAATATTTGCCGCTGGGCACTCTCTTGACGGTGACGGACTTGAGGATCCACCCCTCCGGAATCTTTCGGTGCTGGCGGATCTTCACTTCTCCCAGTTTCGGCAGGCGGATCCTGCCGTTCTCCAGGCGGATGTTGTTGTTGACGTTCACTGTGGTGTAGGACTGCTTTCCGTGCCTTTTGCTTTTGAACCTGGGATAGCCGCTTTCTTTTCGTTTGAAAAAGTTCGTATAGGCGGTATCCAGATGGCGCAGGCTCTGCTGCAGGGCGATGCTGTCCACTTCCTTCAGGAATTCCTTTTCCTTCTTGAGGCTGGTCAGGTCCTTCGCGCAGGCATTGTAAGACATGCTCTGTTTACATTCCTCCCAGAGCTGTTTCTTCCTGTCCAGATAGTGGTTGTAGATCAGACGGACACAGCCGAAGGTTTTTCCCAATAGTTCCTTCTGCGTCCGGTTCGGATAGATCCGAAATTCAAATGCCCGATTCGCCATATGCCCCTTTTTGAGAACGTGCGTTCTTATTCCCTGGGTACATTGTAGCACTCTCGAACCGGCTTGTCCATCTCATATTTGTTCTGGTTTTGTATTTTGGGACAGTGGAAGCTGTCTGGAGCGAATTCATCCCGACCACTTACAGAAGTGGGGGTATTCTTCGCTGGGTTTAGATAAATAATGGAGATATAGAAAAAGAGGCGTTCACTGAGGAACGCCTCTTTTTCTCGGGTCCTATTTTACTATTACTCTGATCTTCTTGTATATACCGCTCTGACCATAGGCATATACGTAACAGCTTCCCTTGCCTTTGCCTACTATCTTGCCGCCCTTGATGATCGCCACGTTGGTGTTGGTCGATTCATATTTTATCCCTCTGTGCTTCTTGACCTTCTTGCCCTTTTGCTTGGCCTTGACCTTCAGAGACTTGCCTCTCTTGAGCTTCTTGGCCTTCTTCAGAACGGATTTCTTGACCGTCACCTTATTGTAGTTCTTGTACTTGCCACCCTTGGTCGCCACGTGGATGACCTTGGATGTGGAGACTACATTGTTTTTGCCGTCCAGTGCGACGATCATGAACTTATGATAGGTCCCCTTCTTGAGAGTGCTGTTTATTCTGCTTACGGTGAAGGATCTGGTTCCGCCATTGTTGATATTGGCCAGCCTGATCATCTTCTTGCCCTTACCGCATGCGTTACCGTATACGACATAATGGGTGGTTCCGGCCGGCGCATTCCAGTTGAGCCTGATGCTGTTCTTGCCCTGCTTGGTCGACCTCAGGGTCAGGGCTGAATACACCGTTCCTGCAGGCCCCTCTTCGCTTCCCGAAGTGGTTATGGCCCTGTCAGCTGCCGCCGCAGATGCGCCTCTGCCTGTTGGAGTACCGTTGGCACCCTTCTGATTGGGATCGCTTCCGTCTGCGGGTGTCAGCTTTGAGATCGGCTCAGTTCTGGTCTCGCCGCAAGTCGTGCATGTGAAGGTCTTCTCTCCCTCTTCTGTCGCAGTCGGCTCGATGGTGACAACGCCTTCATCCCACTTGTGGCCGAGGGCATCCGTATCTTCAGGAGCTACCAGGATCTCACCGCATACGGAACACTTGGTTCCAGCGGTCTTGCCGCCTTCTGTGCATGTGGCAGGAACTGCCGGGATTGTTTCTTCACTGTGTCCTTTGGCGTCGATCTTGGCGCCGGTTATGACGTCGTGGCAGCG
>Ga0256406_1003205_pt1 | contig 20833 bp, 15 predicted proteins | sample RumenRJG_03DNA_FD_185986 | JGI IMG/M metagenome (GOLD analysis project Ga0256406, IMG submission 185986) | Bovine rumen microbial communities from Lethbridge, Alberta, Canada - RJG_03 | ecosystem: Host-associated > Mammals > Digestive system > Stomach > Rumen | place: Canada: Alberta | collected... | reverse complement strand
TTGAGGAAATAGAGGTTTCCTGTATTGAACCATATAGTCAAGTAATGTTCCATCTGGGATACGAGTTTGATGAAAATGATGCACATGATGTGAAGTTATTGTGTGAGACACTTCATATCGAAATTCCCAATGAGTATAGATAACTGCAAATAACAGTTTGTAGGGGAGTTCTGATACTCCCCTATAAAAATGGCTATTTATCAACTGTTTGTTGTGACATAGCCTAAAACAATAAACATTCCCAAAAAAGAGAAAGGCCGTCGGCAATACCGACGGCCTTTTTAACAATTGTCGGGGTGAAAAGACTCGAACTTTCGACCCCTTGCACCCCATGCAAGTGCGCTAGCCAACTGCGCCACACCCCGAACAATTAATTGAAAATTGAGAATTGAAATTCGCATCCCATTTTCGGAGATTTCTGCTTTTGAAATCGGGTGCAAAAGTACTAACATTTTAGATACTGACCAAATTTTTTTTCAAGTTTTTTGATTTTTCCACAAACAACCATTAAGAATCAATGCGTTGCAGAAAAACAAATCGCCAGCGGCAAGTGCCACTGGCGATATAAATCGGAACAACAAGGTACTTGAAAATCGTGTTTTTCACTCCTCTACAACCACCATCAGTCGCGACACACCCGAAGCATTCGAGCAGCCACTGACACCGGCACATCCGTTGGCGATGATAACCTTGACCGTAGGCGGAATGAGGGGATAGAGGTAGGTCTGCAGCGACTGGATGCGCTGGTCGGTAAGAAGGCGATTGAAGGTGCGGTCGTCGGTGAGGTCGTTGGTGAGCGACATCTGAAGCGAAGTGGAGGGATTGTCATTCAGGAAACGGACGAGCGGAGCCAGTTTGTCCATGCCATAGTCGCTGAGCTCAATGTCGACATTGGGGCCGAAGAGGTCATCCAAATAGATGCGTTCACCCATAGGAAGACGGTCCATGCGCACATCGCGGCGCGCCTCGGAAATGAGAAGCTCGCCATCGGTCTTTTCAGTATTGACTGTTTCGAAGGCAACGAAGTAGTTGTCAAGTTGGAATGATAGGTCGTAGTACTGACCGCACTGGAGGTACATACGGTAGAAACCGTCTTGGTCGGTGAAGGTGTTGCAGACCACTTGGTCGCCTTGTCTGGCAGTAACGCGGACACCGGCAAGCGTATGCTCAAAGGGGTCGGTAACCAACCCCCAAAGGAGCACCCCGTCGAGGGCACCGACGAAGGAAAAAAGCTGCGAATCGGAAGAGCCAGCATTGCGCGAGGACACCCAATAGCCATAGCCCGAGGCAGTGTCGATGGCCATGTCGAAATCGTTTCCAGAGGCCACATTGAGGGGCTCCGGGAGTTTTTGCACACGGCTACGGCCGATGTTGAGCATTCCCACGGTGTCGCTCTGCACACGGTCGGAGATAAGGCGGGTGGCATAGATGTTATGCTTTCCACCATCGTCCTTATGTCCGTTGGAGGCAAAGAGGAGGCAGTCACGGTAGATGGAAGGTGTGATTTCGTCACCGGCGGTGTTGATGCGCTTGCCAAGGTTTTCGGGCTTGGCCCAGCGCTTGCCATCGAACTGCGAGTACCAAAGGTCATAGCCACCTTGACTGCGCGGCTTGTCGGCCGAGGAAAAAATCAAGATGTTGCCATCAGTGGTGAAGGTGGGATGATGGACGGTCATGCCCTTGCTGAAGAAGAATCCTGCACCGAGGCGTACCTGCTTGACAGAGTACTTGTCGCCCTCCTGGGTGCCGCAGTAGAGATAGGAACGGCCTTTCTTGTCGCGCAGGGTAAAATAGAGGTGCCCCGACTGGGGATGGCGGACTACATAGTCGATACCTTCGGCAAACTTGGAGAATGCAGTGTCGGCCCAGAATCCGAGGAGCTGCTGGCCGCTGCGCTGCGCCCGGAGGAGAACCTCGGAAGAGAAACAATAGAGGTTGCCGTCAACGACCGAGACATTGCTGACCCGCCCCGGAAGAACAGCCATTGACTGCTGGTTGGCCGAGAAGGCCGACTCCTGGGCATAACAAGGGGTGAGAATTGAAAATTGAAAATTGAAAATCAGGCTGACGCCTATGACGGTTAACCGATGGAGTTTATTTTTCATGCTTTCTCCTTTCTTTCTTTACGGCCACCAGCGCAAGGGGCAGCGCCTGGCTCATCTCATTGATATAGTGGAACTGAAGGCCGGCGAGGTAATTCTGTTCTATATCCTCGATGTCGCGGCGGTTCTCCTCGGAGAGAATGATGTCGGTGATACCGGCACGCTTGGCGGCCAATATCTTCTCCTTGATGCCGCCGACAGGTGTTACATTGCCGCGCAGGGTGATTTCACCAGTCATGGCCACGGTGGGCAACACCTTGCGGTGCGAGAAAGCCGAGAGCATGGCGACGAACATGGTGATGCCTGCCGAGGGGCCATCCTTGGGGGTGGCACCTTCGGGCACGTGGATGTGCAGGTTGCTTTCTTCGAGCTGCTTGGCATCGATACCAAACTGGGGAGCGTTGGACTTGATGTATTCGAATGCGAGGGTGGCAGACTCCTTCATCACATCACCGAGATTACCGGTCATGGAGAGGGTGCCCTTGCCCTTGCTGAGAGAGGCTTCGATGAAGAGTATCTCGCCACCGACGGGGGTCCAGGCTAGCCCCGTAACGACACCCTCGCGGGGCTGGCGCTGGCGGCGCTCGCTGTTGTGGATAGGTAGACCTAGCACCTGGTGCATTTCGGCGGCATCGACCGCAGCCTTGCTCTTGGTGCCGGTTTCGAGGAGAACCACACGGTGGCGCACCAGCTTGGAGAGCTGCTTCTCGAGCTGGCGCACTCCGGCCTCGCGGGTGTAGTCGTTGATGAGGGTGCGCAGCTGGTCGTCGGAGAAACGGAGGGTGCGGCCGTCCAGCACATTGTCGCGCATGACTCGCGGCAGGATGTGGCGGCGGGCTATCTCAAGCTTCTCCTCGATGACGTAGCCGGAGAAGTCGATGACCTCCATGCGGTCGAGCAGGGCGGGCGGTATGTCGGAGAGAGAGTTGGCTGTGGCGATGAAAAAGACATGGGAGAGGTCGTAGTCGAGGTCGACGTAGTTGTCGTGGAAGTGGCAGTTCTGCTCGGGGTCGAGCACTTCGAGCAGGGCGGAAGCGGGGTCTCCGTGGAAGGAGGCATGCTGCACCTTGTCGATTTCGTCGAGGACAAAGACCGGGTTGGAGGTCTTGGCCTTGACGATTTCCTGCATGATGCGGCCAGGCATGGCGCTGACGTAGGTGCGACGGTGGCCGCGTATCTCGGCCTCGTCGTGCAGGCCGCCGAGGGCTACGCGGCGGTAGGGACGGCTGAGGGCGTCGGCGATGGAGCGGCAGATGGAGGTCTTGCCGGTGCCGGGAGGGCCAACGAGGCAGAGCACCTGGGCTTTCGACTGGCGGCCGCGCTCGGCTTGGCGCTTGCGCACGGCGAGGTATTCTATGATGCGTTCCTTGACCTTCTTGATGCCGAAATGGTCGCGGTCGAGGATGCGGCGGGCTTCAGCAATGTCGTATGTCTCGGAGGTGGCGGTGGTCCAGGGGATGTCGAGGAGGGTCTCGAGGTAGGTGAACAGCACCGTGTAGTCGGACGACTGGGGGTGGATGCGGGCCATTTTGGAGAGTTCCTTGGAGAAAGCCTGCATGACGTACTCCGGCAGCTGGAGGCTGTCGGCGCGCTTGCGCAATTCCTCGACGTCAGGTGCAGCCTCTGGGTTGAGGGCTTGGGTGCCAAGTTCTTCCTGAATGACGCTCATCTGCTGGCGGAGATAGTACTCGCGCTGCTGGCGATCCAGCTCCTCGCGGGTCTTGGTGTCGATGGCGCGGCGCAGTTCGTCGAGGCCGCGGAGGGTGCTCAAGTGCTCGAGCATGAGGTCGACACGGGCGGGATAGTTGTCGCAGACTAGGAGGTCGTACTTCTGCTTGGCCTCGACGTCGAGGTGTGTGGCGGCGAAGTTGACGAAGATTTTGTCGCTGCCGATGCCGGCGAGCATGGGGGCTATGTCCTCGTCGCCCATACGCGGGCGCATGACCTCGATGAATTGCTTGCGGAGCAGCTTCATCTTGCGCTGGAAGTCGCGCGCGTCCATGCCGACGGTGGACTCGGGGGCCAAGGCGACGGTGCCGCGGAGGTAGGGAACCGTGGAGTTGATCCAGAGGGAGTGGCAGCGGGTGATGCCCTGAAGGATGGCGACCGAGATGTCGTCCCTGAAGGTAAACACCTTGAGAATCTTGGCGACCACACCCACGGGGCAGAGGTCGTGCATCGAGGGTTCCTCGACGTCGTTGAGCTGGGTGAAGACAGCCACGTGAGACTGCGTGCCGCCGAGGTCGTCCAAAAGGCGGCGCGACTTGGCACGCTGTGCCGCAATGGGGATGATGACGCCAGGGAAAAGCACCTGGTCCATCACCGGCAGCACAGCCAGTTCGGACTCGATGCTGTCGTCGGTGAGCAGCACGTCCTCGTCGATTGAATCAATCATCGGGACTATATTGGCGCGGACGTTGATGTCCTTGGATATCATATTGGCTAGGTCGTCGAGGGTCATTTTCTTCATATCGGTAGGCGGATGGTAGGTGTTCTGTTGGCAAATACAAGGGGTTCTCTAGGGCCGTTCTTCGTCTGTTCTTCGTCTGTTCTTCGTTTGTTCGTTCCTTTTTTCGCGGTCGGAGTGCCTGGCGCAGAGCCAACAGGTGGGTTGGAAATTTGCAAAAGTACGATTTTTTCCTGAATGGGGAGTGTTAATTATTTATAAAAGATGGTTATTCCTGAAAATAAACACGTTTCACACGTGGCGAAACGGCAGTGAGCATCTCGTAGGGGATGGTGCCGGCGGCGGCGGCGTTGCGTTGCAGCAGGTCGCCGTGGCCGAAGATGAGCACCGGGTCGCCCTCCTGGCACGGCACACCGGTAACATCGGCGAAACACATATCCATGCAGACACTGCCGATGAGCGGCACCTCGGCACCGCCCACCATCACACGCCCCTGCCCATGGCCCAGGTGGCGGTTGAGGCCGTCGGCATAGCCGATGGGGAGGATAGCGATGCGCGAAGGACGCTGGGCCTTCCAGCGGCAGTTGTAGCCCACGCTGTCGCCCGCCGGAATGTCCTTGAGCTGCGAGATGCGCGCCACGAGGTGGCTGACGGGCAGCAATGCCTGCTGCACCTCGGGCTGCGGTGCCACGCCGTAGAGGCCGATGCCAAGGCGCACCATATCCATCTGCGCCTCGGGGAAGCGCACAATGCCCGACGAGTTGAGCACGTGGCGCAGTATGCGCTGGTCGTTGGCCTTGGGAATCAGACTGTCGATCCGGTTGGCCCAGGCGGTGAATCTGCTGATTTGCTGACGGGTAAAGTGATCCATCTCCGCATCCTCACTGCAGGCCAGGTGGGTGAAGATGCTGCGCACCTGCAGGGCAGGGTGCAGCTCACCCAGACGGGCTGCAAGCGCCTCGATGTCAGCCTCGCCGAAGCCCAAACGGTGCATGCCGGTGTCGAACTCGAGGTGTATCGGGAACGCCTCGGTGGCATAGATGGTCGCGTGGCGCGCAAAGAGGTCGAGTATGCGGAAAGAATAGATGTCGGGCTCCAGCCGGTAGCGCACAATATCGTCGAAGGCGGCCTCCTCGGGGTTCATCACCATGATGGGCAGGGCAATGCCGTTGCGGCGCAGCTCGACCCCCTCGTCGGCATAGGCCACGGTGAGGTAGTCCACATGGTGCTGCTGCAACACCGAAGCCACCTCGGCCTTGCCGGCCCCGTAGGACGATGCCTTGACCATGGCCATGAGTTTGGTGGACGGCTTGATGTGCGAACGGAAATAATTGAGGTTGTGCACCATGGCGGACAGGTCAACTTCGAGAATGGTCTCATGCGAGCGGCGCTGCAGCAGCTTGGCCACCTTCTCGAACTCAAAGGCGCGAGCACCCTTGAGGAGAATGGTCTCGCTTTGGAAGAGGTTGAAATCGAAGTCGTTGATAAAGTCAGAGGTGGAGGCGTAGAACGTGGCGTTGAGCCCGGCGAAGCAGTCCTTCTGGCGGCTCAGGGCCGGCCCGATAGCCACCAGGCGGGTGATGCCTCGCTGCGCCAACAGGGCGGCCACCTGCATGTAGAGCTCGTTCTCAAGCATTCCCGTCTGGAAAAAATCGCTCAAGATGAGCGTTTTGTTGAAATGCCGGCGGTCGTGCTGCAGGAAATCGAGCGCGATGGAGAGCGAGTTGAAGTCGAGCGAATAGCTGTCGTTGATGAGCATGCAGTTGCCGATGGCGTCAATAATCTCAAGGCGCATCGTAACGGGCGTGAGTCGCGGCATGCGTTTCGAGATTTCCAACCCGCTGTAGCCAAGGTACACCATGAGTGCGAGGCAGTGCATGGCGTTTTCAATAGAAGCCTGGTCGGTGAAGGGTATCTGGAAATCCTCGCAACAGCCAGCACGGAAGGTGATGTTGGTGCCGCCGCGGCCATTTTCACTGACCCGGATAATCTGCACATCGTTCTCCTCGGAGGTACCCCAGGTGAAACGCTCGATGTTGCGGAAGCCCTCGATGGAACTGATGGCGTTGTGTATCTCCTTGTGATCGGTGCAGTAGATGAGGGTCTTGCAGTGGGTAAAAAGCTGCAGCTTTTCGGCAATCTTCTGCTGCCGCGTGAGGAAATGCTCGTCGTGGGCCTGGCCCACGTTGGTGAAGATGCCGACGGTGGGGTTGATGACATGGCGCAGATGCTCCATCTCGCCCGTCTCGGAGATGCCCGCCTCGAAGACTGCCATATCGGCCTCGGGCGAGAGCTGCCACACCGAAAGCGGGACACCTATCTGCGAGTTGTAGCTCTTGGGGCTGGCCACGATGCGGTGGTCATTCGAGAGGAGCTGCACTATCCAGTCCTTGACAACAGTCTTGCCGTTGCTGCCGGTAATGCCGATGACGGGGATGTCGAACTGGGCGCGGTGGTGGGCGGCCAAACGCTGCATCGCCCTCACCACATTGTCAACAGGCCAGTAGTTGGCATCGGCGTGCGAAGGATCGCAGTCCTCCGGCACTACAAAGTTGCGCACTCCGGCGGCATAAAGCTCGCTGATATATCGGCAGCCGCTGTTGTTCTTGGTGGGGATGGCAAAAAAGAGCGTTCCCTCCGGCGCCGACAGCTTGCGGCTGTCGGTCAGCAGGTGGAAGATATCGGCTTCGGGCAATGCCACTTGGGGAGCCCGAGACTTGATGATGGCGGCTATTTCAGATGCTTTCATGAGATTTGCTTTATCACGTGGTGCCCAATGCGGCAGTCGAGGCATCGGCGGCTGTTGCAATAGTTGGTTTTCAATTGGATAAGAGCCTGCGACTGGGCGGCATTGGCTGGCTGCAGCCCGGCATCGGTCCATTGGCGAACGATGCGGTTGTTCTCTGCGCCCATCTGCTCCAGCAGCGCCACTGCCTGATCCTTGTACTGCTGACTGCCCATCATCTCGCCGTAGACGAACAGCAGCGGCACCCAGGCATTGATAATCAACAGGTCGGCCTGCATGCGCCCCAGCTGCTTCACGGAGCTCTTGGGGGTCGGACGGTCGAAGTGATAGTGGTTATCCCAGTAGGGAGAGGCTTGGCAGTTAAACAGACGCGCAATGGCCGCAGCGTCCGTCATGGTGAGCAGCGTGGAGAAAAGGCTCGACGTGGAAGAGAGCAAATGCGCCATCTGGCTGATGCGGATGGTCGGGAAAGCCGACGGGCGCAGGCGGAAGAAACGCCAGAGATGACCATCGACGGGCACCAGCGAGGCACCAGCGCGCAGGGCCTCATAGTCGGACTGCAGCTGGCGGGGATAATCATCGTCGAAGTTGCCCTCCAACAAACCAGCCTGCCCCATGAGCAACGCCTCCAAGCGCTGGGGATTGTCCTTCCAGCGGGCCAACAGGCCGGGATTGGTGGCCTTGGCCAGGAGCTCGAACGGCAGGGCATTGACATTGCCACCGAAATAATGAGCCATCAGCCAATAGCAGGTCTGTTCCCATCCGCCACGGCTCTCGTCGAGCAGCCGACGCACCACCTCGGACTTGGCTTGGATGCGCTCCACTGTGAGACGGTCCAAGAACGAGTTGACCACCAGCGCCGGCACCTGCGGAAGACGCCTGGCGCAGGGGATGCCCTCGGCAATGGACGGCGTCATCAGAGAATCATAGTTGGCCACAATCGAGGGATGCAGGAAGCGGCACAACTCAAGGGTAGCCGGCGAGGTGCCGTTCTCCAGACGGATGTCGGCATCGTGCTCGTAGACCACATGGAGAACAACATTGTTGTATGCTTTGTCGGAAGAATGGCGATGGGCGTTCCAGTCGGAGCTACGGAGGTGAACCTCTATGTTGCCGGCCCACTCCACACCGCCAACGGCAATGCGAGCGTTGAAGAAATCGGGACCCGCATCGCGGTTGAGGGTTCCAGCACTCAAAACGACAACGGGCTGGCCATCAACGGTGGCCAGCCTCTTGTCCAGCATCTGGTGCTGCCATAGGTAGTGCAGGAACGCCTCGGTCATATTAACTGAACATTTCCTTCATTTTGTCGAAGAAACCTCGTTCCTGCTTGGTGGGGTTGGGCTGGAAGTTGGGATGCTTACCCAACTCCTCGAGCATTTTTTTCTCTTCTTTGGAGAGGTCTTTGGGAACCCACACATTGAGGCTCACCAGAAGGTCGCCACGGCCATAGCCGTTGACCACCGGCAATCCCTTTCCGCGCAGGCGAACCACGCGCCCCGACGGAGTGCCGGCATCAATCTTTATTTTCACCTTGCCGTTGAGGGTGGGTATCTCGACAGAAGCACCGAGGGCTGCATCGGCAAAGGTAATGAAGGCGTTGTAGTAAAGGTTGGCATCCTGGCGCTCGAAGATTTCATGCTCCACCTCCTCAACCAGCACGATGAGGTCGCCTGGCACTCCGCCACGCGGGGCGGCATTACCCTGGCCCGACACGGCGAACTGCATGCCATCCTGCACACCGGCGGGGATGTTGATGGTGATAATCTCCTCACTCTTGACAATGCCGTCGCCATGACAATCGTGGCATTTGTCCTTCACAATGCGCCCCTCGCCTCCGCAGTTGGGGCAGGCACTTTGGGTCTGCATCATACCGAGCATGGTACGTTTGGTTTCCATGACCACTCCCGTGCCGTGGCAGTGGGGACAGGTCTCCAACTTGCCGTCACGCGAGCCGCTGCCGTTACATGTCTTGCACGGCACATACTTGCTGACTTTGATTTTCTTCTCGCAGCCACAATCAATCTCTTCGAGGGTGAGCTTGACTTTGATGCGCAGGTTGCTTCCCCGCATGACACGCCGTTGCGCGCCGCCGCCTCCAAAGCCGCTGAAACCACGGAAACCACCACCTCCAAAGAGGTCGCCGAAGATGCTGCCGAACTGGGAGAAGATGTCGTTCATATCCATACCACCTTGACCATAGGCGCCATCGACGCCGGCATGGCCAAACTGGTCATATCGAGCTTTCTTGTCGGGGTTGCTGAGCACATCGTATGCCTCGGCAGCCTCCTTGAACTTCTCCTCGGCCTCTTTGTCGCCTGGGTTGCGGTCAGGGTGATACTGCAAAGCCAACTTGCGGTAAGCCTTCTTCAACTCATCGGCAGTAGCACTTTTGCTTACTCCGAGTATCTCGTAATAATCTCTTTTAGTTGCCATAACTTTAACTCATAACTAGCAGGCCACAACCACTTTGGCGTAGCGGAGGACCTTGTCGTTGAGATAGTAGCCCTTCTCCACCACATCCATGACGAGCCCTTTCTGGTCTGCATCGGTGGCAGGAATCTGGGTAACAGCCTCGTGGAGATTCTCGTCGAACTTCTCGCCCTTGGCCTCCATGGCCTTGAGGCCCTTCTGCTCCAAAATCTTAATCATCTTATTGTAAATAAGCAGGATACCCTCCTCCTCGCCAAGAGCCGACAGTGCTCGCTCGAAGTCATCGATGACAGGCAGGATGGCCTTCATCATCTCGCGGCTGCCATTGATCAGCAGGTCGGCTTTCTCCTGGTTAGTACGCTTGCGGTAGTTCTCATACTCGGAATAGAGGCGGAGGTACTTGTCGTTTAGCTCGGCCAGTTTCTCGCCCATTTCCTGTACCTTTTCAGTTTCGGTAGCCTCGGCGGGCTCGTTGGTATCGGGTTCGGCAGACTGCTCCACCTCGGCCACTTGCTCCTCTATGGGTTCTGTCTCTTTGCTGTGTTTATCTTTATTGCTCATAAGGGTAGTTCATTTGTTTTTACACTATAATATACAAAAAGACTGCCATTGGCAGTCGGACTGACATTTTGTCACCATACGAAAACATCCTCCGGACGCCGGGGTCGTCGCTGAGGTAACCAACGGAAGCCTTTGATACGTTTCCACTCGTCGGGCACACTCAACACAGGATAGGTTTTCATATCGGGCTTGTCGTAGGTAACCACACGTTCCGGTGCGCGGGCTGTGTCGAAGTAGATGCGCATCGAAGTGCCCACTCCAACATTGGCCCCAACAAGGGCTGTACGGCCAGCAGTGTCGCTCTCGGTGATGTAATAGACCATTTCGGCATTGCCCACTATGTCGGCATACTGCGGTTCACCAGCCTTGAAGTAGACAATCCCTTGACGCCCCTTCAGCTGGTTGAATTTCTCACGGTCTACCTGCTGCAGGGCGAAACAGTTGCTGCGTAGGTACGCCCGTCGAGTACCAGCAGAGTCATGAAGTATCTCGATAGTATCCGCCGTACACTGATAGTGGCTGTACCACAAGACAGGATCAACAAAGAGCGAGAGCAAGGAGTCGGGAGCAGAATAGAAGGCAGAGTCGCACATGGCCTGAGCATCACGGCGATAGACCTTTACCTTGCGGCTGGCGCGGACAGAGTGCAGGCGATTACTGTCGTCGGTGGTTACGTATACCGTGTCGGCATGCAGGTAGAGGGTGTCGCCCTGGTCGACAAACCGCACCAAGGCCCGGTTAGTAACAAAGGAATAGTTGTCGGCTTGGCTGGTCTCACCATAGTGGCCCGAGCAGAAAATGTTGTTGGATGAATCAACGATGAGCACGTTACCAAACGCCTTGCCGAATCGCTGTTGGTCGTCATAGAAGAGAGTGTCGCTCTCTATCATCTGTCCCTTGCCGTCGACATGCGAGGCCCGGTAGGATACAGCATAACGGGTGGCGGTGTTGTAGTCGCCCAGTTCGCTATAGATGACAGAAGAGTCGCTGTAGATAGTGGTGGGGCTTTCAAAGTGGGCCACTTCAGTACGAGTATTGTAAACAAGGGTATCGGTGTAGAGAACCATAGATGTATCAGTCAGAACAACATCAGTATAGATATAGAACTCCTTGAGGTCGGAGTTATATTGTCCCTGACGACTGAAGAGGGTTTGATTGCCACTGACGCCATGCCCCCAACGGGTATAATAAGCGGTAGCATTGTTGCGCTCGTAGGTAATGTGGTCGGCGATAAGCGAAGTCTGCCCGTCGACAAGGGTAACGGTGTCATCCCAAATGTCCACGATGCGGGTGTTGCCGTCATAATAGAGCACATCGCCATAAATATATGTGGTGTCGGAAAGGGTGATGACCACGTCGCCGAAGGCAGTAAAGCTGTTCTCTCGGGTGTTAAAATGAGCGGAGTCGGAAGTGAGCGTCATACCCTCATGGGTGGCCTTTACACCACGGTAGAGTATCCAAATGTTGCCGTCATCAGGATCGCGAGAACCCATGCCGGCAGAGTATTCAATCAACTTCTGGGCGCCGCAGGAAACTGCGACGCCCAGAAGTAATGTTGTTATTGCAAATATCTTTCTCAAGGCTTACTTCTGTACGCGTGAGCCGAGACGATCCATTGCGCAACGGAAGCCAATCCACGAGGTGGACTTGTCCTGATCATAATAGCGACGGGTGCTGGACTGGAGGTAATAGGCACGATCCTTCCAACTGCCACCCTTCACCACACGAACCTTGTTGTTAACCAGCGAGGTGGTCTTTTCCTCCTTGCCAGTTACATGGCGACGGTACATCTGGTTGGTGTTGTAGTCCTCGCCACTGAGCTGGGCACCATCTTCTTCGATCTCGTCCTCATCAGCATATTCAGAGGTGCTGTCATCATCCCCCTCGCCTTCTTCTCCGTCCTCGGAATCCTTCCACATCTTGCCATCAAGGTTGGAGGAGCGGTCACCATCAAGGAAATTGACATTGTCAGCCTGACGGTAGTTACGGCGGTTCATCTGGTAGTCCTCTTCCTCGTACTGCATCAGACCGTCTTCACCGATGAGAATCTCATTCTCCTCATCACGGACGGGTTTGCGATAGATGTTACCGCGATAGGGGTCAACATCATCAGCGCCAACGGGGCTGACAGTCTTACGATAGACATCCATGCACCACTCGCTGACATTGCCGGCCATGTTGTAGAGGCCATAGTCGTTGGGGAAGTACCACTTGACGGGGCAGGTGTAATCCCAGCCATCGTTGAGGTTGCCGGCCACACCCATAGCATCGCCGCGGGTACGCTTGAAGTTGGCCAGGAACTGACCATAGTATTTCTTGTTAGAGGAGCGGAGGCTCTGACCAGCCCAGGGGTAGGTCTTATGCTCGGTTACACGCTCGTCGTAGGTGTTTCCGATATGGCCGAGGGCAGCAAACTCCCACTCTGCCTCGGTCGGGAGGCGATAGTAAGGATAGAGGATACCATCGGACTTGCGCACCTGACGGTCTTCACCACCGGCATTGGGATCAAGGTTGGTGATGCCTCTCTTTGTCTCACCTTCATAGAGGCCGGCGAGGTATACATCGGTCTGGAAGGCACCGGTTCCGAGGTTTTCCTGATCAAGTTCTATGATACCCATGTCGACGAGGAGTTTCTCGTTGACGCGGTCGGTACGCCATGTGCAGAAGGACTGGGCCTGCTCCCAAGTAACACCCACCACCGGATACTCCTGATAGGAGGGGCTCTGGAAATAGTAGTCGACAAAACTTTCGCGCCAAGCGAGTTTGTCGCGCCAAGTGGCGGTGTCGGGCATGATGGCGATAACCTTCTCCGGATACTCCTCACCGTAAGCGCGCTGCATCCAGTAGACGAATTCTCCATAGGATTTGTTGCTGACCTCGGTCTCATCCATATAGAAGGAAGAGACGGTTACAGTATGGGCAACGTTGTCCCATGAGTAGCGGGTGTCCTCGGTAACATGGCCCATAACGAACGAGCCGCCCTCGATGAAGACGAGGCCGGGGGCTGTCTGTTGATTGGTGCGGTCGGAGACATCGTAGCCACCCCAGGTGGGGTCGTTGTATTTCCAACCGGTTACGTCAGATTTGCCGCTCTTGTTGGAGCAGGCGGCAAGCATTACTGTAGTGGCAAGTGCCAGACATGCGAATCTGAGAGCTTTCATAATGTGTATTGTATTTTTGTATTATTCTATATTAACGAAAAAGTCGTTTTTTTGTTTCATTTTTTTAGAAAGAGGGACAACGGATGGCGCGGACCTTCTTTTTCTGCTCGGGGACGGGCAACAGGAATCCAACCGTGAGCTCGTGGGCACCCGCCGTGGCGTTGGCCAATTTGGAGACGGTTACGTCGTAGGAATAGCCAACCTTGAAGTGATCGTGCTGGAAGCCGGCCTGGAAGATGAACGCATCGGGATTTTCGAGGCCATGGCGGAACCATACGCCGACGAGGAACGGCTGCCAGTCGAGGTAAACACCATAATTGAAGTAGTTGAAGCCATTTTGGAGCTGATAGACTACATTGGGCGAAATGATGGGCGATCCAAGACCGAGCGACGACTGGCGACGGCTTTCTTCTGCCACGTTTATCATGCCTCCAGCGTGGATGGTGAATTTCATGGGAACAGGATCCTCTGAATAGAACGCCTGGTTGGGCTGGGTGAGGTGGGCTGCGGCGAGGCCGGCATACCACTGCGAACCACTGACCAAAAGACCGGCATGGAAGTCGGGACTCCATTTGGTGAGTTTATCGGGAGGAGTAGCACCCGTGGGGTAGGAGAAGCCCATCCGGGCATCTATTTGATCCGGGAAGAGGCAGTACTCATCCCAATTGAGATGCATGTTGACGATGGTGGCTTGCAAAGCGGCACTGACGTAAATGTCACGGCTAATCTGGAAACGGAAGGCATACATGGCACCGAACATCGAGGTGGAAAGGGCACCGTGGTCGCCCTGACGGTCGGTGAGCAGAAGGAAGCCTAAACCACCATGCAGGTCGGGGAAGTATTGGTCGTATGACGCTGACACCGTGGTAAATGCACTGACAAGACCAGGCCACTGGGCACGGTAGGTGAGCGAGATGCGCGGCGCTATGGCCGAGCCTGCAAATGCGGGATTGAGATATAGGGGATTGGCGTAGAACTGGGAGAACCCAATGTCCTGGGCATGCGTGGTCGCCGAAAGCAGCAACATACCTCCCAAAAACGCACGTTTTAATCCCTTTTTTAGTGTTATTTTTAACATATTGATAGGCCTATTTCAAAACGCAATATTACAAATATTTTCTAATTTGGCAGCATTTCAACAAAAAATATTTTACAACACACTGTTTTCTAGAATATTATTTTTTCACATTTCTACGTAAACAAGAGTAAAAAAAGCGGGTTCGGAGGGGTATTTTACAGAATTTTGAGGGTGTTTCAAGCCTGCTTGGGATACTATCACCATGCGCCCATAGACCCATTTCAGCTAATCCTTATTCTCCCTGTCTGCCAGCAAGAGGCAAGCCAAAACGCAAGAACCAACATTTAAAATATTTTTCCAACTGAAAATCTGAAACTTACATCACATTTCAATGGAAAAACAGCCATCGTATCGCGCGATTTACTTTTTATTCGTATCTTTGCAGTTTAAAACGGAGAACCTCAAAACGCATAACTCGCTGTGATTGGATGGATTATACTACTGATTATCCTGGCGACGATGTTCCTTCTTCCCATTGGCATCGTCGCACATTTCCTATCGGTGCACTACAACCGGCAGGACAAGCAGTTGCGCGACGAGGCCGAAGCTCACCGCAAAATACTGGAGGGCACCTATGACTACATTTGGAACAACATCAAACAACGCACCGGCATTCGGGAGGAATACCGTCGCAGCTTCAACAACATCTACCCCGACCTACTGAACAAGTCAATTGACAACGAGAATTTTATCAACTGGATATTGGACTGCAATATCGATTTCGATCCGCAGGAGTACAAGCCTCTGCTGGAACTCATTATCATGGCACGCGAGAAATTCGTCTTCCACCAAATCCGCATGGAAAACCTTATCCGCGAACACCGCGTACTGCTCTCCGGCAAGCCCGCCAAATGGCTCATCCGCGACAAATCGGCCATCGTCTACGTGCCCATGGAAACGGACTACACCCGCTGGGGGCGTTCCATCTGAACAACACCAATTAGTGAAAGCATCGCGAAACATAACCCTTGTTTTCAGCCTGTTGACCACATTTGTAGCAGCATCGCAGGAGGTGCCGCAAGGTTACCTCCGCTCGCCCTTGGAGGGAGACATTGCCCTCTCGGCCACCTTCGGCGAGTTCCGCACAAACCATTTCCACGCCGGCATCGACATGCGCACCGGCGGCACCACGGGCAAGGCGGTCTACGCCGTAGCCGACGGCTACGTGCAATGCGTCCGCATCTCGCCATGGGGAGGTGGCAAGATGCTGTATATCAACCATCCCAACGGATACCAATCGGTCTACATGCACCTCGATAGTTACGAAGGCGAAATCAGCAAGCGGGTGCTGGCCGAGCAATACGAACAACGTTCATACTCCATCGTCAAGGAATTCCCCGAAGGCATGCTGCGGGTGAAAAAAGGACAAGTCATAGCCCGTAGCGGCAACACCGGCAGCAGCGGCGGCCCACACCTGCATTTCGAACTTCGACGCAACAACCTCACCATCAACCCGCTACGATTCGGACTTCCTTACACCGACAATATTGCCCCCATCATCCGTGGACTACGTGTCTATCCACTTGGTGGACAACCATTTTCCGTAGGGAAAGAGAATTCCTTCAGTGTCAACGGACCGTTCCACATCGGCATCTACGCCACCGACGCCGCCGAGGGGTCCACACTTCGCAACGGTATCGACCGCATCGAGGTATATCTAGATGGAAACCTGTTCTTTAGGTACACCACCGAGTATTTCCCCTTGGACAGCAGCCGCATGGTCAACGCCCTGGTGGACTACGACCACCTCTGCGCCACACGGCAACCCTACCTCCTCACTCGCGCCCTCCCCGGTGCCGAAGGACCATGGGTGCCCCTGCGGCAGGGCGACGGCATCTTTCGGCTGGCAGCTGGGAAGACCTACCGCATTGACATCAAAGCATTTGACATCAAGGGAAACTTCACCGAACGCACCCTCCACGTCAGCGCCAAGCCCCCTACCCCACCCTCGTCAAGCGAACCCACCGGCGAACCCGTGAACTACGCCTCCGAATTCCGCATGCATACCCCCGACTTCAGCATCGCGCTCCCGGCCTACACACTCTATGCCGACGACCGACTGCTCTGCCAACCCGAGCCAGGTGCCTACGGCACCACACTGACACTACAGCCCCAAGTCAACACCCTGCCACCCAACACGTGGTACTCCCTCGCGTTGCGCGGCAACGGCCGCCGCCTTCCCAAGGCGGTAATTGTCAGAACCGTAGGTAACAAACGCTACGCCTACAAAACCACCTATGCCGACGGCTACTATTCAGCCCAAGTGCGCGATTTTGGACACTTCTCGCTCGAACTCGACACCGTGCCCCCCACCGTGCGCCCTGTCAACTTCTCCGAAAGCAAACCGCTCAAATCCACCACACTGCGAGTGAAGATAAGCGACGACCTGGCCGGCATCGACACCTACCACTGCTACCTCAACGGACAGTGGATTCTGGCCGAATACGACGGCAAGACAGCCACCCTCTCCATCGCCGCCACCGGCAAACTGGTTGCTGGGCGCAACACGCTGCGCGTCACCGCAACCGACGGCGCAGGAAACACCACGGACATCACCTACTCCTTGAAAAAATAATGGGTGCCCGTAGCGATGGGCACCCGTGAATGTTTTTCGATGGCACTGAGTTATTCGAAGGAGCGGATAGCCTCCTTGATCAACTCCATGGCCTCGCGCAACTGCTGCTCATTGATGCAGAGCGGCGGGGCGAAACGGATGATGTGCTGATGGGTCGGCTTGGCCAGCACGCCCAGGTCGCGCATCTTGATGCACACGTCCCATGCCTCCTTGCCGTTGTGGGGCTTGATAATGATAGCATTGAGAAGACCCTTGCCGCGCACCTTCTCGACCAGCGGCGACTTGAAGTTGCCCATCTCCTCGCGGAAAATCTTACCGAGGCGGTCGGCATTCTCCATCAAACCCTCTTCCTTAATCACCTCCAGGGCGGCGATGGACACCTTGGCGGCAATGGGGTTGCCACCGAAGGTGGAACCATGCTCGCCGGGCTTGATGTTGAGCATGATGTCGTCGTCGGCCAGCACGGCGCTGACAGGCATCACGCCGCCACCGAGTGCCTTGCCCAGAATGACGATGTCGGGACGCACACCCTCGTGGTCGCAGGCCAGCATCTTGCCGGTGCGAGCGATGCCGCACTGCACCTCGTCGGCCATGAACAGCACGTTGTATTTCTTGCAGATGTCGTAGCATTTCTTGAGGTATCCCTCATCGGGCACGTAGACGCCAGCCTCACCCTGGATGGGCTCCAGCAGGAAACCAGCCACCTTCGAGCCGTGCTCGGCCAGCACCTTCTCCAGCGCGTCGGCATCGTTGTAAGGGATGCGGAGGAAACCGGGGGTCATCGGACCGTAGTTGGCATAGCTTTCAGGGTCGTTGCTCATGGTGATGATGGTGATGGTGCGGCCGTGGAAGTTGCCTTCGCAGCACACAATCATCACCTCGTCGTTGGGGATGCCCTTCTTCACCACACCCCAGCGGCGCGCCAGCTTCAGGGCCGTCTCGTCCGCCTCGGCGCCGGTGTTCATCGGCAGCACCTTGTCGTAGCCGAAATACTCCGTAACGTACTTCTCCCACTCGCCAAGACAATTGTTATAGAACGCGCGCGAGGAAAGTGTCAGTTCGTGGGCCTGGTCGCACATGGCCTTGACAATCTTCGGGTGGCAATGTCCCTGGTTGACTGCACTGTAGGCCGACAGGAAGTCGAAATACTTCTTGCCTTCCACATCCCAGACATAAACGCCTTCGCCCTTCGACAGGACAACGGGCAGCGGGTGATAGTTGTGGGCGCCATACCTGGCTTCCATCTCCATGAATTGTTCTGATTTCGTCATAGTGTTTCGTTTTTATTATGTGATTACTTTTTTTCGTCAGAAAAGATTTGCAAATATACACACTTTTTTCAAAACTCCTGCGTTATTTTTCAAAAAATTACATTAAGTGAACAAAGACAGCGTTTTAGAGGTTCGAAATTTGTCCGTTTCCTTCGGCGAAAGGTGCGTCGTGGAGGATGTCAGCTACACTCTTCGGCGCGGCGAAACGTTGGGCATCGTGGGTGAAAGCGGCAGCGGCAAAAGCGTGAGTTCGCTGGCACTGATGGGTCTGCTGCCACCGCAGGCCACCGTGCACGGCAGCGCCACGCTGGGACACACCGACCTGCTCTCGCTGGACGAACAAGGCTTCCGCAACATCCGCGGCAGCCGCATCTCCATGATCTTCCAGGAACCCATGACAAGCCTCAACCCCGTGAAAAAATGTGGCCATCAGGTCCTTGAAATGATTAAGGAGAAAGAGAAACGGGAAGAAGACAAAGAGCGTGTCATCGAACTCTTCCGTGAAGTGCACCTGCCCCGTCCCGAGAAAATCTTCGAAAGCTATCCCCACGAAATCAGCGGTGGACAAAAACAGCGCGTCATGATTGCCATGGCGCTCATCAACCGGCCCGACATCATCATCGCCGACGAACCCACCACAGCTCTCGACGTAACGGTTCAGAAAACCATACTCGAACTTCTCAACCAGCTGCAGCAAAAACATGGCATCAGCATCATCTTCATCACCCATGACCTCGGCGTCATCTCCCAAGTGGCCGACCACATCATGGTGATGTACCGCGGCCATGTGGTGGAACAGGGTCCGGCCGCCGACATACTGCACAACCCACAACAGCCCTACACGCGCGGCCTCCTGGCCTGCCGCCCACCGCTCGACCACCGCCCCCACCGCCTCCCAACCGTAGAAGACTACCTCCAAGCCCCAAACTCGGAAATCATAACCCAGAACTCGGAACTCAAACCCCAAAAACCAGAACTCAAAACACCGCTCCTCTCCATCTCATCCCTCTCCGTAACCTACACCCTCAAACGCAGCCTGCTCGGAAAACCCCTGCAGACCCTGCACGCCGTCGACGGCATCTCCTTCGACATCCATGAAGGCGAAACCCTCGGCCTGGTGGGCGAAAGCGGCTGCGGCAAAAGCACCCTCGGACGCGCGCTGTTGCGACTCATCGACCACTCCGACGGCTCCATCCTCTACCGCGGCACACCCCTCGACCAACTCAACGGCAAACAGATGCGCGCCCTGCGCCCCAAACTGCAGATTATCTTCCAAGACCCCTACTCCAGCCTCAACCCACGCATCACCATCGGCGACGCCATCGCCGAACCCCTCAAAGTCCATCCAAAATCTCTGAATAATCAGAACACTCCGAACACTCCAAACACTCCGAATTCTCCGAACACTCCAAACACTCCGAACACCCCGAACACTCCGAACACTCCAAACACTCCGAACACTCCGCCCACCCTCAAAGACCAAGTCCTCACCCTCATGCAGCACGTCGGCCTCGACCCCGACTGGTACAACCGATACCCCCACGAACTCAGCGGCGGACAGCGACAGCGCGTCTGCATCGCACGCGCACTCATCTTGCAACCCGAGCTGGTCATCTGCGACGAAAGCGTCTCCGCCCTCGACGTCAGCGTCCAGGCACAAGTCCTCAACCTCCTCAACGACCTCAAGGAGCACTACCACTACACCTACCTATTCATCACCCACGACCTCTCCGTCGTCCACTATATGGCCGACCGCATCCTTGTCATGCGACAAGGGCGCATCGTCGAGTCCGGCTCCCCCGACACACTTTTCACCCATCCTCAAACCGACTACACCCGCTCCCTCATCGACGCCATCCCCCGCATCCCCGCCCCTCCCCAACCAGGAGCCAACTAGGAGTTACCTAGGAGTTATCTAGGAGTTATCTAGGAGTTACCTAGGACCCAACTAGGACTTAACTAGGACCTAACCAGGACCCTACTAAAAAACTTCTTTCTGACGGATTCACCATGTTCCAGTTCTCTATCTATGTACGCCACTGCGCAAGCCGCGAGAATGCCGCCGTGCACCTGAAGCGCGTAAAGGCGGCACTGCCCGACTACGGGCAGGTGGGACTTCTCACCATCACCGACAAGCAGTTTTCCGAAATAGAACTTTTCTTCAAGAAAAAGGAGGTCGCCCCCAATGCCCCAGGGCAGCAACTTGAACTCTTCTAGGATTGGCAAAAAGACCCATACAAACAAAAAATCCTGCCCATTCGGACAGGATTTTTTGTTCAATTAACACTGTTCAAAACATTGAACCACTTATACTTGCACACATCGTGTTGTCATTTATCAGTGTCAATGTTCTCTTTTCAAGCAATTCACAACGCTTTTTGGACTGTTCCTGCACACTTTTCTGTACAATAACCGGAATTTGATTGGCTATCTTCTTGTTAATAGATTGTTGTTCATCCATTAACCGGACTATCTGGAACATCTGTCGTTCCTTATCCT
>Ga0256406_1003204_pt1 | contig 20845 bp, 14 predicted proteins | sample RumenRJG_03DNA_FD_185986 | JGI IMG/M metagenome (GOLD analysis project Ga0256406, IMG submission 185986) | Bovine rumen microbial communities from Lethbridge, Alberta, Canada - RJG_03 | ecosystem: Host-associated > Mammals > Digestive system > Stomach > Rumen | place: Canada: Alberta | collected... | reverse complement strand
GTGCCCGGATCGATGAGCAGCAGGCCGCCTGCAATCAGCAGGATGCGCTCGTAGATGCGGCAGTTGTCGGCGAGGTAGCCGATGAGAGCCGACGAGAGCGCAATCATGCCGATGATGGCCGTGACCGTCGTTACGACGAGGCCCGGAATCGTCGCGTCAATCATGAGGATGACCGGCGAAAGCACGAACATGTACGGGATGATGAACGCCGCAATGGCAAGCTTCGCTGCATTGACGCCTGTCCTGAGGGCATTGCCGCCCGCGATGCCAGCGCCAGCAAACGCTGCGAGTGCGACTGGCGGCGTGACATCGGCGATGATGCCGAAGTAGAAGACGAACATGTGTGCCGCGAGCACGGGCACGCCCATCTGGATGATGGCCGGTGCCGCAATCGTCGAGGTGATGACGTAGTTCGCCGTCGTCGGCACGCCCATGCCGAGCACGATAGCCGTAATCATCGTGAAGAACATCGTCGGCAGCAGCATGCCGCCCGAAAGCGTCAGGAGGCCGGACGCGAGCTTGAGACCGACGCCCGTCTTCGTGACGACGCCGATAACGATGCCTGCCGAAGCGCAGGCGACGAGGACGGAGAGCACGTTGCGCGCACCTTTGTCGAGGCCGCGGACGATTTCGATTGGCTTCATGCGCGTCGACTTGCGGAGCGCCGAGCAGATAATCGAGAGTACGATGGCGACAAGAGCCGCACGCATCGGCGTGTAGCCCGTCACGAGCAGGTAGACGATGACGACGAGAGGAATCGCGAGGTGGCCGCGCTCGACGAGCAGGCGGCTCATCTTCGGCAGTTGCTCGCGCGGCAGGCCTTTGAGGTTGCTGCGCTTCGCCTCGAAATGGACGCCGAGCCAGACGCCCGTGAAGTACAGGAGCGCCGGGATGACGGCCGCCTTGACGATGTCGATATACGGCACACCGACGAACTCTGCCATCAGGAACGCCGCAGCACCCATGACCGGCGGCATCAGCTGGCCGCCTGTGGAGGCCGCTGCCTCAACGGCGCCTGCGAAGTTCTTGTGGTAGCCGAGCTTCTTCATCATCGGGATCGTCAGCGAGCCCGTGCCGACGACGTTCGCAACGGAACTGCCGGAGACCGTGCCCATGAGGCCCGAGGACAGGACAGCGACTTTTGCCGGGCCGCCGCTCGCCCAGCCTGCGATGCTGTTCGCGAGGTCGATGAAGAATTTGCCAAGGCCTGTCGACTCGAGATAGGCGCCGAACAGGATGAACAGGAAGATGAACGTCGAGGAAACGCCAAGCGGGATGCCGAAAATGCCCTCGGTCGTGAAGAAAAGATGGCCGACGAGCTGCGAGAGCGTCAGCCCGCGATGTGCGAGCACGCCTGGCATGTACGGCCCGGCGAACGCATAAGCGAGGAACAGCAGGACGACCGTGACCATCGGGATGCCGACGACGCGGCGCGTCGCCTCGACGACGAGCAGGATGCCGAGGATGCCGACGACGAGGTCTGGCGTTGTCACGAGGCCGGAACGCATGACGAGCTGATTGTACTCGATCAGGATGTACGCCGGTGCCGCCGCGCCGAGGATGGCGAGCAGCAAGTCAAACGGATGGAGCTTCGTGCGCGACCAGCTCTTCCGCGTCGGATACAGCAGATAAACGAGCGCGAGGCCGAAGCCGAGATGCACGGCGCGCTGCAACTGTGCATCAAGCACGCCGAACGTCGCCGTATAGAGCTGGAAGATGGAGAACGTGATGGCGATAGCGGAGACAATCTTCGCCATGATGCCCTTGTACTCCATCGTGTCCGAGTCCTTGTCGTACTTCTTCAGCACCGCCTCCGCTCGCTCTTTGTCGGTCATTTCTTCAGACATAAAAAACATTCCTTTCATGTTCAAAGCCCAGACAGCGCCTCATACGCGGGCGCAATGGAGAGGTCGATTCTCTCCCCCGGGGGAAACATCTCGTAAAACCGCAACGTCCGGCCTGCCGCGCGGAGCGTCAGCTGCGTGCCGACGCCCGTCCGCAGCGAGAGCGCGGGGAAATGGCGGTCCATGTGGTCGAAGACGAAATAATCTCCTTCCTCATGAAACTCTCCTTCGCTCTCCATGAATGGCAGGCCGACGCCGAACGACTGGTAGCGCGTCCGGAGCAGCCGGAATTCTCCTGCCCCGCCCCGTGCCTCGGCATCCGCGACGAGGTCTTCCTCGACGGGCGTCTTCTGCACGGAGTGGATGAAACGGACGGTAAACGCTTGCGGCCGGGAAACAGGCAAGGCGAGGAGCGTCCGCCCCCCGCCTTGCACCAAGAATACCGGCTGCAAAAGCTGCCAAGCGAGCAGCGCCATTGCTGCAACGATGGCCAAAAAAACTTTTCTTGCCTTCATTTACTTTTCGTCAAAGAACTTCTTTGCGCCAGCGTTCATGTCAAGCGACATGCCCTTCTCGGCATTCTCTTTCGAGATCATCTTGCCGACGGCATGTGCGGCCTGGATGCGGTCGAGGTTCGAGAAGATAGCTTTCGTGATTTCATAGCCGAGCTTGTCATCGACCTTGTCGTTGACAACGAGCATTGCCATGACGGAAATGGTCTGGACGTCTTCGTCAAAGCCCTGATACGTGCCAGCCGGAATCGTCGTCTTCGTGTAGAACGGATACTTTGCAATCAGCTCATCCGCTTTGGCCGGATCGACCGGGAGCAGGCGGATCTTGTTCTGCGAGGAGATGTCCTGCACAGCTGCCGTCGGGAAGCCCGCCGTCAGGAACGCGGCATCGACGTTACCGTCTTTGAGGGCGCTTGCGCCTTCGCCGAAGGAGAGGTACTGCACCTGGATGTCATCATACGTGATGCCATAAGCTTCGAGAATCTGGCGCGCATTCGCCTCAGCACCGGAGCCCGCAGCGCCAACCGCGACGCGCTTGCCCTTGAGGTCTGCAATCGTCTTGATGCCCGTGCTGTCGAGCGTCACGAACTGGCAGGTCTCAGGATAAAGCGATGCGATGCCTTTGAGGTTCGTGACCTTCTTGTCCTTGAACATCTCCGTGCCATTGACGGCGTAATACGTGATATCGTTCTGCACGATGGCCATATCCACAGAGCCATCCTTCAGCATGTTGATATTCGCGACCGTCGCGCCCGTGCTCTGCGCACTTGCGTTCATGCCGTCGATTTTATTGTTCAAAATCTCGGCAATCGCGCCGCCGATCGGATAATACGTGCCGGCCGTGCCGCCCGTGCCGATGTTCAGGAACGTCTTGCCGCCGCCGCTCGACGCCTGGTCGCCGCCACCACCGCCGCAACCCGTGAGCAGCGCCGCCGACATCACGACCGCCAGTCCTGCAGTGACAATCTTCTTCATGGAACAAAAACTGAACTTGAACTGCATACTCGATCCCTCCAAATCACAAAACGCCCATATCGTGCCTGTTTATGGAACCTATGAAGATTATATCATACACAATGTACACTCACAAGGGATATTCCGAAATTTCATGGATTATCGTAAAGTAATATTGTATACAGTAACCAAAGAGCGGGCAGATGTCCATCAAAGTATCTTCCCATCATCGCACCATACTTCTTCAAGTTACCGCATTTTTCTTGATTGCCGAACAAAATCCGTGTAAAATAAGAAGTAAGAAAGCGAGGTGTTGCCACTGTGTCATCCATCAAACCGTGGAAGGAACTGACCTTCACGGATGACTACATGTTCAAGAAGGTCATGGAAGCTGCCGACATCTGCACGGAATCTCTGAATGCCTTCCTTTCATGGGACATCGAACGCATCACCTATTTCGAAGAAGAAAAGCCGCTGCAAGCCTTTTATGACAGCAAGGGCGTACGCCTCGACGTCTACATCCATGACGAAGTTGATCGCATCTATGACGTCGAAATGCAAGTTCGCAAGATGCGCGAAAAGATTGGCATCGATGCCATGGAGAGCCTTGCAAAGCGCTGCCGCTTCTATCTCGGGCAGTTGGATGCCGACTTCCTTCGAAATGGCTCCCTATACTCCGACCTGCGACCGACCATCATTATTTTCTTCTGCCCCTTCCCGTTGTTTGATGGAAAACGTTCCATCTATTCCTTCCGTCACATATGCACGGAAGATCCTTCCATCGTCCTCCCGGACGATGCTGAAATCCTGCTCATCACATCCAAAGGAGACCGCAAGGGACTTTCCGAGACTGCCTGCGCTCTGCTGGATTATATGGACGGCATCGTCAGCAATCATCCGCTCGTCCAGAAAATCGAAGGGCGTATCCATACCGTCAAGAAAAATAAACAAGAGGAGCGTGATTATATGACCTACGAAATGCGCATCCGCGAAGAACGCGCCGATGCAAGAGCCGAGGGCAAAGCCGAGGGCAAAGCTGAGGGCAAAGCCGAAGGCAAAGCCGAAGGTATTGCCGAAAAGGCTTTCCGCACCATCTGCAACCAGCTGAAACGCCGTGTTCCCTATCAGGACATCGCCTCCGACAACGAAGTTTCCGTCGACGAAGTCATCCGCATCGCCAAGGAATCTCATCTTGCATATTGAATCATTACAAAACGAGCCCCTGCTGCCATCAGCAGAGGCTCGTTTGCATCTTCACTTCTTTCGCGGCCGCCCGCGTTTCTTTGGCGCCCAGGCATCGATGCCGTGCTCCTCGTACTCCTGCACCCAGCGGTTCAGCGTCGCTGGCGTCTTGATGTGCAGCTGCGCAGCGACTTCCTCGTAGGAATCGAGCCCCGCCAAGTACAGCTTCACTGCCTGCTCTTTGAACTCCGCATCGTAGACCTCTTTCGTCCACGATGCTTTGAGCCCGTCTTCGCCGAACTCGCGGTACGCCTTGATCCATTGGTGGACGAGCGACTTGCCGGGGATGCCGTACTGTTTCGCAAGCGCCAGCACGCCGCCGCGATGCGCCAAGTAATCCTCGACGACCTTGCGCTTGAATTCGTAGGTGTATTTCATCTTCTGGATTCCCCCATCAAGCATTGGATTTTGTCTTGCTTGACAGCCAAAATCCTTGTAAAATAAGAGGTAAGAAAGCGAGGTGTTGCCGCTGTGTCATCCATCAAACCGTGGAAGGAACTGACCTTCACGGATGACTACATGTTCAAGAAGGTCATGGAAGCTGCCGACATCTGTACGGAATCTCTAAATGCCTTCCTTTCATGGGACATCAAACGCATCACCTATTTCGAAGAAGAAAAGCCGCTGCAAGCCTTTTATGACAGCAAAGGCGTGCGCCTCGACGTCTACATCCACGACGAAGTCGAACGCATCTATGATGTCGAAATGCAGGTTCGCAAAATTCACGAGAAAACTGGCGTCAATCCTATGATAAGTCTCGCAAAGCGTTCCCGATTTTACTTAGGGCAACTCGACGTCGAATTTCTCGCGAAAGGCTCCCTCTACTCTGACCTGCGTCCGACCATCATCCTCTTCTTCTGCCCATTTCCATTATTTGATAAAAAACGTGCAATCTATGCTTTCCGTCACACATGCACAGCAGATTCCTCTCTCATCTTGCCAGACGAAAGCGAGTTCATCTTTATCTCTTCTAAGGGAAACCGTACCGGTCTTTCCGAAACTGCCTGCGCCCTGCTTGATTATATGGACGGTATCGTCAGCAATCATCCGCTTGTCCAGAAAATCGAAGAGCGTATCCATACTGTAAAGCAAAACGAACAAGAGGAGCGTGATTACATGACTTTCGAAATGCGCATCCGCGAAGAACGCGCTGATGCAAAAGCTGAAGGCAAAGTTGAAGGCATCGCCGAAAAGGCTTTTCGCACCATCTGCAACCAGCTGAGACGTCATGTCCCCTATCAGGACATCGCCTCCGACAACGAAGTCTCCATCGATGAAGTCATCCGCATCGCAAAAGAATCTCACCTGGCGTACTGACCTATACGAAACGAGCCGCTGCTATGATTGGCAGGGGCTCGTTTCATACAGGCACATGATCAAACTTCGGCCAATGGTTCAATTTGCGTTTTCTTTCCGTAAAGGAGCATATCAAACGAATCATAGAACCAAGGTACCCCAACAGCGAAGCGATTCGCCGCGAGGCTGATGGTTCCATTCCTTCCCGCAGAGCGCTTATCCACCTGCCATACTGAATCCAGCTGAGAGGGGAACGTCGCAAAGCAAGCTTTCTTCGCATATGGTAGGTCGTCAAATTGCTCGGCAGCTTCCGGACACTCGGTAAACGTCGCAACAAAGATGTTGTACCAATTGATTCTCTGCAAGCGTTCCTTCCATTTCACTACCCCTTCCCATTCATCCGTCCCTGGCACCTTATTCAGATAATGATTCATATGGAGGAACACATCGCCGAGACGAAAGACTGGATAGTCACAGAATAATTCATATCTACCGATTCCATCATTGGATTCCCGCCTTTCCTAGCCTTAGCGTAGTTCCCGTTCCGTTTTTGTCTGCTCTCGCAACGCATCATTCTCTTTCAGTAGAGAATCTACACGGCGCTCAAGAGATTCGATGATTCCCTTTAAAGCGGCAATCTCGATATCTTTTTCTATCAAATTTTCCATTTGGAAATGCTCCTTCGAGTACTTCAGATCATATGCAACCTCGAGGCTGGCTATCGCCTCATGCAGATCGTCGTCAGCCATCAGGATGAAGAGATTCTTGTCATAGAGGACATCTTCCTGTCTGGAAACGATGATGCGCTTGGCAATCAATCGTCGATTCTGCGTCCGAACAAGTTCCTGCATGGCATCATTGAAAAACGACGATACAATGACTGAGAATTTTTCTAAATCATGAACATCCGCTGGCTCTCCGCAGAGGAACACCATCCCATGCTTCGCATCTTTCGTCGCGATGCCCCAGTTTCGGAAAATATTGCTATCTGCCCCTATCAAGCAAAGCAACAACTTCTGCTCACACGCGTTCTCATAGATGGCGCGGACGGCTGCATACATGGGGAGGTCTTGGAAACTCTTCAGATAGGAACTGGAGAATGAAAGAACATCCGCCTTTGGGAATGCATGAACGGCTGTCGAATTCACCGCTAGGATTCTTGCGTGTTGAAACGTCTTCAATTCTGTCAGCAATTCAATCAGAAGATTTGCTGGATAGACAACGGCATCGGGGAAAAGTTCCTCATAATACAAAAGATCGTCTGGATGTGGCTTCACGAAAAGAGCTTCGTCCTCACCCAGATAGTAGTCTACTGTGTTCAGATAGAGGCGCTTCTGTTCCTCCATGGTCATCATCTTCAGATTCGCAAAATGCTGCGTGATTAGCAATAGTGCATGGCCATCGCTTGCTCCTGCCGTTCCTTGCAGCTGTATATCTTCTCCATCTGAAAATAGTTTACGTAGGGCATTCACCGTTACTGCTGGAAGTTTTGCAATCTCTTCCGACACATCGAATCGGACAACGCGCGCATCACCTCGCCATCCATCTTTAGGAACATCTGCATAAACCTTGTCGATCAAGGAATGGCTGGCGTCAAAAAGGCCAAGCTTCTTCCCATCTGTATACATTTGAGGATCAGACGCATAAACAGACTGCTCCAGTCCCCCTGGGCGTAGAAACCTGCCAGCGGCCTCTTCCAAAAAAGAAAATGGCATGTTCCGCCAGATGCAGAAATAACTGAATGGAAATTGTGCTCCAGCCACATAGATACCGTCAAAATCTTCCAATCGATAGCCGCCGAACCGATGGCCTGCGTTCCATGTTTTCGTCTCCGTTGTCTCGTACGTCCCAACGTCAGAGAAGAACGTTTGTGTACGAATGTGGAGCTTTGGGATCTTCCGTTGTACGAAGGAAGGAACCAGCAATTCTGCCGATTCTTTGGGAAAAAATCGCAATTTATGGAGCACACACGCCATAATCTGCCAATTTGTCACTGCATGATATAGGAGCATTTCAAAATCCTCGTTTCTTCAAAATCTCGGCTAAAGTTTCCATCGGAACCTCCTTTGTTTCCAGTCCACAGGTAATCTTTATGCCGCCGAACTTTTTCTGAAAATACGACGGCGTTCCAGCGACAAAACGAAATGGCACGTATGCGTCATATCCACTGATTCGAAAAAGATAAGGACAAGACTTGAAGTGTTTGCGATAGCCCCGTACAAAATCTTCAATTCCCCGATGGATTTCCCGAATGGCAGCATAGTTCTCCCATTCGCTCTTCCCGAACTGAATTTTCAGGCCCCTGTCATGTGTCATATCAAACCCTGTACACGTCGGAGATGCCCCTTGCGTAAAAAGCTCAAAGAAAATATTGTTGCTATTGTGGTTTGTCTTCGTATGGAAGTCATAGAGGTTGCGGTTCTGGAAACGGTTAAAGATATACGATTTGATTTTCTCGCTCTGCGCATGAGAAATAACGATGGATGGATCATCGGAATAGTTCGCAGCGACTACACCTGTCACCTTGCATGGTAGGTTCCATTTTTCTTCCACAAGATATTTTATGGCCATGGGGCCGCTCCCCGTCCATCCAATATCAATCACTGCAACGTTTTCTGCTTTTCCGATGACCGCTTGCAAATACTGTCGTGCAGCTTCCGTCTCCTCTTCATATGTTTTCAGCACAAGGTCCCAATGGGCACAGAAAAAGGCTTTCAGGCCCCCCATCACATCCCGCGTCACGACTTGATGTTCATCGAGCGAAAATGCGGGCAGTTGTTCGATGAGCTGCTCTAAATGCAAGGATTCAAAAATCTCTCGGAAGGTTGGAGGATAAACGTCATATAGATGATGTTCGATGTTGCGCAGGAAGAAATCGAAGCGATTTCTTGCGGCTTCCAAGCGTAGTTGCGGAATCCGCGACCAATAAACATATGCATCAGGCAGATGCCCTGGCAACATGTCATAGACGCGTTTATAAATCTCTCCATCCCGTGCAAGGAACAGAATCTTGTCGATCCCGTTCGTTTTTGCATAGTCATCGAGCCACTGCATGTAACCGAGCACATAGAGTCCTCCATAGATGAATCCGTGCTCGTAGTAAGGATTGTACGTATGAAGGCCGTTATGCAGATGCGCATTTACGAGACCAGCATACGCACTGCCGACGAACTCAGACATGCCATGGCGATGCGCTCGATGCGGATTGCCAATCTCGTTCACATTCTGATAGTAGACAGCTTGAAAGCCATTCTTTTTCGCGCTACGGACATCACTTTGCTCGTTATCGCCGACATGCACGTATCGCAAGTCTTTACCATAGATATTCTTGATCATGCGATAGAGGCCGCCTTCACCGCCTTTGCTTGTCGAGTACTCACAGGAAACGTAGATTTGTTCCCATCCGTCATAGCCGCACGCGTGCAAGATGCTGGCAATCTCATCTTTCTTCAGGTACATGTCGGACGTCAAGATGATCTTCTTGTGGCGCCCCCGCAGCATGCGAAATACTTCCAGCATGTATGGATTCGCAAAGCAGAGTTCCTGCTCTGTTTCAAGTTCCAGCTTTTGGCCATATTCTTTATCAATGCCCGTTTCTTCTTCCAGAATTTCGTAGATTTCTGCAAGCGTAACTTCTGTCGTACCTCTCGTATATTTCTTTCGGAGGCGTGCTTTTTTCTCCGCCGCGATACGCTGCTGCGTAAAGCCAAAAAAGCGCAATTTCTCGCCGAGAACCATAAACATGTCCTTCGGGTCTGCAAATGGACGCAGAATGAGCGTGTCAAAGACATCAAAGGAAATCACGTCATACGGCAGAAGAGAAAATGCCAGATCATTCGGTGACACGCGGTGCGAAAGTTCCGATTCCGAGCCATCGATGACTGGGCCATCTGCATCGACGCGGCGACGTTCATTCACGCACATGCTCCCCGAAATGATGATGTCTTCATAAACGATCTGATCCGAAGAAAATCCCAATCGCTCCAGCCGTTCTGTAATCTCCTCTGCAGCGCTCGCGTCCCCATTGGCAATCACTACCAGCTGAGAGGAATACTTCGTGAGCGCAGACGGAGGGACGGCTTTTCCCTTTTGTTCTTTTCCTTCATAGCTGCGATCTGAAACATAGCTGACATGCGCATAATCGGTGAGAGCGAGCTGTTTTTGATAGTGATGCCCGACTTCTCCCATCCCGTACAAGATGACATCGCTGCCTTTCGCGATGCGATGAAAGGGAAAAATATGGTAATAGCCTGTCCGCTTGACAACACCTGTTTTAGTGACGCTATCGATCCCTTCATCCATGACCATCGGTTCATCGACGATTAGATCGTTCCAAAGAACTTGCGATGGCGCGACGCCCCAGCTTGACAGCTTCTTCCGAATGGCATCTGCCGACTTCTTGCTGCCGTTCGCAATCACGATACGGTAAGAGCAGTCTTTCACCTTTTTTGGCGCAAAAACAGGAATCGGCACATTTCGCTTTCTTTCGTCTAAATGGGAGTCCACGGCATAGACGACATCACAGAATCCTGTCGCTTCGATCTGCTTCAAATAATGATGCCCGACTTCCCCCATCCCCCAGAGAACAATCTGTTCCCCACGGCGGATTTCGGAAAACGGGAAAATATGGTAATAGCCCGTGGCTTTCATTCATGCTCCTCCTAAAGCGTAAATTTATGCAATACTGAGTCATAACATTTCATTCAGATCAAATTTTCGATGGCAAAACTCATCCTCGAGCACGCCCTTCCGCAAATAGTCGAGCTCGACGTCGCAGGTCTCGTGGCGGACGAGGTTTAGGAGTTCGTCGGCGAGTTTTGGGCGATGGGGGACTTCGATGAGGTCGTTTGCGGTGTCGCGGATGCCTTGCTGGATGGCGAGGAGGTCGCGGACGTTTTCGGTTGTGCGTGTCTCCGGCAGGAAGTGCAGGCCGTCTTTGTCGATGGACTCAAGCGTCGTCTCGGGGGACGAGATGATGTTCTCCATGAAGAAGTAGTTGTCCATGAGATGACATTTCGCTGTTTGATAGACGACTTGCGTGCCTTCGTAGTATGTCTGGATGGAGAGCTTTTCCTTGTACGGGTCCTGGATGCGCAGGAAATAATAGCCGTGGAGTGGCTGGCCAAGGATTTTCTCGAGCCAGAGCTGGCAGGTGCCTGACGAAACGAAGTCGAAGAAGCCGAGCTTCCTGCCGGGGCGGATGCCCTCGCTCTCCAGATAGTGCAGATAGTGCTTTCGGAGCGTTTCGCGGCGGCGCAGGATGACGGGGATGTGGCGGCGGATATAGTGCTCCTTGCTCTCTCCATCTTCCATTGGCCGGATGTCGTCTTCTGCGAGATGAAAGCGGTTTTTGAGCAACGCTTCCTGCGTGCCGTCCCAGGCAAGGCCAGCGGCGTAGAGCACGTCCGTCTCGTCTTCGACGCCCGCAGGCGTGCAGGCGGCACGGGAAACGTAAACATAGCGGTAGCGGAACGGCAAATCCATTGTACGGGCTGCATCGTCAAGGATTTCGCGGATGAGCCAGCCATCGCGCGCACCGAGCAGCAGCATCTCGATGCCGTCGGCGCGACACCGCTCGATGAGCCACTGGACGAAGCCAGCAACCATCGGGCCTGCATAGTCACGACCGAGCGCGTAAGCATCGGCGAGGCGAAGCCTGCCCTGCGTCTTTTGGAAAAGAAACGGGTCATGGAGCTCTCGTGTGAGGAAATTGCCAAGGATGACGCGTTCCGGCAAGTCACGGCTGTGTTCTGTGAGCGGTGCGCATGCGGATTCGGCGAGCATCTGTCGCGCAGACGGAACGAGCCAGGCATCGCAGCCTGAGGACAATGCGGCGTGGACGTCAGACGTTGCATTGTCGCCGATGTGCAGGATGTGCTGTCCTGGATACGTCTGACGCACGAGATCGAACAAGCCGCCCGTCTTCGAGACGCCTGCATCGGAGGAAACGAAGACATGGTCGAGCCCTGTGATGCCATGCATCAGCAGCAGGCGCCCGATGGCCTGACCGCCAAGGTACATGTCCGACGTGACGATGACGGTCTTTCCCATCGCCTGCGCTTCATGGAGCAGCCTCATCATAGCGGTGCGCGGCACGAGCTGGCGTTCTTCCTCTGCGAGTTCGAGCGCCCGCAGTTCCTTCGCTACATCCTCAGCGATACCTGTGTCCTGCATCAGCCGTGCATAGATGTCATCGAGTGTCGGCTGTCCAGGATAGAGTGCACGCTCCGCAAGGATGCGCGGCTTTGCAAAAGGAACACTCTGTGACAGCAAGCCCCGGCGATGTGCCTCCTGTTCGACGAGGAAGAAGACGTCCGTCGGTTCGAGGCAGCGGCGCATGAGAAGCGTATCGAAAACGTCAAAGCTCACAACATCAGCCGCACGCATCTTTTCAATCAGCGCTTCGCGCGTATGCGTCGCATAAAATACCGGGCAGGCATATGTTTTCTGCGTGATGCGATGCTGCTCGACACCGTTGATGTCGTAAACAGGGATGCCGTACCGTTCGCAGTCGGCTGCGATGCGCGGATAGATGATGGAGAGGTTCGCGGCGCGCGCGAGGATCAGGATGACGCCGACGCCACGTTCCTGCGCTTCGTCGACGGTCAGGACAGGCAGGCCGTAGACGGTCTCCCCCGTCCGCACGCCATCCATGAGGCCGATGAAATGGTATTCGTCTCGCAAGGCATCGAGCAGGACCTCGGTGTTCTTGCCGAGGCCGTAAACGACGATGCCTTTGTCCTGAAAGCGCTGGAAGTGCTTCCGAAATGACGTGATGACGTATTCCTGTTCGCTGATCATACTGTGTCCCCTTCTGCCTCGCTGCCGACGCCCGAAATGGTCCGGTGTACGAGTAATTCTTTGCTTATTATAGTGCGTTTAGGGGGGGGGTAAAGGGGTATTAAAAATTTTAATCGACTTTTCCACAACGTGGGAAAAATTTTTGCAAAAAAATAGCCCCCTCTGCGAGGGAGCAAAAAACAAAAAACTATTTGAATGTCTGCCAGGCGTCCATGACGTCGAGGAAGGCGCCGTCGAAGCCGCTGGCGAGGATGGTGTCGAGATAGGCGTCTTCGCTGCCGTAGAGGATGTGGCGCCAGTCGCCCGTCCAGTAGCGCACACGGTAGCTGCCGGGCCAGTCATGGTTTGGCTTTGCAATCCATTTCGGACGGTGGGCGCTGTCGTTCCATGCGGCTTGCCAGTAAGGGCGGTAGTCGGCGGCTTCGCCGACGCTCATGTAGGCGAGGACAAGGCGGCGGCCGCCCTGCGGCTTCTGCTGGAGGCGTGCAACATCGTCAGACGTCAGCGGCGTGTCGCCGTAGTAGAGGTCGATGACGAGAGCATCGTACGGCGTCGCGGCAAGTGCTGCGAGGTAATCTTCGCGGCTTTCGAAGTTGCCGGGATTCAGCAAAATCAGGAAGTTCCGCGCGTCGCGGACCGACTGGATGTCGGCGGCGTTCTCGCCTGGGATGTCACCCATCACGCCTTCGTCGGGGATGGAGGCGAGTGCCGTACTCGCGGCCGTCATGCTGACATAGCCGCGCGCGCGGCCGAGCGCCTGATCCATGGCGATGGCTTCGTCGTCTGCCAGATAATCAAGCGTCCAGACGGCCTTGCCTGCCGTCTGCGGCTTCTCCATCATGGCTTCGAGGTAGTCGAGCATGTCGGGCTCCTGCATCTCCGGCGTGCCGTCGTCGTCGAGGTAGAAAAAGCTTTCCGTCAGAAAGCCGTCGAGGGCACCCACGAGCTGCTGCGTGCTTTCCTCGGGCTGGGATTTCGTGACTTCGAGCAGGCCGGCCGCGCCGTTGCCGACGAGCTGGAAGGATGGGCTCTTGGTTTTTGCATAGGTGGAGAGGTCGGAGGCGAGGCGCGTCATCTCCTGCTCGGGAATCACGTGCACCGCCTCGGCGGAGTGCGTGCAGCCGGAGGAAAAGATGAGGCCAGTGCCTAAAATTGCACTCGTCAGAGCCTGAAAAAATCGGTGAAATTGCATGGAAAGTCTCCTTTTAGAGCCCGCATAAAACACAATCGCAGATCTCACACGCCATGCTTGTGAGACTCCCTCAGTCAGCTTCGCTGACAGCTCCCTCTGAGAGGGAGCCATGCGCTCGTCAGAACGAGCGCGAGTACCAGAGGGCGACGGCATAGCCTTGGTAGTCGGCTTCGCTGAGGCCATGGCGGAGGTAGCGTTCGATGTTCAGGGTCAGACGGTCGTAGTCTGTGACTTTCCAGTCGAGGACGCCAAGGAGGGACCAGCGATCCCAGGGGTCGTTGTTCCAGCCGTCTTCGTCGATGTAGAGGGAGTTGTAGCCCGTCGTGGAGTGGCAGTAGCTCGCGATGCCTTCCCATGAGAGGCGCGGCGTCATCTGGTGGTGCAGGCTGACGGCGAGTTCGGCGGTGTCGGTCGCCCTGCCGGGGGAAATGCCTCTGGCGCGCATCGCATGGCCGTAGCTGCCGAAGAGGCCGAGTTCGTCTTTCGGAGTGACTTGCCAGTTCGCGGCGGCACCGAGTTCGAATTCTTCGCCTTCGCGGTAATGCACTTTGTGCGGCGAGATGCGCCAGTTCCCCTCCTCGTCCGGGGCGGGCTGATCCTGCGTCGTGCGCTCCGTCGAAATCAGCGTCGCCCAGGCATGGAGCTGATGCTGCTCGCCGATATGGCGGTACGAGAGGTCGAGCGTCGTCTGGTTGCCGGGATCCGTGCGTGCCGCTGGGAATTCGCGGGAAAAATTGTATGAGCGGCGGATGATATACGCGAGGCGTGCGCTGACGCTGTCGCGTTCCGTCGCGCGATAGATGGTCTCGATGTTTGGCGCGAACTGCCAGCCGTTGCCGAAGTCTTCAAACAGGCCGAGGCCTTTCGGCACGAGCGCGCTCTGATAAAAACGGCTCTGCCCCGTCGGCATGCTGATGATGAGGCCGTAGCGCGTGCTGCCGATCGGGTGATCGTTGTGATACGTGGCGAAGACGGTCGTGTCGATGAGGCCGGACGAGCCGCCATCTTCGTGCACCTGTGGGCCATCGTCATTCAGCGGCAGGACACCGGCACGCGAACTGAGCCAGCCCGTGCTGATGCCGAGGTCGAGCTGGTGGCGCGTCTGTCCATGCGGCCAGCCGTCGGCCGTGACGTTTTCGCTCCCCGGGTAGGGATCGAGGCGCTCCGTATCGTAGACGGAAAACGGGAAGAACAGCTGATGGCCGCGATGCGGTAAGGAAAAACGTTCTGCGTAACCGTCTGGATTGTGTGCCGTCCCCCGCTCCTCGCCTTTCACGTGCGCGTACTCGATGCCCATCTGCATGCCCGCGCCCGTGCCGATCTGCCAGAGGTTGCGTGCCGTCTCTTCTTCGTCCTGCGCCGCGTCGGCGACGAGCTGCTTTGCCTCTTGTTCCCATTTGTGCGCATCCGCTTCATAGGCATGCGCCTCGTCGAGGCTTTTTTCGCTCTCGGCGACGTAGCGCTCGGCTTCTTGTTCGTCCTGCTCGACTTCGCGTTCGTCGGCGCGAGCCTCAGCTTCGGCTTCCTCGGCGTCCCGCCGCGCGTCCTCGAGTTCTTCGAGGTACGCCTGCGCCTCATCGAGCGAGGCTTCGGCGTCGTCGAGCGCTGCGGAGACTTCGTCGAGTCGGGCCGATACGGCGTCAGCATTCGCCGCAGCTTCTTCAGCGACACGGCCGGCGTCTTCTGTTGCGCCATGGGCTGCCGTGTATTCATCTGCGAGGCGGATGGCTTCCGTCAGACGGTTCTGCTCATAGCCGACTTCGGCGAGGGCTTTCTGTACGGCAGCTTCGCGGTTCGAGGCCTCCTGATAGGCACGGCCTGCACTCGCATAACCTTCGGAAGCCGCGTCGACCTGCGCTTCAAGGCTGGCCTGCTCCGCCGACAGCTGGTCAACCATGGCCTGCCGCGCGTAGAGTTCCTGCAGGTAGTCGTAGGCCGCCTGCTGCGCCGCGATGGCCTCGCGCGTCCGCTGGGCGCTGACGGCGCGGGCATTCCTCAGGTATTCCTTGGTCTGCGCGAGCGCCTGCTGGCTGTCTGCGAGATTCTTCGTCGCATCGGCGACGGAGGTCTGTGCATCGGCGACAGCAGCCGTCGCATCGGCGAGGTCATGGCGTGCGTTCGCGAGCGACTCGCGTGCCGCCTGGAGATACTGCCGCGCCGCCTGCGCGTTCCGGATCTCATCGCGCTCGTCGCGCAGGCTCGCGAACTCGCTCGCGACGTCGTGCATCGGATCGTGGTAGCCTGCCGACGCCGTGCCCAAGAGGCGCGTGAGGCAGGCCGTGGAGAACGCTGCCGTCATGGCCGCCTGCCGCGCGAAATGCGCGCGCGCTTTTTCGAGCAGATAGGCGCGGCGCGTGCGCCGGTTCTGGCGGCGGCTGTGCGGATAGCGGCGCGACGGCATCGTAGCGCCTTTGCAGGCCGCTTCGTAGCGCGCCTGCGCGGCAGCGGCCGCTTTTGCCGCCCGCTCGGCTTCCGCGCGTGCCTGCGCTTCTTCTTTTGCGCGTTCTTCCGCGATGCGGCGCGCCCGCTTTCTCGAAAGTCTCATGATCTCTCGCCTCCCTTCTGTTTCATTTTTTCCTCGGCCAGCCGCTCGAGGTCGATGACCTGGCCGCCCGAGAGCCGCCGCGCGAGCTTCGTCAGCGGCCCGTCCGCCGCGCGATAGAACACCGGCTGCGCACAGAACACGCAGTAGTCGATGCGCCGCGCGAAATGCGAGAGCTCCTGCCATGCGGCAAAGAGCGCGAGCCCTGCCGCGAGGAAGAACGTGAATCCATAGCTCTTCACGCCAAACACCCAGAGTCCCAAGAGGCCGAACACGACATTGCTGAGCACGAAGACGAGCCCGACACGCAGCACAGATGACTGGATGTCGAAATACGTCAGCAGGATGAACACGAGCTGGTAGATGCCCGTGAAGAACGCCGCAAACAGCAGCACGTCATACATGTTCGACGCATTGAAATCGAGCCCGCCAAATGTCAGCAGATACCCGCCGAGCGCGAGGAAGATCAGCGTGAACAAAAACTGGAACTCGACGACCTGCCGCAGCTCGAACCAGAGCGTATAGATGAGGTCTTGCCGCGCGTCCTCGATTTCGCGCAAGTTGCCGCGCCGCGTGATCGCATCGAAATACGCGGCGTATTTCTCGTAAAAGCGCGTCTCGACGGCCACGACGAAGAGCGTCATGAGCGGCAGCAGCGACAGGAATGCATAGAATGTCACGACGTCGTACATCGGCGCATAGACATACGTGCCCGCGACGACGACGCCCCACGGCCCCTGCCAGATCAGGATGTTCGGCAGGAACAGGCCGAGCGTGTAGCAGAGCGACGCGAGGAACAGCCGCCAATGCTTTTCATAATACGGCAGGAACGAGAAGTTCAGCCCATGCTTCGGCAGACCGAAATAGCTGACGATATGGATGAGGAACAGGCACGCGAGAAAGCCCATGCCGATGTCGACGGCGAGGAGTCCTGCGTCGGCTGCGCCGACGAGCCGACTCGCGAGCAGTACGAACGCGCTGGCGACGGACAGCGCGGCACCGATGGCGAAGCCCATGATGAGGCGGCGGAAATTCTTGACGGCCGTGAGGTAGACGCTCTCGACCCAGACGATCAGGAGCTCGAGGAAGAATGTGTACGCCAGCGCCTCCGTAAAGAGCGACAGCGGCGTCCCATGGAAAAACGCGATGGCCACGATGGCACCGATCGTCAGGAGAATGGAAATGAGTCCGAACAGCGAGCCCGTCACGTCTTCATAATACTCGACGGACAGGCAGTCCGCGAGGTAGCGCGTGATGACCATCGTGAAGCCGCTCGAAAGAATCTGCGAGAACACGAACGCATAGACGACAGACGCGACGAAGAGCCCCTGCTCCTCGTCCGAGACGCCCGTCATGAGAAAGAGCATCTGGATGCCGAGCACCATGCCCGTCAGCAGCAGGAACGGCCCTGACGTGATGATGGCCGAGTATGAGAACGCGCGCAGATGGCCTGTCGCCGTGCGCGCACGGAAGAGCTTCTTCAGTTCGAATCCGACGCCTGCCATCCGCCCAGCCTCCTTTCCTGCTCGTAGATCTTCTGATACGACGTGATGAAGCGCTCGTACGTGTAATAGCGCTTCGTGCGCTCGTAGCCGACGGCCGCCATGTCGCGGCGCAACTCATAGTCGCGCGCGAGGCGCACGATTTCCTCCGCCATGGCCTCGTAGTCCATCGGCGCGACGACAGCACCGGCCGTGCCGAGGTCGTCCTGGCTGTCGCCATAAATGAGCTCGCGGCAGCAGCCGACATCCGTCGTCACATATGGCCGATGCGCGGAAAAGCCTTCGAGCACGGAGAGCGGCTGCCCCTCGCTGATACTTGAGAGCACGAGGATGTCCATGCGCGGCAGGTACTCGACGACATTGATGGAGCCCGTAAATTCCACATTCCTCAGGCCGAGCGTCTTCGCCGTGCGACGGACGAGCGCAACATAGTCGGGATCTTCCTCGAGATTGCCCATGACGTAGAGCTTTGCATCCGGCAGCTCTTGTTGCACAAGGAAAAACGCGCGCAAGAGCGTCACGATGTCCTTGATCGGCACGACGCGCACGACGGCGCCGATCGTGATGGGGCCGCCATGATCCTCGAGCGGCGCGATGCCTGCGAAGCGCTCCATATGGACGCCATTTGGCACGATGCCGATCTTTTCCGGTGCGCAGCCGAGGTCGCGCTCAATCTTCGCATTGAGCTCGAACAGCGTATAGACATGGTCGGCCGCCTCATAGGCGAGCTTTGCGAGGTGGTAGAAGTACTGGATCCAGACGGACTTGAAATCGCCTTTCGCCCAGTCGCTCTTGATGATCTCGGCCTCGCGCTCGCGCGAGTAGATGCCGTGCTCCGTGATCATGAATGGTTTCTGGTACACCGTAGCCGCCACGCCGCCGACAACGCCGCAGTAGCCCGTCGCGACGCTGTGGTAGACGTCGGCCTCCGGCAGATCCTGCTGCAAGAGATAAAACAGCGGCAGCAGCATCGAGCGCATCGTCCAGAAATAATCCGTGAACGGCAGATAATCGAAGCGCTCGCGATAGACGCGCTGGATGACGTCGAAGAAATCGCTCGCCATGAAGATGTCCAGCGGGCTCTTCCACTTCTTCTGGCGGAAGATGTCGATGAGCGCCGCGAGGTCGATGGGCTTTTCGCCGACGACGAGATCATAGAGCGTCTCGCGCTGCGATTCCGTCAGTACATTCTCGCGCATGCCGCGCGACGGCAGCGCGAGGATCTCATCGAGGAAGACTTCCTGCACGCCTGTGCAGTTCTTCGGCAGCTTGTACTTGAAATGGCCGCGGTCTTTCGACTCGGCGCCGATGGAATAGATGACGAACTCGACATCCGGCTGTCCCTCCATGAGCATCTGCACCCAGGACGCAACGCCGCCGACGACGTAGGGATACGAGCCCTCGGTCAGCAGGCAGACTTTCATTTTGCCGCCTCCTTCCAGACGAGCCGCGCGCTGTCTCCCGTCATGCGGATGAGGTAGACGCCGTCATCGACGACGTCTGCCGTGCAGCCATCTGCATGATCGAGCTCCTTGCCTGAGCGCAGCAAAAACTTGACTTCGCCGCCATGGTTCCAGCAATGAAGGTCGAAATGGTCTTCCGCGCGCACGACGCGATAGTCGAGGTCGAAGAAATCATTGAAATACGCCATGCTCTCCGAGGCCGTGACGGGCGTCAGCCAAGGATAGCGATCCTCCGTCTCTGTCAGGAAATCCGCCAGCCCCTGCTTCATATCGGCCCAAGACTTGTCGGCGATTTCTTGGTAGAACAACTCATCCGGATGGACGAAATGCGAGAAGATGCCGAGGTGGTTGATGAGGCTGAATACCGCCCAGCGCGTGATGCTGTCCGGCATATGTCCGGCCGAAATGCGCGGAATCTCATACGAGCCATCCTCGTTGCGTCGGAAATCCTGATAGTATGCATGCGCGTCCGCCGAACCATCATAGAGCGAGGAGATGATCTTGACCGTTGGCACGGCCTTCTTCACAGCATCATACCCTTCCGGACTCAGGACGTTGGACGGCGGCACGTAGACGCGGAACTCATAGTAGGGATACAGGCTCTTGGCATAGCGGTAAAGCTCCTGCGTCGCATCGATCATATCCTGCTCGCTCTCCCATGGCACATAGCCGTGCTCATCTTCGCCATAGCCCGCAGGGGCCAGCGACTGATGGTTGTAGCCGTGCAGGCCGAGCTCGCCGCCCGTCCGCAAGAGCTCGCGTCCATAGATGTTTCCGCATCCTTCGCAAGTGCCAGATTTTTTGCCGCCGTCGAATAGATCGTGCCGTTTTCAAACGACGCGTCCTTCAGGCCGATGACGAAGTTCGTGAGGAAATGGACGCCAGGCGCCACGATTTCGCCGCCGATGCTGTCGATGCCAAAGGCCTTGAGCACGTCTTCCGGAATCTCTTCGCTCGGGTCGGGATGCTGCAGCAGCACGGCCGTGCCGCCGTCCGCGACATAGCCGAGCACGTCCGGCATGGCCGCAATGGCGCCGAGACGTCCTGTCGCGAGAATGACGCCGCGCGTTTCCTTGGGAACCTGGACCTCTTTTTCATAGAAGGGATAGCTTTCGTAGGATTTCTTCTGCTCTGCCAGCATCTTTTCTGCATTGTGCCGCGCGTACATGCTCGGCACATCTGTCGGATCATAGATGATGACATAGTGATCGCGCGCGACACTGTCGGCATCTGCCCACGGCTCCTGCTTCGTCGCCGCGTCCCCCAAGATGATGTTCCTGACAGCACCGAAATGCAGGAAGCCATCGAGGCGCGCATACTGGAAGAAGCAGCCAAGAAGCGCCGCAAGCAGGAAGAGCAACGTGAGGTTCCGGCGATTCATTTTTCTCCCCCCTCCCATCGCAGACGGCCGTCAGCTGCAGGCGTTCATGGGGTCTTCCAGACCAGCCGTGCGTTTTCGCCCGTCATGCGGATGAGGTAGACATCTTCATCGACGGG
>Ga0256406_1003203_pt1 | contig 20853 bp, 22 predicted proteins | sample RumenRJG_03DNA_FD_185986 | JGI IMG/M metagenome (GOLD analysis project Ga0256406, IMG submission 185986) | Bovine rumen microbial communities from Lethbridge, Alberta, Canada - RJG_03 | ecosystem: Host-associated > Mammals > Digestive system > Stomach > Rumen | place: Canada: Alberta | collected... | reverse complement strand
TAGCATTCTGCGAGGCAAGGAACGAAGCCGACGCGGAATGCGAACGGACATCGGTGGACAGAGAGAAAAAGAATTAAATATACTTTTTCCCTCATCGGGGGATGGCAGTAGCATTCTGCGAGGCAAGGAACGAAGCCGACGCGGAATGCGAACGGACATCGGTGGACAAAGAGAAAAAGAATTGAATAAACCCTAACTTTAACCCTAACTCCTCTCTCCCCATTGAGGAGTTGGAGGGAACTCTCAAACCCTAATCTCTAAAACTCTAAAACCTCAATGAAACATCCTTCCAACATAGACGTATCAGTCCTCATCCTCTTCTTCAACCGTCCCGACTTCCTTCAGAAAGTCTTCGACGAAGTCAAGAAAGCACGTCCTTCCCGCCTCTTTCTCTACCAAGATGGACCTCGTGGGGAGCAAGACATGGAACGCATCATGCAGTGCCGCCAAGTCGTTGCCGACATCGACTGGGAGTGCGAAGTCCACCAACACTACCAAGAGAAGAACTACGGCTGTGACCCGTCCGAATACCTCTCCCAGAAATGGGCATTCTCTATCGTTGACCGTTGCATCGTCCTCGAAGACGACGATGTACCCTCTCAATCCTTCTTTCCCTTCTGCAAGGAACTCCTCGACCGCTATGCCGACGACGAGCGCATCGGCATGATAGCCGGTTTCAACAGCGACGAAGTCACCCCCGACGTTCCCGATGATTACTTCTTCACCACCGTCTTCAGCATCTGGGGGTGGGCAAGTTGGCGACGTGTCATCGACCAGTGGGACAGTCACTACACCTTCCTCGACGATTCCCACACCATGCAGCAAGTGCGTGACCTCTGGAAACTACGCCGTTATCGTCCTCATTTGCTTGACATGTGCTACCACCACCGCGATTCTGGCAAGGAATACTACGAGACCATCTTCCTCATGAGCCTCGTACTCAACCACCAACTCGCCATCATGCCCACGCGCAACCTTGTCAACAACCTCGGTGCCACGCCCGACAGCACCCACTATGCTGCCAATCTCAACACCATCCCAGCCCGTCTGCGCCGCATGTACACCATGAAGCGCCACGACCTCCAATTTCCCCTACGCCATCCTGCCCACATCATTGAGCATATCGCCTTCAAGGAGCACGTCTATCGCACTAACGCATGGGGGCATCCCTGGCTCAAAGTAGCCCGTTCCTTTGAAGAACTCTTCAACAACCTTCGCCGTGGCAACTTCAAGCAAATCGGACAAGCCATCCGCAACCGCTGGCACATTCTCACCGGCAAAAACAAGTACAAATAAATCATTTAACTCAAGTTTTGCAAGTGCTCAACTTGAAATCATTTAAGTTTCAGATGTTCTTTTTTCACCACAGATTACACAGATTACTCAGATTTATCCGCTGATAGACAGGCTATTACACTGATTGGCTACGCCGAATGCTAAAGGTTCATGGGCATTATATGGTCATTCGTCTTAAATAGGGACTACAGTTTTTAACCATTAATCGCCCATATTAAAGCATGATGGTTCTAATCCGCCACCCTCTTGGGAGTTGACATCGCCGTTGAGCGCATCAAACAACTGCCCAACCGACAAGAAGACGAATCCGCTGCATCGAACCTACCGCTCCAACGAAAAAGAAGGAAACAGCCCCACTGTTTCCTTCTTTTCATTCCTCAATTTTTTCAATCTTTCAATCCTCCCATTTTTTATATTTTTCTCTATCTTTTCATATTATTCCTTCCGCGGCTTGCCACGCCCTCAACTCTCAACTCTTTTACCCCAAAGGCTCTCAACACTAAACCCTCAACTCTAACACTCACACCTCATTCCTAATCCTCTCAACCATTCAAAAGTCTCCAAAAGAAATGCCAAGTTCTGAACACAGGTTCACAGAGAGCCTCCGCTGGATAGGCACGGACGAACCGCATGTTGCGTTTAATTTTCAAGAAGTACTTGGTGCCAATGGAGTGATCGGTCAACCCGGAAAAATGTCCGAAGTTGCCCCCCTTGATGATTTCCTCCAACAGCAACTTCCCACGCCACTCATCAGTAGGCACAATATAAAACTTCTCCTCCAATCCAAACACCTCATGCAGCACCCACATCACCGCCCCTGCAAACTTGTATAGACCCAGATACCTCAAAGTACGTTCTATATTCTCATCCCTAAACCCTAAACCATTCTTTGCTTTCAGCAAGAAATAGTAGTCCATCATCTGCCGCAACCCGATTCCCTCATCAAAGAAGTGGTGCATCAGATGAGACAACTGATAAATCACATTGAACTCCACAGTAGGTATGGCAATCTGTCCCGCTCCACCTGGCAATTCTACAAAATGGTGGCATTGCTCTGCCATTCGTTCCTCCACCCATCGCTGCAATCTCCTGTTGTATATCGGACTATTCTTTGCCGTAGGAATAAAATGCATCTCCACCTCCACATCGGGAAACACTGGATAGTCGATATGCTGATACCGTATCTTTGCCAGAGGGAACCGCCTCCTCACATACTCCATCACCACCTTCCTCCTCTGCTCAATGGTCATGTCCGGTTTGTGTACACTTCCTGTCCTAAACTCTAAACCCTCAACCATAGACCCAGCCATCGGCATTACAAATACATCAATATCTCCCGACTGTCGTAACATCCCTAAATTGGAGGAAGAACTAAAGGATTGAAAAGTTGAAGGATGGAAGTTTCCGTTAAGGGTATCGTTTGGGTTAAGGGTATCGTTAGGGGCAGGGTTAAGGTTAGGGTTCTCATCATCATCTCTAAACCCTAAACCATACATCACCGTATTCCCCTGTCCCTTCAAAATGCAACTCTCAAAGCCATCCTTTTTCAACATCTCCACCAACTCCACACACCTCTTGTTCATCAACACATTCCGCTGCTTTATCTGTTCACTGACAGCATACCACTGCAGCAGCACATTCCTTGGTACATCCACACCTTCCTTCTTCATCCGTTCTATACCATGAAATCCCACACCCAACAATGCCTGCTCCTTCATAAATGCAAACAGTGCATTCCAATCCGTAATAGTCGGAATGCACGGTTGTTCGTCAATGCAGTAACGTACATATCTAAGATAAGAATAGACCGAGTTTTCTTCCATTTATTGAATCAATTCGATTTTAGCATTTCGAAAGTTTGGCTGTTTCATACATATTTGTTACCTTTGCCACAAATTACAAATAAGTGTATGGCTACAATCGTGTTACAAGTTCCAGATGAGAGTCTCGCCACCAAAGTGAAGCAGGCCTGCAAGATGATATTGGGAGTCACCTCCGTGAAATTGCAGAGAGAGTCCAAGCCCCGAGCACTGGACATCACCAAGACTGCCGGATTCAAGGAAGCGATGGAAGACGTGAAGCATGGCAGGGTTCATCATTATGAGTCGGTGGATGATCTTTTTAAGGAATTAGATATTCACGTATGAAGTACGACATTATCACCTCCAATCGTTTCAAAAAAGATTTGAAACGTTGTTCGAGGCGTGGTTTAGACATGCGCCTTATCTACGATGCCATGCAACTGCTTGCTGCTTCAGGAACATTACCCACTCAATACCATCCTCACAAACTCTCCGGCAACATGCATAACATATGGGAGTGCCACATTCAGCCAGATTGGTTAATGACATGGGAGCAGCATGATACACAGCTAACTCTTCTCTTCCTACAAACAGGCACTCATTCAGATATCTTCTAATAAATCCGAACTTTAGCGTAGCCAACCCATAATAATTGGAATGCACTGTTTTTCGTCAATGCAGTAGCGTACAAAAGATGTGAGAGCATCACACACTCTTGAAATTTGCTTTTTGACTCTTGACAGACAGCCCATGCCGTCTGAAAAAAGTGAACAAACTCTTAAAGTGCATCAATGTCTTTTTTCCCAATTTAGAACTGCCACGCAAATGATTGTGAATCATTTTAGCCTCAGGGTAATAAATGACGGGAATGTTCATCTTCCATGCACGAAGACACATGTCTTCATCTTCCATATACAAGAAATATCTTTGGTCAAAACCGCCCAACTTTGCATACGTATCACGACTCATGAAAAGCGCTGCTCCCATTGCCCAATCTACAGTTTGAGTTTTGTCCACATCAATATCCTTGCACAGATATTTGACCATCTCATTGCTCACATTATCGTCATTTCCTTTTGAAAGCAGTCTTCTCATAAACATTCGTAATGTAATAAAACTTCTGACTGAGTATTGGACTGTTCCATTAGGATTCAACAATTGCGGTGCATAAATGACATCTTCTTGGGTTTCTTCAAGTTTTTTGTAAATCTTATCAATACTGTCATCTCGCAGAATAATGTCAGGATTAATAATAGCAATGCAATCCCCAACAGATGCCATCACACCCTTATTGTTGTTCTCACCAAAGCCCAGCGGCTCGGTGTTCACAATTGTCTTCACCTGCGGATAGTGCTCCCGCAGCCAGTCAATCTCCCGTCCGTGGAGCAGTTGTCCACATAGATGGTTTCCATCTCCGCCTCAGGTCTGCCCTCACCATAGAGCGACCCATACAGCGCCTCCAGATATTTCTTGTGGTTCATGCCCACAGTGATGATTGAAATCATATAAGTTTTGTTTCATTTGCAGTTTATTCAATCGCCATCCCATGTATAATCCCCCATTTCCGCATCCTTTCGCGCCATTTTGGGGATTTATCAATTCTATATTTCCCCATTTTTGAATATTTTTATATAGTTTTGGGGATTTATACGATTCTTCTTTGTATCTTTGCACTTGTAAAAAACTTTAAAAAAGATAATGATGGACAAGAATTTTATTGGTCGTGAGCAGGAACTCAAACTACTCCGCAACATTATGGACTCAGGCAAATCCGAATTCGTTGCTGTTTACGGGCGTCGCCGTGTTGGGAAAACATATCTCATTCAAGAGTTCTTCAACTGTAAATTCTCCTTTTTTGCGACAGGCATTATCGATGGTGACAAAGAAGAAGAGATGTACTCTTTCACATCCTCACTCATCGAGGCGGGCTATAAAGGTCGCCAGCCAGTGACCTGGTTAGAGGCATTTGATGCATTGAAAGAAACATTGTCTTCTCTGCCTCACAAGGGCAAATATGTCATATACATTGATGAACTCCCATGCTTTGACACACCGAAATCTGGATTTGTCCGTGCGCTTGGATATTTCTGGAACAAGTGGGCTTCCCTCCGTAAAGATGTGGTTCTCATCGTTTGCGGATCAGCCACATCTTGGATGATAGAGAATATTGTCAATGATCACGGTGGTCTGCACGACCGAACCACCCACACCATCTATCTTCGCCAATTCAACTTATCAGAAACGGAACGTTATCTAAAGACCTTTGGCTTCAAATGGCCACGTCAAACGATTGTCGAGACCTATATGATGCTAGGTGGCATTCCTTTCTATCTCAGTCTGCTGGACAGGAAGGAAAGTCTGGCACAGAACATTGACCGTTTGTATTTCCGTAGAAATTCCGAACTCAGCCAAGAATACCATAGGCTATATGCCTCATTGTTCAAATCTCCAGAACCATATCTTCGTGTAGTTGAAGTTCTTGGACGAACCAAGGGAGGACTGACACGTCAGGAGATTGCCACTGTACTGAAAGTTCCATCAAGCGGTACGCTGACCAAGCAACTCAACAATCTTGTCTACTGCGACATCATCCGAAAATACGTGACCAAAGCCAAGAACAAGCCCAAGGTCAATGATGCCTATTATCAACTGAAAGACCTGTTCACTTTGTTCCATCTGACATTTTCAGCCAAGTTCCATACAGAGGATTACTGGGAACAGCGTCTGAACACCCCCACCCTTAACACTTGGCAAGGGCTTGCTTTCGAGCATGTCTGCATGGCTCATATCAGTCAGATTCGTCATGCCCTCGGTCTCGACCGCATCGCCGTAGAGTATTACTCCTGGCGCAGCAAAGAAAAACCTCATTCCCAAGTCGACATGATTATCGAGCGAGCAGACCATTTGATAAATCTCTGTGAAATCAAGTATGCATACGCTGAATATGCCATTGAGGTGAGCGAAGAGAGGAAATTCAGAAATCGCGTGGCTTCCTTTGTCCGAGAGTCCCAAACCCGTTGTGGGATTCTTTCCACATGGATTACTCCATATGGTTTATATCAAAACGAATATGCTGCCAATGTACAATATGAGATTACGATGAATGACCTGTTTGCCACTTGAATTTGTTATCGCGACCTTACTTGAAATAGTGGCTCAGTGTTTAGGTTCATGCCCATAGTGATGATTGAAATTTTCATGCTCATTCTTTTGGCTGTTATGAGGAAAATGTGTAATTTTGCACCGATTTCATATCATTAATGTGATTTGTTACACATTTTTGGCACGTAATATTAAATTCCATGCGTAATCTTGAAATCAGCGGCAACCTGCTCAACATTCCTTGGTACATCCACACCTTCCTTCTTCATCCGTTCTATACCATGAAATCCCACACCCAACAATGCCTGCTCCTTCATAAATGCAAACAATGCATTCCAATCCGTGATAATTGGAATGCACTGTTTTTCGCTAATGCAACAGCGTACAAACGCAAGATTAGGCTCTATCTCTTTTGCTATTATCATCAAATCACTCCAAACACTTCCGTTTGTTGTCTTCAAACCAATTCTCTATTGCCTCCTCGAAAGTCCATTTGAAGAGGTATCCACTCTCCTTCATCTTCTTGCCACTGATGTTCGTTGAGATTTGTAGTTTCTTCACACGAGCAGGACAAATTCCCATAGGGCTACCCACCAACTTAGCACCCACCGCAGCTGGCATGATGACGGCATTGGGCACGTAAGGAACCGACTGATGCAGCCCTGTCTTCTCCTTCATCACCTGCACAATATGTTCTATCGTGTAGGCAGGTTCGAAAGTACAATTATAGATTTCAAAGGGCGATTCTCTTTTCTCCACATTCCAGAGGATGAACCGCACCAACTCCTTCACATACACACATGCCTTGATGGTGTCCTTACGACCAGGATATGCGAAGGTGTGCTTACGGATACCCCAATAGAGACGGGTGAAGTTGCCATTCTCACCCTTTCCGAACACCACACCCGGACGCACAATCGTCAACTTTCTGCCATCGCCGCCCTGCTGCCAAATTTGATGAATCTTCTCCGCCACCAACTTCGAGATGCCGTAAGGTGTGTTCGGAGTGGGCAAGGTTGTCTCCTCCTTCAACTCTTCCGCTGCGCCATACGGAGCAATGCTTGAAGTGAACACGATGTTCTTGATGCCATGTTTCTCCGCAAAGGCACATACATTCTCCGCCCCACGGATATTCGTTTCAAAATACGCATGGTCAGGATGCCCCGGTGTGCGGTGCACTGCAGCAAAGTTAAAGATGACATCCTCTGGAGTTGGAGTGAAAGGCAGATTCTCGATAGGCTTCCTCACATCACACTGCACAAATGTTGCCTTACGGCTCTCCCCCTCCACCACTGGAGTCTTCCAGTGCTTGATAGTGGTGTACTCCTGTCGCTCCCTGTCATTCATCCCTCCCAGTCTGGAAGGGTCAACTATATCCAAACTCCAAATCTTGTCATTCGGATAGACCTCATGCAGCAAGTTTGCCAAATGCGTCCCGATGAAGCCAGTTCCTCCTGTAATAATGTAATTCATGATGATTATTTCCTTTTTTGTTCCTCGACAGCCTTTTCAAAATATTTTGTTAGCCTTTCGGTCTCACTAATAGCATCAAAACCATGAGCTTTCAAATACTCTTGACGCCCATGTCTATTGTGCATTAGTTTCCCTGTCTCACCAATAATGATGTTCGCCCATTCTTCTGCAGACCTATTCAATCCGATATAATGGCCAAGTTCTTCTATTGCAGCCTCATGAGTTATGGCATCTGACATGAACACGGGTAATCCTGAAGCTTGGCTCTCCACTGCTACAACAGGGAAGCCTTCATATAAAGATGGCAAAAGAAAAGCATCAAAAGCATTATAAAATTGTCTTATATCCTCACGTCTTCCCAACCAATTCATTTTATCTCCGAAACCACATTCTTCAATCTTCTTTTTCATTTGTTCTTCCATTGATCCGATACCAATAATACAAAATTGGGCTAAATCATTCTTTTTACGTATTTCATTCATTACTTCAATCAGGAAAAGTGGATTCTTCTGAATTTCAAAACGTGCAATAGTTCCATAAACAACCTTATTGGTCCAACCCATTTCCTTCCTACATTCTTGTCTCAATACTGGATCATAATCATTCTTTTTAGTATCAACAGGATTCATAAAAATAGCCACCCGTCCTTCTTTCATAGCCCTTTTCCCAAACTGGTATTCCGCACTCTCTTTTCCGTTAGCCATGTAATAATTACAAAACCAATGAGAGAATTGCTTCAGAACATTCTTCATTACAGTCTTCTTCTTTTCTATCTTTGATGCTGTTGTCAAACTCTCACTCACTCTTACTTTCACCCCCGTCTTCCATGCTATATACATAGGAAAAAGATTCATTGTATTATTTGCAGCATAAAACACATCATATTTTTCTGCTTTACACAGTTTACATAAAGCTGAAAGATGTTTTATAATAGTTTGATAAGGAGGTACTACATGCACTCTTCCCCCTAACATCTTCACTTCATCATATGGTATACTATTGGAGTCGGCATCTACTATTAAATCCCACTGAATCCTATTTTTATCGAAATTCCTCAGATACGACATAATAACACTTTTCTGTCCACCCGAATCGCACTTGTTTATGCTTATTGCCACTTTTATCATAATTCCTGCTTCAAAGATTCTTTGTAAAATGCTGTTATCCCATCCATAAAAGGAGTAAACTCTATATTCACATATTTAATAAGAAGAGAAACATTCAACACCATATTGGAGACATCAACAGGGCGTGGATTCTTGTATTCGATCCTAAAATCCTTTTGCGAAACAATCTTCAAGAAAGCCAAAACGTCGTTTACGGAATATCCGCGTCCACTCCCAATATTCAATGTTACATTATGCACATCATTCGATATCAGTTGTCTAAAAATCTCCGCTAAATCATCTATGTAGATGTAGTCTCTGACGGCAGAGCCATCTCCCCAAACCTCTACTGGTTCATCTTTCAATATCTTTCCTATTGCGACAGCCACCAGCCCTTGCTTCCCGAATAGATTCTGACCATGCCCGTAAGGATTAGATGGACGTACTATCAAATATTCCAACCCTTTTGTACGATGCATGAACAAAATGCTGTTCTCCATCATTTGTTTAGACCATCCATAATAAGAGATCGGAGCCATTGGGTCTTGCTCCACAAATGGCAAAACATCATTTCGATTGCCATACACCGTTCCACCAGAAGAGAAATAAACAAACTTGATTTCTCTCTCAGCACAAATTTCCATCAATTCGATGGATGGAAATATCATGTTTTTGTATTCATTCTTATAATCCTCATAGGAACTGCCAGGAATAAGAGTTGATACAAGATGAACAACTATATTAATATGATTCTCTTTTATAATAGCGTGGATATTCTCCACATCAGACAAAGAGCACTCATGAACCTTGACATCCCAACTTTCCAATCTCCCCACAAAAGCACCCTTAGGTTCTATAACATGAACACAACACCTATCGCCAATAACCTTTTTAATGAGATTTGAACCTATAAAACCTGCACCACCAATAAATAGTATGTTTTTCATCCCTTTTGCATTATTTATTATTAAGATTCCTAACGAATCTAAAACAGCATCATCGTATTTACAGTGTTATCTAATCATGCATATTTTCATTTAATAATAATATTCAATCATACATATGATTTATCATCAAACACAAATAAATAAGCTTTTTGGGCGTTTTTTCTTTCCTCTCTCCGTTTCCACCAAAGTTGAATAAGTTTTAATGTATCTTTGACTCCACGCTTTTTAACCATAAATGGGATATATAAAACATCATGCCTATAAAAGGGAAGGTTCCTTAGTCCCATTTTCCAATAAAAACCATTTCTTTTTTGGACTTGAAGATAAAATTGGAATTCCCGCTCAACAGTTCTTTTCTTATGAGTTATACTATTAGCGTTTACTGTAAAATAATAAAGTTCATCAGGAATAACTTTATAATTTGTTACTTTTAACCCAATTAAGATTGAATAAAGAACATCTATATTTATTCTACAATTTTCATAATGAATATTATACTTTTGAATAAAATCCATTGATACCAATTTGTTCCAAGTCTCCAAATTATAATATCTTAAAAGATTTTCTGTTTTCTTATCTCTCTTCTTGATATATTTTTTGACATTTTGATTGGAAACAGCATCTTGTGTCGGCATACCGGTATCAGTATCTACACATTTTATACAGAATACTAAACATTCAATATTCTCATCTTTATACTTATCAAAAACCTCAAAAGCATCATCAGAAAAATAGTCGTCTGCATCCACAGAGATAAACCATTTGCCTTTCGCATGTTGTAGCCCAACGTTTCTTGCATATCCTCCACCTCTATTCTCCTCTAAAAAGACAATCTCAAGATTTTTATGTGAAATGGTTTTGAGTTCAGAAATATGCTCTTCTGAACTTCCATCATCCACAACAATGACCTGAATATCATCTCGTTCTGGAATGCTTTTTAGCATTCGTTTAAGTAATAGCGATGAATTGTAATGCGGAATTGATATACTATAAGTATAATTCATATTATTCCAAATTTAATTTTAATTTGCATAGTTGTCTTAAACCACTATATAGTGTGTCAATATAAATAGCAGAGCCATTTTTCGTAAACCGAGGATGGAGATCACAGCGATTATAGTTTTTGTGATTTATGTCGTGGAAAAACTCTGCTAATTTTATTATTTTCTTCGTAATTTTATTGTAAGCATGCAGTTCTTGCATACGGGCAAAATTTGGATAGCTATCTACAACAATCCAGTCACCATACGAGGTCGGATGCCCATTTTGGGGATGAGCAGTCGTTAATTCTTGTAGTTTTTTTACAGTTCCCATTTTAGTGTCTGCTTGAAACCATCCTATTTCTCCTCCATATCCACAATACCCCATAATCGTATGGTTGTCAAGCCAACAGAAATGACTTTGTAAGGGGTCGTCAAGGATACATTTCAATTCCCTGAAATCATAAACCATCAAACGGTCGAATTGCTTTCCACCAACCTTATAGCGATGTATAAACATAAATGATTTTCCATCAGGGGCTATCATAATATGATTGATACAATGCTTTCCTGCTTGATTAAGGCGATGCTTTTTAACAGATAGAATTTCCAGAATACTTAACAACAATTTCTTTTCATTTTTCTTTAAATCATATATCCAGATTCCATCATTGGCGTAATCGAAGAAATCCTCTTCATCCATTTCTGGTAAGCAATGATAAGAATAATCGGGATCAACACTTCTTAACCTTTGGAAATTAGTTGTAAGGATATAATCTTTATTATAGATATCCATTAAAGGCATTGGGATTGTTTTAATGACACGCTTCTCTGATAACGAAAACCATATAGAAATATACTTTTCACCATCAAAATTATTATATGACACTGTATCATCATCTATCCAAATGGCACGAGCTCCCATTTGCCAATTGTATGCTGTTGAATCTCCTATCCAACATTCTTCTCCAGTCTTTATATCTCTGACAATGACGGCAACATGGTTATCGTTCATCTCGTGGATCATAACCTTCCCTTTTCTTTCTGGACAGCGGTCATAATAGCCATAAAAGAACTCCTTCTCAGATTTCCTCTTAAAACTTTTTAGGGCAGCGCCATTATATTCCTTATGAAGATATGGTTTCTTCTTTAGCAGGAAAAGAAACTTACGGGCAAATTCCTTAACAACCATAGAGTGATTATTTAATAAAAATGGCCTCTTATTGAACCATGTTTAACGAGATTAACGCATCTAAGTAGGATTTTGAAGTTCCTGAGATGTAGCGCTTTCCAAAATCGTCTTTCTGCCAAATAATATTGAGGGAACCATGAACCACTAAATCGATGTATAGAATAAGTATTATCTGACTTTACCATTTTATTAGTTAAAGAACTATAAGGGCTAAAATATGTGAATTCATATAATGTAATTCCTTTTTCGGTCTTCGTTTTATTATCGAGTACAATCCCATTTTCTTGAATTATTTGAGATATTAATGCTACATTAGTCATTAAATTCATGCTTCCGTCCTTTCTGAAGAATTCCTTATTTGTATAATTATCCAAATAAGAATTCAAGAGCCAAAAACCTTTCTCACTTGATATAACAGAAGTACCTAGCTTATCTTGACTTTCATACCCAATAAAAAACTGATTATCCAGCAAATCATCAAACGATTTTTTCACTTCTACGTCTGTATCAAAATAGATACCTCCTTCTTTATTTAAGGCGTAAATTCGGGCATAGTCAGAAACAAAAGCATATTTCTTTGCGATATAAGCTTGTTCAACATACTTACAACAAGTCACGTCGAAATTGTCTTCGTTCCATTCTTTAATCTCATAATCTGGCAGATGCTCTTTCCATGTCTCCAAGTAAGCATAAAAAGAGGCAGGTTTTTTCCCTTTCCCGAACCAACAATAATGTATAATTTTAGGTATCATTTCTTATTTGTCTAATCTTTTAAATTCTTTTTTCCTTTCTCTATTTTTATATACCAACTGGGGGGCAACTGCAAATATGGCTCTTTTGATAAACATCAAACAATTATATTTATAAACTCTATATGTGGAAATAATTTTGTTAAGAAACAATCTATTAGGATAATCTATACACAACCTCTCATACATATGCAGTTTTCTTTTAGTATTTGAAGCACCTGTCAAATCGAAATTTGCAATTATCATATCTAATTGCTGGAACTTCCCACCATCCTTATATATATTAATAATCATATCATAGTCTGCTGCAAGTTTATATTTTAAATCAAAAGGATATTTTCTTGCTAATTTGAGACTAACGAAAACACATTGGTGATTAAATCCCATCTCTTGATGTAATGGCATATGCTCGTAAAATGGTTTCGCTTTTACTCTGTATCTTACTCCATCACGGACATCTGATTTGTCACCAAATATAACATCAGACTCTGTATCTAATTGCCGAGTCACTTCTGTCAAGACAGTGGGAGAGAAAAAAGAATCTCCAGCATTCATGAAATTAATATATTTCCCTGTTGCATGAGATATGCCTTTGTTCATGGCGTCATAGATTCCCTTGTCTGGTTCAGATACTATTAAATCTATATGATTTACATACTGATTAACAACATCAAGTGTACCATCACTACTATGTCCATCAATGATTATATATTCATAAAGCGATCTGTCTTGAGCTATAACACTCTCTATTGTTTCCCTTATTACAGATTTACAATTATAGCAAATCGTTACGATTGTAAAAAGTTTCATGTCCAGATTCAATTATTAATGATTTCACACCTTTTATTTGCATAAGCAAACATGAAAAAAAGAGGTTGCCAATAAACAGGGTCACTTATCGTGGCTCCAGAAAAAGATGCGAGAAAAATGTATACAAAATAAGAATATAAAGCCAAATTCAAATCATCTATATTTCTTCTTCCATAGAATTTCTTCATTATTGAAAAGAAAAAAGACATTAAAAAGATAGAACCAATAAGCCCATAGCGAGTTAGCAAATTTCCCCATGCTATATCTGGAGTGCTGATTTGATTCATAAGCCCCGTCTCTTCATTAATAAGACCGAAATTAAAACGATAATATTTATTCTGGGTTTTTTCTTCAGAAATCATGCCCAACCCGAAAAGTAATTCAATGGGGCGCTCTTTTATATAATTAAATCGTTCAGCAACCCATGCAGCTCTATATAGTAAAGTCATTCCATCCCTTGCTTGATAATCTGCTTCTTGAACTCTGCCTTCTAGGACTAAAGAAACGTCACTGGCCGAATCGTTTTGTTCAGTAGTCCTTTCATGAAAAATCTCTCCAAAAAGTAAAATCATGCTAACCAAAATAAAGAGAGGAAGGACATTTTTCTTAGATTGTTTCCTTAAAAGCATGGCAACAACAATGCATATGACCATTGCCGCTATATGAATTCTGAATAATGTGACAAATAATGCAGAAAAGAAAACAACAGGTGCAATTATACGGAAGTTGTCAGGTATTAATGATTTGCAAAAAATACTAATTGGGATAAATATAAATGTAAAAGTTGGTATGTTTAAAAAATGATAAATACCACCCACTCCAGCTGTTTTATCATCGGCGTCGAAAGAGCTAGAAGATGGAAGTAATTGTGTCCCGATTATACATTGAACGATGTATATGACTGAGGTAATAAATGTTATATAAAAAAGAAATCTAAAAATGCTTGAATAATCTTCTCTTTTTAAAGGGATAAATACTAAAAATGCAAGAAATAAAAGATACCTTAATCCTGTAGTTACACATTCTTTAATAGGGAATCTAAAATATATAATTGAAACAAGAATAGACAATAAAAAGAATATGAAGAGACGAACCAGCCAAACATATTCTTTATTAGTTCGTATATGATTTTTAATAGACTTTTTATATTTAAAAAAGAAAAATACAATATAGAGAAATGTTAAATGCGTTGCTTTTATAAAGCCTACTTGATAAGGTAATATGGAAAGACCGCCTGTTGCTAATACAAGGAATATCATAACAGATTCTTTATGTTTTTTTCTAAACATAAAAAGAACTGAGAACAGGAACAATAATAAGTAAATTAAGCCACACACTAATTCCATGGCTCCAATATTTTTTTTAATATCTTATGTAATATCATACATTAAACGTCTAATCACTCGACAAGGATTTCCGCCTGCGATACAATCCGCAGGAATATCCTTTGTAACAACACTACCAGCAGCAATAATGCTCCTTGCACCAATATGTACTCCCTTAAGAATCTGGCATCTTGCACCAATCCATACGTCATCGCCAATCTCGATGGGGGCAGTACCTATCTTCTGACGATAATTTTCCCCCCACTTCTTTTTCATAAGATCTTCTGCCAATCACGGAACTTTTTCACATAATCCTTAATTCCCATTTACACTGATTTTTTGAAAAACAGCGCAATATTAGAAATTCAGTCCACCATATATGTACAACATGAACATACAACAATAAAAGCAAGAAACTTTTGAACTTTTGGAGGTAGTTTGAATTTGTATGATACACATAGAATTGCAATAGTTATAAAAAAGAAAAGACTAAATAACATCTTATATCATTGAAAATATTATTTCTTATCACTCTTATTTTTATATTCAATAATATCTAGAAAATTATCTCCGAACTCTCGTAAATCATGACTATAATCATAAGGAAATTCCGTAGGTTTTACTGTTAATAATTTATAACATAATTCATCTTCATTTCGAGGGTTAAAAAAACAAACATTTTTATTAACTTGTTCTTGATGTACAGAAAGATCAGAAAGGAATATAAATTTGTTAAGTAATTTACAGTCCTCAACTGTAGTATTCCATCCTTCAAAAAGTGAAGGTTGAATAACTGCATAAGCATTCTTCATTAAACAATGTAATTCATCAGAATCAATCAAGCCAAGTAGTAGGATTTTCTTTGAAAGATTATTGTCAATAATAAAGCACTTTATTTTATCTATATATTCAGGATTGCGATAATCGGATAAATTTCCTGTACAGACAAGCTGCATTTTTAACCCTTTTTGCAACGCTTTATGATAAGCCTTAAAAAGGAACAAATGGTTTTTGTGTTTCCAAAACTGATTTGCACAAAGTAAAAAGTTTCCTTTGATACCATATTTCGATTTTACATCTCCTATTTTTATATGTGAAAAATCAGTATGATCTACCGCGAAATGGACGACAAAAGTCTTATTGCTATACTCTGGATAAAAACGTTTGAAATCATTTTCGCTATCATGACTGCTGAAAACAATTGGGATACCACGTTCCGCAACAGATCTAATGGACGTGTCTCTATCACGAATCTCCTTTTTAGAGAATAATTCAGGTAAATACTTTTCCTGAAAATCCGGTTTCCAATATAACAATTTGCTTGTATCAGCCCCCAACGCATAAGGAAAAATAATTTTATCGTCTTTACAAACCTTGAACATGTCAACTTTATTCTTAGCTTTAGAACCGAATAAAATCCCTACGAGTTTTCGGTAAGCTTTCTTAAAGAAAGACTTGTCATTTATAATAATATAATCTAAATATGGGTATGCTGTTTTTTCTTTTAATTCTTCAAAAGCATCATATTGCCTACAATACACATTAATGAACGGTTTATTCTTATCCTCAAGTGTATTTAAGGCTTTCAATAAATTCTGAGCATAAAGAACTCCTCCCATCCAAGACTTGTCCCAAACATAATAAAAACCTATTCTTGTTCGTTTCTCCATAATCCTATTCGTATTTACGAACCCAATCAATATACTTTGTTGCGCCTTCCTCCAATTCTATTGAAGGTTGATATCCCCAACCTTTTATTACCGATATATCCGCTTCCCAATTTATCGGATCCCCTTTACGTTCTTCACCACTAAAATGGATTCTCTTGCAGGTACCGCTTACTTGACGTACTGTTTCCGCAATCTTTGCAATCGTTATCTGCTTGCCATTAGCCACATTCACCACCTCGCCATTGAACTTCGAATGTGTCATAGCCAATTCTACAATCTTCACAATATCATTGATATATATAAAATCGCGGCTTTCTCTTCCTGTGCCCCATAGCGTAGGTTCATCCTGCTCCTTTATCTTATGATACAAATCCCAGAACAACTGTTTTTTCAGTCCAGGACCATAAGCTGAGAATATACGCAAGCAACATGTCTTCAATCCCCAGAAACGACTAAATTCCTCACAAATCATCTCTGCCATCACCTTATGATAGCCATAAGGAGAGACTGGCACCCGTTGTTGAGCCTCCACTATAGGTAGCGACTCTGGATTACCATATACAGCCGCACTTGACATGGTGATGAACTTACACTGTGGGGCATACATACGAATGGCCTCCAACAACTTAAACACATTAAGCGTGTTTAACTTGAAATCATTGAAAGGCTTCTGTAATGAGAATGGAACATTTGCAGCACCAGAGCAATTGATGCATACATCAAAGGTGTGCTGATCGAAAATTTCCAAAAAATCACTATCAACAGAATCAATCGGTATGTATCGGGAATTATTGTAATCAAGCACAACATCACATCCCCACACTTCATGTTCTCTTGAAAAATAATCTACACAATGGTTCCCGATAAACCCTTTGGAACCTACTATCAATATTTTCATCTTTTATGAATTAGTTCTTCAAAACCTTTACAACCCTTGCAGGATTACCAGCCACGACTGTCCATGCTGGAACATCCTTAGTCACTACGCTTCCAGCACCAACTATAGCACCTTCACCAACAGTCACACCTTTCAAAATAATGACATTCATGCCTATCCAAACATCGTCACATATTTTGATGGGGTTGCTGTTGACAACGCTCCAGTCCTTGTTCTGAATAAAGTTCCTGCCATTACGAATATCGTTCAACTCATCATCAATATCCTTCCGACGCTTCATGTAGTCAAGGGAATGAGAATCGTGGTCATAGAATGTTCCTCCCCAAGCGATAGTTACATTATTCCCTATGTCTATCGATGAGCGGCAAATAAATGTTCCTCCACCTATATATGTGTGGCTACCAATCGTAACCTTTCCTCCTGAAGATTCAAAAATGAAGTTCCCCGACACAATACAATTCTTTCCTATAGTCAGGCATTTCCGTTGTGTTGGATTATCCCTCCTCAAAATGATTCCTCTATCAATGGAAGTCTTGTCAATAATCGCAAATTGTTTTATGACCTTCCTCCTTCGATAGTTCTTTATTTTCCTGATGATATTCTTCATTGCCATCATTGGTTCCAAATACCTGTTGCATCTTTATTTATCAAATGAAGGACTTGATATCTCCCGAAATATACTCCAGGGGCATTTACTGCAATCATGGCAAGAAGAATCCCATTAATACCAAGATTAAAACCTAAAAAATAAGCTACAGGAATAAACAACACCATGATTATGATTGAATATATTAACTGAAATCTTATTTTCCCAATACCATTCAAAATCGAGGAGTTTATCTGAGCATAAACACCAATAATCGTGTAAATCCCCACCAGGAGAGTTGTTGTAAATGGAATATTCACTTTGTCACCAATCCACACATCATATACAATTGGAGAAACTATTACCAATAGCCCGATGCACACACATACAATAAAAAATATTTTAGTCAATTTCCTATATATAGCCTTCATCCACTTCGTGTCATTCCTTACATAGGCATCTGTAAATGCAGACCATATAGGAGCCACAACAATTGTCACAATAATCATTGCCGTTGTTATATACTTATAGGCAATATTATATTGGGTTACATATTCTGGTCCACACAATCTTGAAATGATAATATTAATCATCTGATAAAGAATGAGCGACGCTATCTGAATAATAAAAAAGTTCCCTCCTAAACTAAAAATTTCCGATGAACATTTTATATCTATTGAACGGATATCCGGTGAGACCTTCTTAAATCGTCCCCCATATAAAATGAGAGTAAAGACCAACAATACGATTATAGGAGAAATACTGAAGACAATTGCAATCTGTTTTAAATCAGGGTTTACAACTAATGCCAAGATATAGATGAATATAAGACAACCAACATTCACAAGACAATCCATAAAGGCTGCCAAAGCATTAAGTTGATATGCAAATGACACAGACTGTATCAATTTTAGGATCATCTGGACAGAAAATGTTACAAACAAAATCTGTGCAACTTGAATCAACACTGCATTATAATCTTGTGAAACATTCAATAAGCCTGCCCAATTTATAAATTCTGAACTAACATACGCTATTATCGCTATCGGAATAAAAATAGCAGTAATAATCAAATAAGTAGTACTTGTATATATTTTACCTTTCGTATAGTTGCCTAGAGCCAAAGACTCGCCCAATTTGTTTCGCAGCCCATTTCCAAAACCTATATCAAAGAAACTAATCCAGTGGATGATAGATGATAAAGTCAGCCAAATTCCATATAATTCACTACTAATATAGCCAATTGTCAAGGGTACCAATAGAAATGAGGCAACTATACTAATAGCCTTGATGAAGAATCCTGCAACTATATTTTTCTTTACTAGTTGCGAACGTGCATTATCAGATTTAATAAGTCGAGACAATCTCATTCTTTATATCTTTATTACGGCACATTATTCTTTGAGGATGATTGGCAAAGTTTCTTTCCAACAATTCTATTGGCAAACGTTTTTCTTCTGGATATAACTTTGATTCATGCTCAATAATTTCCTTTGGTGAAAGATTAAACCCTATTATCATTTGGGGATTACCTACAACAACTGAATAGGGAGGTATGCTTTTCCTAATCACGGCACCAGCCCCAACAAAAGCCCCCCTCCCTATTGTTACCCCTGGAAGAATGGTAACATTTGATCCCAACCATACATCATCCTCTATCACGACATTATTAAACTTCGTATTACGTTCAATATTGGACATGTCTCGAATAAGTGTGCCCACATTCCTCACATGATTATCTGTGACAATTGTAAGTCCCTGTGCTGCTATCAAGTTATTTCCAACATACAAATGTCCTTTGACACTTATAAATTTGAAATATCCAAAGATTGTAGAGTTATTGCCAATATGAATATGACGAGGATCACCATACAAATCAACCGGCAAGTCCAAGTAAGAGCCCTGACCAAATTCCCCGATTCTTTTGAATATCCTATTTTGTTTATAAACCTTTATTTTACGGCTACAATAATTAAAAAAACGCACAAGTATCATTTTTTCTTACCTTACAATTCCTTTCTCTAAAAACTCCACCAAATTTGTTGGCATTTTCCCCTCAGTATTTTCAGAAGCAACCTTTACCATATCGTGCTTCACCATGATGGAAACGAGTTGCTCGAAAGAGGTTGACTGCGGATTCCAACCAAGTTTTTCTTTTGCCTTGGTGGGGTCTCCCCAGAGATTGACCACGTCTGTAGGACGGTAGAAGTCGGGACTGACCTCAACGAGAGTCTTGCCTACAAGGTTGTCGGGACCCGCAATGCAGATGCCCTTCTCGTCCATGCCCTCACCCTCAAACTTGAGTTCGATACCAGCAGCCTTGAATGCATAGTAAGCGAACTCACGCACAGAATGCTGAACACCTGTAGCGATGACAAAATCTTCTGGTTTCTCCTGCTGAAGGATGAGCCACATACACTCCACATAGTCTTTTGCATACCCCCAGTCACGAAGTGAGGAGAGGTTGCCCAAGTAGAGTTTGACCTGCTTGCCCTGTGCGATACGTGCAGCGGCAAGCGTAATCTTGCGGGTCACGAAAGTTTCGCCACGACGTTCTGACTCGTGGTTGAACAGAATGCCAGAGCAGCAATACATATTGTAAGCCTCACGGTATTCCTTCACAATCCAGAAGCCATAAAGTTTTGCCACTGCGTAGGGAGAATATGGATGGAAGGGTGTCTTTTCATTCTGGGGGACTTCCTCCACCTTGCCATACAACTCGGAAGTGGATGCCTGATAGATGCGGCACTTGTCAGCCAATCCGCAAAGGCGTACTGCCTCCAGCACACGGAGCACGCCGACAGCATCGACGTCTGCCGTGAACTCAGGTGAATCGAAGCTCACCTGCACATGTGACTGTGCGGCAAGGTTGTAAATCTCAGTGGGTTGCACCTTGCTGACCACTTGGAGCATCGAC
>Ga0256406_1003202_pt1 | contig 20858 bp, 17 predicted proteins | sample RumenRJG_03DNA_FD_185986 | JGI IMG/M metagenome (GOLD analysis project Ga0256406, IMG submission 185986) | Bovine rumen microbial communities from Lethbridge, Alberta, Canada - RJG_03 | ecosystem: Host-associated > Mammals > Digestive system > Stomach > Rumen | place: Canada: Alberta | collected... | reverse complement strand
GGACTCGATGAAGCAAAGACTGTCGGTGACTGTACCTGCGGTTCTGCTTCAATGCTGCTTGAAGTACAGAAGCATCTGTCGAAGCAGAGAGTCGGTCATTTCTACGGGCAGGAACTCAATGCCTCCACTTACAATATGGCCCGTATGAATATGATCATGCATGGCGTTAACTGGTCGAACTTTGATATTTATAAGGGCGATACTCTGAAGGATGACATGTATGGCGATGTAAAGATGACTGTACAGGTATGTAATCCACCGTATTCCCTCAAGTGGTCAGCGGATCCAAAATTTGAGGATGACCCGAGATATTCCGGTGCAGGGAAACTAGCTCCGAAGAGCCATGCGGACTTTGCTTTCCTGGAGCATATGGTCTATCACATGGATGATAGTGATGGCCGTATTGCTGTGCTGCTCCCCCATGGTGTGCTGTTCCGCGGCGGTGCTGAGGAAGCGATTCGCAAGTATATCGGGAAGGATCTCAATAAACTGGATGCCGTGATTGGCCTGCCGGCAAATTTGTTCCACGGCACTTCTATCCCGGTTTGTCTTCTGGTACTCAAGTCTAACCGCAATGGCAATGCTGGGAACATCCTTTTCATTGATGCCAGCAAAGAGTTCGAGTCCGGTAAGAACCAGAACGTACTCACAGACGAAAACATACAGAAAATCGTCGATACCTATGTGGCACGCGAAGATGTCCCGAAGTACGCACATGTTGCCGAGATGAGCGAGATCGAAGAAAACGGCTGGAATCTAAACATTCCAAGGTATGTTGATACATTTGAGGAAGAACCGGAAATCGATATCGATGAAGTATTTGCTGATCTTCAGAAAGATGATGAAGAAATCGCCGCATCCGCAGCAGTACTGAACGAAGCATTTGAAGAACTCGGACTGAAAGTGAGGCTCTAAGATGGCAGAACCGAAATTAAGATTTCCAGAGTTTACTGGTCCTTGGGAACAGCGTAAGTTGGGGGATATTGTTGAATTTTTAGATGCATTACGTAAACCGTTAACAGAAAACAAACGGACAAAGGGCCCTTATCCATATTATGGAGCATCTGGAGTAGTCGATCATGTTGCTGATTATCTCTTTAATGACGAGTTGATTCTTTTAAGTGAAGATGGAGCAAATATTACAGATCGAAATTATCCCGTATGCTTCTTAGCTTCAGGAAAATACTGGGTTAACAACCATGCTCATGTTTTAAGAGTAAAGCCCAAAATGGACAACAATTTCATTTGTATGTCCTTGGAGCGCAAGGATTACAGTAATTACAACACTGGAATGGCAATGCCAAAACTAAATCAGGATACATGTCGCAGAATTCCAGTTGATTGTCCTTCTTATGAAGAACAAAAGAAAATTGGAGATTATTTTCGATCCTTGGATAACCTTATCACCCTTCATCAGTGTAAGGCTTAGTCAAACATCATGGCGGTGGTGCTAGTCATCACGCCAAAGTCTTATTCTTGGGAACAGCGTAAGTTGGGAGAGCTGGTAACGTTTTCAAAGGGCAAAGGATATGCTAAAGGCGATTTGAAAGAATCCGGTACTCCCATTATTCTTTATGGCAGACTATATACACAGTACGAAACCGTAATCTCGGAAGTGGATACCTTTGTGGAGGAAAAGCCTGGATCAGTTTATAGTTCTGGTGGCGAAGTAATAGTGCCTGCTTCCGGCGAGACTGCAGAGGATATCTCGATTGCTTCAGCCGTTGAAAAACCTGGAGTTTTGCTTGGTGGAGACCTTAATGTTATCACTCCACCAGCTGATCTTGACTCCGCATTCTTGGCTATCAGTATTTCCAACGGAAAGCCACATAACGACATGGCTAAAATGGCGCAAGGGAAATCGGTTGTACACCTCCATAATGCGGATTTGGAAAAGATAGATCTGGCTTATCCGGATCACGAAGAACAGGCCATTATCAGTGGATTCTTCAGAAGCGTCGATAACCTTATCACTCTTCATCAGTGCCAGTAGAAATAGAAGATGGTGTAAGAAGTGACCTCAGTAGAAGTCATAAAACGGATTTATCTTTTGAATATCTTTTGATTTTTAGAGTTTTTCAAAAGATAGAATGAACACTCATAGAAAAGCAGTTTAAACACTATCCTGAACACAAGCGGGGACGGTGTTTTACTCCTTTCCCTAAATTGCAACGGTTTCACGGTTTTTGGCAAATTCGAGCCCCTATGGCTCCACCACTTGAAAAGCCTTGTAATTTCAATAATTGCAAGGCTTTTTCTTTGCGCAGAATCCGCTCGAAGCACGCCCAAATAAGCCCCATTTTGCCCCCTGCCGGCAATCCCTCCGGCAATCCCTTTTTGAACCAGCCTAGTCGCAATAGGTCGCAACAAGTCACAAATCAAATCTATTTCATTGCGTCCACGAAAGAGACACGGCACCTCTGCAGATATTCCGCATACCTTTTAATTTGACGTATCTCATCATGCGTGAACCCAGTGTTCTTTGCTATTAAGTCTATATCATTTGTTCGGCTGATTTTCCTATATGTAGATGCGGCCTTAACATCCTTGGGATTATCAATATCATACGGGAGACTTCTTCCCGACGCTGGTGGATGCAGGGATGCCCGTTGCAAGATGGAAAAAGCCGTCTCCTAAGCATACTATGCCTTCCTCCTCCGCTCAACGCTTTTTCCATTTTTTTCGTCGTCATACGGTATACGGTGAATTCATTCTCGCCAAAGCAGATCTACCCATCCAAAAAGCCTTGCAATCCCAGCGATTGCAAGGCTTTTTCTTTGTGTAAGGTTCCTGCGCGGTATGCGCCCGGAAAAGTCCGGATTGCCGGATTGCCCCTTCAGGGTCCGCGCCTTCGGGAGAAAGCGAATCTCTCCGAAAGCAGGTACCATGCAGATACCTTTATTGAATGGCCTCAAAAGCACCCTTCAGCGCATCGATCAGGTCATTGACATTCTCCGTGCCGATGGACAGGCGCACCGTGTTGGGCTTGATGCCCTGATCTGCCAGCTCCTCTTCTGAAAGCTGCGCATGGGTCGTTGTCGCCGGATGAATGACCAGCGATTTGACATCAGCTACGTTAGCGAGCAGCGAGAAGATATCGAGGTTGTCGATGAACTTCTGTGCCTCTTCCTGACCGCCCTTCACTTCAAAGGTGAAGATGCTGCCACCGCCGTTGGGGAAATACTTGTCATAGAATTCATGACCCGCCTCACCTTCGATAGAAGGATGGTGTACGGCTTCCACCTGGGGATGCGACTTCAGGAAGTCCACAATCTTGAGCGCATTCTCTACATGCCGTTCCACGCGCAGAGAGAGTGTCTCCAGTCCCTGCAGGAAGAGGAAGGCATGGAAAGGTGAAAGCGTAGCACCGGTATCCCTAAGGAGGATCGCACGAATGTACGTTACGAAGGCTGCCGGACCGGCCGCTTCCTGGAAGCTGATGCCGTGATAGGACGGATCCGGTTCAGAAATCCAGGGGAACTTGCCGGAAGCCTTCCAGTCGAAGGTGCCGCCGTCAACAATGACACCACCGATGGCCGTACCATGACCGCCGATGAATTTCGTTGCACTGTGCACGACGACATCGGCACCGTATTCGATAGGACGTACCAGATACGGGGTGGCAAACGTGTTGTCGACTACCAGCGGAATGTTATGTTTATGCGCAATCTTTGCCAGTGCTTCCAGGTCAACTACATTGCCCAGCGGGTTGCCCAAAGTCTCTGCGAAAATAGCCTTGGTCTTATCATCGATGGCCCCCTCGATGGCATCGTAGTCATACGGATCTTCGAACCTGGCCTCAATGCCGTAATGCGGCAGTGTGTGCTCCAGCAGATTGTAGGTGCCGCCATAGATTGTCTTGCTGGCCACGATGTTCTCGCCGGCATGCACCAGCGCCTGAATGGCATAGGTCACAGCAGCCGCACCGGAACCGACGCCCAGGCCGGCACTGCCGCCTTCAAGGGCTGCGATTCTCTTCTCGAAGACATCTACTGTAGAGTTGGTCAGTCTGCCATAGATGTTACCGGCATCCCGCAGGCCGAACCGGTCGGCAGCATGTTTAGAATCACGGAATACATAAGATGTAGTGGCATAGATCGGTACCGCCCTCGCATCAGTGGCCGGATCGGCCTGTTCCTGTCCAACATGCAGCTGCAGCGTTTCAAAAGCGTATTTCTTGTCTGTCTTGTTCGTCATTCTAATTCCTCCTTAGTCTATATGATTTATATGTTTTCCCGTTTCCGTGCTTCCTACTATACACGTAAGGCCTGCTGTTGTAAAATCATTAAATCCTAGATTCTGTTATAGTTTTAGTCTATATCTCTGCCCTGGCAGGCGACTTGCCAGCATAAGAGAGCAGGCACGAAATCGCTCCCGCACTGCATTTTAACAAATCTGCCGTACACAGGCCGCTGTAAACATGGCGTTTCAGGTACTGTTTTTACTTTTCGTACATTCTTGCTATCCATCACTGCGGCATCTGCGCCAAGAACTGTCCGGCCGCCTGCATTCAATGCAGCAAGGATCAGGCTTACCGCATCGATCAGGATAAGTGCCTCAAGTGCGGCGCCTGCCTGCAGAGATGTCCGTTCAAGGCCACGCTGGTCAACGCGTGAGAAAGGAACACAACCAGTGAACAAAGTACATATGAAGATCGATGGGATCGAACTCTACGTTCCTGAAAATTACACCATCCTGGAAGCAGGCAAAGAGGTCAACATCCACATCCCCACGCTCTGCTTCATGAAAGATATCAACGAAATCGGATGCTGCCGCATGTGTATTGCAGAAGTCAAGGGAAAGCGAGCCTCTGCAGCAAGCCGAGGTCAGAAACTGGCGCGATATCCGCGAGGAACGTGCGCAGGCTCTCTACCGCGAGGATCGAAACACGTTCATTCGCAAATCCCACAACAATCCGGCCTGCAAACACCTCTATAAGGAATATCTGGGGGCAGCCAACGGCACCAGAGCGCACGAACTACTGCACACGCACTATCATGCGCGGCCCAATTACCGATAATCTTCATAGCCGTCTGCAGGCCTTTATTATGCCGCTGCGCCGGAGAACCGCCGCAGCGGCATTTTTTTCTCACTTTTTCTCACTTCTCTTCTTACTTCTTTAAAAAGAAGCTGTCGATTTCCTTTCTCCAGCGCAGCTCCTGCGGATTCTCCGTCGCATCCAGCTTCAGACCATGCGCAACAGGCCGTTTGTCTCTGGGATCCACCGTCACAAACGTCGTATAGCCCTCTGCGCGCACTTCGCCCGTCGCCTCGTCAATAACAGAGATATGCATGGACAGACTGGTCCTGCCGCAGCGGACAATGGTGCTCTCATACGTCACGATATCGCCGGGCAGCACTGACTTCATGAAGTCAAACTTGTGCGTATTCTTGTAGAGCAGCCCTTCCCTGTCGCCATAGGCCAGTTCAGCGGCAATGAAACTGGATTCCATCATCCACTCGATGGCACGCCCTGCATAAAGATTACCATGGTGGTTCAGATCCTCGTATCGAATCATGTGTGTCGATTTATAGGATTTCATACTTTCCTTCTCCTTACATCATTCTTCTTACGGCAGTTCTGCCTGCCTGCTTCTCACATGCTGTTAACAGAATCGTATCTTAGCACAACGCATCTTCCTTGTCGAGATAGCGGAGAATCCAAAGGCATGCGCGCCGATGCGGCGTTTTCATTGCATCTTTCGTCAAGGTCAAAGCACGCAGTACGCCTAACTGGAGGTTAACGCCTATTTTACCTCTGCGTGATAGCCGCCGCCTGGAAGTCGATGATTTGGATCTGCTCCGGGTCACCGACCAGATCATCGGCAAAACACCGTACGATCTGACCTTGTACGACTTCTCCATGGAGGATCTGCCGGGCACGGTGCTGGCGGCACAGCTGACCAATTGACTTTCCATCCTTGCAGCCGCATCGGCGGAGGAACTGATCTTTCGAGGGGTGATACAGGGCAGTATTTTTCCTGCGCTGGGCTTCCCTGCCTGGCTCGGACTTCTTCTCAGTACCTTCTTCTATGCTATGAATCATGTTTATTTCGGACGATTCACTGTGCTGCAGAAGATGGTATCCGGCCTGGTATTCTCTGCTCTGTTCCTGGCGGGCAGCGGATGGATCCTTCCTTCCATCCTCTGTCATGCTGCACAAAATCTGATCCTGTATTGCTGGGCCGTTCGCACGACAAGCCAAACAACACACAGCAGGAAAGGAGACCTTCCATGCAAACCCTGATGCTTACACTCAGCGCCATGCTGATCTGCTCCCTGGTCATGGGACGCATCCTCTTCTGGCTGGACAACACGGCCTTCATCAATGGAATCAGCCGCAGGCTCCTGGCGTTCATTCCCTGGGATTACGAAGAGATCAAATCCTCTTTCCTCGGACTCTGGTACTACCTGCGCCCTCCTCCTTCAAAACAGATGAATCATAGTCATGCTGAGGTGCAGCTGGCAGCCTCGGCCATAGTTTTTTATTTTTTGCCCGCATAGACAATTTTCTGCCATTGCGCTATAATATTTAACGCAAAGTTTGATTCATATCTAAAAATGTAACCAGTTCCACTGTGTGCGGCAAATGGCACTTTGGCTCTGACAATCAAAAGGAGGTTTTTGCTTGAACACTTTTGATTACCAAAAAATCGACGAGATCCTGGACAAGCACCAGCGCAGCAAGCAGGCTGTTATTGCCATTCTCCAGGACATTCAGGAAACCTACAATTATCTTCCGGAAGAGATCTTCCCCTACGTCGCACAGGCACTAGGCATAGGTCAGGCACGCCTTTACGGCGTAGCCACCTTCTATGCGGACTTTTCGCTGGAGCCCAAGGGGAAGCACATCTTCCGCTGCTGCGACGGTACCGCCTGCCATGTGCGCAAGTCCCGTCCCATCCTTGAAAGACTGCGCAGCGAGCTTGCCCTGAAAGAGGGAGCGACCACCACGGACGATCTTCAGTTCACAGTGGAAACTGTTTCATGTCTTGGCGCCTGCGGCCTGGCACCGGCACTGACCCTCGATGGAGAGATGCATCCCAACATGACCCCCGACAAGGCGGCAGACCTGCTGCATCAATTGAAAAAGGAGGAAGACCATGCCTGAACTTCACACCATCCGCGATCTGGATCGCTTTCGCGAGGCTTGTCAGAAGAGCCTGGCCAGTGAAACCAAAAAGATTCTGGTCTGCAGCGGCACCGGCTGTCTTTCCTGCGGCGCTATGGATGTCCATGATACCTTCACTGCCCTGCTGAAAGAAAAGGGCCTCCCCTTCGAAGTGGAAATGGCCAAAGAGCCCCATGGCGATGTCATCGGCGTCAAGGCCACCGGATGTCACGGTCTGTGCGAACTGGGCCCGGTCGTCCGCATCGAGCCGGAAGGCTGGATGTATACCCGCGTCAAGCCGGAGGACTGTGACGAGATCATTGAAAAAAGCCTGCTTGGCGGCGAGCCGGTAACGCGTCTGGCCGTGCACCAGGACGGCAAGGTCTATGAAAAGCGCAATGATATTCCCTTCTACCAGAAGCAGACACGTCTGGTCTATGGTGGCTGCGATGCCATCAATTCCACGTCTCTCAGGGACTATATCGCCATCGGCGGTTTCACGGCTCTCAAGAAGGTTCTGAGCAGCATGAGCCAGGAAGACGTGGTGGAAGAAATCGACCGCTCCAACCTGCGCGGCCGCGGCGGCGGCGGTTTTCGAGCCGGCGTCAAATGGAAATCCGTACTCCATCAGGAAGAAACACCTAAATATGTTGTCTGCAACGGCGACGAGGGCGATCCCGGCGCCTTCATGGATCAAGGCGTCATGGAAGGCATTCCCGGCAGAATGATCGAAGGCATGATCATTGCCGGTCTTGCTGTCGGCGCTGAGGACGGCTATATCTATGTCCGTGCAGAATACCCCACTGCTGTGCGCCGTCTGGGCATCATCATCCGTCAGGCCGAAGAGCTGGGGCTTTTGGGAGATAACATCCTCGGCAGCGGCAGGAATTTTCATATTCATATCAACCGCGGCGCCGGTGCCTTTGTCTGCGGCGAAGGATCTGCATTGACCGCTTCCATCGAGGGCAAGCGGGGCATGCCCAGGGTGAAGCCGCCCCGCACGGTTGAACACGGCCTCTTTGCCAAGCCAACTGTCCTCAACAACGTAGAGACGTATGCCAATGTGCCGCTGATTATCGAAAACGGCGCCGACTGGTATCTTGGCATCGGACCGGCCAACAGCCCGGGCACCAAGGCCTTCTCTCTGACCGGCAACATTCGCAACACCGGTCTGATTGAGGTACCGATGGGGATCACACTGCGCGAGGTCATCTATGATATCGGCGGCGGGATCCGCGGCGGCAAAGATCTGAAAGCCGTCCAGATCGGCGGTCCTTCCGGAGGATGTCTGACCAAGGAGGATCTGGATCTGCCTTTGGATTTTGATTCTCTGAAGAAGGTAGGCGCCATCATCGGTTCCGGCGGCCTGGTCGTCATGGACGAAGACTCCTGCATGGTGGAAGTGGCTCGCTTTTTCATGCACTTCACGCAGAACGAATCCTGCGGCAAGTGCGTCCCCTGCCGCGAAGGCACCAAACGGATGCTGGAGATTCTGGAAAGGATCACCCAGGGCGAAGGACGCGAGGAAGACCTTGCCATGCTGGAAGAGCTGGCCGATACCGTCTCCAGCACCTCGCTATGTGGTCTGGGAAAGACGGCGCCCAACCCGGTGAAGAGCACACTTAACCGCTTCCGTGACGAATATATAGCCCACATCCGCGATAAGCGCTGTCCCGCCGGTGTGTGCAGCAAATTGAAGCAATTCGTGATTCAGCCTGAAAAGTGCAAAGGCTGCTCACGCTGCGCAAGGCAATGTCCTGTTTCAGCCATCCATGGCGATCCCGGTCATCCATTTGCCATCGATCAGGAAGCATGCATTAAGTGCGGCAGCTGCAAGTCCGTTTGTGCCTTTGATGCGATTGGGGAGGTATTTTGATGAACGAGAGAAAAATCATGGAGATCGACGGAATCCCCGTAGAGATCAAAGGAGAAAGAAATCTTCTGGATCTGATCCGCGCCAACGGTGTGGAGATGCCCACCTTTTGCTACCATACCGAACTTTCCATCTACGGTGCCTGCCGCATGTGCATGGTCGAGGATGAAAGAGGACGGCTGATGGCCAGCTGCTCCACCATTCCCAAAGCCGGTATGAAAATCAGGACCAACACCCGGCGGCTGCGCAAGTACCGCAAGAACATCCTTGAACTCCTGCTGGCCAACCATGACCGTGACTGCACCACCTGCGGCAAAAGCGGCAGCTGCAAGCTCCAGTCGCTGGCTCTGCAGTTCGGCATCGACAAGGTGCGCTATCCGCAGACCAAACCGGAGGCAGACATCGACCGCTCCTCTCCCTGCATCGTTCGCAATCCCAGCAAGTGCATCCTCTGCGGTGACTGTGTGCGGGAGTGCAATGAAGTGCAGAACGTGGGTGCCATCGACTTTTCCTTCCGGGGCGCTTCCGCCAAAATCAATACAGCCTTCGGCCGTCCCATCGCACAGACAGAGTGCGTCGGCTGCGGCCGCTGCACGGCGGCTTGTCCCACCGGTGCATTGACCATCCATGACAATACCGAACAGATCTGGCAGCAGCTCGACAATCCGGAAGTTTATGTGACCTGCGAAGTCGCACCGGCTGTCCGTGTCGCTCTCAGCGAAGGGCTGGGACTGCAGGGAGACGAAAACGCCATGGGACGAATCGTTGCAGCTCTGCACCGCATGGGTGCAGACCAGGTCTACGACACTTCCACAGGAGCCGACCTGACAGTCATTGAGGAAGCCGACGAACTGATTGATCGGCTGGACTCCGGCAAGGATCTTCCGATGTTCTCTTCCTGCTGTCCGGCATGGATCCAGTATGCGGAGAAGAAATATCCCGAGTTCCTTCCCAACATTTCAACCTGCCGTTCTCCCATGGGCATGTTTGCCTCCGTCGTCAAGGAGGATTACCGCGAAAAGCCGGAAAACAAGGACAGGAAGCATTTCCACTTTGCTGTCATGCCCTGTACCGCCAAAAAGTTCGAGGCAGCCAGAGACGAATTCTGCGTCGACGGCGAACCGAACACCGATGCGGTCATCACCACCCAGGAGCTGATCCGGATGATCCGCGAATCCGGCATTATCTATCAGTCGCTTTCTCCCGAAGCGGTCGACACCCCCTTTGGGAACAGCTCCGGCGCAGGGGTGATCTTCGGCGTCACAGGCGGCGTCACCGAAGCCGTTCTGCGTAAAATCTCTGAGGATGATTCCCGCAGTGCGCTGGCACAGCTGGCCTTTGTCGGTGTGCGGGGCATGGAGTCCGTCAAAGAGGCCACTGTTCCCTACAAGAACCGTGAAATTCACATCGCTGTCGTCAGCGGCCTGGCCAATGCTTCTGCCCTGCTGGATCAGATCAAGGCCGGTGATAAGCACTATGACTTCGTTGAAGTGATGGCCTGCCCCGGCGGCTGCATCAGCGGCGCCGGTCAGCCCTACATCAGCGAAGCAGGCCGCGAGAAGCGGGGACAGGGACTCTATGCTGCGGATCGGATGAACACGACCCGCCGTTCACAGGATAATCCCCTGATGAAGGAGCTCTACGGTACACTCCTTAAAGACCGGAGGCACCAGCTGCTCCACGTGGACTACGTCAAAGCCGATAAATAACCGGACAATCTCTGTTTCTGCTGCCCGCCCGGCACCGCATCCCACCGATGCGGCAAGCCGGCGGGCAGTTTTTTCATGCCCCCAGCAGCCCGCCCTCAGGGTGCCGCCTTCCAACGACCCCTTTCGACGGACTTTTCGATGGCATCCCTTTATTCATTAGCCTGCCTTCTCACAGCCCTTAATTTTTTCTTTTTTACATTTTGCTTTCTGCGGCGTATAGTGGTAGCAGTAATCAGATAGTCATGAACTGAAAAATCGCCACGCGCTAAAAGCGCTGCGATTGCTGTATCTGACCTGCGCGCCAAATCATAGATTTGGGCAGGTCATGAAAGGAGCTTATAGGATGCGGAAACGCAGTACATATCTTCTCCCGCTTTTAACCTTCGTTCTCTGGGGCAGTCTTTATGTCGTCTCCAAGGATGTGATGACACAGATTCCGCCGGTCACGCTGCTGTTCCTGCGGTACGTGACAGCCTGCCTGGCACTGTTCGTATGCCTGAAGATCCGCCGCACACCCCTGCCACCGATCAAGCGTAAAGACCGGGGTGCTTTCCTTCTGGTCGGGTTTGCCGAGTATGCGCTGGCCATCGCCTTGCAGCAGATCAGCACCTCCATGCTGGATGCCGCCCTGGCTTCGCTGATCAATGCCATCAATCCCATCTTTATCTGCCTCATGGCATTTCTCATCCTGCGCGAAAGGATCACCGCCGAGCAGATCATGGGAATCCTGCTCGCCATTGCCGGCGTCTATATCATTCTGGGAGTATCCGGATCCGGCGCATCCATCGCCGGCATCCTGGTCTCCCTCAGCTCCGTATTCTTCTGGTCTTTATGCTCGGTGATGATCCGCAAAGTCACCAAGGCCTACGATCCCATCGTCATCACATTCTACGGCATGCTGCTGGCTTTGATCCCCACTGCACCGGCCATGCTTGTGGAGCTGCACTTCCGCCCCATCCTGATCACCCTGCCCGGGATCCTGCAGGTGCTCTACCTGGGTCTTGTGACAACCTGCGCGGCCCACGTCCTCTGGAACAAGGGTCTGCAGCGCATGCCGGCAGCCGCCTGCTCCGCCTTTTACCCTGTGCAGCCGCTCACCTCTGCGCTTTTGGGCGTACTCTTCCTGCACGAACCGATCACCAGCTCCTTTATCTGGGGCAGCGCAGCCATTTCCTGTGGCATCCTGCTGTCGATCATGCATCTGCCCCTGCCCTGGCGCAGAAAAGCTGCCGCAGAAGGTCCCCGCCAGCCAGATCACCGCCGCTGATCATCCTTTGCATCCACCGCTTGTTTCTCTTTCCCGGCAGCGCTGTCTTCCCGGCCGGCCAGCGCCTCAGCTTTCCGCCTTGCCGCACAAATCTTTTCATAGAGACCGGGATCTTCCTCCTGCAGGATCTCCCGGTGCTGTGCGCGCAGGTCTTCAAAGACCTGATAGGAAGCCGGATATTCCCTGCGGAACTGCTTTTCGCGATGCAGCCGGAATTGAATGATCCGTTTGATCAGCTCCTCATCATCACCCTGCCATTCCTTTTCCAGTTCTGCATGATAGTGGATCAGTTTGTTCTCCAAATGGCGAATGTCCTTATCCGGAATGCCCTGATCCTGCAGACGCACCACCATTGCCATCTCCATCATATCCAGGAAGCGATCCTTATCTTCACTGCTCCATTTTCCTTCCGAAACCTTTTCTCCAAAGGCACGGAGCCGCTCCAGGCTGATATTTTGATACGCCGTGTTCTCATCGAAGAAATCCGTTACCAGTTCTTTCATCCGCGCATCGGCATCCTCTCCATAAGCCCACTGAAAGGCTGCAATCCGGCGGGTGATAACATCGCTTACCTCGGTAGGCAGCAAGGTCAAGACCGGCCGCGGCGCATCGTTTTCTTCCAGGGGATAGGGCTTTGCAAGCCCGATTGCCTGCAGCGCCTCCGACAGGAAGGGGCGTACCGCTTTTTCATCGATCAGCCGGCGTGCACCAAAGGTGCGAAGACTGTCATTGATTTCACTGTGATGACGAACCAGAAACAGCTGCACGCCCTGCTTCTTCCAGCGGTCATAACACAGCAGCAGCTGTTCGGCCGCCGTTACATCAATCTCTGAAACCGCACCGGCATCCACAATGACCGCACGGGTATCCTCGCGGATGGCCGCCTCGATATCGCTGCGCAGCAGGTCGATATTGGCAAAAAACAACGGTCCTTTGAACTGGTAGATCAAAACGCCCTTGATCGGGCAGGCTTCCCGTATCTGCCCGAGCGGGAAAAAGCCGTCCCTGCCGGGGATACAGCCTAAAAATGCACGCGGCGGATTGGAGGAACGCACGATGACGATCACAAAGGACAAAATCACACCAGCCAGCACGCCGTACAGCGTACCCAGGAAAAGCACAGCAAAGAAAACCGCCAGAAAGATGAAGAACTCCACCTTATCCGCTTTGCGCAGCTTCTTGGCCAAATCGAATTCCAAAATACTGATCAGCGCTGCGATAACGATGCCCGTCAGCACCGGAACCGGCAGGTAGGCGATCATCCCTGTTCCCAGCAGCAGCACCAGCACCATCCCCGCACTGGCAATCACCGACATCATCTGGCTCTTGACGCCGAACTGGATCGCCATGGATGTTCTGGAAACACTGCCATTGACGGGGCAGCACCCTGTCAGGGCGGCAGCCAGATTCCCCACCGCATAAGCGAGAATCTCGCGATTGTTGTCGACAGCATCACCGAACTGCATCCCGAAGTTGTTCGTCGCCAGCAGCGATTCCGCCATGATGACGAGTGCAATGGTCAGCGAAGTGGTCAGAATCGTTCCGGTATGCTGCCCCAGAACAGCAAGGTTCGGCAGCACAAAAGGCGGCAGCCCCCGCTCTACCGCCGGCAGCAGAAGAACGCCATATTTCCTCAGATCGAGCATCATCGTCAGCAGTGCACCGACGCCCATGATGATGACATTCACCGGAATGCGGGGAACCAGCGTCCGGCATAGCAGGATAATGGCGACAGTCGCAAGGCCCAGCACGAAAGACAAGCCATGAAAATGGCGGCCGGCTTCTGTGACAATGCCTGCAAGGAGCTGCGGCAGTTCTCCGTGGCCGGCACGGCCGCCAAAGAGCTTGGGCACCTGCATCAAAATAATTTCACAGCCAATGCCTGTAATGAAGCCGCCCATCACGGGACTGGAGATATATTTGACGAAACTGCCGGCACGCAGCAGATGAAGTACCAGCAGCCACAGTCCGACAAACAAAGTCAATACCGGTACAATCTGCAAGGCCTCAGGGGAAGCCGCCGCAATGCCCATGTTGGCAAGCATACCGCCACATAGAGCAGCTGGCGCAGCATCGACGCCGAATACGAACCGCGGCGACGTGCTCAAAAGGCCAAAGAGAAGGATGGGAAAGACTGAACCGTACAGTCCATAAGCAGCCGGCAGACCGGCTACCTGCGCATATCCCATCGAAATCGGAATGGATACCAGAGCGATAATCACGCCTGCCAGCGCATCGCTTTTCAGTTGTTTCAGATCATAGTGTCTCAGAAATGTCATACCTTCCGCTCCCCATGCTGCATCAGCGCTCGCCGATAGTGACCGTTACAGTCTTCTTTCCGGTATATTTGCTGCAATATTTATAGTAACAAGTATAGTGGATCTTGTAGACAGCCCCTTCCTTTGCGGTATCGATCGCCTTCACCGACTGCAGGCTGCCGTCCTCACCGACCTCATCCATTGTATAACGCACTTTCGCGGTGAGATCCTGCCGGGTACGCGCATCCTTTGCCTTCACGCCCGCCTTCGGATCAAAAGCGCTTCCCGGCGCCAGGGTGCGGCTGCTTTTCGACACGGTGATCTTAGGCGCCGCAGTACTATAGTACCGGTTGCCCTTGACCGGATCGGTCGGATCATAGCACTGCTTCTTTTTGGTGCGAAGAGGCGCGATGCCGGGCCTGCCGAGCGAAGAATAGCGGGAGGAACTGTAGACCACCACCTTCGTTCCCTTCGGACAGTGATCGTAAAGCCAGAGCTCATCGATATACTGCATCCGCACGCAGCCGCCGGAAGCATTCCGCCCCAGCTTTCGATATTCCGTCACAGACATGGAGGCTGCCCTGCCTTTTTTTCCATACGGCACCGTATGGAAAAGGTAATCGCGGTAAAACCGCACCACCTTCCGTCCCCAGGTGCGACCGTACAAAGGATGCCAGCTCGCTTCCTTTTTGTAAATGCGGAAAGTTCCCCTGGGCGTCGTGTTGGCGCGTATTGTCCCCCTGCCGCAGGAAACCCGCATCGTTCTGACCGCTTTGTATTTACCGCTGCGCTGTCTTTGATAGGCCGTGACCACATTCAGCCTGCGATTCACTTTCAAAAGGTAGGTTGTGGATGTGGCTTTCGCCTGCACAGAGCCTGCCGCTGCCAGCAGCGTTACAGCAAGCACTGCACTCAGCAGCACGCCCCAAAACACTCTCCACCGTGCCCCTTGGCACCTTGTCCTTTCTTTCATCTTCCATCTCCCCATGCAAAAGCAATACGTTTCTGTTCGAATCCGCCACGCACAAAGTCTGTGCCCATACAGCCGTGCCCCTGGCGGACGCAGCAGTCTTAGTATATCGCAGAATGCTGCTTCCTTCGTTTTGCCCGCGCTTTCTTCATCAAAAAAACATGCACACACCAGATCCCACGCCCTGGTGAACAGCCTATCTATCATAGCATATAAGTAAGCAAGTTGATCAGCTTTACCTTTTCACAACCTTCCTCTAGTATAAGAAGTATGAAACAGACAGAATCATCTGACAAAACCAGCTTACGGGAGAAGCTGGGCTACAGTATCGCTGACTGCGGCATCACCACCGTCTATGTCCTCACCAGCACCTACCTCTTGTTTTTCCTGACAACGGTGGCCGGACTTTCTCCTGCCGCAGCCGGCTCCATCACTGCACTGGCCGCTATCTGGAATGCCTTGGTCAATCCGGTCGTCGGCTATCTTTCCGACAACTGCCGTGCACGCATGGGCAGACGCCGTCCTCTGATGGCCGCCACAGCCCTTCCGCTGGCCTGTTTGACCTGCCTGCTCTACACCAGCTTTCCTATCCCGGCCACCTGCAAGCCGGCCTGCTATGGTTTTCTCCTGCTGCTGTTCTGGACCTGCTTTGACCTGGTGTTCGTTCCCTACTACGCACTGGGAGCTGCATACACCTCCGACTATCAGGACCGCATCAAAATGCGCCTCCTCAATTCATTCTTCATCCTTGTGGCCAACATCCTCGGCATGGCCAGTCCCACGCTGCTGGTTTCCCTGCTGCGTGCACACGGCATGAGCAATGCAGAAGCCTGGAGCATCATGGCTGCCATCCTGGGCATCGGTGCTGCCGCCCTCGTTCTGCTCACCGTTGCTGCTTCCCGCGGAAAAGACCAGCCGGCCCCGCCGAAAGAGGCGGATGGACGCCAGCCGACTTCCCGTGCGCTGATCAGGTTTTTCAAAGTCTACCTGGATGTGGCGCGGCTCGGTCCCATGCGGCCTCTGATCGTCGTCAGCCTGGCATCGCTGATAGCCTATGTCATCATCCTCTCGGATCTGGTCTATCTGCTGACCTACTGCATGCACTTTCCTGCGGCCAGGGTATCTTTATTCATGATGCTGCAGGTTCTTCCCGGACTTTTCCTGCTGCCGCTCACCGGACGGCTTCTCCGCCGCATCGATAAAAAAAGAACAATGATCCTTTTTTACGGCATCGCTGCCGCCGGACTCATCATTCTCCGCCTTGCTTTCTCCCCCTGCATGCCATGGATCTTTGCTTACCTGTTCCTTTCTTCCATCGTCACCTCAGTATACTGGCAGATCATTCCTGCCGCTTACTACGATGTCTGCGAATACGATTACGCCGAGCATGGCGTGCACAGAGAGGCCGCCATTGTCTCCTTTCAGAGCTTCATCGAAGCCATTGCCGAAGGCCTGGGCGCACAGGTGCTGGGCCTGGCACTTCAGCTGGGCGGCTTTAACGGCAGTGCCGCCGTCCAATCCGCACGGGCGCTGGCCTGGATCGGTCACGCTGCCACCATCGTGCCGGTGCTCTTCATCGTCATCATGATCATCGCTATGTCAAAATATCCCATCGACCGCACTGCCTATGCGAAGATCCTGGCCAGGGCAGATGCCCGCCAGGCCGAAGAGGAACCAGAGCAGCCGCAGGGGTAATTAAAACAGACTGCAGAACGCCTCGTGCACGGCTTCCAGCATGCCGCGTATCTGCGGCGTGATGTTTTTATTGGTGTGAAGCAGGATCTGTGCGTACTGCGCAAAGGAAAAGTTTTCCACCGCAAGAAGCGCAATCTCCTTCCTTTCCACATACCCGGCCGCAATCGGTATCGGCACCACGGACAGGAAACCGCCTGCCGCAACAAGCCGGCAGGCCATGTCCGGATCCTGCAGGGTCAGGATCGTCTGAAAGGGGATCTTCCTGTCCAGCATCATATGCTGAAAGTAGCTGCTGTAAGGTGCCCCCCGCTCCATCATGACAAACGAGGCGCCGGCAAGATCCTCCAGGTACACCGCCTTCTTCTGCGCCAGCGGGCTGTCCGTGCTTGCAATGATGCCAACCGGCATCTCCGCCGTATCCCAGCTATTCCACTCCGGATCAGAGACCGGATCATGAATGACACAGGCAAAATCCAGCTGGTCTTTGCGAACCTGCTCCATCAGTGCATCCGTAGAATCCACGGACAGATCCACCAGCATCCTGGGGAATCGCCTGTGATACATCGCCATGACAGAAACCAGCAGCACCCTGCACAGCGAATCCACCATCCCCAGGCGCAGGGTGCCCGCAATCTCCTTATCGTCACGGAACATATCCTCAATCGCCCCGGCCTGATACAGCAGCTCCCGTGCGTGTGGCAGCAGCTGCTCCCCATACTGCGTCAGGGAAACATGGCGGCCGATCCGATTGAAGAGCGGCTGCCCCATCTCCCGCTCAAGCTGCCTTATCTGCGCACTGATATTGGACTGCGAATAGCTGAGCCTCTCCGCAGCTTTCGTGAAGTTCCGGACGGAGGCAACCTCCAGAAAAATACGTAGCTGATGAAGTTCCATGATCTTCCTCCTCTGCCATGATTCTCTGCCATGATTATAATAGGATCCGCATCCGGACAGCAATCGCTCTTTTTGATCAATTGCATTACTTCCATTTGTTTTACTTCCTGCAGCACCGCCCCTATACTCAAGGTATCAGCTAAAGCAAATCCCATAAATCACAGATTTGGGCAGGTCATGAGAGGAGGGTATCATGCCGGGACTGGGTACTATCATCGATGCGGCAGGCATCTGTGCAGGCGGAACCATTGGACTATTATGCAGCAAACTCATCCATGCCGATCTGCGCCGTTCTCTGCTCAGTGCCACCGGCGTGATCACTCTTTTCATGGGCATCGCCGGTGCCATGGAAGGCATGCTTCATCTGCAGGGGGACAAGCTGGTCTCCGGCGGCGTCATGATGCTCCTCATCACCTTTGCACTGGGTACGGTCCTCGGTGAAATGATCAACATCGAAGGGGCCGTGGAATCCTTTGGAAAATGGCTTCAAAAAAAGAGCGGCAGCACAACCGATACCAGGTTCACCACGGCCTTTGTCACGGCTTCGATGACGGTCTCCATCGGCGCGATGGCCATCGTGGGCGCCATTGACGACGGCGCGCACGGCGATCTGTCGATGCTTCTCTTCAAAACGGTGTTCGACGGCATCGTTCTGATCGCCCTCAGCGCTGCGCTGGGCAAGGGCTGCATCTTTTCCGTCATCCCGGTTGTCGTCATTCAGGGTATCATCACCGCACTGGCAAGATGGGCCGCACCTTATATCACGCAGCAGGCACTGACCAACCTTTCACTGGCCGGCTCCGTCCTGATCTTCTGTATCGGACTGAACCTTCTTTGGAACAAAAAGGTGCGCGTGCTGAACATGGTGCCGGCACTGCTGTTCACCGCCCTGTGGGCCTACCTGCCGATCAGTCTGTAAGGACCGCCCTCTGTCTCCAGCGTGATAAGGCTGCAGTTATCCACTTTTCTCTTCCACAGATCCTTCATCGGCGTATGCTCCACGGCGGCCAGCATACAATGGATTGCTGCGCCGTGTGAGACGGCCAGAATATGCTCACCAGGCAGTTCCTTGCGCAGAGCCTCCAAAAATCCGCTTACCCGTTCGATCAGCTCCGGAAAGGTCTCTCCATCACCACGGGGCACGAACTGTGCCGGGTCATGGAAGAAAGTTTCCATAAACGTCGGCCCCAGTTCTTCATACGAATGCGTCTCCAGATCCCCCATGTGCATCTCTTCAATGCTGGGCTCCATCCGGAATGCAGAAGGATCTCTGCCCGTCGCCAGCTCAGCGGTGCGGACTGCCCGCTGCAGCGGGCTGCAGTAGATCCTGTCAAAATGCAGCCCGCGGGCTTTGATTTCTTCTCCCAGTGCCCGTGCCTGAGCTTCTCCTGTTGCATTGAGCGGCGTGTTCGTTGATCCCTGCAGGCGATGGGCAATATTCATATCGGTCTGCCCGTGACGCAGTAAGTACAGTTTCATATGTCGCATCCTTTCTCTCTTTTCGGCTTCCATTGTACTGTACCACAAAGCCACGGCCGCGAAAAGACTCCCGCCTGCGCGGGAGTCTTTTATCAATAAACAAACACACATTGTTCGACACGCCTGTCCGCTTCGGGACCGTTCAGCCTGTCCGGGAATTCATCATCAAGTCTCCCTAGACTACGACCATTGTCACGATACAGAATGCCACCACGGAAATAATAAGCATGGTCAGTGTATAGGGCATGTTGACCTTTAGTTCTCTGTCGTTTGGAACACCTGTACAGGCTGAAGCCATGAACAGACTGTCACAGAACAGGCAGGAAGGAACGCCTAAGCCATACCCTGAGATGATGGCGCCATAGGCCAGTTCAATCGGAATACCCGCAGCCTGTGCCATAGGAATCATAATAGGTACAGCAAGCGCGATCGTAGCCCATCCGTCTGTTGTAAGGCAGACGACCCATACAGCCAGCATGAACATGGCAGGCAGGATCCAGGTCGGTACGTTGCCGACAACGACGCCGATGAGGAAGTCAGCAATGCCCATCTTCGTGCACATGTCAGCCATGGTGCAGACCATGAAGATAACGAAGGCTATCATCGCCATGCCCTTGAATCCATCGAGCATATGTTCAAAGAACTCTGCTGCGGTCATATGCTTTTTCCCGACAAGCATGATGAACTGTGTAATCAGTGCCAGGAACATACCGATTTCAACCGTGGCATCCAGATCCAAAAGCACGGCTGTCACCGCCGCAACAATCAGAACTACCAGCGGTATAAAGAAGTAGTGCGCACCCACACCGCTGTCATCTTCTTCAATTTCCTCAAGCTTTTCATCGATCGCCTGATCCACTTCATCCGGAATGTAAAGTGTGGAACCGCCCTCATCGACCCGCTTATAAGCACTCTTCAGCGGGCCCATTTTCGGGAAAAGACCCACGCACAGCAGCAAAAGGATGACTTCTGCCACGATGCATCCGATCATGTACGGCATCGTACGAATGTAATCGACCAGAGTATACTTGTATGCTGCCATGGTTGCAATGGCAAAAACAGCAAAACTGGACATCGGTACAAATGATGTAACGTTGTTTGCTGCGATCGTTCCCATAAGCGACAGATGCTCTCTCGGAACCTTATTTTCGTCTGTGATGGTTCTCATGGAGTAGCAAGAACCCAGTGTCATAAGATAGTCATCTGCAAACAGGATCCACTGAAGTAAATAGGTGATAAGAAGTGACTTCTTGCGGCTGTTTGCATACTTGCCGAGCACTTTTGCAAAACCGTTTAAAGCACCTGACTTGCTGGCAATCTCAATGATTGCGCCAAAGCCAAGCAGGATGAAGAAAATTGCACTATAGGTATCGCCGCCAAGCGTTTCATAAAACTGCGTCCCAAGATACCCTACGAAAAAGTCTTTCTTGAATAATAAAATACCCGCGAGAACAGAAGAAATGATCGACATCTCTATCATCCTCTTGGTGATCAGGGATCCTACAACCATGACCACAACGGGTATGACCGAAATAATACCGTAATCCATTAAATTCCTCCTCTCTACCGGGGATTGATCAGCCTAGCATTGGAGGCTGGGGC
>Ga0256406_1003198_pt1 | contig 20888 bp, 15 predicted proteins | sample RumenRJG_03DNA_FD_185986 | JGI IMG/M metagenome (GOLD analysis project Ga0256406, IMG submission 185986) | Bovine rumen microbial communities from Lethbridge, Alberta, Canada - RJG_03 | ecosystem: Host-associated > Mammals > Digestive system > Stomach > Rumen | place: Canada: Alberta | collected... | reverse complement strand
TTGTTTGAGTTTCGCATTTGGTGTTCTAAAATTCGTTCTGGGGTCTCCCCACCAAGTTACAGCATTTCCTATAGATCCGGGCAATTTGACTCCATTCATTTGATAATATCTGCCCCAGGCATAGGTTGTACATTGCGGTTGAATAGGACTGCCCTCCGGATTTCCACGGCGTCGGTCATAAATAGAATAAAGTTTACCTTTGCTGTTTTTGACTCGGATACCGTTGCCACCTTTTCCAGTCACTCCGCCACCAGCGGCTGTGCCGGCTTCGGGATGTGCTTTCAGATAGTCTGCAACTTCATGGCCGGTTGCAGTACCATTGCCTTTTTGCACAACATAAACAGTACCAAGTGGCATACCCCATTTGCCTTGCCACGGGGTTCCACCGGTCCAAACATCAGCGATACGATTCCCACTGTAGTGTCGCGTGGCGCCATTTTTCGCTTTATTTGTGAAGCCACCGGTATCAGCGGCAACGGCCCACCCATAAACACCACCGTCATCGCGTTCAATAAACAGGACAGAACCATAGGGAATTTTGTCTGGGTCCACTGCAACGCGGCCATATGCAGGAACAAGGCCCGCGGCGCCAGTAGGGTTGTCTGCATGATAATATTCGGTGATATGACCATGCAGTGAATAAAGATATTCTCCGTTGAACGTTCCGCCATACATCCCGCCGGCATACTGCTGTGCGTTGTGGATGGCAACGAGGAGCGTGGAGAACATAGCAATCAGCAGGACTACACAGAGGATGACCGCCACTGCACCGGCAGCCGGTACCGAGACCTCCGGTGCCGCGGCCGCGGCGGCCACTTCGGCCTCTTTGGCGGCGGCCCGTTTGGCTGCCTGCTTTGCGGCGCGTTTCGCGGCCTGTGCTTTGATTCTCCGCTTCGCCTGCTGTTCCGCCGCCTTTTTGGCAACGGCCTTCCGGCTTTCTTTCTTCTTGATAGCCGTGCCGCTCTTTTTCAGAGCGGATGTCCCCTTTTTGGCAAGCGGGGTCGAACCTTTTGTTTTGAGCGGGACCGCTTTCTTTTTCGCCGCCTTGCGGAGGGCTTCCGCGGACTTTTTTTCTGATGCGGTGAGCTTTTTGGCTTTGGCCGCTTCTTTGGCGCGGGTCTCTTTCAGAAGGTTTTCCGCCTTTGCAAGCTGCAGCTCGTTCTTCTTTTTGATGGTCGCCTTTTTCGCCAGAGAATCCGGCGAACCGGCAAGGGAAGACCCTCCTCTTTTCTTGACAGGAGTGCCTTTATGCGTCGGCAGTGCAGTCTTGCCTTTTCCGGTGCGTACTGCCTTGACCGGCGCTTTCTGTTCTCCTTTTGGAACAGCGCCCTTTCCTCCGACGATTTTCTTACCAGTGCGGGCTTTTTTCTGCTGCGCCAGCAGTTTCTCCTGCTTCGCACGTTCTGCCGGGGAACGCTTTCCTGAAATCACACCGTTCTTCTTCACATCGGCGCCGATGGCACCGGTGCCACCTCCGGTGGACAATCCGGCTTTTGCTCCTCCGGAATACGGTTTCGAGAGCAGGTCGTCCGCAGAGACTGGCTTCTTTCCGCTTTTTGGTTTCCCGCCTTCCGGTGTGCCGGAAGACGGAGCAGCTTTCTTATCCAGCGTCCGGCGTCGGATCTCCCGGTCCCGGGCGGTACCGGGAGCATCTGTCTCCGGACTTTTCGGGGTGGCACCCTGCTTTGCCGGAAGCTCGGCTTCGGCAGTTTTTCCTTTGATCTCCTCCCCGGCCTTTGCGACCTTGCGGTCTTCGGCTTTGACGGAGATCCCGTTCTTTTCCGCCGGGACTTCTGCTGCGGCGGCTTCCACAGGCTCGGAGCCTTCCAGAGCAAGCTCTGCTCCGGGCACAGTGGAAGAACCGGCAAGCGTGTCCGCGGCGTGTTCTTCCGAAAGGGCATCCCGTTCCTGTGCTTTTGCCAGGCGGTGATCCTGAAAATCCTCATGAATCTTTTCCCGAACGGCACGGTGCAGGGAATCCTTCGCGGTCCCACCAGCCGTCTCAGCCGTCTGGGTCCCGGCATCCATTATGGTCCGGGAGACGTTTTCTTCCGCAGACCGGTCCGAGTTCGTGAGATTGGACGCGGTGTGGATCGCGTTGCTGACCGCTTTCGCCGCCTGCGCTCCGGCATCCTGCACGGCAGCATTTGCCATGCGGATGTTGTGGCTGGTCTTGAGACCGTCCACTTTCCCGGCATCTTCCAATGCCTTTTCGTGGAGGTCGAGACCGGTCTTGATCCCAGACCCCACGGTGTTCCTCGTGACCCGTTCCGTGTTCGTGACCGCGTGACTGGTCACCGATTCTCCGGTGTGGATCGCGTTGCTTTCCGGAGATCCGCTGCCCTGGGTCAGAGACTGCAGCGTCTCCGCCTGCTGCTGGACCTGATCCAGCGCCAGATGGACGGTCTCGTCCACATGGCCTTTGATATCCAGAGCGGAAGAGATCCCGGAGCCTTTGATCCCCCGTTCTCCTCCGACCTTCTCGGCATTGACAGCCAGGTCTTTCTCTGAATGGTGGATGGGATTCGGTCCGTGATTGCTTTTTCCTTTGATGGCCATACCCTTCCTCCTTTCTCAGGCTGTGGTCCCAAAAGCCCGGCTGACCAGACGGTCAGCGCCAAAGATCGTGGTGGAGCAGACCAGAAGGTCCAAAAGGACATTATCGATATAGTTGAAGAGCTTCACGATATCATCGCTGCTCTGGGGGTTATAGAGCATCAGCTTGGGGTACCCCGTCGTCGGATCGAACAGGATTGTCGAGAACAGACGGATACACATAATAATGACGAGTCCTTCCAGCAGGACCCCGAGCAGGGTCTTGAGGTAGGAAACTGCTAACTGCTGTGTGTTCCTTCCGGCAAATCCGGCCAGCGGCAGCGGAGCGACGGCAACATAGAGGTAGATCCGGAAGAACCGCATCACAACGAGGACCAGGGTAGCAAACATCAGGATCTTGACGCCATATTTCGCGAGCAGCAGGTCGAGATAGAGGTGCAGATTCTCGAATTTCATGTTGGGCTGTTTGTCTGCGATGTTCTGCAGCTGGGTGATCTGCGGGCTCTTCACGGCCCATGCGGCCGGCGCGCCGGTAATCTTATTGACCAGACCGGTGCTGAACTCCAGAAGCCAGTTGCAGATTTCCTGCGCATTCATCACGACAGCGAACGCCAGGAACAGCCGGAGCAGAAGCCTTCCGCTCAGGGAAAATGCCCGGCTCCCGTCGATCTCGTCGACGAGAGACCGCATATAACTGAACACGAAGAAAATCAGACAGAACGTGATGCCCAGCGGCAGGAACGCATCCATGACGTTCTGCGCGAAGTTCCACGCACCGGCGTTGTAATCCTTCGGATTCATCGCGACAATCTGAGAAATCTGATTGAAGCTGTTCATGGTCTCGCGCTGCGCGTCCAGAAAATTGGCAAATCTCTTTCCGACGGCACCGAGGTCGTCGTCCCCGTTTTCCGCGTCCGCGATCTTGTCCCCTTCTTCCAGAAGGTTCTGCTGTGTTTTTTTGCTGTTCAGAGCAGGATCCGTGACCTTTTCCGGACCAATGCCATTATGATTTTTCAGAAATGACTGCGCCTCCTGGCGGGCTTTGACCTGGTCGGTTCCGCTGTTCACGAGTCCCATCGTGATATCGTTCTCGGAAAGACGGGCACTGCCTCCGGCACTCCCGCCGTCCAGAGCGGACGGTGCGGCAAAAGCGGGGACCGAAAAGGAACAAAGGACCAGAACGATCAGCAGAAATGGAAGGAGCCGCGATGCGGCCTTTCGGCGGACATCCCGGCTCGCTGCAAGCGACAGATTCGATTTTTTCAGCAACGGTCCGCCTCCTCTCGGAATAAAAAACCGCCCGGGAGGACCCGGACGGTTGGAATGATTATTGATTTCATATCGGCTCACCACTCATATTCGGCAGGACCGATGGCATAGCCGGTGGCGATGCCTTGCTTCACATGGAGAATCGTATCATCATCGAACTTCACATCTCCGGTGACGACACGGTTTTTCATGGGATCCTTGAATTTCCCGTTATTGTCTACCTGCAGGAAATCCGGATAATAATGCCACTTCCCGTCCGGTTCCAGAATGATGACCTGGGCAGACTGCCAGTGACCGTCCGGCGCCTTGTTTTTAGGATATCCGAAGATGATGTTCGTCTTGTGATAGGTATCCAGATTCTGAGACAGATTGGAGAGACGAAGTCCCTCCATGTCCGGAGCGTGGAGTTCTGTGGTCCCGCGGGAATTCACAATCTCAAAGACGCCGGTATCAACAGGAATCTCATACGTCTCCGTCAGGGAGGCTTTCCTCGCGTTCTCCTGCTTCGTCACCTGGTTCTGTTTGTGAATCAGCAGGATCGTCAGGATCAGAATCACCACGATCAAAAATATCAGTATCGTCCAGAGCAGGGTCGTCCGGGAAATCTTCTTCGAAGTTGTCCGGTCCTGTGTATTCGTCGGGTTCGGTCTCGTTTCCATTCTTCTCCTCCAGTTCCTTCTTCTCATAGGCATACCGTGCGGTCAGCTCGGCGAGTGCCTCTTCCTTCTCCTGTGGGTCGGTGTGCATGAGTGCATAGAGAGAGTTCTTTGGGAACCGGTTCGTGAATGGAACGATGGAACTTCCAATCTTGATGAGTCCGCTCGCCACATCCGCATTGGTGATGTGCTTCTGCTGATCCTCGGAGATATTCAGGAGCTGTGCCAGACGGATCCGGTTGGTCGGTGCCTGGTTCAGCATGATGATGAACTCCGAGTTACTCAGCATGGACTCAGCAGACTCATTCTGCAGGAGGTCGGCGACGTCCTGCGTGATGCCGGTACACATGGCGTTGTACTTGCGGACCCGTTTCCAGAGACGGTAGACGAAATTTGCACTGTACTCATGCTTGAAGAGCAGATAGATCTCATCGATGAAGATATACGTCCGTTTGCCCCGTTCCTTGTTGGCCGTGATGCGGTTCAGGATGGAGTCCAGGATGACCAGCATACCGATGGACATGAGCTGTTCACCGAGGTCGCGGATATCGTAGACGATGAGGCGGTTGTCGATGTCGACATTCGTTTTTTTGGCAAACGTGTTGAGAGAACCGGTGGCGAAGAGTTCCAGCGCGGTGCTGAGGTCTTCGGCTTCTTTCTCCGGCTGCAGTTCCAGCTCGTTGCGGAGATCCACCAGGGTCGGCGGTTCTCCGACGTATCCGTTCTTCTGATATTCAGAGTAGACTTTTTTCGTGCACCGGTCAATGATGGAATGTGCCTTCGGGCCGAGACGCCCTTCTCCGACGATCTGCTCGCACAGCGACATGACGAACTCGGATTTTTCAGTGACGGGGTCGGCACTCTCGGAATAGTCTTTGTTGATGTCGAGCGCGTTGATGTGGATGTCGGAGGTTGAACTCATATGGACCAGTGTCCCGTCGAACGTCCGGGCAATCTTTGTATACTCGCGCTCCGGGTCGATGACGATGACGTCGGCGCTGGGGTCGCGGAGCAGGATGCTCACGACCTCGTTCTTACCGGTAAAGGATTTTCCGGCGCCGGAGACACCGAGGATGAACGAGTTGCCGTTCTGGAGCTTCTGCCGGTCCACGACGATGAGGTTTTTGGAGATCTTGTTCTGGCCATAGCAGATGCCGTGGTCGTGACAGATCTCCCGGACCTCGAACGGCATGAACGCGGCGATGCCTTCGGAGGTGCGCATGGCCTTGATCCAGTGGAACAGGTCATTGACGCCCCAGGGCAGGGAGGCATTGAGGCACTCCAGCTGCCGTTTCTCGGCGATGCCAAGCTGGCAGCGGGACGCGCGGACCGTACTCTGCAGCTGCTCTGTGATCTGATCAAGCTGCTCCACGGAATCTGCAGTTACCGTCATGACCAGAGAGGCGATGAACATCTGCTGGTCGCGGTTGCTCATGTCGTCTGACCACTCGTTGGTGTCCTTCTCCTCCTGCTGCATGGCATACGGCATGACATTGGTGTAGTTGCCGTTCTCAAACTGCTTCTTCTGATAGGCGATCTTGTTGGACTCGACCGTGGTCCGCTTGTCCTCGACCTCCTTGAAGGCCTCGTCCGGCGGAACTGCCACCAGATCCAGCGACAGCATGAGAGAATGGTTGATGTTCGTGATGCGGGAAAGAATCGCCGGATTCAGATAGTTCGCGACCTCTTTCATATAGAACCCGCGGGAATAGATTTTCCCGAAGCGGAGATGATCGCCACGTTTCGTGTCCCTTTCCAGAGAATCCGGGACGATATAGTCCTTCGGACTGTTGCCGAGCTTCTCATCCTCCATGGGGTCATACCCCTCGATGGCCTCTTCTTCCGGATGGAAGAACGACCGGAGGATCTCGATGCGCTCAGCGGAACTGAGTTCCTGAATGGAAGACTGCAACGCCTTGAATTTGCTCTCGAACTCGGCGGCGACCCGGTTGAAGATGATGCGGGCATCCTCGATGTTCTCCCGGTTCACCGTGACCGTGATGTATTTGTCCTGCGTCACACCGTTGCTGGACTGGGATCGCTGCTCCAGCATCTTGTTATAGTCGATGCGGTACGAGTCATACTTATCCCCTTCCATGGGCATCAGCACGGTCTCGCGGAACTCGGCCTGGTTGATTTTGCGGTTGTTGATGGTGATCTTCACCACCACATCGTTCTCAAAGGCAGAGAGGAACTCCTCATAACTGCGGATGATCTCCGCCTGCCCCTCCTCGGAGATATCGACGAAGTCGATATCCTCGAATCTCCAGGATTTCGAGAACTTGCCGGGACGGACCTCAAAGATGCCGTCCTCGTACACGCGGTAAAGTGGCATAGCTTCCTGGATCGTCCTCGGAGGCTTGCTGTTCAGATACTTCTTGTTTTCCGCGCTTAAAGTGTTTACGAAGCTGAGCATAACGGTTTGCTTCCTCTCTTTCTTTGACTTCTATTTCGTTGAGGATACGGTTTTCGCTTCCATAGAGGAGCGTCTCGGGGGTGTTGCGGTCGCGGCGCTCCAGCGCCACGCGCTCCTCAAAGTTATAATGGTTTTTGTTGTAGAATCCGAACGCCAGGCAGAGGGCGGAAAGAATCGCACAGAGCACCAGGGACAGGTCTGTCCCGATGGCTTTGTGTGCCAGGAAAAAAATGGCGAGGGAACCACCCACTGCCACTATGGCAGAGACAAGCTCTCGCATGGTCAGGTTTCCGTACACGGTCTGCTTGTAGTCCTGGATATCTTTGTTGATCTTGATCTCCATGTTGACTCCTTTTTATATGCCAAATGCTTTGGTGACCATCCGGTCGGCTGTGAAAACAGTGCTCGAGCAGACGAGCATATTGATGATCACGTTGTCGACATAGGCCATGAGCGCCTGTTCGTCGTCATCTCCTTTGAACTGGAAGAATGAAACGACCGGTTCTCCGGAACTCGGGTTCATGAGGATGCTCGTGAACAGGGTCAGAGCCATGACGATGACGAGTCCTTCCAGCAATACGCCGGCAAGAGATTTCAGATAGGCATAGGCTGTATGCCGCGTGGTCTCCCCGGCGAGGGTCGCCAGCGGAATGGGTGCGACTGCCATATAGATATACATCTTGAAGAACCGGGCCACAGCAATGGCGAGGATAACGAACATCATGATCTTGATCCCGTATTTGGCAAGGATCAGGTCGATGAAAAGGTGGATGTTGGAGAGACTGATCTCTCCCATCCCGTCTGCGATGGACTGCATCTTTGCCAGGCTGGCACCAGCTGTGGCACCGCTGACCATGCCGGCATGGCTCATCGTGGTGCGGATGATTCCGGTGCCGGCCTCCACGATGTTGGAGCACAGCGGGAACGCGTACCGGGTCAGGCCGATGGCGATGGCGAGCTGGACGAAACTGAAGAGATAGGACTCAAAGTTCCGGCGCCGGACATATTCTCCGGAGGAACGGATGAATCCGACCCCGAAGAACAGCGTGCAGAGGGAAATGCCGATGGCCATGAATCCGTTGGCGACGTTTTCAGCCCACTGCCATGCTTTCGGATACTGCTCCTGTGGAGAAGTCTCCACGATCTTCACGATATTCTGGATGCTGCCCATAGCCTTCTCGACGGCATCGGTGAACCCCTTGAAGGCATCCGATACAGGGCCAAGGGTGTCCTCGGCTTCCGCTTCGGCGTCTGCCACTTTATCCGCTTCATCAGCATTAGCAGTCGTTACTCCGTTTTCTCCGGTACCCGCTGCACCGGCTTTACGGTCGGCTTCTTGCTGCTTTTTGGATTTTCTCGATTCTTCTTGGTGGGCTAATTTTTCCCAGGATTTTCTGGTATTCGAATCCATCTGCGCTACTGCGTTGCTACCGGTTGAGTTCATCAGACCTTGCCAGGCCGCTTTTCCTACGTTTTTTACTGCACCCCAAGCGTTTCCATTTTTGGCATCTTTTTGGGCTTGTCTGTTATAGGCTCCTTCTTTTGCGATGTCCTTGGAAGAAGCGCCGATTCCGGTGTCCCAGCCATAGATATTGTTGTCCTTTTTTGAACCGCTGGACTTTTTGGAAGCAGCAAAGGCAGGGACGCTCACCATAGAAACGATTAAAAGAAGTGCCGTGAAGGAGCATATTATGCGTTTGAATCGTAGTCTCGTAAAAAAGACCTCCTTCCTTTTAGGCATAAAGTAAGCCAGTGACCGAATGGCCACTGGCTGCAAATTGTTGATATTGATTATTCATCAGAAACATAGGAACCGTTTTCATAATGACCAACGACTTGTCCTTTTACAACTTTGTAAATGGTGTTGCCATCTTCAAAGATTCGATAGTTTCCTGTTTTGTCATATTGGATCAATCCACCGTATACCCAATAATATGTTTTTCCACCATCAAGGGACAGCGTGTTTGACTCCATTAGGCGTCCGTTATTATAGTAAAACTTTTCTCCTGGATTCAATTCAGTATAGGTAATTCCCTGCGTGGTGTCTAAAATACCATTATAAAAATAATAGGTGTGTTCTGAATCATCCTCAGGCAAAGCCAGGTGAGCATCGCCCCAAAAGTCTTTCATAAAATTACCATTCCGGTCATACAGTTTGTATTTTCCTTTACCGATTGGTTTGGCAGAAATACCATCTTGCTTTGCTGTTTGGAAGTGGGCGTGTAAATAAGCTTTCTGGTACGCTTCTATTTTTTTTTGCTTGTTGTTCCTCGAGACAACAACAAGCGGAACTGTGACGGCGATTGCCACGATCAGCACCCCGATGATGGTCCATAGGATGATCTTCTTCTTTTTGGACATGGGTGCCCGTTTGGACGATGGTGCGGTTTTGGTGAGCACAGAAGGCTCCTGGGATTCTTTCATATCGTTCCACTCCTTCCCGGTCTGAACCGGGCTGTTTCATTTTTCTCTTCGATACCCATTATAGCAAAGAGTTTTGGTCCTGTGAAAACAGGGCCTTTTTCTGTCCGTATTGTTGGACAGAGGCAGAGAAGAGGGAATCTCTCCCCTCTTTTTCTCTGATTAAATACTGACTGTCAGTTTTTGCTCTTGACCAGGTTAACGATTGAGGTAACAACAATGGCAAGTGCACCACCGGCGATGAACTCGATGCCCTGGGTCTTCTGAGCCGGATCATGGGAAGAGAACGAACGCGCCAGATGATAGACGCCGAGAGCGGCCATGATGGAACCCATAGCTACGATAATGGCACTTACGATATTGTAAACACGGTCGACTGCCTGGCTGGCAGCATTGGCATCGCCCGGGGCGGCAAGCACCGGAAGTGCCATCAGACACATCAGGAAGATGGAGAGTCCGATCTGAAACATATTCCAGAGGACTTTGTTGCGGTTCTCCGCGTGCTCCTCCTTGCGGTGGGCTTTCATCAGTGAGGTGTCGGTGTGAGTCATTACGGCAGAAGCCGTCATAGATTTGTTGTTTTCCATGGAAAATTTTCCTCCTTATTCAAAATAAATAGATCTATGGATATCGCGCTTTGGCGTGGTATCTGGGTCAGTTTCCGGCAGAGGCGGCTTTTTCATACTGAGCGATGTCTTCCTCTTCGCCGATTTCATCTGCTGTGGCAATCTCAGACGGGTCGATGGCGCCGACCTCGGCACCGGTAAGGACCTGTTCCTCCTCCTCGGAGAACATCTCATCGAGTTCCTCCTCGGTATAGAAACGCTGCCCTTTCGGGTCGTCCCTGCCGGGTTTGTATTCGATGCCCTCGTTCTGTGCGCCGGCTTCGGAAGAGCCGACTCCGACACGCATCTTCGGGGTTTCTTTCTCGGTCTTGCCGTGTTCGTAAATCATGGCTTTTCCTCCTCCGTCCGGTGTCAGCCCGATGTTCGGGTGTCCCATGATGTCGTATTTCCGGTCGAGGATCGGATCTTCGCCGCGGACCAGAAGGATCGCATAGGAGTTGTCCAGTCTGCGGATCTCGTCCGGGGACATCAAATCGACACCGGTGTTGTTGTACCCGGTACTGTAGGACCCGCGCTCACCGTGGGTCTGGTTGTTCGAGGTCGTGTCGACGGTCTGCTTGCCCAGCGACTCGGAGATGTATTTGAACGTCTCTTTCTCGTTGCCGCCGAGATAGAGCAGCTCGTCGCAGTTTCCGATGATGGATTCCCATTCATCCTTGAATAGTTTTTTTAGCTGTGCGATGTTCTGCAGGATGATGGAGACGAACACGCCGCGGGAACGCATCGTGGCAAGGTCCTTGTCGAAATCGTCCGGAAGGGCAACGTTCGCGAACTCATCCATGACGAAGTGGACGGGAACCGGCAGCGCACCGCCGTGGACCTTGTCCGCGGAATAGAACAGTTCCTGGAACAGCTGCGTGTACAACATCGAGACCACAAAGTTGAACGAGGTATCACTGTCCGGGATGAGGCAGTACAGAGCCGTCTTTTCCTCTCCCATCTGCGTGATATCCATCTCGTCGTTCGTGGTGAGCTTCACGAGATCCGGCAAGTTGAACTTGTCCAGGTGCGATGCCAGCGTGATGTGGATGGACTGCAGGGTCTTGCCTGCCGCCTTATGATAGAGTTTGTAATACTTCACGGCGATGTGCTCCGGAAGTTTGGCTTTGTTCTGGCGCTGTTCCAGTTCCTGATAAATCAGGTCAAAGGCCGAGACCGTGTTCCCGTCATCGGATGCCTCGGCAAGCGAGAGCATATAGACGACATTGGCAAAATTCTGATCATCTTCCGGACATTCATATTTCAGGAAGAAGAAGATGGCACAGAGCATCATCTGCGCCGTCTCGTCCCAGAACGGATCATTGCTTTTGGAACCCGGCGGAGTCGTCGCCTTGAACAGGTTCGTCACCAGTTTCAGGACGTCGTTGTCATTCCGGATGTACCGGAACGGATTGTATCCGTCGCTCTTGTACATATCGATAAGATCAAGGATCCTGATCTTGTATCCTTTCTTCTCCAGAAGATGTCCGGTGTCCCGGAGCAGTTCTCCTTTCGGGTCAAGGATGACGAAACTCGTGTTGGCCTGCAGGACGTTCGGCTTTGCGTAAAACCGTGTTTTACCGGCGCCGGAGCCACCGACGACCAGCGTATTGAGGTTCCGGCGGTGTTTGTGTCCGTCAAGCCCCATCTGGAAGTTCTGGGTCAGGATCTTATTCTGGTTGCTGTGATACGAGGTCCGGGTCTTCCAGAACCATTTCTTTTCGACCGGCATCGCATCCGGGTTCTTGTCACGGTCTTTCGCAGGGAGCTTCTCCCGGTACCGGGCGGCGATGGAGCGGACATTTCCCCACTGGGCGGAGCCATGCTCCTGCCCGCGCCGGTGATAGTCTTTCTGGGTCGTGTAGCGATAGGCCAGAAAGATTCCGTAACAGAGTTCTGCGATACCCAGCGTCTTCAGCGCGATGGGCGTGAACCGGATGCGGAACGGATGACTCAGCGCCGGACCGAGTTTGTTCCCGATCTCCGAGAGGTCGAACCCCGGACCGATGCACTGTCCAAGGATCAGTCCCAGCCATGCCACAACAAAGATGCCGATGATTCCGAAAATCAGGTCATCCTTTTTCTGGTTGTCTCTGGCCAAAGCAGTCGAGGTCGGGCTGGCAGTATCGTAATATCCCAAAAGTCACTTCCTCCTTTCAGGGAGTTTCCAGAGACCCGAAAAAAGCCAGAAGAAAATCTCACCAGAATTTCTTCCATGACCAAGTGGTCGTGAAGAAAAAACTGGTGAGATTCTGAGGCAAATTTTTTGGGCTATTTCGATGGATTTTCTTTCGTTTCTCAGGAACGGACGTTATCCCGGGACGGGGCACGCACTTTACCACGGTTGAGCTCGGCTGCTTTTTCCTTCATGGATTCACCGAGCTTCCGGATTCCTTCGGAAGCCATGCGTTCCTGTGAGTATCCGGCTCCCCGCTGGAAAGTGGGCTGTTCCTTTCGGACCGGCTCCGGTTTCTTTCCGGCGGACAGGATTTTGTCCATGTCCGCCCCTTTCGTGAGTTCCGGATCAAAGTCTTTCGCCGTCGGATGCGGGTTGAAGGAAAGCAGGTTCTCAAACGCCGGCTCCTTCATGATCTGGCCGACGACTGCGGCGTCCTCCTGCCGAATGGCGATGCACGATGGGATCCCATTGGCTTCAAAGTCACGCTTTGTCTCTGCCCAGAGTACTCCGGACTCCTTGAACCGTTTGCCCAGCTTGTTCAGGATTTCTTTGCTCTCTGCGGCGTCTTTTCCGTCCCGGACATACAGATATGAGATACTGTAGTTCTGTGCCAGACCGTTCCGGCCGCCGAACCGTATCTTGCCGGCTTTTTTCGTCCGGAGCGTCCGGACGAGTTCCACAGCAGCCCGGTTGAAATCATGGGTATCTTTCAGAATCTGCCACGCGGTCTGTGCTGCGCGGGCAAGCGAGCTGAAATAAGAAGCGCCCTTCTGGACGGCTTCTGCTTCCACAGACATAAGATTCCTCCTTTCCGGAAATCACTCAGCGGGCACCGTCGTCCCGATGAGGTGTGGTCTTCGTAACGGGACTGGTCTGTTTTGCCGACTTTTCTGCGACAGCAGGCCCACGGTCCGGCGAAGATTTTGTCATCCACGCCTCGGCCAGCCCCTTCACCTCAGAGAGCGGCATTTTGATGTTCGGCTCTTTTTCAAAGAGGGTCTTCCCTTCCGCGTCCCGGCTGGTGCGGTATTTCGTGACCTGCGGGACCCAGTCCTTCGGAACGGTGATCGTGCAGCTCTTTCCGCTTCGGTTTTCCCGGACCATGTTCCGGGGGAACGCAGTGCGTGCCCAGGGAGATTTGCCCGGCTCTTCCGGGATGCGGAATCGCATGGAAACGTATTCCTTGCCATCTTTGCCGACAAAGGGATCAAGAAGATTTTTAGAGCAAAGAATTGTTTCGTGCTCTTTTTTGCGGGGTGGTCGGGTCAGAAGACTCTTGATTCTGGTGTTGGGCATCGTTTCTTCCTGCACCTGATAGATCTTCTGTCCCTGGTCATTGAGAAGAGGATTTCCCTCACTGTCCCGCTGAAGAAACGAACGTTTCACGCTGGAGATCCCGCGCTCTTTCATCGTGACCTCCATCCGGTCACCGACCGGTTTCACCACATTCTGTGGGACGATGAATTTCCGCCAGGGCGTTTTGTCCTGCTCGCTGGCGTTCGGGATACTGATCCGTGCCAGCTCGTGTCCGCTGCGGGAAGTGAACGGTTCCACAAGGTTCGGAGACAGGGAAAGCGTGAATTCGCGGGAGACCGCTTCCTTTGAGGCGGCCAGCAGATCCATGATTTCCGTGTTGGGAAGCGGAGTCTCCTGATAGTCGACGACCGGGTTGCCGTTCGGACGAAGTTCCCCGGTCTTGCGGTTCAGGGTGTAGGTCGTTTCCCGGTCAGCCGGAAGCGACAGGACTCTGGTGTGCGGGGCATGGTCCTTTTCATGAACGAGTCCGGCCGGGACCGTGATCTGTGCCCAGTCACCTCCCACCTCTTCGGGCGGGATATTGATATCGAAATACTCTTTTCCGGATTTGCTCGTGAACGGCTCGAACCAGGTATCATGCAGTTCGATCTGCAGGAACTCCGACTTCTCAGCGGAAGGGGTCTCAGTCTCCGGCGGAACCGGATCCATCTCCGGAGTAATGTTGCTGTTTATGTTGTTATCATCCATTCGGGTTTGCCTCCTTTGCAGGAAAATATCGGATAATAGGGGCGGTCATCGTTCTATGCCAGATGGGGACAGAGACCGGTACGGATCCTTCCGTTCCGGTCGCCCGGAATCCGGACGTTCCCCTCCGCCTCTGATTTTCAGAAGGTCGGAAAGTTCTCCCCGGGTATAGGTCTCAGGGTCACGGATTTTTCGGTCCTTTGCCCAGGAGATCTGAGCCTCTGTCGGCGGTTCCCAGTACCGGGAACCGAGTTTCTGATACGTCTCCCGGTGCTGTTCCTGCACGAGAGGCGTGAGCTTCATCGCGAGATCCAATGCGGATGCTCCCCGGATCTCGTCCGGAGAAAGACCTATGCGGTGGGCAAGCCCCAGCATCTGAGCGGACGGCTTTCCGCCCGGTGTCACGGTGTCCCTGCTCGTCACATCCCGCCCGGTCGGAAGGCCGTGGACGACCATCGGTCCGGAGAGAGAGGGCTCCGATGTCCTGTTTTCCCGCAACGGGTCATACCGCCGGACTGGCAGGTCGGCAGGGAGACCGAGCTCCTGCAGGTCTTTTCCCTCGGGGACCCGGATCACCTCCAGTGCAGGACAGTCCGAAAAAGCGCCGATCCCCACCTCATGGATGGAAGGTGGGAGTGTGATCTCTTTCAGATTCCGGCAGGAAGCGAATGCTCCGCTGCCGATGCGGGAAAGAGAACCCGGAAGACGGACAGAAGTCAGGTTTTCACAATGTGTAAAGGCATACGGTTCGACCGCGTGGGCTTCGGTCAGTTCCACAGACCGGAGGTCTTCCCTTCCGGCAAAGCACTCCGACCGGATGACCCGGCCGGGAATCGGTTTCGGCTGTTCTTCCGGAACATACTGTGTGATCGTCAGATCCGGAAATTTCGACCGGTCCACATCCATCCCGACCGGCACCATAAGTCGGAGCCAGGGATGGTGTCCGGAAAAGGCTTCCGGGGACAATTCGCAGCCCTCCGGAATCCAGACCTTCTGCAGTGATTCACAGTTCCGGAATGCGCCGGCACCGATCTCCTTTGTCCCCTCCGGGACACGGATCTCTTTCAGATTCCGGCATCCGGAGAACGCATCGTTCCCGATGCGTGTAAGACCTGCAGGGAGTTCGACGGTTTCCAGGGAACTGCAGCCGGACAGAGCACAATCCGGGATTTCCGTGATATTCCGAAGCACCAGACAGACGGGTTTCTTTTTTAAGATTCTGGATCGGACCGCGCCGTCGACTTCCGGCACATTCAGAGCAACCTCCGGGGGCTGGAACCACTTCGGATCCGCTTCCATCCCCTGCGGGAGATGGAGCGTAACGAGCGAGGTCCCGTACAGAGCACCCGGTTCCGGTTGGCAGCCTTCCGGTATCGTCAGTTCCGTCAGGGCGGAACAGCCGCGGAATGCTCCGGGACCGATCCGTTTCAGACCCGCCGGGAGTTCCAGAGAAAGAAGACTTGAACAGCCGGCAAAGGCTTCCCGGCCAATGGCCCGGAGATCTGGAGAAAGTGTCACCTGATTCAGGGAGGAGCAGTTCCGGAACGCACCAGATCCGAGAAACCGGGCATTCGGGATCCGCACGGTAGTGAGAGAGGTGCAGTCCTGAAAGGCTCCGCCTTCCAGTTTCTTCAGCTCGCTGAGGTCCGCCAGTGCGAGTTTATCGCACCGGGCGAATGAGCGGGGACCGATCGTATCGGTCCGGTTATATCGGTCCAGATACAGGGTCTCCAGAAACGCGGAATCTGCGAAAGCCTCTTTTCCGACCTTCGTGACTGGATATCCGTCGTGATATCCGGGAATCGTAAGATTGGCATTATCCCCGGAATATCCATAGACCACGCCGTCCCGGATGTCGTATTTGCCGATTTCCTGACGGGCACGTTCTGCGCTCTCCATCTGCCGGTGCAGCTCCTGCGTCCGATCGTGGATCTCTGCCCGGGCGCCCTGCTCCAGAGCATATTTCTGAGACCGTTCCAGGATCTCAGCAATCATCTGGAGAATTTCCAGAAAAAGGTCCTGCGATGCCTTGACTGCGACCTGCAGACCCTGCATCCCGACATCCAAAAAATCCATTTCGTTGATCATGGGAACACTCCTTTTCTTCCGGGATCAGCCTTTTCGGAGGACTTCCTTTACCCATTCCCGGAGCGGACGTTTGGCATCCGGATCCGGCTCCCACCGGGTCGTCGGCTTTTTCTCCGCCGGCGGTTTCTCCCCTTCCGGGAATTCGGTGAACGTCTCTTTTTCCGGGAATCGTTTTGCCCGGAGCTGTTTCATGAGGCGTTCAAAAGGATAGGCATCCTTTTCACACACGATGACGGGGATAAGGTCTTCCCCTTTTTCTCTTTCTTCCGTGAATCCGGGAGAAAAGAAGTGGATCTTTCTCCGGACACATTCCCGAATGATATTGCGGAACATCTTTGGTTCCGCGAAATACAGGTTCTGTCTGCCTTCCAGATTCTCCAGTGCGTCGATGGTGACGCCGCCCTCCGTGTCATCGAGAATCTCAAAAGGATGGAAGTTTCTCCAGATAACAGAAAGAGCCAGCGGGTCGTCGGCATGATTGCTCCGCAGCTGCTGTTCAGCATATTCCAGGAAAACATTGTCCCCGGGATTGGGGTTGTCTGAATTAGTTGTGGCAAAATATCTGTCCATGATTTCTTTCAGCTCAATACTGAGTTTCTGATCCATTTCTTTCGCAAGAACCTGGTCCTTCTGTTGCTGCCGCAGCCGCTGGTCAGTGTAGAGGACCGTCTGATAAAGGTCTGCCAGAAGAACAGCAAAATGTTCCGGATCCTGTGCCGGATCTCCGGGGTCGAACTGGATGATCACCGGCGGAATTCCGCCGGCGGTGATCTGATAGGTAAGGACGTCAGAACGACCCGCGTTCCCGCTGGTCTTCTGTTTCGCGTTCCGTGGCGGTTCGCTCCGGCTCGCTCCGTTCCCGGATGGGTTCATCGTGATGTTTATTGGCAAGTGGCTCATCCTCTTTTCCGTTTCGTTCCTGTTCCTGATCCATGGCCTGCAGCTGCTGTTCCAGAGTCTTTGATTCCATCGTGATCTCGTCGATGAGTTTGAGATTTTTTCGCTGTTCCCGGATTGCTTTGGTCCGCTTCTGGAACTCCTCCCGGGCACGTTCCTTTTCCTCCTCATCATCGGAGGCGACGAACCGGTGCCGGTAGAACTCCCGTTCCGACTGGAGCTGCCGGAGAGAACCTTCGCACTGTCCGCGGAAATCCTGCAGTTCTTCTTCTGTCCCGATCCGGTTCACCACGAGAAGGGCGGTCTTTTCGTTGATCCGGCGGAAATCATACTGTGCCTGCCGGACCTGCCACGGCGTCGAAACCGCACGAAACATCGGACGTTTCCCGTTGGGTTCGATTCCCAGGAGATGGCAGAAGTACAGGTACATCCGATAATACCGGGGCTGTGCCTTCCAGTTCCTTCGGGAACGGGATACCGCGGCGCTGGACCAGATTTTCCGGGGCAGCACATCCGGCGATTCCGCGACCGGGTGGAACAGCCCGGCCTGTGCCAGTTCCTCGTTTTCACGGAGACGGTTCAGCAGAGCGATACGGTCATACTCGTCTCCAAGACGATAGAGACGGATTGGACGCTGATAGCCCCTCGGGGTGATGGTCCAGTATTTGTGGTTCGGGTCAAAGTCATACCGGCATTTGTTTTTTCGGAGATATTGCTCCAGTTCCGGAAGGTTCCGGCTCTGCTCGATTCCCTGATCCAGAATATCCCGGAGTAGCTGGATCCGGGTCGGAAGTCCTTCTTTTTCCGCCATTCTGGCATCATAGGAAAGGCTTCTCCCCCGTTTCGGATCTTCCGGAACGGACAGCCCGTGTTCCCGGCAGATCTCATCGTTCATCTTCTGGATCCCGATGGCGAATTTTTCCCGGTCGGCGAGTTTCAGACCGTCCCGGAAGCTGACGGAATTGACCACAAAATGATTGTGGAGATGTTCCGTGTTCAGATGTGTCGTGACAACGACCTGGAAGCGGTCGCCCCAGACCTTGCGGGCCAGTTCGACACCGACCCGGTGGGCCTCCTCCGGCGAGATCTCCCCGGCCTGAAAGCTCTGGACTGCGTGCCAGCACAGGATCCCGTCGGTCTTCTGATATTGTTCCTTGACGGCTTCGAAGGACTCCGCCGCACGGCCCGGGTCCACGTTCACGCCGGAAATAAAATATTGCTTTTCCTGCTGCGTCTTGTCAGGATTCATGGCGTAAGCGAGCACCGTATCCACAGAATCGGATTCCGCGGCGGTCTTGCTCCGGGCGCCGGACAGGACCGCAGCCTCAGCCTGTTCCGGATCCCGGAGCGTCTTCTCCGGGTTCTCCACATATCGGATTGTCTTCGCGGTACCACCGGAGAATCTTACCGGCCAAATCTTGAAAATCGCCATAAGTTCCTCCTAAGGTAAGGTATCGCTGTTCCATCCTTCGCTCCAGTTCGCGCAGGATCCGGATCTCCTCGCCGAGTTCCACCGGGTCAAAGTTCCCGGTCATGTTGGCCCAGTGTGCAATCTGGTTCAGGTTGTTCGCGGAAGCGCGAAGTTCCTGCTCGATGTCCCAGAACTTGTCTCCCAGAACGATCTTCGGCGGGACTTTGTATCCCCATACCAGATCGCGGAGGTATTCCGACATCGTCTTCCCTGCGTTGACCGCGTTCTGTTCCAGAAGCTGCCGTGTGCGGGAATCAGTCCGGAAATGGACATCAACGTTCTGCATCGTTCACACCTCCTTCTCCCGATCAGAAGAGTTTCCAGGTGCCAGCGATTTCCTGATCATGGAACCGGCAGTCTGCCATGGCGGAAGGATCTTCCGGATGGTGGCTTTTTTCCATCTCACTGGCCGGTAAATTGTAATACCGGTAAGGATTCGGGTCGGAGGCATCCCAGCAGGCATCGGTGGCATAGGACTTTCCGTCCAGCGTCACGACGTTCCACGCATGAGACCCTCCTCCGGCATATCCGGTGACATACCGGCAGGGAACGCCCAGCCGGTTCAGAAGATATTCCATGGTCAGAGCGAATGCCCGGCAGTTGCAACGGTGACGTACCAGACAGTCCGGGATCTCCCGGGCATCCTTCTCATAGGTCACATGATCCACCAGCCAGTCGTGGACATACCGTTCCTTTTCCGCATCGGTACCGTTTTCCGGGGCGTTGTCCAGCAGAGTGCGGATGACCGTCCTTGTCGCCTCCACCTCACGGGACCGGAGGTATCCGGGCTGGATTCGGCAAACATAGGTTTTCCCTTCTCCGGATTCCTCGAACCGGGTATCGTTGAAGACCGAGTCATAGAAAAGACCCGGATGCCGGTCCCAGACTTCCAGATAGATCGGGAGGACATCTCCCCCGCCCGGTTTGCCGGTGATGACGATCTGATCCTTGTCGTGGAGAAGTGCCTGGTAAATCTGCTCGGCACACTGCTTCTGTTCGGCTGAGACTGTCTCTTTTGCAAAGGCCGGGACTGCCATAGACAGGGCAAAGATCCCGGTCAGGAGAACGCACAGGGTACGGATGAAAAATCCGTTCCGGAAGGGTCTGGTTCGGTTTTGGTTCGCTGCTGCTGCTTTTGTCATAACGCTCCTCGCTTCTGTTTTTATCGCGGCTGTTCTCCGACCTGCGGAAGTCCGGAGTTCCCGGACCGGGCGGCAAACTGTTTTTCCACCTGCGCGATCTGTTCCCGCAGGGAGAGCTTGCCTTTTCTTTCCGCCGACTCGGTCGGCACTGGCTCCGCAGCCGGGACGGTCATTGCGATTCCCGCCGCACCGGCTGCCAGAACGGCACGGTCGATCGGCGGGATCTCTGCACGGTTCTCTTCAGGATACTCCGGGGATTCCGGCGGAAGGTCCCGGTCATCCGGCGGTGGCGGGACATCGTCCCACTCGCTGTCGGGGATCGGTTCCTCTTCTGTCTGGATATCGTCCGGCGGTTGCGGAAGATCCGTAGCAGGGATTTCGGTCACAGTATCGCTCCGGGAGATTGGTTGTTCCTCCTGTTCTTCTTTCTGCTCTTCTGCGACTCTTGCCTCTGCCATCAGAGGATGGCAGAAGACCTGGTCGTGATAGCAGTCTGCCAGCTGGTCGGCCACATCCCGGATCTCCTCCCGGAGTACCGGGTCGGTAGTTTTTGGCGCCATCACGGCGAGTCCGTGCTGCATCTTTCGGAAATAGGCATCATTATAAGAAGCGAAGGCCCGTTCCACCTGTGCAACACAGGCTTCCTCCCCGGTCCGGAACTTTTTCTCAAAGGCGGACGGATAAAACTCATGAGAAAGCCGTGCGAAATGGTGAGCGACCGGAGAGAGTTCCTCCATCGGGGAGGGCGCTGCAGGGATGTCTGCCGGATCCGGGAGCACCGGCGTCTCCGGCCGGAAGTGCCGGAGAAGATCGGCGTTGTCTGCCTTCTCGGCCTGCGCCCAAATCGATTTCTCGATCGACTTCTGCGAGACCGGATAGACGCTGTAGGTGTGGGAAAGATCAGCCAGGATGCCAGCGAATTTGTCGACCTCGGCGGGGTCGGTCGCCATCGTCCCGATCAGTTTCTGTTCTTTCCGGGCAAACTCCAGATATCGGTCGAACCCCTGATCGCCGCGGATCAGCGGGCTTTTTTCCTCGATCTGCCAGAACTTGTATTCCAGCGGGGTCTGCGCGGTACGGATCCGTTCCTGAACAGCGTGGAGTCCGCGCTTCTGCAGGAACTCATCCGGGTCTTTGCCGTCCACATCCCGGGAATACTGAACGATAAAGGTCGGATAATGTCCCAG
>Ga0256406_1003195_pt1 | contig 20898 bp, 18 predicted proteins | sample RumenRJG_03DNA_FD_185986 | JGI IMG/M metagenome (GOLD analysis project Ga0256406, IMG submission 185986) | Bovine rumen microbial communities from Lethbridge, Alberta, Canada - RJG_03 | ecosystem: Host-associated > Mammals > Digestive system > Stomach > Rumen | place: Canada: Alberta | collected... | reverse complement strand
GGTTGTTGAGCTCAGACGAAAATACGCTGAACGGCAACATTGACATTGCTCTGTTGCAATCTTGCATGTCTGACAATGAGATCAAGACATTTGTTAGAAATTATGGAATGGTGATAGTAGATGAATGCCACCATGTGTCAGCCTCCAATTTTGAGCAGGTGCTGAAGTATGCCAATGCACAATATGTGTATGGACTGACGGCTACACCTATGCGCAAGGATGGCCACCAGCCCATCATTTTCATGCAGTGTGGCCCGATACGGTTCACCGAGGATGCAGCAGCCCAGATGGCAAAGCAGAATTTCAGCCGATGGCTCATTCCCCGTTTCACTACTTACAGGCAACTCGGTGAGGATAAACTGAACTATAACCAGATATTGCATGAACTGACAGACGACAAGCAACGGAACCAACTGATAATAAGTGATGTTGCAAATGTCTTGAAAGAAGGACGAACACCAATTATTATAAGCGTACTCGTAGAGCATGTGTCATTATTGGCTGAACTTATCAAGCCTTTGTGTAAGCAAGTCATCGTCCTCACTGGCTCTGCGTCTGCCAAAGAGAAGCACGAGATAGAATTAAGTCTGGAAGCTGTGTTGCCTACAGAGCCGATGGTTATTGTAGCTTCGCTGAAATACATTTCAGAAGGTTTTGACTTACCGCGCCTTGACACTTTGTTCCTTGCCCAGCCTGTTTCTTATAAAGGTCTCGTCGCTCAGTATACCGGCCGTCTGCATCGTGACTGTGAAGGCAAAACAGACGTGCAGGTGTATGATTATGTCGACATTCGCCAACCAATGTGCGAGACAATGTACAAACGCCGACTGCGAGGATATGCTGCCGTTGGGTATAAAGTACGGCCTCGTCAAACAACCCCGAACACCCCATTTGACATGATTTATGATGGAGACACGTTCGAGACAGCCTTCCTTGCCGACATATCCAATGCCAAACATTCGATAGTGATTGCTTGTCCCATGATTAGAATATACCGCCATCCTATTGTTATACAGAAACTTATCGAACAGCAATCCAACGGAGTGAGCATTTACGTCAATATCAGGAAGGAAGGATATGACGAAGTGAGATTCAAGGAAGTTGGCGGTACCTATTCTGTAAATGCTGCGCAGACCATCCAATGTGCCATCATAGACAAATCCATTTGTTGGTATGGCGACATCAATTTCCTTGGCTATCACTCTTCCGAAGATACAGTCATGAGAATAGACGATGCGAAAATGGCAGGCGAGCTTTTGGATATTACTTATACTTCACATACAAACAGACAAAATGAGAAAGTATAAGCTTGCAGAATATGGTTGAATGAATATAGAGGCTGCAAGATAGACCGATGATGGTGAGTTTGCTCGGAATGTTTTCTTGCAAAATCATTTCTATAGGTGTATTTTATTAGACTTTTGCTTGTACTTTTCAATTTTTATTCTTATCTTTGCACTGAGAGTTTAATATAGTAGACTATGGATTTGGCGCAGACAATGAAATCACGACGCAAGACTTTGGGAATAACCCAACAGGATTTAGCGGAGATAGCAGAGGTGAGCCTCGCTACGGTGAAAGATATTGAGCGTGGACACGGTAATCCTTCACTTAGGACTGTGCAGAAGATTCTTGATGTTCTTGGCATGGAGATTAACTATCAGGTTAGAAAGGTAGTACCATAAATAACAGATGAACGATGAGGCAAGCTCGTCGCCGTACTTTTCAAGGACAGACTATGGTTTATGCACGTCACGAGAGATTCGCAAAGTGCGTTCAAGCCTTCAAGATACTGGTTGAACTTTTTTTATGCATTGCTAATCTCTTCTGCCGTTCAAGATCGATTATGGGGGCTTCTCGCATCCCCTGGTTCCTCGGTGTTTTCAGGTATAGATTATTTAGGTTATACCTGTCTACCGATTGCACTTCTATGTTGAACTTGCCTGGTCTATCGGTCAAAGCTCAGCAACTTACAAAAGAATTTTATAAAATTAAGAGTCAATCGTGTTGCTTTCTGATAATTATTGTTTATTTTTGCAATTATATAGCTACAATAGTCATATAGCATATAGTTCAAGACCAAATCAACCTCAACGATAGAATTAAAAGACACAGAAGAAAAGTCTGTTGCGATTAGACAACTTTATCATCTCAAACATGGATAAATGGAGACTTTCAGAGATCTTAGGGAGCTGATACGCTGGCTCGGACGTGGCCAGACATTGCTTGCCGACATGTTCAGCAAGCGGAAGACTATAGCCATCCGCTATGATGATGCCGTGGAGACACTCGACGGCAATGAGCAGATTTTGCAGTATCTGATCCGTCATGGGGTCATCATACAGAATGCAGAATCGTTAGAGCTGGACGATGCGTATCAGACGTTCTTCGAGAATGTTTTAGACATCAACGAGGACATCAACGTGGCCTCTGTAGAGCAGTATGTCAAAACACTAAAGCTGAACATCGACTCTTGGCTCGCCACCGACTCTGATAAGCGCAAGGCACAATTCATGCGCGCAATAAGGCACACGTTCCGCAATATAGACTTGGTAACCCGGAAGAATGTCATCGACCTGAAGCGCAACATTGACATCACCTTCAAGCAGGAACCCGACTTCAAGGTAAAGAAGCTGCGACTGAACGACTTTGACGAGAAACGGCAGCAAATAGTGTCGCTCATCAGTGAGACCAACAAGATTATCGATCAACAGACGATCTTCTTCAAGACGGCGATGGATGTTGACTTGATGATGACGGTCAACGACGTACGGATGGGACTGCGGGAAACTACGCACGGCTTAATCGCCATTGGCGCACAGATTATCGACTATCTCAACCGTATCGATTACCAGAGTCGTATCGTACGGAAGATAAGACAGTTGAAATACATGCGTGACCAGCAGATGCTTGCTGACAGTACGGATATAGAGCAAGTCTTGGGAGCTGTCAACGATTTGTGGATGGAGCCACGGAACCGTTACCGCACGTTTGTCTCGCTCGATTTCCTACGCAATGAGGACAGTGCCATCGACATCTTGCAGCACGTCCGCCGACACTTGTCGAAGAAAACCATTATCCGCTCACGCCTTGCAGGCAAGATCGACAACACCTATCTGCATACAGCAACCGACGTGCAGCACTTGTTCAACCATCAGGAGCTTATCAACAGTTTCCTCGCCCAGAGCGTAGACCTCTTCACTTTTATATGGAACTATCCATTCCAGACTGAGGCTACTGAAGAGGAACGGTTGGTCCTCTTCCTGCAACTTGCCTCACAGTATGACCGCGACGAACGTTTTGAACAACAGACGGAAACAGTGGACATTGGCAACTGCACCATTCTATATCCGGTCATCTATCCCAAATAATCCATCACTCATCACTTTTCACTTTTCACTTAGATGAAATACACCAGCGAGATATTCCAACGGCTGTCGAACGGCAAGTTCATTTCTGCCAATTCCATCGACCCGATGTCACATGCCTGCTTCCTCGACTTAGAGGAGAACCAGCAGGAGTATGCCGACTATTACGCACAAATAGATTTCCAGCTATGTGCCGGTGACGGTTACTTCTACTTCTCACGCAAGGAGCAGAAAATAACCGTGGAAAACAAACTGCAGGGGCTGTTGCCATGGATCGACAACCTCGACTTTCTCAAGGCTTATAACACCAGCTTCGATGTAGGCACTCGGTTCAATCTGGCGCAGATAGAGGTGCAGCTCGGCGCAAACCTTGAGTTGAAAGACAAGCTGCAGAACATCTTTCCCGACAAGATCTCCAACCACGACAAGCTCGAGGCACTTGTGGCATCATTGGTAAGCATGGGATTCGCCGAAGAAGTCAACGAGATAGAAGGGCTCTATCAAGTCACTTCGGCCTTCCACTATATAGAAAACATTATTGACTGCATCAATATCAGCGAGGAGGTGAGCGATGAGATACCTGAATAAGATTGTGTTTATCAACAGTGCCAACATACGCTATGCCGAGATTAACCTCGACGGCAACGTACACTTCATCGGCACACAGGGAGTGGGAAAGTCAACCATCCTACGCGCTATTTTGTTTTTCTACAATGCCAACAAGCAGAAGCTCGGCATCCGCACAATGGCCAATCAGAAGTCGTTCGACGAGTTCTATCTCGGACATCCTGACTCCTACATCATCTATGAAGTGACGCGCGAGAACGGCCGCTTCTTCATCATGACTTTTCTCTCGCAAGGCCGCGCGGCGTTCCGGTTTGTTGACTGTCCTTACGACAAGCAGTTTTTCATCGACGACGACGGCCATGTCGGATACGAGTGGGGAAAGATAAGTATGTTCATAGGCACTCGCATTTTCAAAAGCAACATCATCCGTACACGGGAGGAATACCTGAACATCCTCTACGGCAACAGTCAGGCGGTGAGCCGTGAACTGCGCAGGTTCTCTATCATTGAGAGCGCAAAATACCAGAACGTGCCGCGCACCATACAGAACATCTTCCTCAACCAGAGCCTGGAGAGTCAGGTCATCAAGGACATCATCATCGACTCCATGGACTTCACAGCCACGGGCGTGATAGACCTGAACAGAATCCGTGACGAGGTGAAGGACTTCCGTATGCAGTACGACGACATCAGCAAGTGGTTCCATAAGGAGAAGGACGGCTCCGTGAAGGTGAGGAAAGAGGCCGACCGGGTGCTCTCTTCTTATGCCGACTACGAGGCTTGCCGCAAGATGATAGCCGAGCTGACCGGACAGACTGTCTACGCTTTGGAGCGCGACAGGAAGGAACTGCCGGAGGTCGACAGCAAGATATCAGAGACACAGTTGCTGCTTGCAAAGAAACGGCGGGATGCCGCGGAGGAGAGCAACAAGTACAATAAGCAGCGGGATGAACTGAACCAGCAATTAGGCGTGCTCAAAAAGGTTCTCGACGACACCACAGCCAAGAAGAAATACTATGAGGATGTCGGTATTGACGATATCATTGAGAAAATCAGCCATCAAGAAGAATTGAACATACGCCGGCACAGTCTGACCGATCAGATGGAGCGGTTGACTGATAAGAACAAAGATGTAAAGGCCAAATATGATGCACTGCGGCAGAATGAGGCCAACATGCGGAAACAGCGGGAACTGGATGTGCGGCAACGACAATCGGAGCTGAAAGTAAAGGAATCCTCGGAGGTTGGAACGTTGACAGACAAATATAAGGACGATTACCAGCGTGTCAGCGAGGACTTCCAGAATCGTTTGAGAGAATGGCAAGAACGTCGGGCTGGCATACAGCAGGAGGTGGCAGACTTACAAGTCAATGCAGAGAGAATAAAGAACGCTAATCCTTATTCCAGCCAAATGGATGAGGAGAAAAGTCGCATTGAGAAACTGCGGACGGAAAGTGCACGTTTGCAAAAAGAGTCAGCGCGACTGCAACGTGAGATGGATGATATAACCCATGAGACTGAACTGCAGCGTAAGGATCTCGAAGCGAAGGCAGATGGCGATATCAAGGAGCTTGAGCATAAGATAACTTCTCTCAATGAGCAGGTGACAAATCTGCAGCAACTGCTTGACCGGCAGAAAGGCTCTCTTATTGAATGGCTGGGCGAGAACAAGCGAGGGTGGGAGAAGAATATTGGTAAAATTGCTGACGAGGAAAGTGTTCTCTATAGCACCGCCCTGCATCCGAAAATAGTTTCAGATGGCAACGACTGCGTGTTCGGAGTAAAGATCGCTGTCGACAATATTGAACGGACCGTACGTACGCCTTCCGATATTCAGAAGGAGAAAACATCATTGGAGGCACAAGTCACGGCCTTAAGAAATGATATTGTCAAGCACAAAAATCAACTCGCGGCAGATATTGAACTAATGGAGAAGAAGCCAAGCAGCAAACTCAAGCAACTGCGAGGCGACAAAAGCAATATTGACGCAGAGATACAGAGCATTCCTATGCGTATCAAGTCGGCAGAGAACCATCTCGTGCAATACGCTGAGACGCTGCTAAACTACCGCCGTCAAAAGCTGGACGAGAACACGCATCTGCTGGCTGATGCGAATGAAAGGCTCCGCAAGGCAGAGAATGACATAAAACAGGCAGAAAGCGAAAGAGAGAAAAAACTTGGCGACCTGAACAAAGCCTTCAACCACAGTCGTAAGGAGGTGCAGGCACGATATGCTGCCATGCAACAGGCCTTCGACAACGAACTCAGAGAAATAGCCGAAGAATCGGAAAAACGATTGAAGGAACTTTATGCACTGATGGACCGTGAGTTGCGTGGACTCGGCGTGGATACCAACCAGTTGGTAAGGCTTCGGTCACAACTTAACGACATTGATGCACAACTGAAGTTCATCGACAACAACCGCGATCAATATATACTGTGGCAGAAAGATAAAACAGAGTTCTTTGACCACGAGCAGGAGAATAAAGACAAGCGGAAAGTGCTGAAGGTAAAACTCGATGAGCTGGATGACAGGTTCACCGTCAGACGCAGAAAACTCGACGATGCCATCAAGATGGTTGGTGAGGAATGCTGCAGACTTAATGACAACAAACAAGCCATGGAGCAGTCGATACAAGACACAGAAGGCTTCATGGCATCAGAATCGTGGCCGGCAGCATTTGCCGACGATTCCATAGAGACAGTCAAAACGCTTTCTGGCCTATTGGCGGAACTGAAGAACAGGGTGATGGAACAGAACAAGTATCGCGATACGTTCCAGGGTGCAGTAAAGAGATTCAAGGCAAACTTCTCACCGCAGAACACGTTCCACTTCCGAACGGAATTTGAGACTGACCGCGACTTCACTGACTTTGCCGCAAACCTCTACGAGTTCATCAGCAACGACAAGATAGAGACCTACCGGCAGCGGGTCAGTGAACAATATGCCAGCATACTGCGTACCACCGGACATCATATTGGTGAGCTGATGTCAAACAAGAGTCAGGTTCAGGCAACCATCAACGACATTAACCGCGACTTCCGTGAGAACAATTTTGTGGGTGTGGTGAAGGATATTGAACTGCGTGTCTCTGACAGCAGCGACCGCCTTGTGCAGCATCTGCTGTCAATAAAGAGCTTTAACGACGAACACGCCAGCAACATTGGCGAGATGGATTTGTTTACCGATGAGACACAGCGCGCACAGAACAATCAACGTGCCGTGCAGCTCATCTCTGTTCTCATGGACCTGCTTGAAGCTGACCAGAAGCGGGAGGCGGTGAGCCTTGCCGACATCTTCAAACTGGAGTTCCGGGTGCGGGAGAACGACAATGACACCAACTGGGTGGAGCGGCTGTCCAATGTGGGCAGTGACGGCACGGATGTGCTGGTGAAAGCCATGGTGAACATTATGCTCATCAATGTGTTCAAGAAGAAAGTAAGCAAGCGGTTCGGCGATTTTCGCATCCATTGCATGATGGACGAGATCGGCAAATTGCATCCCGACAACGTCGCCGGCATCCTCGACTTCGCCAACAAACGCAACATCTATCTTGTCAACAGCAGTCCGACAACCTACAATGCCACGTCCTACAAGTACACCTACTCGCTGAGCAAGGATGCAAACAATGTTACCGTCGTAAAAATGTTAATGACGATCCTATGAAGATTACAAAAGGATTGATACAAAATCTCCTGCGTCTTGCAGGCGGAGAGACGGTGCCGTCAAGTTGTCTGAAATCGTTCAGAGGAATCGACGAGATGCGTGCCGACGGCATATTGACGGTTGTTGCGCATGGCAGCAGACGAAGTTATCAGTGTACCGACACAAAGCAGTTCCGCGATTATCTGGCAAGCAACTATAGTCTCACAGACTTGGAGGACACGCTCGCTATGTTGGAGGAGAATGAGACAAGCCGCTCTGAGCAGGTACGGCTTACCGGTGACAGCAAGTTTGTCAGAAGCCGGGCAATGAAGGGCTTTCTCCTCAACAGTTATGAGCCGATAAGGGCTATGCTTAACAACAGCCCTTTGGAAATACGGCCGCCAGAGGGCAGCTATACTTTTATTTATGACTACGAGAATTTCAGCATCCCGGAAGATGTTCTCGTGATGGGCATTGAGAACAGTGAGAATTTCCGCCGCATAAGACAACAGCAGTGGCTGTTCGACAGAATGTATCCCAACCGGTCCATCCTTTTTGTCTCGCGTTATCCACAGAACGAGAGCCACGACCTCGTCAAATGGCTTGCCGATATAAGAAACGAATACGTCCACTTCGGCGACCTTGACCTTGCCGGCATACGCATCTTCCTTACTGAGTTTCACCGATATCTCGGTCGTCGCTCGTCTTTCCTTATTCCACCCGATTACGATACGCGCATCAGCAACGGCAGTCGTGAGCGTTACGATGCCCAATTGCCCTATGCAAAGCAGTTGATCACGGATGATCCGAACTTGAAACAACTCATAGACTGTATCCATAAGTATCATCGCGGGTACGACCAGGAAGGATTCTGTATTGTTGAGTGAAAAGCTCGACACGGAAGGCTACACATGGCCTTGCGCATGCAAGAATTATGACTCGGCGAGATGCTCCCTTCTTTATGGTATCTTCCTTTTTCACCCGGCTTCTTGGGCTTGCCTTGGGGACAATCGCCAAAGTGATGGGAATGTCGACGGATGCCATTCTAATTATTAAATGGTTGCACAAAGCAATTGTAGTTTAAATAATGTGATACTTAAAAAGACAATATATGGCAAGTGATTTTGGAAAGACTTGGTGGGGAAACGAATGGCTCCGATCGCTGACAAACATTGACTATGCAAACCGCATTCCTCGCGGAGCACGCTATGCACGCAACGGATCGGTGAGGAAAATTGTGATCAACGACAATGTCATCAAAGCGAAGGTTCAGGGTTCTCGGTTGACACCATACTCAGTGTCCATAAAGGTGAATAAGTTCTCCGCCAAGGAGACCGACGCCCTTATGGACGGCATCCTCGCTCATCCCGCCATCGTTGCCGAATTGCTCAATCGCAAGCTGTCGCCTGCCGTTAACGATATCGCAAAGGAAAACAGACTAAAGGTGTTTCCGACATCCTGGCGAGACCTCTACATGGAATGCTCTTGCCCAGACTGGGCAGTGCCCTGCAAGCACATTGCCGCAGTAATATATATGGTGGGACAGGAAATAGACAACAATCCTTTTCTTGTTTTCAAACTTCATGGCGTAGACATCATTAAGGAGTTGGCAAAGCGCGGCATCGCCATTGATGTCGGGACTCTGTCGGCTGTTCCAGATGAGCGTGACGCGCTCGGCCTTGTGCCGATAAGTAAGTCGAAAGGGCTGACAGGACCAACATCATTGCCACACTTCGATTTTAGTAAGATTGCCAACTTGGGCAACGCCATCTTGAAGTTGTTGCCAGCCTCTCCAGCCTTCTATTCTGATGGGGACTTTATGAAACGATATGATGAGAACATGAAACGCATGGCGAAGGCAGCGAATAACATTCTCAATGGCAAGAAATATGTCAGCGAAGTGCTGGATACAAACATAGGTCATCTGCCGAAGAAGGAAGTATCGGATATCAGCCTCATCGTTGACAAGACTCATAGTTCTGAGGTATGTTTCTCTGGTCGTAAGACCAAAAATAACATCGTGGATTTGATGGAATATCTTATTGCCTTGCCGGAAGAGAAGGTTTATGAGAGCAGCAACACAGTCTTCGCTTTTCGAAGCAGTTTTGTGTTGGCACTTCGACTTGCTGCCAAGGGCAATATCGTCCCGGTCGTCATTCAGCAGAAAGACGGCAGTGTGAATGTGGTGTGGGCTCCGTTTATGTCGGACAGGCAAACGACGGCAATCCTTGAGCAACTTGACGCTTTCTTCTCCCAAGGTAGTATTGTCATGGAGTCGGGCGTAAGAAGCAGGCTGGTTCCGTCAAGACCTGCATGGTTTGCCACTTCATGCTTCCTGACGGTTCTTGTTCGCTACACTCGTAAACGGCTGTCTTGGCAGGACAAGGTTTATGAGTTGTTCTTTGATAATGATTGGAAGAAGTTCGACGATGTCGGAGAGAAGAATGTCCCCGGTGGCATCAAGAGTTGGATAGACCATCTGACGACTCCCCAGTTGCGCTACCTGCCGATGGTTATGGTGCGCGATGATCGTGAAGATGGCAGCGAGTTTCTTCTTGAAATGACGGTTACGGACACTAAAGCCAATGACCACACAGAGGTCAGCTTGCACGACGTCTTTACAGACGACAGCTATCAGCGTACGCGATATAGCATTCTCCGCGATGTCTCACTGTTGTCCTCACTCGTTCCCGGCATCGACCGGTATCTTGCCAATGAAGCGCGTAAGCCAATCATAATGGGCAATGCAGAGTTCTTACAGTTTATGATCAACGTCGTTCCAGCCATGCAATTGCTCAATATCCGAGTGCTCCTGCCAAAATCCTTGCAGCATCTGCTTCGGCCGAAGCCATCAGTGTCTCTATCAGTCAAACAGAACGACGGCAAATCATTCCTTCGTCTTGACCAGCTGTTGCAGTTCGACTGGAAGGTAGCGATTGGCAAAGACTTGATTTCCCCCGAGGAGTTCCACAGTCTTCTTGGGCGTGCCGAGGGGCTGATTCGTTTCAGAAAGCAATATATCTATGTGACGGTTGAGGACCTGAAACGTATTGAGAAGGCTTTTGTCTCACGCAACGAGATGACATCGGCTCGGATGCTCCAAGTAGCCCTGTCGGGAGAGTATAAGACGGCAAAGATCAGCATCTCCCCCGAAGTAAAGGAGCTCATCAGAACATGGACCACGCAACAGGAGATGGACGTACCAAAGGGAATCCATGCCACGCTGCGTCCGTACCAGAAACGGGGCTATGAGTGGATGTATCAAAACATGCGGCTCGGTTTCGGAAGCATTCTCGCCGATGACATGGGACTGGGAAAGACATTGCAGGTGATTACGCTGCTGCAAAAGCTCAAAGACGACGGACAACTGAAGATACAACGGGCCATCGTCGTAGCACCTACGGGCCTGCTCGCCAACTGGCAAGCTGAGCTCCAGCGTTTTGCGCCGACGTTATCGGTATTTGTCTACCATGGACAGAACCGCAACCTCAAAGACTTTGATGCTGATATTCTGCTGACATCTTATGGCCTTGTTCGTTCTGACATCGACATTCTCAAAAAGCGGAAATGGACCGTCGTAGTCATTGATGAAGCACAGAACATTAAAAACAGTGGTACGGCACAGAGTAAGGCAGTGCGCTCGCTGAAAGCTGACACACACATCGCCATGAGTGGTACGCCGGTAGAGAATCGTCTCTCGGAATACTGGAGCATCATGGACTTTGCCAACAAAGGCTATCTAGGAACAATTAAGTCGTTCAACGATGACTATGTGCGGCCTATTCAGCAGGATGGTGACACGGCCTGCGCAGAGCGTTTCCGCCGCATCACGGCTCCGATGATGATGCGGCGTCTGAAAACGGACAAGGATATCATCAGCGACCTTCCAGAGAAGATAGAACAAGACGAGTTTGCCATGCTAACGCCGAAGCAGGCCGCCATCTATAAACAGGTGCTGGACGAGAGTATGAAGGTAATAGAAAAGGTGGACGAGGACGACGGCACGCAGCTCTTCAAGCGGCAAGGCCTGATCCTCCAGATGATGCTTGCCTTGAAGCAGATCTGCAACCATCCCGCGCAATATCTTAAGAATGGTGAGACCGATCCGGCACTTTCCGGCAAGACGGAAATGTTGCTCGACCTTGTTTCATCGATCAACGATGCCGGTGAGAAGGCGATCATTTTCACGCAGTTCAAGGAGATGGGGGACATGCTGGTGAAGTTCATCACTGAAGCCACAGGCGTAGAACCAATGTTTCTGCATGGTGGTTGCACGATCAAACATCGCAAGGAGATGGTGGACCGTTTCCAAAACGGACGTGCCGACAAGTTTTTTATCCTCTCGCTGAAAGCCGCCGGTACCGGACTCAACCTCACTGCAGCCACACATGTCATTCACTATGACTTGTGGTGGAATCCTGCTGTAGAGGCGCAGGCTACAGATCGTGCTTATCGCATAGGGCAACATCAGAATGTAATGGTTCATCGCTTTATCACCAAAAACACCTTTGAAGAGCGCATCAACGAGATGATCAACTCAAAACGCCAACTTGCCGAAATGACTGTCTCGTCCGGTGAAAGTTGGATAGGCAAGCTCAGCAATAAGGAACTGCGCGAGATTTTTGAATAGTCACATATCAGAAAGCTCCACAGAGGAGAAGTTTCACGCTACATACGAAGGTGCAATGAAAGTCCTTGCGGAACTGCAAGAGAAATTTGGCGGAAGCGGACTCTTTGCCAACGAGAAGGACGACAACATGCAGGAAGATACAAGACCTGTCCTAACAGTGTGATAACCAGTTACGGTGACCGGTTTGATTATGCGTCACTGAAAGGGGTGTAAACTTAATAGCATTCTCCCAGAATCACATTATAATATGTGTGAGTCCGTGAGAATGAGATACCTACTTTGCTTTCTGAATCTCCGCCTTGTGTTCATCCAAGAGCATCCACAGGATGGATGTGTTGACCAGACTGTGGTCAGACGATGACCAAGCTCCGGTCGCATGATGACCATGCCGTGGTCAGACTACGGTCTTAGTCTATTTAGTGGTGAAATATTCTCTGACGTTTCTTCATGCAGCCTGTCCTTTCAAGTGCTATGAGAAGATAGGCCATGGCTATGGTCTCGCCATGCTCTTTTGTGAACGGCCATGGCTTCTCTTTTTCCCCCATGTCCAATCAATTGCTTCATACTAAAAAAGTCGGCTCTTTTCAGGGTCGGCTCTATTCTTATCGTTCACAAAAATAGGAATTTAGTTTCAATTTTACAATATAACGCAATAATAACTTATTGTCTATTAGGATATTTTAGAATTCCTATGTGGTCTGTTAAGACCTCTGTGTGGTCTGTAAGTGGTCTGAGGGAAATTTGACCTATAGGGACGTAGTACAAAAAATACCACGCAAAATGACCTATACGCCAAAAAGTATCGGTATATTCATCGGCATTAACGATCTCAAACTCATTGTCCCCGAAAGGCAAGTCCAAAATCTTCTTGTACCCTTTCTTCATCTCACCCATGAACTCCTTACAGATGTGTTGGGTATGACCTTTCCCCGAAAAAGACTCGTTCGACTTGTATTCACCACAAATCTTACAGTAATGTCCTTTATGCTTCTTTGCCATAACCGTTTATTTTGTCAAATACGAAATCAACTGCTCCATGCTATTTTCGATACTCTCAATAGTCGGTATATCTTTGTAGGCAAGGTCAGGTAGTTCTTTTGCATAGACGTTGCTTAACGCTGCCCATACATTATGTAGGTCACTGATGATTGGAGAATCCATGATGTCTTTGTCTTGCCATCCTTCGGGCTTGTCAAATCTTAGTTGGTCTTGCGCAAACAAGTTGCTGAAGTCTGATTTGAAAGCATAACTTTTCAGATAGTCTTGTGTCTCGGCATCATTCAAGAGAAAATGCAAATCATAGAAATGGCGTATCTTGGCTGTCAATTCCGACATGTAGTTGTCAGCTAAGGAACAGCGAAGCAATGATACCAATTTCTCTGTCAATGTCCTACGCTTGTCGAGAACATTCACCTCGAAAGGTTGCATACAATATTCCTCTATCAAGTTCTCGTTGCCTGTCTTTTGCAAGAACTCGGTCAAGAAGCTTTGCAGTTTACATTTCTGAAAAGGATATGGATTGGCAAAGGAATTGATTTCGACAAGCAACTGTCCTGCCTTGATAGCACCTACTTGTAATGTATCAATAGCTCTTGGATAAGAATAGTATGCCTTGTGATAGTGAGATCCCTTGCTCGTAAAACCAGGCATATCTATTTCCTGCAGACCTTCCGTCATGCTTTTGGCAGTTCTCTTGATCAGCATCTTCAATTGGTTGCCGCTGAGCGTCCATGCCTCAGAGATAGCAATATCTATGTCTTCTGAGAATCTACTACCGATACCATATGCTTTTGTAAGACTTGTTCCTCCTTTGAAAATGGCACGGTTATCCTTGTCGTTCGCAGTCATCAATGACAACGAGCGACAAATCCAATAGTCCTTCTCGATGAAGATGCTCTTGATGCCGAGTCCTCCATCTTCTACAGGTTGTGATGCTGCTTGCAATGCGTCAGAGAACAACTCCCAGTTTTCATGTAATCTCATATGATGTTCCAGTTTCTTTTGTTTGATAATACTTTGTCGGAGATTGGTAACTTGTAACTGGTCACTCCATTCAATGTTGTGCTGATGGTTTCCGTTTCAAGCCCCATGTTCTCGTAGATGGCACCAAGCAAAGCTCTTACATAAGGGGTGTATGCCAAGGATAGTTCTGCCAATTCTCGCTTCTGTTCCATTGAAAGAGCATTGATTGCTTTGCAAATGTTTATCACACAGTCATCAGGTGAAGTGGCAGGAATGTCCTTTATAAGGCGCAGAGCATCCAACATTCTAAGTAGTGGAATATTGCTTGATGTTATGGGGTTCTCTTGTAACAAAAAAGATATTTTCACGCCATTTCTTGTGATGGGTCTCCGATATTTATTTGTGCCGACAAGGATGGATGAACTTATCTGTGTTGTCAGACCCATAGCTGCAAATGCGGCAGTTCCTGTAATGTAACCGACAATCTTGCCATTTTGCTCCAGGAAGTCTTTTACAAGTTCAGAATCTGCAGGTTTCAGATTTCCAAAAATGGTCTTCTTCGGAATATAGTATTTCCCCTTTGCTATCTTTTGCAGCTCGCCTCGGAGAACAAGACGGTTGAGAGCTTTGGCGAGTGCCGGCTGATACCGCATCTCCACCCCAAAGTCTCTTGTTGTCAATACAACCCCAGCAGGGGTTGATGACAATTTTTCCTTTACCAGTCTTGCTATAACCATGTTTGTCTCCTTTTTTCGAGTGCAAAGTTAATAAAAGTCTTGTTTTTTGCGCAATAAACTTGACTTTTATATATTTCTTTAACCATTTTCATGCTATAATCCATCCCATACCCTTCATTCTCCTTTGTCTGATGACTTCTCTTTCCTTTTTATCCATGTCCAATCAATTGCTTCATACTAAAAAAGTCGGCTCTTTCCAGGGTCGGCTCTATTCTTATCGTTCACAAAAATAAGCATTTAGTTTCAATTTTACAATATAAAGTACAGATAACTTTCTGTCTATTAGAATATTTTAGAATTTCTATGTGGTCTGTTAAGACCTCTATGTGGTCTGTAAGTGGTCTGAGGAAAAATCATCGATTTGAGAGAGCTTTGAGACACGCAGCAAAGCAAAACATTTTTTTCTCATTGGCTTCAAAAAAACTTTTCTCTTTATTTTGCTTTTTCAATATTTCTTCATAAATTTGCCAATGTTAACCACGTCCGAAATCTTATCGGCTGATGCAGGCTGTGGCAGTCCGCCGAACGCAGAGTGCGGTCCCTTGGGGCCGTCCGCCAATGCAGAAGCCCGTAGCGGGTGGGGATGAGTTGCTCATGAGGAGCTGTTCGACTGTGGGGAACATATATATGATGAAGGCGTTTACTTGACGCTTTGTTCTTGACATCTGAAAACTTCGCAAACTTTCAATCCAGTCAAGAATGAAGCAACAGTAGATGTCCATGGGTGTGTATTCACCAACCAGAGGTGTACCTTATTTATATATAAGGTATACCGATGGTGCGATATACATACAGGCGTGGGCTTCTGCGTTGCTCGTTCAACTGGATTGGGCAATGCGAAGGCCTTCAGATGTGGGACGGGTAACGGTATGGACTCCCACGCTTTTTCATATCATCGGAAAAACTAAAAACTCATACGGCGCTGTTATGGAGTCTATACAGCTTAACAGTAGGAACCAATCCACTGTGGAAGGGGTAGATAATGAATAGAAACGAGCGTTCCAGCGTAATGCGGATTATGTCCGATATGATTAAGGCAGATGGGATAATTGACTCACGGGAAATTGAATCTTTATCTGCCATGCGTAGCAAATATTGCATTAAAGATGATGACAGAGTCAATGCTACGAACATTACCTTGTCTCAAGCAGTGAGTACGTTAAAGAGTTCTTTTCCTAGTCTTGGGCATGATATTCTTGGAGATGTCACAAATTTGGCGATGTCTGATAAATATTGCGCCAGAGAGGAGGCTTTGTTGTTGCTGGGGCTGAAATATGCACTTGCAACTAAGGACATTCAGGCAGATATTATATCTGTTGTCTCACCAGAAGTGTATTTCCCAAACAACCAGATACTTTATATCGAGAGTTCGTTTGATTCAAAGGCTAACGCAGAAATCTTACAACGATACAAGGAAATTGTCGCTGAATCAAGACTGTCAGGGTTCGATTTCGTGTATATACCAAAGATTATAGAGCATTATCAACTTCTCACTGACGACCAGTTGTTTAAGATGATATCATTTTTGTACCCACAGGCAAGTGAGGAGAGGCTTGATGTAGCTACTAATCAGCTGAAGAGTTTTACAACAAAAGATTTCTGTCAGAATCTTTTGTCTTCAAAGTTAAAAATACAGGAAATAACAGATACACCACCAGCCTTATTCATTAAAATAGGCCAAAGTCTATGTAATCAAAAATTTTATACTAATTTCCTGCTTCTTGAATTGGATAACGATATTGTAGGTACCATTATGGATTTCCTATACCAGTTTGGCTCATTATATCAAACACGCGTCTTAGATTATCTGCAAGAGAAGAAGGGACGGTTTGTATATCGCGGCTTTTATCGCCAACTCCTTGAACTTCTTATGCTCCGTAAAGGTATAAAGAGTAGCGTTCTTATAGATAACATGAAGGGGGAGATTTCTTTCCCAGAAGCTGATGTTTGTGTGGATAAGTTGCATCGTCGTGAAAAGGCTCTCTACGCTCTTTTCTTGGTTGAATCACCAAGTGGAGGCATCAATTTTACAAAACCTACCAGTCCCAAGCAATATGAACGTTACCAGCGTCGCATGAAAGCCCTGCAGGAAAAATACGGACTGATCTATGAAAAGTTTGGCGGTGATAGAGAAAATGCGCCTAGACTTGATGTCCCGGAAATTCGTCTTCCTATGATTAGCCTTATCAAGCGACAAATCAGCAAATTGGGAAGTGTACTGTACCATGTTGACGATTACATTATTCATCGTAATATTTATGGTAATTATGGGGTAGGCATATCAGCCAATAATTGCTTGTGCAGAGATTTCGACCAAACCGAAATCTTGCCAATAGAAGAGTCGAGGTCTTGGCAGCGTATCCTTGCCTTGTAACCTTGCAAGCGTATCTGCGCCACCCCCTCTTGATTTCATTGCAATATTTTGGAATTGCGGTCATAAATAAGATTATATCATAAATTTGCAATGTAATTTCAAAACAACAAAAGCAAATGATAAATCTTGAAAAAGGACAGCGCATCTCCATGGAGGAGGGCTTGAAAAAAGTGGGTGTAGGTCTTGGCTGGGATCCCAATAAGGGAACTGGCTATGATTTCGACTTGGATGCTTCTGCATTCATGTTGGGAAAGAATGGGAAATGCCCAAAAGATGAGTATTTTGTCTTCTACAACAATCAGGTATCTCCCGATGGTTCTGTAGCTTCTTCCGGTGATGATCTTACTGGTGGAAATAGTGACGGAGGTGATGATGAAACCCTCACAGTAGAGTTGGACAAAGTGAATCCGGATATTGAAGAAATCATCTTTACTGCAACAATCTACAAAGCTGCCGAGCGTAAACAAAACTTCGGACAAGTGCACAATTCTTATATCCGTATCTACGATGCGCAAACAAACGAAGAAATCGCTCGCTATGATTTGGATGAGGACTTCTCTGTGGAGACAGCGGTTGAATTTGGCCGACTGTACCGTCATAATGGTCAGTGGAAATTTGAGGCCATCGGCAACGGTAGCAAAGGCGGAATGCAATCTCTTGTAAACAAATATATTGGATAGTCATGATTAATCTGGTAAAAGGGCAAAGAGTTGAGATAGACAAAGGTTTAACCCAACTCGTGGTGGAAATGGGTTGGAAAGTCAATCCCAACGCTAAGCCGCCATACGACTTAGATGCCTCTACCTTCTGTTTGGGGGAGAGCGGGCAGATTGAAAATGAATATGACTTCGTGTATTACAATTCGCCAAACAAAGTTCAAGATGGCATAGATGAGAACGGAAACCCTATTATGCGGCCCGTTTCAGTTGACCACAGCGTTTTAGGCTCCGTCGATGATCCGGGCGATGACGAAGACGATACCGGTGAAGGCTATGAGGAAATTGATGTTGACTTGACAAAAACGGTAAGTAGCATCAAGGAAATCCTGTTTACAGCCAGTATATATTGGTCTCCATCTGATGCGAATACACCAAATGCCCCGCGTCTGAAGTATAACTTTGGGCAAGTTCGTGACGCATACATTCAAATTAAGAACAAGCTGACAGGCGAAACCATCTGCCGTTATGACCTTGACGAGGACTTCTCACTGGACAAAGGTGTCGAGTTCGGACGGCTTTATCGTCGGGGCACAGAATGGAAGTTTCAGGCAGTCGGCGAGGGACATCGAGACGGACTGGAACCGATATGTCGTAAATATGCGTCTAAATTCATGTAGTTATGGCTATAATTCTTGAAAAGAATGGCGACCAACATAGAATCAACCTCGAAAAGACACCAAACATTAGCAAAGAGATTGTAATCAATCTCGATTGGAGTAAGGGCGGATTCTTTAAAAATCTATTTGGTGTAGCCATCGATTTGGATTTAGGATGTTTCTATGAGCTTCGAAATGGAAAGAAGATGCTCATTGACGGCTTGCAGTTTTCTCATGGAAGAGGTGGAGACCGTCACCACGTTACCCGGCAAGGCTGTTATGACCGATCACCATACATTTGGCATCAGGGAGATGACCGTGGTGGTAGCGCATCCTCTGGTGAAACTATATTGGTGAATCCTAAAGGCATTAACGAAATCAAGCGCATCATCGTGTACACATTCATCTATGAAGGTGTGGCAAGATGGTCAGAGACAAATGCCGTGGTAAAGGTGCAGGTTCCGGGCAACCAAGATGTTGTCGTGAAAATGGGACAGCAGTCAAGTGACAAGAAATTCTGTGCTATAGCAGAACTTGATTTTGGCGGTGACAATTCCATCACTGTGAAACGGCTGCTTACATTCCACGATGGGCATAGTGACTGTGACAGGATGTATGGCTGGGGATTCAATTATCAACCAGGTAGTAAAGACTAAAAGCTAAATAATATGGCAATTCGATTAGAAAAAGGACAGCGCATCAATCTCGAAAAGGAGACAGGTTCTAAACTTACGCAATTTTGTGTAGGCTGCAACTGGGGTGCGATTGTTGTTGAGAAGCCGGGATTTTTCGGCTTTGGAACAAAGAAAGAAGAATTAGATGTGGATGTAGATTTAAGTTGTGTCATGACAGATGCCAATGGCAATCTCGTTGACGGACTTTACTCACCTCTCTATAACCCAAGAATGTTTCAGCAAGCAGGGTTACCTATTGGTAAAGACTGGTCTGATGACAAATCCATGTATCACACTCCCGACGACACGGAAGGAGACAAGGGTGGAGATGATGGCCTTGATAATGAGATAATACAAGTAGACCTCACTAAGGTTTCCCCGCGTATTACTCAAATATTCTTCTTCTTGAACATTTACAGTCCAAGGAATATCGACTTTCAGCAGATTCCTTACGTTGCAATTCGCATGTACGAGGGGACACCAGATCATGTTCATTCAGTATTTGCACAATACGATGTCGCTAAAGAAGCACAATTCTCTGGCAAAGATGCTCTCATAATGGGCAAGTTGTATCGGCGCAATGGTGATTGGAAGTTTGCTGCAATCGGTGACGCCTACACTGACAACAACGATCTGCGTAATACCATCAAGCGAATTCTAAACAACTATTCAAAATAATAGACTATGAGAAGATTACCGGTATATCTATTATTGGATACTTCGGGTTCCATGTACGGCGAACCTATTGAAGCTGTAAAGAATGGCGTGCAAACGCTTATATCCACGCTTCGAAGTGATCCATACGCACTTGAAACAGCATATATCAGTGTGCTCACGTTCAATACGACAGCCCAACAAGTCACGCCATTGACAGAGTTGGCGCAGTTCCAGCAGCCTAACTTGGAAGCAAGTGGCTGCACAGCTCTTGGCGGAGTGCTATCTTTATTGGCACAAAAAATAGACCAAGAAGTTACGAAGACTACCGCAGAAGTCAAAGGAGATTGGCGCCCATTGGTGTTTATCATGACAGATGGAGCTCCGACGGATGATCTGAATGCAGGACTTACAGAATTCAAGAAACGTAAATATGGAATGGTAGTAGCTTGCGCTGCAGGACAAGGCGCAAGCACTGACACTTTGAAGCAGATTACAGAAAATGTGGTTCAGCTTGATACAGCAGATAGTGCAACTATCAAAGCTTTCTTCAAATGGGTGTCTGCATCCATCAGCACAAGTAGTAAGTCAGTAGAAGAAACAGGAGCGGAGACCGGTACAATGAGCGAGTTACCACCACCTCCACCTGAGGTAAACGTTGTTGTATGATTTTTTTGCATGCAAAGGGATTGGCTTTTACCAATCCCTAATATATAAGTTATGAGTAGAAGATTACCAGTATATATTTTGATTGACACTTCAGGCTCAATGAAGGGTGAACCTATTGAGTCTGTAAAGGTGGGGCTGTCAGACATGATTGCAACACTCCGTCAAGACCCCTATGCTCTGGAAACTGTGTGGATTAGTATCATTACATTTGATAAAGATGTAAAGCAATTAATTCCACTTACAGCCCTTGAAGATTTGCAATTGCCAGACATTATTGTTCCTGAATCAGGTCCGACATTCAC
>Ga0256406_1003193_pt1 | contig 20910 bp, 17 predicted proteins | sample RumenRJG_03DNA_FD_185986 | JGI IMG/M metagenome (GOLD analysis project Ga0256406, IMG submission 185986) | Bovine rumen microbial communities from Lethbridge, Alberta, Canada - RJG_03 | ecosystem: Host-associated > Mammals > Digestive system > Stomach > Rumen | place: Canada: Alberta | collected... | reverse complement strand
AAAATGATAATTCCTTTGCACAGATTAACACTAGGGGTGATTATCTGGGGCATAAACAGCCAACATCGACGATAAGTTAGGAAACTTTAACAAGTGTGCTTGAACACTCTCTGCAATGCGGGTTAAGCGGACTTTGTTTCACGCCAAGGGGGGCAGGTTGTATATATTACCAAGCGTTTCGACATTCTTCCCGATGGGACGAAGCTTGCAATGGAGTATTTCGCAATATGGAATTATGTCGCCCTTTCTGGGCTTTTCTCTCAATAGGTTGAAAGATTTCATTCGTACAGCTCGAAACATTTTGAAAAAGGCTCAGCAGGATCTGTTCTTCCTCTACCAAAACGAGGTTTCCGATGTCTGGTTTGATTTCCAGCCAGGGCCGAGGAAAGGTAAGGGCGGAAAGATTTCTTCCATCCTCATCTATGTATTTTCAAGGAAGCGTCCAATGGTAGGCTTGAACTGTCTATGGCAAAAGGACGATGAACCTTAAAATCTTTCTTGGCCCGGCACAAGATTAGATAAAGCTATATTGGTACTAAATTCACGAAAAAGCACCAAAATCGGAGTTGGGGAAGCCTTCGAAGTGACTTTAACTTTCCATTACAAGCAAATACCGTTCAAACCGGTAAAAGCATTGCCTTTTTAGGTTTTTTTTGTCGTGCGCGCTTATAAAACAAAAAACTAAGTTATTGATAAACAATAACTTAGCTTTCAATCTTGGTAGGGACAATCGGGCTCGAACCGATGACCTCTGCAATGTGACTGCAGCGCTCTAAACCAACTGGGCTATGCCCCTATTGAATTGTTTCGGGCGCAAAATTACAAAAAATTTTTCAACCGACAAAGAGATTGCGTAACTTTTTTGCAATTTGGACGAAGAAATCACGCGTTCTTCTGCCTATTCTACTCGTAACCGGCGGCAAGTCCGCCCTCGCCCGTCTCCTTATAGAGTGAGGGCAGGTCGTGACCGGTCTGCTTCATCACCTCAACCACTCTGTCGAAACTCACGCGGTGTCGGCCGTCGGAGAAGGCAGCGTAGAGGTTGCTGTCCAAGGCGCGTGTTGCGGCAAAGGCATTGCGCTCGATGCAGGGAATCTGTACCAAGCCGCACACCGGGTCGCAGGTCATGCCGAGGTGGTGCTCCAGACCCATCTCGGCCGCATATTCCACTTGCGAAGGACTGCCGCCGAAAAGCTGGCAGGCTGCGGCGGAGGCCATGGCGCATGCCACGCCCACCTCGCCTTGACAACCCACCTCTGCACCGGAGATGCTGGCATTGTGTTTCACCACATTGCCTACGAGGCCTGCCGTCGCCATGGCATGGAGAATCTTGCGGTCGGAGAACTTGTGTCCCCGCGAAAGATGATAGAGCACCGCCGGTATCACGCCGCACGAGCCGCAGGTGGGAGCGGTGACGATGACTCCGCCCGACGCGTTCTCCTCGCTCACAGCCAAGGCATAGGCGTATACCAGGCCTCGTGTCTGCAGGTTCTGCTTATAGCCCGAAGCCTTCACATAGTAAACAGGGGCTTTGCGGCTCAAGTTGAGCGGACCGGGCAGGCGGCCTTCGTGGTTGATGCCGCGCTCCACGCTCTCCTGCATCACTTCCCAATCCTTCTGCAGCTCATCCCAGATTGACGGCCCCTCGCACTTGTCGACATACTCCCAATAGTTGGCACCCGTGTCCTCACACCAGTGCATGATGTCGGTCATCGTGTTGAGGCTGTAGACTTCGGGCGTGTCGAACATGTCGCCTTTTTCTTTCCCCTCGCTCAGCGCGCCTCCGCCTACGCTGAAGACCGTCCATTGGCCGATGGCGGCGCCCGTGAGGTCAAAGGCTTCGAACTTCATCCCGTTGGGGTGATAGCTGAGAAAAACGTCCGGCTTCCATGTGATGTGGCAAGGAGCCGCAGGCTGCAGCTCGTCCATGATGGCAACATCGGTCATGTGCCCCTTGCCGGTTGCGGCCAGACTGCCATAGAGCGTCACCTCAAAGCGCGAAGCGTAGGGATAGCGCTCCTTGAAGATGTGGGCAGCATGCTGTGGGCCCATGGTGTGGCTGCTGCTCGGTCCACGACCAATTCTATAAAGTTCTCTCAACGATTTCATAACGCAATCTGTTTAATTGTTTTCTCACCAGCGATGTTGACTTAGGAGTCATTGCGGAGGTATGCTTTCATCGAGCTGCCGAGGCGTCCCTGCTGATACATTCGTCTGACGGCCCGCTTGCGTATTTGGCGCACGCGCTCCCGCTTCAGTCCCATCAGCTGGGCGATTTCGGCGAAAGTAAGGTTGGCACGTCCGATGCCGTAGAAGTATTCCACCACCTCTCGCTCGCGCGAGGGCAGCACTTCGAGGGCGCGCTGCAGGTCGCCCTGCATGATTTCCCTCATCACCCGTTCGTCGGCCTGGGGCGAATTGGGGTTGGCCAACACGTGGAGCAGACTCAGTTCTGCACTTCCGCCTACGGGAGCGTCTACAGAGAGAGCCTTGCGGCGCTTGTCTGATGAGGGCGTGCGCTCCTTGCGCGGCACTTTGAAGATTCCGTTTTGGGTTTCGAGGGCCTTCTCGATAGACTCGCGGATGATGGGGGCCGCATAGGTGACGAAGCGCTTGCCCCGGCTTGCGTCGAAGTTGGCGGCAGCCTGCATGAGTCCTACGTTGCCCTCGGCCACCAGGTCGTCCAGGGCGAGCCCACGGTCTTTATATTGCTTGGCAACGGCCACCACAAAACGCAGGTTGGCCCTTACCAGTTTGTTTATGGCAGCCTGGTTGCCCTGAAGAATTTGTTGGCTCAGGCGAGATTCCTCTTCCGAGCTCAGCAAGTGTTCCTTGCCTATTTCCGCAAAATAGCGGTGGAGCTGTTCGTTGTCGTTCATATTGCTTTGGTTTTTTCTAGGGGGCTAGAGATTCTAGATTATCTAGAGATTCTAGATTATCTAGAGACTCTAGAGACGCTAGAATTTCAAGATCTTTTTTATAGCTTTCCTTGCTCTCCGAGATAGCTGTCTTTGAATCCCAGGAAGTAGAGCACGCCGTCGATGCCGATGTTGCTGATGGCCTGCTCAGCGTTGGCTTTCACCCGCGGCTTTGCGTGGAAGGCAATGCCCAAGCCCGCCTCACTGATCATTGGCAGGTCGTTGGCACCGTCGCCCACGGCAATGGTCTGGGCGAGGTTTACCTTCTCCACCTGGGCGATGAGCTTCAGCAGCTCAGCCTTGCGGTGGCCGTCAACAATCTCACCCACATAGCGGCCGGTGAGCTTGTTGTCGTCGTCGATTTCCAGTTCGTTGGCGTAGACATAGTCGATACCGTACTTGCGTTGCAGGAACTCGCCAAAGTAGGTGAATCCACCGCTGAGAATGGCTATCTTGTAGCCGCAGCGCTTGAGCACCGACATCAGTCGGTCTACCCCCTCGGTGATGGGCATGTGCTCGGCAATGTCCTGCATCACGCTGGCATCCAGACCCTTGAGCAGAGCCACACGCTCGGTGAAACTCTCCTTGAAGTCTATCTCGCCGCGCATGGCCCTCTCGGTGATGGCCTTCACCTTGTCGCCCACGCCGGCACGTTCTGCCAGCTCGTCGATGCACTCGGTCTGGATGAGCGTGGAGTCCATATCGAAGCAGATGAGGCGGCGCATGCGTCGGTACATGTCGTCTTTCTGAAACGAGAAGTCTATTCCCTCCTCGCTGCTCAGCCGCATCAGATCGGCTTGCATCTGCGGGCGGTCCTTGGGTGTGCCACGGAGCGAGAATTCGATACATGCCCTCACGAGCTTGTTCTGTTGGCGTATGCTGCGGCGACCGGTGAGGCGCAGTATGGAGTCGATGTTGAGTCCCTGCTCGGCTATGACCCTCGTAGCCAGCGCTATCTGACGCGCGCTGAGTTCCCTGCCGATGACCGTGAGGATGTAGCGGTTCTTGCCCTGACGGCTCACCCAGTCCTCGTACTCGTCGTCGCTGATGGGCACGAAATCTATATTGACGCGAAGTTCAGTCGACTTGAAGAGCAGCTCCTTCATCATCTGCCCCGAGGCTTGTTCGTTGATTCTCACCAGTATGCCCAGCGACAGGGTTGAATGGATGTCGGCCTGGCCGATGTCCAGAATCTGTGCCTCGTGGCGTGCGAGGATTTCCATCACCTGAGCCGTGAGGCCTGGATGGTCGATTCCTGAGATACTAATGAGGATTTGTTCTTTTTTATCCATATCATCAATCTTTGTGACTTGTGAAGGCTTTCTGTGGCCTACACTCTGCGAAATTACAGTTTTCTGTGGAATATACCAAACAAACAGGCAAATTTTATCAATCTTCCTACGCTGAGGCAGCGGCATCAGCCCGATGGGGAGAAGCGGCAGGTCTGAAGTGGTTTTCGGCGTCATTCTTTGGTGTTTCCTTTGCTATTTACTACTTTTGCAGTCGCAACAATAAAGAAAACCAATGAAATATCTTCTTCTATCCGACATCCACGGCTCGCTGCCGACGCTCGACAAGGCGCTCGACTTCGGCCGCAAGCAGCAGTGCGACATGATTCTGCTCATGGGCGACATCCTCAACTATGGTCCTCGCAATGGAGTGCCCGAGGGCCTCGACGCCCGCGGCATAGCCGACCGACTCAATGCGCTGGCCGACCGCATCGTGGCGGTGCGGGGCAACTGCGACTCCGAGGTCGACCAGATGCTGCTCCACTTTCCCATCATGCAGACCTACACGCTGCTTGTCGATGAGGGCCGCAAGATACTGCTCACCCACGGTCACGTCTATAGCGACGCCCAACTGCCACCGGGCCAGTTTGATGCCGTCATTTGCGGTCATACGCATCTCTGGCATCTGGAGCGCAACGGACAGACGGTCTGCTGCAACACGGGTTCCATCACCTTCCCCAAGGGAGGCAATCCGCCCACATTGGGCACGATGGCCGACGGGGTGATCTCGATGTTTACGCTCGACGGAGAACTGCTTAAGGAAATGAAAATCTGAATAGCAAAGACTCAAATGAGCCTTGCGGGAGGACTTGCTAAAGTTTTGCCAAGTCCTCGTAGGCCTGATTCATCTCGTTGATGAGCGTCTCGTAGTTGTCGGCATTCAGGCTTGCGCGCCTGTAGATGCCGTCGAGCCCCAGTGTGTCCATATTGGCCCAGACGTCGAAGGGCGCGTCGTGGAGCAGGGTGGCGGCGCCTTCGGCCATCATGCGCAGCACCGAGGGCTGATGGAAGGCTGCATCCTGATTGCCACCGGCCTTGATGCCGAGGGCGTAGGCATGCATAGTGGCCCTCACCATAGCCCGGATGGCGCTCTCCACGCTGAGAGTCTGGGCGTCATCATCCTGGGTCACGTTCAGCCGGCGCTGGGCGATATGGTCGGCCATGGATTGCTTGTGACCGTTGAGCAGACAGTACATCTGCCGCTTGTATTCGTCTACGATATGGTCGAACAGCGGTTTTGAACCGGCAGCGTAGCGCAGGAGCAGCTTCTGCGATGTGGTGTCGGAGAATTTGCGCCTCTGCATGTCGTCGACGGCCTGCTCGTAGCTGTCAAAGTTGATGGCTACAAGCAGGGGGAACATCACGTGGAAGAAATATTTGTTGATGTTCTCATAGTGTTCGGCCACGAGCTGTTTCATCTGCTGTGGCATAGGTTTTCCGTTGTTCTTATCCCGGCGGCTGTCGATGAGTCCGGTGAAGAATCCCTCGAAGAATCCTCTCACCATGGAAGACGCTACTTGGTGTTTGGCGATTTGTTGTGTCATATTTCTTTTTTGTCCAGTTTGCTAAGGAATCCTTTGACGATAGGGTAGGCGAGCGTAGCAGAGCATACGTCGCTCACGGCCTGGCACATCTCCACGCCCAGCAGTCCGAAGATGCGGGGCAGAATGAGGATGAGGGGGATGAAGAAGAGTCCGCTGCGCGCTGCCGCCACGAGGTTGGCGCGCCAGGGCTGACGGCAGGTCTGCAACAGCATGTTGCTGATGACGATGATGGAGCCCAAGGGCCAGGTGAGCAGCTGCAGGCGCAGGGCCACGATGCCGATGCGTATCACTTCGGGATCGTTGCGGAAGATGCGGATGGCGTCGTGGCTGAATGCCAGGCACACCAACGAGGCCGACAGCAGAAACCAGAAACTGATCTTCGTCGTGAACCAGTAACCCTCTTTCAGTCTCGCATAGCGCTTGGCCCCATAACAGAATCCGCAAAGCGGCTGAAAGCCTTGCCCTAAGCCAATCACCACGGCCAGCACAAACATCGAGATGCGGTTGACGATGGTCATGGCGGCGATGGCGGCGTCGCCCCAGCCACCGGCGGCGAGATTGAGCATCAGCGTGGAGAGCGCGGCCAGTCCCTGGCGGTTGAGCGATGGGCTGCCACCGTAGAAGATCTCCTTGAGCATGGCCTTCGTGGGACTGAACAGGCGCAGGCGGATGGCTATGTTGCCGCGTTGGCTGCTCATATATAATAGGACGAGGAAACCGCAAATCTGCCCGATCACCGTGGCGAGGGCTGCTCCGGCTACGCCCATATCGAAGACAAAGATGAACAGCGGGTCAAGACCGACGTTGAGTACGGCGCCCGTGACGATGCCCAACATCGACTTGGAGGCATTGCCCTGAAAACGCATCTGATTGTTGAGCGTCAGGCTGCTCGTGATAAACGGTACGCCGATGAGGGAGATGCCCAGATACTGCTTCGTGTAGGGGAGGATAGTGGGCGTGGAACCCAGCATCACCGACAGCGGTTCGATGAAGATGAACCCCAGAATCGTGAACACAGCGCCGCAGAGAAACGAACAGACGAATCCTGTTGCCGCCATGCGTTCGGCGTTGTCGTGGCGGCGGGCTCCCAACTCGGCCGAGATGTAATTGCCCGAGCCGTGTCCGAAGAAGAAGCCTGTGGCCTGAAAAAAGAACATCAGCGTGAACACGATGCCGACGGCCGCCGTGGAGGCGGTGTTCAGTTTGCCTACAAAAAAAGTGTCGGCAATGTTGTAGAGATTGGTTACAAGCATCGACACGATTGTGGGCAAGGCCATAGTGATGATCACACGGTGTAATGGACCGCTCGTCAGATAAGTGTAATTGTCGCGTTGTTTATTCTTTGACATAATCTCTGATACCTATATAACATAAGGAGAACGCTCTTCTTCCCGACATGGTGTTAGGCTGCGCCTCCTGTATTGATGCTGCAAAGGTAGGCTTTTTTCTGCAATGGGTCAAATAAATTCTGCGGAAATGAACAACGGTCGGTCTCTTTCTTCATTTAGTTTGTTGAAAATTATAGTATGTTGTCAATATGCCGTTAAAACTGTCTGTTTGTAGATGAAATTAACTGTTTTGTTGAAAATTTAAATAAAAAAGCTTTGCCGTAATCGGATTTTTTGATATATTTGCAGCCAAGAATTATTTATCAAAGGCCATTCCTCGACATGATTCGGATGACCCAGAATGTTTTACCTAAAAGAGTTGATTATGAAGAAAATTACTCTTGTTGCTGCTTTAGCAGTATTCTTTTCAACCTCCACATTTGCCCAGCAGGCTCCTTTCACGCAGAAGCTTACCGCTGCAAAGGGCAATACGGTGATGACTGCCGACCAACTGAAAGCTAAACAGGATTTCAAGGTTTCAAGTCTGCGTAATAAGGTGAGAGTCAATGGTGCCGCTCCTCTGAAGGATTTCACACCCACTGTTGATACGTTGATCACGACGGCTCCTGCCGGTGAGGTTCACGACAACGTGATCCGCAGTGGCACGGGTTATTACTCATTGTATGGTTATGTCCTCAGTTCGACGGGTTATGCACTGACGGGCAACTATGTGAAGACCGACGACGCCATCTATCTCAAGGATCCTTTCACCTACCTTTCCACAGACTCTTATTTGAAGCTGGATGCTGAGGGCGACGGCAAGTATGTGGCGCATTTGCCTCAACCCATCTATAATGAGGAATACGAGGGAACAACCTATCACTACTATGCCTCGAAACTGAAGGTCAACGATGAACATACCAGCTACACCGCCGACACTCTCTCTGACGGAAGTATCGACCAGGATGTTCATTTTGAACTGGTGGGCGACACGCTCAAATCCACCGACCTCCCATTCGAAAACATCATTGGTCTGACCGACGACACATACGCTTGGTATGGATATGGCGATTACGACATCGCCATGTATGACAATCCTTACACGACAACCAGCTTGCCTGCCGGAGTCGCCGTTGAAAGGTGGGCGCTCAATCGGTCGCAACTGGTGAATGTTGCCATCGACGGTAACGAAATCTATATCAACGACCCGACCGCCAACAACAACCGCAATTGGTTCAAGGGCACGATCGAAGGCGACAAGGTGACTTTCAAAGGCCCGCAATATTTAGGCGTCAACGAAGACTATGCCACCCATGTGTTTTTCTTCCCGGGTACTTCTTCTTGGGATGACCAAGGCAAATTGTATGCTTTGTCGGATGAGCTGGTGATGAACTACGATCCCGAAGCCAAGAAGCTCACAGCTCAGGATACCACTGACGCGATGATCATCAACGGAGCCTTAGACCGGGTCTATTATTTGTCGGTCTATGACAATCCGGAACTGGCCTTCTTTGTTGAGAAAGCTGCAACTCCGGCTGACCCGTATTTTACACAGGTCAGTGAGTACAACACCGATTACGGCTATGGTTATATCGTGTTCTTTATTCCTACTGTGGATGTGGATGGCAATTTCATAGAACCGTCGAAAATCTATTACAATATCTATTTCGACTCTGAGACTCCGGAGACTCTCTCTACAGACGATTACACTTCGCTCGGACAGGATATGACCGATATACCTTTCTATTTCTCCGACGGATGGGATATCTATTTGCAAGGATCTATCCATCAGCTATATTACTACGTGGCCGAATATGATCAGGTTGGCGTGAGCACCACTTATACAGGTGGCGGTGAATCGCACAGATCCAACATCGTTTGGGCTGAGAATCCTGAGAATGCCATCAAGGGTGTGACTACCAATAACGGCGCTGTGGAGAGTGTGAAGTATTTCGACCTTTCTGGCCGCCAGATTTCTGCTCCCGCCCAGGGTCTGTATCTGAAGGAAGTGACCTATGCTGACGGAACTACCAAGACCGTTAAGCGTTTGGCCAAGTAATCTGAAGGAATAAGTATCTCGCAATAACATTAAGGTCCGGCGAATTTCGTCGGGCCTTTTTTTGACTTACCAGACCCACCCCCGGCCCCTCCCTACGAAGGGAGGGGAGAAACAGCGTAGCGCAACGTAGGAAGTCCGCATGGTAGGAGCGTCGTCATTCCTGACGACGAAGAAAGAAGTGGAGTGCCGCATGGTAGGAGCGTCGTCATTCCTGACGACGAAGAAAGGAAGACTGATTGATAATCAAAGTAAATCCTTCGGCTGCAGGAATGCCAATACAGATCCACCCCCGTCCCCTCCCTACGAAGGGAGGGGAGAAACATTTAAAGCATTAGTGATTAAATATCGCTAGCAATTGCCTGGAAGGCAATACCTCAGAAACCGGGTACATACACGAGCGAAGCGAGGGGATGTGCCCGGAAAGATGGCTAGAGATGTACGGTGCCTGGAAGGCACTACCTTCCAAAATGATGTCCCATCGGACACTTTAGTAAATCCTTTGGCGGCAGGAATGCCGCCGCTCCTACTGCTGCCCCTCGTCGTCAGGAATGCCGCCGCTCCTATTGCAATCGATTATCTTTCTTGGCCGTCAGGAATGAGGGCCGTCATTCCTGACGGCCACGATTTCCGGACGATCCTATGACGCGTAATTCGCCCCCTCTGCGATTTTTCGCGAAAACATTTTGCATATTCCACGGAAAAGTCCTAACTTTGCACCCGCTCAACCATCGGAGGGCGCCATAGGGAAGTGGCACTGGATAAGATGGGGCTTCATAGCCTCGACTATCCAGTGCCACTTCCTTATTATATTGTTGAATGATATTTAAAATGTGATAAGATGACTACGATTAGAATTGCAACAACCAACGACATCCCGCTCATTCGCCAATTGGCGGAGCAGGTGTTCCCGGAAACCTACAAGAACATCATCACGCCGGAGCAGTGCCGCTACATGATGGACATGATGTATTCGGAGGAGAGCCTGCGGCGGCAGATGACCGAGGAGGGACATGTATACCAACTGCTCTGGGCCGACGGTGAGGCAGCCGGCTACGTGTCGGTGCAGCCCATTGAGGCCGACCTCTACGAACTGCAAAAGATCTATGTGCTGCCCCGCTTCCAGGGCCGTCACCTAGGTCGCACGCTCTTCGATGCTGCCGTAAAGCTCATCAAGCAATGGCATCCTGAGCCTTGCCGCGTCTTCCTCCACGTGAACCGCTACAACAAGGCCAAGACGTTTTATGAGCATCTGGGCCTGAAGGTGACCAAGCAGGGCGACTACGACATCGGCCACGGCTACTTCATGAACGATTACATCATGGAGAAGGACATCTAATTCATAATTCACAATTCATAATTCATAATTGTGCTGCGGGGTGGGTCGGGTCTGCTACCGATCTTTCTTAATTGAAATGTTTAACAGTACAAGAACTCGAATTTCATGAGACAGCATAGAGACAGTATAGATTTTGCAAAAGAGAACATCCCACGGCTTTTCCTCCGTCTGTTTGTGCCTACGCTCCTGGGACTGCTCTTCGGAGCCATGCTCAACATTGCCGACGGCATCTTCGTCGGTCGGGGAGTGGGCAGCGACGCTCTGGCAGCAGTGAACGTGGCGGCGCCCATCTTCCTCTTTGCCACGGGCACGGCCCTGCTCTTCGGCAGCGGCGTGTCGGTGGTCGTGGCCATCCACATGTCCCACGGCAACTTTAAGGCAGCCAACATCAACGTCACGCAGGCCTTCACCATCTCCACGACGCTGATGCTCCTGGTGGCATTGCTCATCGTCTGTTTCCCCATACCGACGATTCATATCTTCGGCGGTGAGGGCCGCATCGTGCCCCTCGCGCGCGACTATCTCTTGGCGGTGACGCCCGTGCTGGTGCTCACTCAGGTGCTGCTCATCGGTATGTTCGTCATCCGGCTTGATGGTGCGCCGAAGTTCGCCATGGCCGCCAACATCACTGCCTCGCTGCTCAACATCATTCTCGACTGGCTCTTCGTGTTCCCCTTCCACTGGGGCATTCGCGGAGCCGCCGTGGCATCGTCGATGGCACAGGCCGTGGGCGCGCTGATGATTGTAGTCTACTTGTGCGCCTTCAGCAAGCGGCTACACTTCTACCGTCCCAAGTTCTCGCGCAAGAGTCTGCTGCTCACGGCGCGCAACGCGGTTTATATGATGCGGGTGGGGCTGCCCTCGTTTATCGGTGAGATTGCCATGTCGGTGATGATCATCACGGGCAATTACACCTTCATGCCGCGTCTGCACGAGGACGGCGTGGCGGCCTACAGCGTATGCTGCTACCTCTTCCCCCTGGTGTTCATGTTCGGCAATGCCATCGCCCAGTCGTCGCTGCCCATCATCAGCTACAACTATGGTAGCGGCGACACCGTGCGCATCCGCAAGACCTTCCGTCTGTCGCTCTCTCTGGCCTTCGGTCTCGGACTGCTGATGACGCTCGGCGGATTGTTCTTTGCCGGTCCGCTGGTGTCGCTCTTCCTGCAGCCGGGCACGGCGGCGTGGGCCATCTGCGAGGAAGGCTTGCCGCTGTTCTCGCTCAGCTATGTGTTCTTTACCATGAATGTGGTGCTCGTAGGCTACCTGCAGAGTCTGGAGCGGTCGCGTGCGGCAACGTTTTTCATGCTCCTGCGCAGTTGCATCCTCCTCATCCCCTCGTTTCTGCTGCTGCCGCCACTGGTGGGCAACGACGGTCTGTGGCTCGCCGTGCCGCTGTCAGAGATGCTCACGGCTGGGTGTATCGGTGTTGTGCTGGTTTGGAGAAGGAGAAAAGATAGAAGACCCACCCCCGGCCCCTCCCTACGAAGGGAGGGGAGAAAGTAAATGTGTAGGAGCGGCGTCGTTCCTGACGACGAATGATATCCGAACGAACGTCTTTACGTGTAATCGGACCTTCTTTCTTGGCCGTCAGGAATGACGACGCTCCTAAACGCTCCCTTCAATCACCATTTGTTATTTAACGCTCTGCACCGATAGTTTAAGCCCTCACTTTGTAGGGAGGAGATGGGTCTTTCTCCTTAGTAGGGATGGGGTGGGTCTTCTTTTACCAGTTTGGATATGTATCGACTTTCTTTTGAGCGGAGGCTTTTCCTTGTTCCGCAGCCCTCCGGTACCACTTTAAAGCCTCGGCCTTGTCTAGTGGAACCCCCTTGCCCGTTTCGTAGTATTCACCTAGATTACTTTGGGCGATGACCTCGCCTTGCTCCGCAGCTTTTCGTGTCCATTTAACTGCTTCTGCGTAGTTCTGTTCCACACCATGTCCCTTCTCATAACAATAGCCGAGATTGACTTGGGCATCGGCTTCTCCTTGTTCTGCAGCCTTGCGCCACCATTTGACAGCTTCAGAATAGCTTTGTTCCACGCCTTGGCCTTTATCATAACAGACACCAAGATTATATTGTGCTTGGGCATGGCCTTGGTCCGCGGCCTTGCGATACCACTTTACAGATTCAGTATAGCTTTGTTCCACGCCTTGGCCTGTATCATAACAGACACCAAGATTATATTGTGCTTTGGCATAGCCTTGCTCAGCGGCCTTGCGGTACCACTTGACAGCCTCAGAATAGCTTTGTTCCACGCCTTGACCTTTATCATAACAGACACCAAGATTACATTGAGCTTTGGCATTGCCTTGGTCCGCGGCCTTGCGATACCACTTTACAGATTCAGTATAGCTTTGTTCCACGCCTTGACCATTAACATAACAAATGGCGAGATTATATTGTGCTTGGGCATGGCCTTGGTCCGCGGCCTTGCGATACCACTTTACAGATTCAGTATAGCTTTGTTCCACGCCTTGGCCTGTATCATAACAGACACCAAGATTATATTGTGCTGCGGCATAGCCTTGCTCAGCGGCCTTGCGATACCACTTTACAGATTCAGTATAGCTTTGTTCCACGCCTTGGCCTGTATCATAACAGACACCAAGATTATATTGTGCTGCGGCATAGCCTTGTTCAGCGGCCTTGCGGTACCATTTGACAGCCTCAGAATAGCTTTGTTCCACGCCTTGACCATTATAATAACAAATGGCGAGATTATATTGTGCTTCGGCATAGCCTTGCTCCGCAGCCTTGCGAACCCACTTGGCGGCCTCTGTATAGTCTTTTGCTACTCCATTGCCTTGGGCATAGCACTTTGCAAATTGCAATTGTCCCTCGGCGTTTCCAGCTTCGGCCGCTACACGGAAACATTTGACGGCCTCGGAATACGACTCTGCGTCGTACAACCGTTTGCCTTCCGCCACCTGATCCAATATGTATTGGCTGTTGGCTGAATGAGTGGCTTCTGAAGATTGTTCGGTAGGATTTGGGGTTGAAGTGGCCACCACTGTTTGGACCGCGTTGGCTGCAGATTTCGTGAGATGGACCTCTACACTATAGGGAGCAGACTCCTTGAGCGTGAACACACCCTGCAGTGGTTCGTAACCGGGGGCTGTCACTACAAACTCATGCCTTCCCAGAGACAGACTGCCTGTAGCCATGCCTCCTGCTGAAGGCTCAATCAGATTGTTGTCGACCAGCACAGTTGCCCTTTGGGGAGAGAACTTAATCGTGAACTGTTGCTGCGCTGCTTTTCCCTGTGGTGTCTGAAATGTCAGCTCATAGGTAGTCTTCGCCTGCAGGCGCGGCACCTGATAATCGGCAAACGTCACGGTGACGGGACTGGCATTGGGAATGTTTACCGTCAGAAACTTTGAGCCCTCTACCAGATACACCCAGTAATGATTGGTCTTGAACAGCGGACTGCCGATGACATTGCCCTCGAAGGTCACGTCGGGTACGGCGAGGAAGACCTTCACCAGTGCTCCCTCCACGCCATTGTTGTCGAGCATGGGTTTTGTCCTCGCACTTAAATCCGCGGATCGCAGCGCGAAGCGCTTCACCTCATAGTCCTGGCCATTCACGCCCAGAACCATCAACAGGCTAACGATGATAACAATTACTTTTCTCATATTTGTCTTTTACCAGTTAGGATACGTATCGACTTTATCCCTAGCAAGGGAATTGTGCTCCGCACACTTACGATACCACTTTAACGCCTCAGCTTTGTCTTTTGGAACCCCCTTTGCCATTCTAAATAATATGGCACTAAATATTTTCATTGCGTCCATTGGTGATATCTCTAGGGAATGGTAAAGTTGTCCATGTCCAGCTTGTCGTCTTCAGAGAGCGGCTTGCCATCGGCATATTTGTCGGGCTGCCAGGCTCTGACGTGGATTACGGGAGGCTCACCATTGTCCTTGAATTCCCACAGCAGGAAGACGTAGCCCACGTCGCTGTAGGTGTCGGTGTTCCAGTTCTGCTTCAATGAAACTCCATAGAAGTTGCCCTTGCCGGTGGCACCGTTGCGCTTGACGGTGATCTCGTCAAACTGCACATCCAGAAACTTCGTACGCTTGAAGATGCCTTCCAGCGCCCTGAGATACTTCTCTTTGGTAGACTTGGTGTAGACAATCTTGTTGCTCATGTTTTGAATGTCACCTCCCGTGCGCACCCTGATGACGCTGCCGGTGATGATGAGCGCGTCGTCGCTGAAGATGCGGCGCAGCGACTCGATGTCCTTCTCGGCAGCGGCTTTCGGCGTGGCCTTCGTGGTGTCGGCCTTCGCTGAGTCGGTTCTCGTGGAGTCTACCTTTGTGGTGTCGCTCCCGGGATTGGCCTGGCTCTTGTCTCCCGACGATGAGGGCAGCAGATTGTAGCAGAGGATGACAGCCAGCACAACGAGCACAGCGATGACAATCTTCTTCGTGGAGTCCTGCTGACTGGGCTTCAGCTTTTTCTTCTTTGTGAGGATTTCGGTACGGCTACTCTCTTGGTTGCATCCAAGGTTCTGGAGGAAATTCGTTACTGTGCTTGTCCTCCTCGTCACATTGGGATTCATGGCTTCCACAATGGCCTCCACGGTCGGCTGGCTCACATTGTCGGGCAAACGGTTTCTCAAGTAGCTCCCTGATATGTCCTTCGACGAGCAGGGGTCGTAGCCGGTGAGCAGGAAGAAGAGGGTTGCCGCCAGACCGTAGACGTCAGCCTGGGGCTAGAACTCCTCTATGCCTTCGTACTGCTCAGGGGGAGCATAGCCCTTGCTGGCACCGTCGTATCCCTGTTTGCCTTGCAGCTTGCCACTTGCGTCGAAGTGCTTGCTGAGGCCAAAGTCTATCAGCACGGCACGTTCGTCCTCGCCCTTGCCTACGACCATGATGTTGTCGGGCTTGACGTCGAGATGGTTGATGCGCTCAGAATGCAGATAGCTCAGGGCGTCGCCTATCTGGCTGATGTACTTCAGCGCCTCGTCTTCCCTCAGCCTGCCGTCGCTGTTCACTCTGTCGCGCAAGGTTCTGCCCTGCAGAAACTCCATGACGTAGTAGAAGGTGCCGTTCTGTTCAAACACCTCGTTCACCCTCACGATGTTCCTGTTTGGCTTCAGGTTCTTCAGACGGGTGGCTTCGGCCCTGAAGTTGTCGCGCATCTCCTTATCAGCCTCTGTCTGTTTTACCTGGCCATTGCTCTCGCGCTGGCAGCAATCGTCGTCGAAATACTCTTTGATGGCGTATTCGAGGTTCTGCTCGATGTTGCCGTCCATCACCTTGCTGGTGGCATAATACAGAATGCCGCAGCCGCCATGCCCCAAGACACTCTTGATGGTGTAGTCTCTTTTGCCATGAAGGACAAAACCTGGATTTAATGCTTGCATATCGTCTGTTTTCTATAATTTGTTGCTTTGTGTTGAGGAATAGCGCTTCCCCCGGTTACCAGTTAGGCCACGTCTCCACTTTTTCCTTCGCATATTCGTTGCCTTGCTCCGCCGCCTTGCGGTACCACATTAGAGCCTTCTCAAGATCTTTCCCGACGCCCTCTCCTTTCTCGTAGAGTTCCGCAAGAAGTTGCTGCGCGCCGCTATGTCCCTGCTCTGCGGCTTTCTGCATCCACATCGCAGCTTCGGTATAATCTTGGGTGACTCCCCAACCATTATAATAAGACCGTCCCAGATTATACTGGGCCATGGCATCGCCTTGCTCCGCCGCCTTGCGGTACCAATAGGCCGCTTTGTCTTCGTCTTTTCTCCTCTGACTATAACAATAAGCAAGATTGCATTGAGCATCGCGATGTCCTTGCTCAGCAGCCTCCCGATACCATGATATTGCTTCTTCATAGTCCTGGTCAACGCCTTCACCTTCTTGATAAATCAAGCCGAGATTATATTGTGCGTCAGCATTATCTTCTTGGGCAGCAATCTTATAACAATCGATGGCTTTCTCGTACTCCTTCTGAAAATACCATAGATTGCCTTCCTTCAGTTTCTCCAGCGCATATTGGCTGCCGCTCATGTTTGACGGCTGCTTGGCCGAAGCCTGTCTGCCTTCTTGCAGTCGCAGCACATAGGTTGTCTTGGCCTGTGCACGACGCAGATTGTAGTCGGCAAACGAAATGTTGATGGGCTTGCTATTGGGAACCTTGATGATGAAGAATCTGGCTCCGGCTGTCAGGAACACCCAATATTCATTATGCTGAAATTCGGGTGTGCCAATCAGGTTGCCTTCAAACACCAGTCCTGGCTCCGGATAAACCACCTTTACCAATGCTCCGGCATCGCCATTTCCGTCAATCTTCGGAAGACGGCCGTCACGAATGAACGTGACGGTTGTCACGAACCAACGTGACGGTTGTCACGAACCAACGTGACGATTGTCACGAACCAACGTGACATTTGTCACGAACGAGCGTGACATTTGTCACGAAGAAACGTGACATTTGTCACGCATCATCGGCAAGCGATGTTATGAAATATAGGCGCATGATATTTCTCTATCATGAGCCTATAAATCAGCTACGAGGTCAAGCTACTGCTGAGAGCGGTATTTCGCCTCTTCCACTTTCATCTCGTCTATATCGCTCAGCGGCACAGCCTTGAAACTGTTCGGCATGATGGCCGAACGGGCAGAGGCCTTTGTCGCATTATTTATAGTGAAGGTCATGACCTGGGTCATGTCACCATTGCCTGCACCAGCCTGATAGATGCCCGAAGCGGGATTCACGCCGGTGGCAGGAGTGATGATGTCTCCCTGATATCTTGCCACAATCGACCAACTCGTGGCGATGGAGGGTTTGCAGTTGTTGTACATATCCACGACAACCTTGTAGGTTCCGTTTTCTACCAATTCTTCGGGAATGTAGATGTTTTCCTTATTGATGTTGTCCAGATTGCATCCGGCATTCGAGTCGATGTCGAGACCGTAGGTGATTTGGGTTCCGTCTTCCTTGGTGTAGGTACCGCCTCTATTGCCATAATAGATGTGCTCTCCGCTCGGCGTGTAGAGGTGGATGTCTATATCCTTGCTGTTGCTGAAAGCCAGTTTGATTTCGATGGCTCCGGTCTTCGTCTCGATATAAGATATCGCCTTCTCTACGGGAATCGTAATACCGCCGGTTGCGAGTTCGCCGCTCAGCACGACTGTGGCATTGCCTCTGTAGGCATCGCTCATCATCACCGGGATGACATACATGTTGTAGTCTGTTACGGATCCCATATTGGTGGGCACATAGGCGAAATAACCATCAATATTCTTTATGCCAACGAAGAATTTGTTGACCGCTTTCTCAGTCACTACAGAGATGTAGTTCATAGCGCCATTCATCACTTGCGTACTCATGTCGATACCGTCAAGTGGCTCACTGATTGTTGCCGCAGGGATTTCTCCCTTGTTGAAGACAGCATTCTCAATGGACAGATAGTTTTTCTCCAGCTCACTTATTGATTCGCCGGACCCATCGTCATCTGAACAAGATTGGAACTGAATGGCAATAAATGCCATGATCAGTAGATAGAGATACCTTTTCATGTTGTTGAGCTTTTTAGTTGTGAGTTGTTATGTCTTTGGGCTAATTTTGGTCTCATTGTTTGAGATTAGCCACATTGCAAAAATAAATAAAAGATTTACTCGCAACAATAGCGCCGTTACCATACGGTAGAAATTAGGGATCAAACGACGAACGATTTTCATCCATCGCGAAAAAAACGTTAAATCAGGTATCGCCGTGAAGATTGCGGCGGCAAAAGGATGGAGTAGGAGGGTCGTCATTCCTGCCGACGAAAGTAAACGAATAAAAGCCTCACTCACAGTCCCTCCCTGCAAAGGGATGGGAGCGAACATCGAATGGGGTAACGAAGGAATGCCGCATGGTAGGAGGGTCGTCATTCCTGACGACCAAGATTTCCGAACGAACCGCGAAAAAGTACAATATTGCATTTTGCTTTGCTGTCAGGAACGACGGACTATCTGCAATCGATTTTCTTTCTTGGCCGTCAGGAATGACGGCCCTCCTATAACATCATTTGTTATTTAACGCCCGCATTGCAGAACAAAGAATAATAACCGAATAATAGCCATCCCCATGGTAGTTATCAAGGTCGCGCAGTCTAATTATGAATTATGAATTATGAATTAGAATAACGCCCGCTTCGCGGAATATCGAATAATAATCGAATAAGACCAATCCACTGATACACATTTTCTAATAGTATTAGATGGCATTCTGTATTAATATAATACGCCCCCCCCTTTTCAGATAACTAAGTCAGGTGGGCTAAGAAGACAATTGAAAGAGATGACTATACAAATGCTGGCGTGGAAAATCGATATGCAACATTATCTTTGGGTATTATTTTTACTAATCAAAGGTTTCATTTCGATTTCCTACGCCAGCAATCCTACACGGATGCAAACAATGCCTTCTCGTTTCAACTTATGCGCCCACGAGGGGCGCGACACGCCCCTCTGACTCATTGAGAGCATAACCACAAGTTTCAACCCACGCGCCCACGATGGGCGCGACGACGACCGACACCGCAGGAGCAGGAGTCAGACAGGGTTTCAACCCACGCGCCCACGAGGGGCGCGACATTCGCAACGTCGCCGCGATGCAATGGCTTTCGGTTTCAACCCACGCGCCCACGAGGGGCGCGACCGTTTTGTCCTATGGCCCCAGCATGGATAAGCGGTTTCAACCCACGCGCCCACGAGGGGCGCGACAAGAAACCATGAGTGTAAGAGTGATAGTAGTAAGTTTCAACCCACGCGCCCACGAGGGGCGCGACTCCGACCGACTCACGTGTGCGTCGTATTGGTGTGTTTCAACCCACGCGCCCACGAGGGGCGCGACGTGCCGCTCTCCGTGCGTCTGGGGTTGACTTGGTGTTTCAACCCACGCGCCCACGAGGGGCGCGACCCGTGGCGGTTCGAGTCCGCCACACCTACTAATAATAAGTTTCAACCCACGCGCCCACGAGGGGCGCGACCTTTACGGTCACTCCGTCGGACTGGATTGTGGGTTTCAACCCACGCGCCCACGAGGGGCGCGACCTCCTTCACTTCCTCGTAGCTCGCTGACTCCTCGTTTCAACCCACGCGCCCACGAGGGGCGCGACATGGCTAAGTATGCTATCGTGGGACGGATGAGAGTTTCAACCCACGCGCCCACGAGGGGCGCGACTGGGCCGTGATGTCGGCATGTTGGTATTGGTCAGTTTCAACCCACGCGCCCACGAGGGGCGCGACGCTCTCATGGTGCTGGGCGGAGCCTGCCTTGGAGGTTTCAACCCACGCGCCCACGAGGGGCGCGACAGTTCGTCATGACACGATCATGCAGACACGGTTGTTTCAACCCACGCGCCCACGAGGGGCGCGACTTCTTACGCCATCCGGCTCCGGTTGTCGATGTAGGTTTCAACCCACGCGCCCACGAGGGGCGCGACCAAAAGAGATTACACGGCAGGTGCCCAGACAAAGGTTTCAACCCACGCGCCCACGAGGGGCGCGACTGCATTTATTTGCTTAAATGCTTGCATATATGGGTTTCAACCCACGCGCCCACGAGGGGCGCGACCCAAGGCATCATCGTGTTAATCCCGTCTCCCAAGTTTCAACCCACGCGCCCACGAGGGGCGCGACGCAGCTCTCCGCTCTCGTGCGCTATCTGTGCGAGTTTCAACCCACGCGCCCACGAGGGGCGCGACTTCGTAATAATAACACTCGCCACCGACAAACGGTTTCAACCCACGCGCCCACGAGGGGCGCGACCTAAAATCCTAACATCCCATCAGCCTCACGGCTTGTTTCAACCCACGCGCCCACGAGGGGCGCGACGCATTTATTTGCTTAAATGCTTGCATATATGGGTTTCAACCCACGCGCCCACGAGGGGCGCGACGCCATTATGCGCCCAGACTCGCGCTCAAACTTTGTTTCAACCCACGCGCCCACGAGGGGCGCGACCCATCATTTCGGTAACTTTGCAGCGTGTATGCGGTTTCAACCCACGCGCCCACGAGGGGCGCGACAAGCTCGTCGTCACGTCAGACGGCGCAACACATGTTTCAACCCACGCGCCCACGAGGGGCGCGACACATAGATAGCGCCAGACACATTGCCGGGCTCAGGTTTCAACCCACGCGCCCACGAGGGGCGCGACTTCGTAATAATAACACTCGCCACCGACAAACGGTTTCAACCCACGCGCCCACGAGGGGCGCGACGTCCATGAGCCTTGTTTCTCCACAAGGCTGACCGTTTCAACCCACGCGCCCACGAGGGGCGCGACTTGGTCTGCGGTCTTGATCCGCTTTTTTAACCCAACTTGAGCGTTAGGTGTATATAACATCTTGATTTTCAAGTGTCGTTTTTTTGAGATTCCTCAAAATGTACCACACAAATTTTTCGTCTTCGTTTTAATGGGGGTGAGGTCAGACCGAGT
>Ga0256406_1003192_pt1 | contig 20918 bp, 18 predicted proteins | sample RumenRJG_03DNA_FD_185986 | JGI IMG/M metagenome (GOLD analysis project Ga0256406, IMG submission 185986) | Bovine rumen microbial communities from Lethbridge, Alberta, Canada - RJG_03 | ecosystem: Host-associated > Mammals > Digestive system > Stomach > Rumen | place: Canada: Alberta | collected... | reverse complement strand
GTCAATTTGGACATTTTGTTCATTAACTCGTGAGGGGGTTTCTCTTATGCACATTCCTGATAATTATCTGAGTCCTCAGACCTGCGGCGTCATGGCAGCGGCCATGGTTCCCGTCTGGATGATTTCCGTGAAGAAAATAAAGGCAGAGCTGCCGGAGGAAAAGATTTCCATGCTCGGTGTCGGCGCTGCCTTTTCTTTTCTTGCGATGATGTTTAATGTACCGCTCCCCGGAGGGACAACAGGACACGCCGTCGGAGGCACGCTGATCGCTGTGCTGCTCGGGCCGTATGCGGCCTGTATATCCGTGAGCGCCGCCCTTCTCCTTCAGGCTCTTCTGTTCGGTGACGGCGGTATACTGGCTTTCGGTGCCAACTGTTTCAATATGGCCTTTGTTCTTCCGTTTGCCGGTTACAGCCTGTACCGGCTGATCTCAAAAGCCGTCAGAGGTACCAGAGGAAAACTGATCGGCGCCGGCATCGGTTCCTATATCGGTATCAACGCTGCTGCACTGTGTGCCGCCATTGAGTTCGGCATTCAGCCGTATCTGTTCCGCGATGCCGCCGGCAATCCGATGTACTGCCCTTACGGTCTGAACGTATCCATTCCCGCGATGCTGGCGGGTCATCTGACCGTCTTCGGCGCAGCGGAAGTGATTTTTACCATAGCCGTGCTGGCCTTTGTCATGAAAACCTCGCCGTCCATGATGGCGGACAGAAAAGGCGGCAGCACATCAACAGCGCTGAAGATTTTCCTGGCTGCGCTGATCCTGGCGACGCCGCTCGGCCTTCTGGCAGAAGGAACCGCCTGGGGCGAATGGGGTGCGGATGAAATTGCCGCGACCGGCGCGGGATTCACCCCTTCAGGTATGACAGACGGCTTCTCCTGGTCTGCTCTTCTGCCCGACTACACCGTGCCGGGCATGGGCGATGTGACCGGTTATATTCTCAGCGCTGTCATTGGAAGTGCCGTGTTTATCATTCTCTTTAAACTGATCGGCCGCTCCGCAAAACGAAGTCGTGCCTGAACCGCCGTAAAAAATCTGTTTCGTGCAGAAAATTTCCTATACAGCGATGACTGTACCTTATGACCTATGGGACTGAAATTTATGGAAATGATCGGACATCTGCTGGCGTCCGACGGAAATAAAAAAATACAGCGTCTTCATGTTATGCCACAGCTGCGAATGGCTGTGGCATTTCTGACGATTCTGCTCTGTGCGCTCTCGGCAAACGCCTTCTTCACGCTCAGCATCATTGCCGTGCTGCTGGTCCGTCTTGCCGCCATGAGCCCGGAGGAAATCGCTGTCATTCTGAAACGCCTTCTTCTGCCGGTTGCCTTCACGTTTCTTCTCATGCTCCCGTCTGTTTTTCTCGGTCATCCGGGGACGATGATCACAGTGACGATGAAGGTTTTTGAATCGATGCTGGTGCTCGGCATACTGAACAGCGATCTCTCCTGGAAGGAAATCACCGGAAGTCTGGCCTCTTTCCGTCTGCCCGGGGTAATCGTGCTCACACTGGATACGGCCGTCCGGTTTCTTGTGATCCTCGGACGGTTCGCTGACCGCATGGCGGAAGCGGTATCGCTTCGCCGCGTCGGGAAGAAAAACTGGCGCAATGCGGGCACAGGCGGCATCCTCGGAACCACCTTTCTGAAATCGGGGCAGATGGCGGAACGGAATGCGGAGGCCATGCGCTGCCGCTGTTTCGCAGGTACATGGAAAAATCACTCGAAAACAAAACCGGGACGCGCCGATTTTTTTTATTTTCTGCTCATTCCGCTGCTCATCGCGTGGTATATTTATACGTGAAATCGTTACCGTTCAGACGTACGCCAGAGCCACGGAACACATGGAGACTCCCAGGCCGAGACCTCCGCAGGCGTCGGTGGTTAATGAGTCCGAGCGTAGCGAAGGACGAAGTTATCACCGCTACGCCGAGGACAAGCGAGAGCGTGTCGAGGCTGGAAGTCTCCATGTGTGACAGTGGCTGGCAAAGAGTGAGCAGTAACGTGCAATCATTTGAACGGGGAGAAAGATGCTCGAACTCAGACATGTAAGTTTCCATTATAAAAATACGGATACCGCCGCGCTGGATGATATCAGCATCCGTTTTGAGGACGGCCGATGCTACTGCATCGAAGGACCGAACGGCTGCGGCAAATCAACCCTGTTCCGCATCCTGCTGGGACTTGATTTTGCCGATTCGGGAAGTTATCTCTTCAACGGACGCGAGGTCACGCAGAAATCCATGCGTTCAGAGGAATTCAGCCGGGAGCTCCACAGAAAGACCGGCTTTCTCTTTCAAGACAGTGAAATACAGCTTTTTACGGACAGCGTTGAGCATGAGATCATGTTCGGACCGGAACAGCTGGGCCTCCCGGACGAAGAAGTGCAGAGCCTCACGGAAAAATATCTGAAAACGTTCGGACTTTTGGAAATCCGCGACCGGGCACCGTTCAATATTTCCGGCGGCGAAAAAAAACGCACGGCGCTGGCCGCCGTCTGCGCCATGAAACCGGAAGTGCTGATTCTGGATGAACCGCTGGCCGGGCTCGATGAAGAAGGACAGGAATGGCTGATCCGTTTTATGCACCGGCTGAAAGAACAGCACCACCTGCTGATCATTGCCACGCACAACCGGGCGCTCGCTTCGGAAATGGCGGATATCCACGTCCGGATGGACCGGCATCACCGCATCATCTCCGTTACGGAGGCCGATCACAGGACGCCTGCACCGGATGTATTCTCCGGAACTTCAGCCATGGAGACGAAATTCTGAAACAAAGCATCATGCGCAGAACGGTATCGATCTCCCTCTGAAAACTGTCGGAAAAAGATTGTCATACAACGGTGTATATATTTCAGATACTGCCGGGGGAACAGCGATGGACAGAAGACAGAAGAAAACAAGAAAGGCGATCTTCGACGCCTTTTCGGAACTGATTCAGGAAAAGAACTATAACGACATTACCATACAGGATATCATTGACCGGGCGGATATCGGAAGGAGCACCTTCTACAGCCATTTCCACACAAAGGATGAGATGCTGGATGATATGTGCAGCCACATTTTCCGCCACATTTCCGCTGATCATGAAAACAAGGAAGATACACACGATTTTTCCGGGGCACCGAACACGCTCCGGGATATGCTGACGCATCTTCTCTATCATCTCAGGGAGCATAAAGATATCGTATCCGGCATGATGCTCAGCGTGAGTCATGAGATTTTTATCCGCTATCTCGATGAGTATCTGGACCGCCTGTTCCGCGGTTTTCTCATCAGAACAGACGGAGTCCCTGAAGAATATCTGCTCGACCAGGCGATCAGCGGCTTCTCAGGGACCGTTCGCTGGTGGGCGATGCGCGATATGAGTGATTCACCGGAGGAGATCTGCGCCATTTACGCCTCGTCGCACCCATGGCTCAGATTTGACACGGACTGTCTGAACGGGCATCACCTGAAATAGGTGATCAGCCCGTAGGTGACAAGGAAACCAATGACGAACGGAAGAATATACTTAAAATAAAACCTCATCTTTCTCGAGAGCTTCAGGCCGGTTCCGGCATTCACTTCTTCGAAATAATGGTCAAAGCCCCATCCGTATTTCATCGTACAGAACAGACAGAAAATCAGTGAACCGACCGGAAGGCAGATATCACTGACGAAAAAATCCTCCAGATCCATCACGGTATTGCCGGCGCGAAGCGGCTGAAAGCTGCTCCACACGTTGAAACCGAGTGCACACGGCACGGACATCACGGCGATCACGATACCGTTGATCACGCCCGCCTTCTGACGCTTCATGCCCCTCAGATCGATCAGAAACGCCTGATCATTTTCAAATACGCCGATCATAGTGGAAAGCGCAGCCAAAAACAGAAAAATGAAAAACATGGTTCCCCATATTCTGCCGCCTGCCATGCCGGCAAAAACCGGCGGAAGTGTCTTGAAAATCAGGCTCGGGCCGGCATCAGGCGCAATGCCGAACGCATAGCACGCCGGGAAAATGATCATACCGGCAACGATCGCGACAAACGTATCCAGCGCCGTCACGATCACAGCTTCGCCCGTCAGTGATTTTTTCCTGTCGATGTAGCTGCCGTAAATTTCCATGCCGCCCATGCCGATGCTCAGGGTAAAGAAACTCTGGTTCAGCGCGGCGTAAAAAACATTGCCGATGCCTGCTTTCTTTATATTGGCGACATCCGGTTTCAGGTAAAAGCTGAAACCTTTCGCAGCGTCCGGAAGCGTCAGACTCCGGATGCCCAGCACCACCATGAGAAGCAGCAGACCGATCATAATGAATTTGGTGACAGATTCCACGCTTTTCTGCAGACCGATGCTGCAGACCACGGCCGTTATGGCGACCACGATCAGCATACTCGTCACGAGGATTTTCGGCGATCCCATCATCTGACTGAAGGTCTGCTCCGCCGCCATTTTGGACTGCTCCGCCGTTCCCTCAAAAGCGCCGGTCGCCATTTTGTATGCATAATAAAGAATCCATCCGGAAACGACAGAATAGAAAAACAGGATCACATAGTTGCCGGCCATGGCAACGTAACCCCAGAGATGCCACTTCGTGCCCGGCTTTTCCAGCTTTTTAAATGCCGGCAGGATGCTCACCCGGCTCGCGCGCCCCACGGCGTATTCCATCGTCAGCACCGGTATGCCGAGGATCAGAAGGCAGAAAATATAGATCAGTACAAAAAATCCTCCGCCGTACTGTCCCGTGATATACGGAAACCTCCAGACATTTCCTATGCCGATCGCGCAGCCTGCGGAGAGCAGAATAAATCCCAGCCGCGATCCCAGTGTTTCCCGTTGTTCCATAAAACGCTTCCCTCACTTTACTTTTTAGTCAGACAATGGACATTATAACACATTAAAGCGGAGAAGCACGTAAAAACGGCCGATTCTCTCAGTTTCTGTTATCGTCGCTTCTTCATGATCCGGTGATACTGCGGCCGCAGCATCACGGTATCCACGATAAAATCCTTCCTGAGAACGGACCGCACCGTCTCCGCGACATCTGCCGGGCTTAGGCTGCAGCCTTCCTCCGGATCCGCCTGAAAATCCGCATGCCGGTAGAGCGCCGTATCGGTCATATCAGGCAGTATGGCGGTGACCTTCACCCCGTACTTCCTGTTTTCCTCCAGGATGCTGCCGGAAAACGCATACAGTCCCGCCTTCACGGCACCATAGGCCGCTCCGTGCGGGGCTCTCTCCACCGAGGTCACACTGCAGATATTGATGATATGCCCCTGATTTTCACGTATGGCAGGGAGCAGCAGATTCACCGTCAGCATGGGCACCTCGAGATCGGTGCGCACCATGGCCGTGATCATCTCCGGCCTGAGGGTCTCATGCAGGCCGTACCAGGCGCATCCGGCGCCGTTCACCAGCACCTTCAGGTCATGACGGTGCTGTCTCATGAACTGCTTCAGAAAATCCTCCAGTGCCTCTGTATCCAGCAGATCCAGCGTCACACGGTGAAGCCCGGAAAAACGGCTGTCGGAAAGCCCGTTCTCTCCGGACTTTGAAAAATCGCGCCCGATGCCCCAGACTTCATATCCTTCCTCCAGAAGCATTTCTGAAATCGCGCATCCGATGCCGGAGGAAGCCCCGGTGACAAGCGCAGTTCCCTTTTCTTTCATGAATATCTGTCTCCTGAAATGTTTTCTGAACTATTTTCTGAACGGTTTTCTTAAATGTTTCCTGAACTGTCTCCTGATCTTCCGCGGAACATGTGACTTTCTCTGTCAGTTCCACAGAAAAATCTTCTCTTTTCCGCACCTCGCCTCAAGCAGTCCGGTCACAAAGGACTCCGCCTCATGTTCCGTCTCATCAGGCAGATGATAGAAACCTCCGGTGCAGTCAAACGGAAACTGCAGCAGTACCGAATCCGGATACCGGCTTCTCATTCTCTTCATGTAATCCGACGAAAGTCGGAAAGTTCCCACGCTCACATCGCGGATGCCCGACCAGTCGACGGCCGTATCCAGCTTCCGCATGAGCTCCCGGTACGCGTCCTTCCATCCCGGACTCACGATGACGGGATCAAAGCAGAGGCGTACGGGAAATCCCTTTTCCATGGCTTCTCTGACGAGGCGGATTCTGACATCCGCTGACGGAGCCTGACGTTCATAGCGGGAGCAGATCATGCCCGGATTCAGCGTAAAAGCAAGAATCACCCGCTCCGAGACCGTCATCTCCGGCAGCTTCGCCACGCCCTTTGTCCGGATTTCAATGGTAAGCCCCGGATTCGCAGCGGCAAAATCTGACCACAGACGCGCGTAGCCCGTAAGCTCATCCGCGGCAAGGAGCTCCGAATCATAGCTCACGCAGAGATACACCGGATGCGCCGAAAGCAGTTTTTCCACGGCCGCAAAGGTATCCTCGATGTTCACAAAGATCACCCGGCTGCCGCTTTCATACATTCCCTTCAGCCAGCAGTATTCACAGTCATAAGGACAGTTCATGACGCTCGAACAGTAATAGAAATACCGCTCATCAAAGGACTGACAGACCGGTGATCCCCTGTGTATCAGTTCGCCGGTATTTTTCGCGAGGATCAGTGCCGGAGAGCGGTGCTGCAGCGCGTAATCCTGCCGCTTTCTGTCAAAGACATCCTGATAATGATGAACCGGAATCACGGTGGCATACGAAAACCGGTCCAGTATTTTTGCTGTCCGGGGATGGCTGATCACATCCTGTTCCACATAAATATATGAGAACGGGGGAAGCAGCCGCATACCTGTGCCTGACGCCGGTCCCGGCACCGCATCTTCAGACAATACATGGTCTTCTCTGCCGGAATCCGGCCTTTCGGAATCCGGCCTTTCGGAACCCGGCCTTTCGGAACCCGGCCTTTCGTAACCCAGAATGGCTCTCTCCAGCTCCCGAAGCCGGATCTTTCCGCACCTCCGGTCAGGGCAGGGCTCCGCCATGATTTTTTCCGCTTCCGCGCGCCATGGGATTCCGGCGAGATCCGCATATCTCACATAACGATGCAGTTCGGCTTTCATGGCGACACTCGCATGAAGCCGGGATGCCAGGTACTCCTCTTCACTCACGGCGCTGACACGGTTTTTGTTCTCCGCTGCAGCATCTGAAGTATCTCTGTCATTCTCTCTGTCATTCTCTGTGTCATTCTCTCTGTCATTCTCTCCGTCAGCGTCCGCAGAGGCCGCCTGACGTGCCCCCTCCGTCTCCTCAAGCTGAAGGATCAGATGCGCCATCTGCCCCGCACTCTTCTCCGCAGCCGCTTCCAGCTGCCGGCGGGTAACGACCTCTCCCTCATCGCTGACAAAACGGAAAATCATGATCTGATGCGGGCCGAAATGACGGAACGCTGCCTCACAGAAGCCGGCCGTCTCCAGATCATACAGCGTCGTCAGCCGCGGGCGGCGTTCCCGCGGCGCAGCGGGAGAACCTGCCCTGCCCGGGTCTTCTTTGCCCGGCAGACAAGGACACGATTTATCCGTCCTGCCCGGGTCAGCTATGCCCGGCTCTTCTGTAACCGGATTTCCTGCGACTGTGATCAGATTTCCTGCGGCTGTGATCGGATTTCCTGCGGCTGCATCCGCTTTATGGCGGAAGATTTCTTTCCCGGTGAAGACAACGGCGTCCGGCATTCCCGTATCCCACATCAGATCCGGATACCAGCTTCTGCCGGAAATCAGATCCCTCACGGCCGCTGCCCGGTACAGTCGTCCTGTTTCTTCCCCGCCGTCATGCGCTCCGGAAGGATCAGGGGCGTTCATCAGCGCGGCATTTTCCGCTGCGGCCGTGATTTTTGCCGCACTGCCGTAAAACAGGCACAGATCCTGCTTTTCCGGCGGACGCGCCGCCAGCACGGAACTCACGGAAAAAATCGCGTTATACACACCACTTCCTGTCAGCGCGAGCAGAACTCTGCCGTCCCCGTCTGAGAAGCAGTCCACGCCGTGCACCAGAATGGTTTTCTTCAGCTGAAATTTTCTGATCAGCGGCTGTACCTCCGGGTACAGCGCAGAAAAAAGATAAATCATAGGATCTCACCTCTCTGCGTGATACCTCCACCGGGCGAACGGGTTCATCGCCAGCTCGACCGGGGCTTCCTATGGACGCTGTATCATCTGAGAGAACTCACAGATACAGGGAACAGAGATACAGATCCCCACTCCCTGTCTCTGCCGTCATACCGGATCAGAGCTGCCGCATGAGATTTACCATCTCCAGTGCGCTCAGCGCACAGTCATATCCCTTATTGCCTGCATGTGCGCCGGCGCGGGCAATGGCCTGCTCCACATTTTCAGTCGTCACAATGCCGAACATCGTCGGGACACCGGTCGTCATGCCGATCTGCGCGATTCCCTTGGAAACCTCATTGCAGACATAATCATAGTGGCTTGTCTCTCCGCGGATCACACAGCCGAGGCAGATCAGCGCATCATATTTCCCGCTCTCTGCCATGCGCAGTGCAGCCGTCGGAATCTCAAAAGAACCCGGCACCCATGCCGCCGTGATATTATCGCTGTCCACGCCGTGACGTACCAGTCCGTCCACTGCGCCGTCGAGCAGTTTATGCACGATGATCTCGTTGAAACGCGAAGCCACTATGCCGATCTTCACGCCCTCCGGTGCTGTTACCTTTCCCTCAATTACCTGAATCTCTCTCACAGTGAATTCCTTTCCGGCGTCGAACGCCTTACATTATACATGATCTTCTGATACATATGCGCATGAAATCTTCAGACACTGATCTGCCGGAAGATGTGACCCATTTTTGTTTTTTTCGTATGCAGATATGCCGCATCGTATTTCTGCGGCGGAATCTCGATCGGAACCCGCTCTTCGATGCGCAGGCCGAACTCGCCGAGGCTGTATACCTTGTCCGGATTGTTGGAAAGGAGCCTGAGTGACTTTGCGCCCAGATCACGGAGGATCTGCGCACCTGTCCAGTATTCCCGGAGGTCCGGTGCAAAGCCGAGTTTCACGTTTGCTTCTACGGTGTCATAGCCCTGCTCCTGCAGCGCATAAGCCCTGATTTTGTTGATCAGTCCGATGCCTCTGCCTTCCTGCCGCATATAGAGCAGGATGCCCCGGCCCTCCTCTGCAATCATCCGCATGGCGGTGTGAAGCTGCAGACCGCAGTCGCACCGGAGCGAGCCGAAGGTATCCCCGGTCAGGCACTCGGAATGCACACGGCAGAGCACGTTTTCGCCGTCTCCGATGTCGCCCCTGACCAGCGCCACATGATGTTCTCCTGTAATATCATTGACATAACCGTACATCATAAAATCGCCGTACTGCGTCGGCAGATGCGCTGAAGCTTCGCAGGTGACATGTTTTTCATGGGTCCGGCAGTAATTGGCCAGATCATGAATCGTAATAAAGGTGATCCCGTACTTCTCCGCCATTTTCCACAGCTTCGGCGTGCGCATCATGGTGCCGTCTTCGTCCATGACTTCACAGCAGACGCCGCACTGCTTCATGCCCGCAAGGCGAAGGAGGTCCACCGTCGCCTCCGTGTGGCCGCCCCGCACAAGCACGCCGCCGTACCTTGCGATCAGCGGGAATACATGACCCGGCCTTCGGAAGTCTCCCGGGACGGAGGAAGAGTCCGCCAGTTTTCTCATCGTAAAGCCGCGTTCTTTTGCGGAAATCCCCGTGGTCGTATCCTTATGATCCACGGATACCGTAAAGGCCGTCTCATGATTATCCGTGTTCTCGGAAACCATCGGGGACAGTCCCAGTCTGTGTGCGATCTCTGCGCTCATCGGCGTGCAGATCAGCCCTCTGGCATGCTCCGCCATGAAGTTGATGTTTTCCTGTGTGGCGAACTCCCCGGCACAGATCAGGTCCCCTTCATTTTCACGTTCCGGATCATCTGTACAGAGAATCAGTTTCCCTGCTTTCAGATCCTCCAGCGCCTTTTCAATCGGTGCATACTGATATTTTTTATTTTCTCCCATTTTCTGTCTTCTCCTTTTCTCAGAACCCCAGCCTTTCGAGATCCCCGATCGTAAGTCCGCTGTGTGCGGATGAATCCTTCCTCCTGCTGTCCGGCACATCATTCCCCGCAGACTGTCCGGCACCGGCGAAGGTCTGATGAACGGCCCCTCTCCCGCTGCTTCCGAAAGACAGCAGCCGGTCCGTATATCTGGCAAGAATGTCCGTTTCCAGATTGACGGGATCTCCGGACTTCTTCTGAAGCAGCGTCGTCTCTCCGCCCGTATGCGGAATGACAGATACCATGAAACCGTCATCCGATACCCCGGCAACCGTAAGGCTGATGCCGTCGATCGCGATCGAACCCTTCTCGCAGATCAGCCGCACCAGTTCTCCGCCGCATCGGACACCGACCCGGACCGCGTTTTCTTCCCTCAGCATGGATGTGATCACGCCGGTGCCGTCAATATGGCCGGTGACGAAGTGACCGCCGAAACGTCCGCCGGCCGCCATCGCACGTTCCAGATTCACGGCGCTTCCCGCACGGAGAGACGACAGACTGCTCCGCCTGACCGTCTCGGGCATCACATCCGCCGTGAAGCTTCTGTCCGTCAGATCCGTCACCGTAAGACAGATCCCGTTCACGGCGATGGAATCTCCGATCCCGGTGCCGTCGAGAACCTTTTTCGCATAGATGGTGATCCGGCCGCTCCGGCCCGTCATGGCAAGGCGTCCCACGGTCCCCGTTTCTTCTATAATTCCCGTAAACATGAATCGGGATCCCTCCTTTCGCTTTCAGATCCGGTGTTCTTTTTCTCCGGCACGCGGTATCGCAGCAGAAGATCACTGCCCGTCCGGTGCATGTCCATCAGCTGAAAAATCTGCGCTTCTTCCGGTTCATCAACACCGGTCCCCATGACAGGTGACCCTGCCCGTCCGCCAAAAACCTTCGGCGCCACAAAGCAGTCCACTTCACTGACGATACCGGCCTTCAGCGCACTTTCATTCAACGTTCCTCCGCCTTCGAGAAGGACACTGTCGATCTCTTCTTCTCCGAGTCTTCTCATCAGTTCCGCCAGATCAATCTCCCCGTCCTTTCCCGGACAGCAGAGAATCCTGACTCCCGCCTGCTCCAGCGCGGACTTTTTTCCGGGATCCGGGTCCGCACCGCACACGTCAATCACCGGAATCTCCTTCGCTGTCTGTACCAGCCGGCTCTGCAGCGGAAGCCTGAGATGCGTATCGCAGACGATCCTGACGGGATTCCTGCCGTTTCCCTCCGGCAGCCGGCAGTTCAGCATCGGATCATCTGCCAGCACCGTTCCGATCCCGGCCATGATGCCCATAGCCGCGTGACGCATCCGGTGGACATATTCCCGCGATTTTTCACCCGTAATCCACTTCGACTTTCCCGTGCGGGTGGCGATTTTGCCGTCCATGGTCATGGCATACTTCATCGTGACATAGGGCGTTTTCGTCGTGATATAGTGGAAAAATACCGGATTCAGCGCATCACATTCCTCCCGGAGGAAATTCTCATGCACCTCGATGCCGTGTGCCTTCAGGATCGCGGCACCCCTGCCCGATACCTTCGGATTCGGGTCCTTCGATCCGATCACCACGCGCCGGATGCCGTTCTCCACGATCGCCTCCGTGCATGGCGGTGTCCTCCCGTAATGACAGCAGGGTTCCAGCGTGACATACAGCGCTGCGCCCTTCGCCGGCTCTTTCAGACTCGCGAAGGCATTTCTTTCCGCATGCAGCTCACCGCACTTTCTGTGGTAACCTTCTCCGATGATGACGCCGTTCTTCACGATCACGGCTCCGACCATCGGATTCGGATGACACCAGCCCTCACCCAGCAGGGCCAGCTCCATGGCGCGGCGCATATACGCAGCATCGGAATCAAGAGATTTTCCGATCATAGATTCCATAGAATGTCCTTTCCCGGGGCTTTTTGTACAAAAAAAAGACCCCGAAATTACTTTCAGGGTCCTGAGGGTTCAGATGAACATACCATGCGTGTACAGCAAAACTGCGTGCACACCCGTTTCGTGGTCTTCACCCACCAATCTTCTTTCATCCAGACTTTACTGTCGGCCCCGGAGTTTCACCGGATCTGCCATATGGCTCGCGGGCTGTACCGCCGGTAGGGAATTGCACCCTGCCCTGAAGATCATGTTATGAAGTTTCACGGTGCCGTCTTTCAGCACCTCAGTCATAGTACACCAGAACCGGTGCATCCGTCAATCACGATGTCAGCCTGCAACGGCGGCCGGGAAACATCGTCTGTCTCCGACGGTCGTCGGATATATTGCTCTGTGAGCGACTTCACAGAGCCGATGTATCTCCCGGCCAGTCGAACGAAGAAAGGCGAAAAGCACGAGGACCGTTCAAGCCTGCGTCAGCAGGCGCGTTCCGCAGCGCCGCCTTTCGAGTGAGAATGGCCGCTGGAGATACACGGCGAATGTGACCGGAATCGAACAGAGCAATACATCCGGCGGCCGGGAAACATCGTCTGTCTCCGACGGCCGATCGAACGAAAAAAGTCGAAAAGCGCGAGGACCGTTCAGGTCTGCGCCGCGCGGAAAACATCAACGAAATGCTTTGCCTCCTGCTCCGTCATTCCTTTTTCGCTCACCAGCTGCTTCTCATACCAGTCATAGACTTTCTGAGAAGCTTCTTCCAGCCCGCTCAGATCCATCTCATCTGCCGTTGTGACTTCCATGACACCGGATTTTGTCCATTCATCAACCAGCGATTCCACGTCGGCACGGTTAATGGCGATCTGATAGGCGACGGCCTTCTTTGCATTCTCATCGATCACCGCCTTCTGTTCATCTGTAAAGCGGTCATACGCTTTCTGATTGACACAGAAGAAAATACAGTCATAATAGGCATCCCACAGAGAGATGTAATTCTGCACATCCTGTACAGATGCCGAATCGATGGATGTCTCAGGATTCTCCTGTCCGTCGATCGTGCCCTGCTGAAGACTGGTATAGGTCTCGGACCAGTTCATCGCCGTCGCGCTGCAGTTCCAGGCCTCGTAGGTCTTTGCGCAGAGGTCATTCGAACAGATCCTGATCTTGAGATCCTTCAGATCATCAATAGATTTTACCGCATGTTTTGAATTGGTCAGCTGACGGAATCCGTTCTCTCCTATTCCCTCACAGACAAGACCGTAATCCGCAAGAGCATCCTTCATTTCCTGTCCGCCTCCGCCCTGCAGAATCTGATCGACATCGTCATAATCGCTGTAGAGGAACGGAAGTGAAACCGCATTAAATCTCGGATCAAAATTCGCATAGATCAGATTGGAGTGGAAGGAACACTGAATGGTGTCGCCGTCCATCAGTGCCTGAATACCTGCCACCTGATCGCCGTTGGTCAGCTGCTCGCCGGGATAGACATCCACTTTGAACTGTCCCGCCGTCGACTGCTGCATCAGGGCATTGAAATAATATCCGGCCTGTGCCCAGGTACAGGACTCTCCCGGAGAGCAGTCGAAATTCCAGGTTGTTGCCGGCCACGGGTCGCTGCCTTTATAGACAGCCGCATTCTTTCCGGCGTCATACTGATCCGAGCTCTCATAATCATGATATGTCAGGCCGTTTTCCGTAATCATGGAAGTGCCTGAACCGGCTGCGGATGAATCATGAACAAACAGCAGGCTCACCTGCGGGATGTAGGTGACCACGACAAGCACAACCAGGCAGGCCGCCACCATCGGCATCACCGCTCTCGAGATCTGAGGCAGCGTGACGTGAACGAATTTCGATACCCTGTCCTTCAGACCTGCGGCAGCATTCCTGACCTTCAGTCCCATGGCCACAAACAGGTTGACACCGACCGGAGGCGTAACCTGACCGATCGCCAGGTTGACCGTTGCCAGCACACCGAAGGCGATCAGGCTGTAGCCCAGAGACTGCGCCACCGGCGCCATGACCGGAATAAAAATGTACATGGCCGAGTTCGCATCGATAAAGCATCCCGCAATCAGGAAGATCACATTGACGATCAGCAGGAACACCACCCTGTTCTGAGATACGGATGCAAGGAGTGCCTGGGCGGCTGAAGAAATGCCGAACAGGGTGCAGCAGTAGGAAAAAAGCGACGCCGATGCGACGATCAGCAGAATGCCGCCGGAAGTCTTCGCTGACTCTGTCAGCAGTCCCGGCAGATCTTTCAGCTTTATCTCTTTATAAACGAACATGCCGATCACAAGGCCATAGACAACGGATACCGCTGCGGCTTCGGTCGGTGTGAAGATGCCGCCGTAAATGCCGCCGAGGATGATCACCGGCATCAGAATGCCCCAGAACGCGTCGCGGAAGCTGCGCAGACGTTCCTTCGCGGATCTCTTCTCATGAACCAGCCGGATATTTTTTCTTTTTGCCTCAATGGCTACGACGATGCACAGCGCCACACCCATCAGAATGCCCGGGATGATACCCGCCATGAACATGTCGCCGACATTCGCACCGACGATGGAAGCATAAACGACAAATGCGATGGACGGCGGAATGACAATGGCGATCGAGCTTGACGCTGCAAGCAGTGCCTCCGAGAAAGCCGGCGAAAATCCGGACGCGATCATCGCAGGCACCAGAACGGCACCGAGCGCCGCAACCGTCGCAGGACCGGAACCGGAGATGGCTCCGAAGAAGCAGGCAACAACGACACAGGTCATCGCCATGCCGCCTCTTTTGTGTCCGATCAGGTCATCAATAAAGGCTACCAGTCTTTTCGAAATTCCCGCCTTCGCCATGATATTTCCGGAAAGGACGAAGAACGGAATCGCGAGAAGCAGAAATTTTGCGATGCCTGTGTAGGTATTGGTCGCAATAACGGAAAGCGTCAGGGACTGATACTGCGGCACAAAATTCATGGCGTACAGGATCGCGCACATCGAAGACAGGCCCAGGCAGAGCGCGATCGGCATGCCGATGAAAAGCAGTACAAAAAATGATACGAAAAGTATCGCTGTGATCATGCTCTGTCATCTCCTTTCTCTTTTCCGCAAAGTTCTTTTTCGCCTTCGTCCTGCCCGTTCTCTTCCAGTCGGACTTTCCCGTCTTCTGTATCATGCTCCGAAAGCTCAGTTTCTTCCGGATGATCGGACCAGCCTGTCATCGCATTGATGAAGTTACAGGTCAGATGAAGCATCAGAGAAATACCGCCGATCACGATGAAGAGCCAGAACCAGAGCTTCGGGATGTGAAGAATCGGTGTGAGTGTATTGTCAGCGATCATTCTGCCCACGCCTTCTGAGGTCAGAACCGCTGAATAGATCATGCAGCAGACCCAGACGACTGTCTTCAGAACTTTCGCTGTCTTCCTGCTGACTCTGTCAGGAATCAGGCTCAGATTCACGAGCCCTCCGTCCTCCTGCGACGCCACACCCGCGCCAAGCAGGGAAATCAGCACGAACACCGCCACGGTGATTTCCTCCGTGAAGCCCCAGGAATGCATAAAAATCTTCCTGGCGACAACGTTTCCGAATGTCAGCACCAGTACAAGCAGCATGGCCAGTGACAGGACCACTTCTTCAACCTTCGTCACGACCTTCATGAATTTCCGATACGCGTTCATTTTTGCCTCCGTTTTCTTACCTGCGGGATCTCCTCCGGGTTTTCTGATCTCTTCTGCCGCGCCCGTTCTCTCAGGTTTCCGGCAATAAAAAAAGTCCCCCGGAATCTGCGGACGGATTACCCGCCGCCATTCCAAGGGACGAAATTCATTCTGCACCTGCATCGCTGCAGCTGCGCCTGTTCTTATTCCGCGTTACCACCCTTGTTCCGCAGCCAGAAGACCGCTCATCATCCGTCTCTCCGGACCACAGAAGCCCGGTGCGGAACAGGATACAGCGTCTTTGCCGCGACACTCACTGCGCACCATCATGCGCATTCCTTATAACGGAGGAATCCGGCGAGACCTACTGACGGCAGGCGGTATGCTTCCTCCCCATCAGATCTCCGTATCCGGAAATCCGGCGGGAAAACGCTGTGCACCGGCCAGTGCTCAGTCTGCTTCTCAGGGACGATATCCGCTCATCTTCCGTACCCGGTCTCACCGGCCCCGGGCTCTCTGTGCCATTCCGACCAGCGGCTTTGTTCCCATCAACGAATTTAAGATTGCCAACGGGGACTATTATGGCCCTCGTGTGCATTTTTGTCAACATGGTAATGAATATTTTTCATTAATTTTTCAGAAGGGATTACCGGAAGCCCAAAAAACCCCTGTTCATTTCAGAATTTTGTTTTATAATGAATTTTCGGCTGTGATAATGATAAACCTTTAACTTCTGTCATCCTGAGGGGGCCGGAAACGTGGAACACAAAAGCAATGATTTTTTTCTGGAATGCGAAAAGCACTGGGTGTTCTGGATGATGATCCTTGTCGGCGGATTTTACGGAGGCTATACCTTCTCCGTCCGCGGCGGTGTATTCTGCAATGCCCAGACCGCGAACGTCGTTCTGTTCTCCATGGCCATCGGCAACGGCCAGTGGAAAAAGGCATTTTTTCTGCTGATCCCGATCACCGCCTATCTCGCAGGTGCGATCCTGTCCGAGATTCTGGCGAAAAAGGTCAAGCATTATCACATCCTCCGCTGGGATACGATTCTGGTCGGGTTTGAAATCCTGATCTGCTTTTTTCTCGGCGCGCTTCCCAGGTCTGCACCTGACCAGATCTGCCAGGTAACCCTGAACTTTATCTGTTCCATGCAGTTCAATACCTTCCGGCAGAACGAGGGCATCCCGATGGCGACAACCTTCGTCACCAACCATATCCGCCAGACCGGAAGCAATCTCGTCAAGGCCATCCGGGACGATGATCCGAAGGCTTCTCTGCGCTGGAAGATGCACGCGTCCATGATCGGTTTTTTCGCTGCCGGCGTCATCATTGCGACTCTGTTCTGCCGCCTGCTTGACGTCCGTGCGATATGGGCTGCCATGCCGATCCTTCTGTACATCTTTCTCCGTCTGGCGCATGCGGACCGGACCTATGAAAAGCCTCTTCTCGAGCGCACCCCGCACGGACACTGACATCAGAAATCAGATCACCCGGCTTACAGGAATTTTCTGAATCCCGGTATATGCCGGAGCAGCGCAGACAGCGCAAAGGAAGCGGCAAAGGATATCACTGCCACAAGAAGAAGTGCCGGCAGCGCAGCATGCGCGTACGGCTGAAATAAAAAGACACGGTAAATCGTGTAAATGACCAGGACATGAACCAGATAAATGCCGAAAGAGCACCTGTCCAGCGCCATCAGAAAACACTGGAAAGCAGAAGTTCTGCCGGAGCCGGACGCCTCACCGGACCCTGCTGCCCTTACGGGTTCAGCTTTTCCGCCGGGCTCACCGGCATGAAACAGACTGAAGATACCGCAGGATGCCACAACGACCGGCACTGAGGCGTAATTACCCGCGATCTGACTGAAGCCGTCCCAGCCGTTCTTCAGGCCGGCCACCGTCGACAGCAGGATCACCGCGGCGCCGCATACCGTCATCAGAAACGCGGCAGGAACCGTGACCCTGATTTTTCCGGTATGAATCGCATATCCCAGAAACAGATACAGCGGATACACCGTATTGACCATAATGTAAAATCCGACGGAGCTGTCTGACAGGAAAAAGTTGACCGTAGGAATCACCGACTGGAAAACGGCCAGGATCAGTATGGTATACCTGAGGATCCGGTCATCCCGGCTGCGTGTCACCAGACGGAACAGCGGGAGCATCAGACAGATGCCGATCAGCATATAGAGATACCACATATGCAGCCAGCTCCTGTTCAGCAGCAGTGCCTGCAGCCAGAAGATCAGAAAAGCCCCGGGTCCGCCGGCATGCCGGTCCACCAGAAAGTCAAACAGGGCAAAAACAAAGGTGAAAACGATCAAAGCACAGAGCGCTCTCCTGATATAACCATGAAAAATCTTTCCGGTCGTAACACGCTTATCAGGATTCAGCAGCAGTGCCCCCGTCACCATGACGAAGACAGGCACGGCCCACAGCATGCAGTTCCGCACCATAAGAGACATCAGCTCCGCGTTTCCCTGCGGCGAAAAAAGCCGGATCGCACAGTAAAATGTATGAAGGATAACGATCGCCACACATGCGACCGCACGGAGATAAGAAAAATACCGCACTCTTACGTTCATCAAAACACCCGGCCCTTCTCGGGATCAGCCGTCCGGTACTGCCGCAGACACACGGCAGCATCAGCAGTTCCGTTTCTGTATCAGCAAGTCAGTCCGCCGGCTACACTTCCGCTGCCGGAGGATCCGGTATTATCACCGCCGAAGCAGCCCGTATCCGCTCCGGAGCCCGAAGCGCCCGTATCACCGCCGAAGCAGCCTGCATTCGCATCTGTACCGGAAGTTCCCGTATCACCGCTGAAGCAGCCCGCATTCGCGTCAGTGCCTGAAGACTGCGCTGCCGAAGACTGTGACGCGTCTGTGGAAGTCTGCCCTGAAGCAGAGGCACCGGTTCCAGAAACCGTACCGGATGACTGCTGTGCGGCATAGGTACTGTCCTGAGTACCGGCTGCTGCACCGACAGTATCCTGTGTGTCCGAAGTTTCCTCTGTCACGGCAGCCGCATTTTCGCTGTCATACTCCTGCTTCTCACTGTCATGCGTATTGATCTGACTGCCGTCAGCGGTACTGGTGAATTCAAGATAGGCGAATCCGCCCTCCTCTTCCGGCGCAAGTTCAATTTTGATATCCTTTCCGATGTCGAACGGGAAGGAATGAAGCACGGCCTCTGTGCCGTCTTCAAAGTTCAGCCGGACGTCATATGCCGGTGTTACGACAGCATTCGAAAGTCCGCTGCCGCCGGATGCAGATGACGTGCTGTCAGATGATGCCCCGTTGTCCGCCGCTTCTGCGGTATACCAGACCGTTCTTGTCTCACTGTCTGCATAGACGTCTCCGTCCGCGAGCAGATTTTCGCCAAAATCATCCATGCCGTTTTCCTTTACGGCAAATCCGGTGATATTTTTCCCTGTCATATTGACGGCATCCACGTGGAAGGCATCGGGATCATCAGACGGCGTACCGATCACCGCCGGTTCAGGAGCCTTTTCGGAGCTTGCAGATACAGCCGTTAAAGCCTCCGTGCTTTCAGAAGACACACTCAGCGCCTCCGGAGCTTCGTTCTCTGATGAAGCTGTCACATCAGTCAGTGCTGTCGATTCTTCCTTTGCGCTGGCAGATCCGCATGCTGCCATGGTGCAGGAAAGAAGCACGGCCGCGGCTGCCGCAGCTGTCCTGCTCAGGCGGAACCGTCTCTCCCGGAACGGCTTCCTTTCTGCCGTACCGACGGTGATTTTTTCCTGCGGTACTGTTACGCTGTCCGCAGCTTCTGTTTCTGTTTTCATTCTGTCTTTCATCATTTTCTCAGTCATAATACTCCCCTGTCGCTTTCCTCTGTCACTCTGAAACAAGTTCATGATATGATAACAGTGTCAAAAGTCATCACCCACGTTGCACCTGTGCAAAAGTGGGTGAATGACTTATTGACACGCCTCTCAGCGAGGACGTAGTGGGGCGAAGCCACACGAGAGCCCGAGCTGAGGGAGGATCGCGAGAGCGCGTAGCGCGTAGCGATCCGGTTATCATACTTATGACACCTGCATCATGATATTACGTTGTCGTCTGCCTGCCGTGGTGTCAGCCCCGGTCTTCCGTTCTCACGCAGACATATAAGAGTTCTTCACATACCGCCAGGTGCCGCCTTTACCATAATAGATGGCGAAACCATTGCTCCCGGACTCCACCTGAAAATCAGGATCATAGACATATCCGTCAATTTCCACCCAGGAATGAGGCCCGTATCCGCCCACTCTCAGAGGAACGGAGCCGCTGACCTGTACGGCATTATATCCCAGTGCCTTTGCCAGCTCGAAGAAGGTACCGGCCATCACATAGCAGTTACCTGTGTGTTTCGTATATCCCTGCTCAGCATAATAATGCGTTCCGAGAGATGCGGACGTCGCGGACGTCGTCCACTTCATACAGGAATATCTGAATGCGGCCTGCCCCGAGACAGTGGAAAATATAATCACGCTGCCCGACTATGTGCGGGAACATGTCAAAAAATCGCCTCTATGTGTGGAAACATATCTAAATCCGTTCACCTTCTGTGGAACGTTATCTATCAAAAGCCAAGGCATAAAACTGGAAGTTATCTATGTCTTCCAAGATCATCAAAATTTCTTTTTAATGCTGCTTCAGTAAACGGGATAGCGCAGATCATGACAATCATCTGTGCAATGACGATAATCAATCCAGCAATGCCTGTCATGTCCACACTCTTTCCGTAAACGAATAGCATCGCCGCAATTGATATCGGTAGTAAAGCCAATCCACTATAAAGCCATATTTTACCGCTGTATTGATGAGCAAATCTCCAGGTTTCCTGATTTTTCATAGATCTCGTTGTTCGATATCCAAACGCATCATTAATCTGTTTTGGTCCGCCTTTCATGAAAAATTTTCCAAATCTCAAGTTCTGTCTTTAATTGTGTGCTTGCACAAATTCTGATTTTGAATGTCATCCGGCGCTATTTCCTGGTAGTGTTCTTCTCCCCACTGACGGACTGAATGCAGGATCGGCATAAGGCTGAGCCCTAAAGGAGAAAGTCTGGGAGGACCACTTCACTGTGGAGCTTAAATCCGGGCTGAAAATTGAAATTGAAGGATAATCCCGTAGACGCACGAAACCCTCTCGGCCATGATGGCCGGGAGGATCCTCCTTGCTTACAACACACAAAAAAGCTGACAATGTGGCTTGCGCAACTATATTCTTGCTCTTCTATCTATGCCACTATTCTGATAATACAATCTTTTATCGTAACTGTTCAGAACCCCTGCTTACTGCAGGACGATCTCAGCGTTCCCAGTAAAAGCAGCTGTCAAAGCTTCATAAGCGCTGATACCGTGCTTCCTGCCTGTGCTAATGTATGACATGA